>Ga0302234_10002941_pt1 | contig 10548 bp, 11 predicted proteins | sample II_Palsa_N3_2_FD_193576 | JGI IMG/M metagenome (GOLD analysis project Ga0302234, IMG submission 193576) | Peat permafrost microbial communities from Stordalen Mire near Abisko, Sweden - II_Palsa_N3_2 | ecosystem: Environmental > Terrestrial > Soil > Palsa > Peat permafrost | place: Sweden... | reverse complement strand
AATGGGCGCACAGGAAGGAATGGGGCGAGCGGCACCACGAGAAGTTCATGCGCGGCATGAAGTACTTCGACGGGGTTCTTAAAGCACACCCTTACGTGGCTGGCGATGATTTCTCGATGGCCGATATCACGGTCTATGCCGCGCTCATGCACGCCGGCGCCGCCGGCATTGCTATTCCAGACGATTGTTCGGCCTTGTCTGCGTGGCAGGCGAAGATATCGGAGCGGCCGAGTGTGAAGAATCGAAGCGGACAAGTGATGGAACTGCCGGCCTGAGACGGCGCGATGCCCTTGCGTATCTGGGGCGTTGCTATCACGGGCGTTCTGATCCGGCAGCCTCGTTCATTACCGGGTCTGCGATGGATGTCGATGGCGGTTTTAACGCCTACGGAGAAAACTCGATCACCTCCATCGCCATTTTCTGGGCCACCTCGACGCGTACGCTTTCACTCTCTGCTGCTCAAGGAAAACGAGAACGACAACGCGTGATTTGCATCGCACGAGGCATGGTCGGTTTCCATGCCGATTGATGACTTCGCGGCGTCGCACTGGGCCGCGTGAATCATCGACTCGGCCGTGTTAGCCGAATTCGTCGTGCTGTGGCAGTTGGTCGGTTATGGAATACCACGGTGCCTTGGACCCGACAAAAATGTGTGCGGTTGGGCGAATAGTCGGCGCGTCGCTGAGCGTTCCTAATGTGACATGAACGAACTCGCCCTCACGAACCACCGAAAACATAAGGCTTCCGCAGATCTTGCAATGAACATCGTGAGCCGCGTTCTCGTCACCAAAAATCAACAAGTCGCCTTGCCCTTGCGTTATGCCCAACTTGTTACGCTCGATTCCCGCGAATGACTTGAACGCTGACCCCGTCGCGCGCCGACAGTTTGAACAGTGGCAGTTCAACGCATAGACGAACTCGTCCTTCACTGCGTAATGGACCGAGCCGCAAAGGCATCTGCCTGAAAGCAACGAATTCACGTTTGTCTCTATGAAAGAAGTCACGCTATCGAATTGGATATCAAATTCTGATTGGGTCGATCGCGCTAACTTTCGCTCACACTAAAGAATGTCAGCGCCAGCAGTCATTTTAATGCCGTCTTCACGATGTTATCGAGAGCTCACCCATCCAGCCCGCTGGAGCGCACGCCTGTTGCAAACGCGGTCGGGGTAGTGCCCGCGAGTCCGACCATCAAGCCGACATCACCGTCTGTTCGTCAATCGCGGGCACATGTGGCTGCGCCAGCAACTGCTCGCCGTCGCCGAACAGCGCACGGTCGTGCCGGAACGAAAGATCCGGTCAAGGCCCGCAACGTAAAGAACATTGGGCTGAAACTGCGGGTAGTCGGGATCGGCGAAAAGCAACGTTCGAATGGAGAATGAAAGCCCCGGCCGATGGCCGCAATAGGATTGACAGCGACCTTCGTCGAAGGCGAAGAGTTGCGTTTCGCCAGCACGAGCCAGAAGCGTTCTGCTCAGCCCACGCTGCCTGTGACACAATCACTGCATGTCGGCTGGCTCATCGCTTTCTTACTGTTGGCATTACCCGCCGCCATGACCCGTTCCAATCGAAAATCCCGAATGCAGCGCGTCTTTTTACGCATTCGGCCGCCACTCACCTCGCTGCGCCATGCCAGAAAATAAACAGAAATCTGAACCCGACACTCCGTCGAACCCGGAGCGGATCAGCGCCGCCCCGCGAAAGCGGCGGCGCTGGCAGCCGTCCAATGCGCTCCGCAGCATCCTGATGGTGTTTGTCGGCTTTGTCGCCTTCGTTATTGTGTCGGGCATTGTTCTGTACAAACCGATCATGTACGGCGACATGATCGAGAACTTCGGCATCGTCATGATGCTGACCGTTCCGGTGATTGCGGCCGTCGCGTTTCGCGTGGGTCTCGATTCCTGGCTGGATGTGGAGTAAATCGAGCCGGGAAGTCCCTCGCTCAGGCCGGTTCGTCCGCCTCCATCCCACGCAGAATCGGGCGCATGCCCGACAGCTCATTTGGCAACTTTTGCGGCAACTTGTGCGGCAGCGCATGACTCACATGCAGCGCCGTCTCGAACAGTTCCGCGAGCCATTGACGAACGCGCGCACGCGCGGCGGAACGAGGCGATGACGCAGATAGGCAACCGATACCGGCATGGCTGCGGGCCGGTAGTGCGGCAGCACTTCACGCAGTCGGCCGGAGTCGAGGTACGGCTGCGCGAGCGTCCGCGGCGACTGGATCAGCCCTAGCCCCCGCAGCCCACACTCCAGATAGGCGTGCTCATCGCTGACCTGCACGAAGCCTCCGAGCGGCACGTTCACCGTGTCGCCATCGACTTGAAAACCGAAGTCCGCCGGGCGCCCGGTTTGCGCGCACATGCAATTCACCGCGACGTGATGGGTTAGCTCATCGAGCCCCAGCGGCATGCCCTGACGCGCAAGATAGCGCGGGCTCGCACAGGTCACATGCTCAAGCGCGCCGAGTCGCCGCACAGACAGACCCGAGAGGCCCGAATGCGGCAACGCTCCAAGCAGGATGCAGCAATCGATCGCTTCGCCGACCAGGTCGACCTGCCGGTTGCTGACGCCGAACGCGAGCACGATATGCTCGTAGCGCGCGTGAAAATCATCGAGCGCGGGAAGCACGATCGCATTGGCAACGGCCGCCGGTAACTCGACGCGTAGCCGCCCGCGCGGCCGGTCGTCGGTATGCTGCAGGCTCGCCTCGATGTCATCGATGTCGGCAAGAATCCGCACGCAACGCTCGTAATACGCGGCCCCTTCGGCGGTCAGGTTAAGCCGGCGCGTGGTCCGCACGAGCAACTGGATGCCAAGCATTTCCTCGAGGCTCTGCAGCAGCGTTGTTGCGCTTGCGCGCGGAATCCCGAGCGAGTTCGCGGCACGGGTAAAACTGTTGGCGTCGACAATGCGCACGAATGTCCGCATCGCCATGATGCGGTCCATCACGGGCGTTTCTCCTATGGATTTAGAAGCACCGCGCTCGCGGGTGGCGTGCGGCGCCTATGCCTGTTCGCAGTTTTGAATCCGCCACGTCCGGCTAGTGGCAACAGCGTCCGGCATCGTGCTGCGAAGCCTGGTCGCTTGCAGCTGCCCCGGTATCTGCACCACGACGAACCTCGTCATAACGATCGTGATGACGCAACCAGTCCATCATGTTGTGTTCTTCGTCGCGGCCTTTTGGCGTGAGGTCGAGCAAGTTGTAGGTGCCGATGAGCGGCTCGCCGCCACGTCCGTATGCTGAGTACGTATGGAACACATCGCCGGCATCGTCCTTGTAGAACACGCTGACCCCGGGTAACTCGTCGCTGTTGAAGCCCCCTGCCGTGACGTCGTTCATCTCGAAGTTGTAGTACACCTTACCTTTTTCCCGCTGCTCAGGCGTGAACGACACATGATAGTCGTAGTTGAAGTCGCTGCCGAACGACGACGCCCAGCGGAAATGCCAACCCATGCGCTTCTTGAACGCGTCGATTTTCTCTAGCGGCGCACGCGACACCGCGGCGTACGCCACATCGCGTTGCTCGACATGCTGCAACGCACCGTCGATATGGTCGGACAAGAACGAGCAGCCCGGGCACCCCTCCTCCCAGTCCGGCCCTAACATGAAGTGATAGACGATCAACTGGCTGCGTCCGTTGAACAGTTCAGCCAGCGTCTTGCGGCCTTGCGGCGTGTCAAACGTATAGGTCGTGTCGACCTTCACCCAGGGCAACGCGCGACGTTTTTCGGCGAGCGCGTCGCGCGCATGCGTCAACGCTTTTTCCTCGGCCAGATGGGCCTTGTGCGCCGCAAGCCATTCTTCCCTTGAAACAATTCGATGCGGTTCCATGTTTGCATCCTCCTGTCCTGAAGTGATCAGGCAAACTGCCGTGAAAGTTCATCGAGGACCTGGTTCCAGCCACCCTCGTGATCAACGCGTGCTGCTTCATCCGCAAACTGCTCATGCTTCAGCGTGAGTAACGTACGCTCGCCGCCATCCTCGCCGCGCAGCGTGAACGTAACAAGTGATTCCCGCTCCGGTGTGCTGCGCCACGCCCACGTGTAGACGAGTTTTTCGTCTGGCACGACCTCCTGGAAGATGCCGCTTACGTCGTGCTCCTCGCCCTCTGGCGTGCGCATGATGATCCGGAAGCGTCCACCGACCCGCACGTCCATCTCCGCGTGAATCACATCGTTATTGTTGGGGTGCATCCACTTCACGATTTGCGACGGCTCCGTCCACGCGGCGTAGATTTTGGCGGGTTTTGCGTTGATTCGGCGCTGGAGCGTGAGACTGGGTTGGGCGGGCATGAGTCCTCCTCCACAAAGGCAGCAAGGCGATCAAGGGTATCGGTCCAGAAGCGCTGGTAGCGATTGAGCCATTCCATTGCTTCCTCCATCGGCCCGACGGCAAGACGGCAAGCGACAGTGCGGCCCGTCTTGGCGCGCATGATCAGACCGGCATCCGACAACACATCCAGATGCTTCATGACGGCCGGCAACGACATCGCGAACGGCTGCGCGAGTTCGCTGACGGACAGGTCCGCACTCGCGGACAGACGTGCAAGGAGCGCACGCCGCGTTGGGTCGGCCAACGCGGCGAAGGTGCGGTCCAATGCGTTTTCCTGATACTTAACCATGAAGTTAACTATAGAGATTCATGGCGCGATGTCAAGCCGCTCCCGGAGGTTTTTTTCGGGTCGAGCAGCCAGTTGCGTTGGCTTCAGACAGAGATGGTTCAGCGTCGATTGCGTGGTTCAAATCTTCCGCGAGCCATTCATGAATCCAGCTCATATGAGCTTGCCGATTCCAGCGTCTAGTCACATGCTCAAGCAGCCGGTAGATTGAGTGCTGTAGGCAATCGGACCGGCGTAGGCGAGAAGCGCCCGTGCGACAGACCGTAGCCCAGACCTTGAGTTGGAGATGAACGATGACTAACGAACCCACCGCTGCACGCAAGGCGTTCGGCGACCTCGCACCCGCACTTGCGGACTACACCGACAAGGTCCTGTTCGGTGACACTTGGGAGCGCCCGGGCCTGTCTCCGCGTGATCGCAGCCTGATCACTGTTGCCAGCCTCGTCGCTCTTTATCGCACCAATGAGCTTCCGTTTCACATCGGCAAGGCGCTCGACAACGGAGTGACTCGCGACGAAGTGATCGAGCTGATCACTCACCTTGCTTTCTACTCGGGCTGGCCGACGGCAATGACGGCGCTGCCCATTGCAAGGCAGATCTTCGATAGTCGCGCGGCTTAACCGGCCGCTTCAAATTTTTTCGCACTTCCTTGTTGCAGGCTTAGCCTGAATGGAGCAAACAGAATGGACTTTCGATATCTGGGCCGCAGCGCCCTCAAGGTCTCGCCCTTGTGTCTGGGCGCGATGATGTTCGGCGGCGAAACTGACAAGGCAACGTCCAAGCGCATTGTCGACAAGGCGTTCGATCAAGGCGTTAATTTCATCGATACCGCCGACGTCTATCACGCGGGTCGTTCGGAAGAAATCGTTGGGCGCGCCATCGCCGATCGTCGGGACAACTGGGTCGTCGCCACCAAGTTCGGCTATCCGACCACGCAGGGTCCAAACGAACAGGGTCAGTCGCGCAAGTGGATCATCCAGTCGGTTGAAGCGAGCCTGAAGCGTCTGGGGACGGACTACATCGACATCCTGTACTTTCACCGGGCGCTCGTTGACGCACCGCTGGAAGAAGGCGTGCGTGCGATCGGCGATCTGATTCGTCAGGGCAAGATCCGTTACTTCGGCTTATCCAATTTCCGTGGCTGGCGCATTGCCGAAATCGCGCGTCTCGCCGACCAGATGGGAATTGACCGCCCCGTCGCGAGCGAACCGCTCTACAACATTGTCGACCGCACCGCGGAAGTTGAACAATTGCCGGCGGCGGCTCACTACGGCCTTGGTGTGGTCCCGTACAGCCCACTCGCGCGTGGCGTCCTTAGCGGCAAATATGCAGTGGATGCCCCGCCGCCGGCCGACTCGCGCGCAGGCCGCGGCGACAAGCGAATCCAGCAGACCGAGTGGCGACCGGAATCGCTCAAGATCGCACAAACTCTCGCCGATCATGCGGCGAAGCGTGGAACGACTTCCATTGCGTTCGCTCTCGCATGGGTGCTCAAGAACCGCATTGTCAGCAGCACCATCGCGGGTCCGCGTACCGAAGCGCAGTGGGACAGCTACGTTGAAGCACTCAAATTGCAACTCGGACCGGAGGACGAAAAGCTTGTCGATGGCCTCGTTGCACCGGGACATGCGTCGACACCTGGTTATACCGATCCCGGATACCCGATCGAAGGGCGACGAGTCGTTTGAAGTAACGGCCTAATTCGCTTAAGCCTCCTACGCCAGCTTGCATCGCCTTGCTGCAAGCTGGCGTAACCGGCAACGCAGCCTGTGCAGGCAAAGTCACCGCCAACCCGTCCGCGCCGATCCGCTTGACAATAGTCTTATATGCCCATAATAATGCCGACAAATATTCTTGTCGTTTGATCCAACATGACTGCATCTCGCTTGCCAATCAACCCGGGCATCTGTAACAACACGGCTCTGCGCAAAGCTGCGCGGCGCCTCACCCGTTTCTACGATGCCTGCATGGCAGACACCGGTTTGCGTGCCACGCAATACGCCATCCTGAACCTGCTTGCCAGCCGAGGGCCTACTACCATGGCCGCGCTTGCAGACCTGTTGTCGATGGATCGCGCAACCATGGGGCACAACCTGCGTCCGCTGGAACGCGACGGACTGGTCATCATTCAAATCGGTCGCGAAGACCGCCGCGAGCGCGAAGTGGTCTTGTCCAGCGTGGGCGTGAATATCGAGGCGCGGAGCAAACCCTCATGGCTCAAGGCGCAAGCAAGCTTTGAAAAGGAATTCGGCAAGCAAGACGCGTTGGCAATGCGGAGAATGATGGCTCGAGTCACGCATCTCGAACTCGACCCCGAGCAAGCAACCCCCTGATTTTTGCAAGCGTAGTATCTGACACCATCACCCCACGGCATGCAGCGAGAAAATCCCGTTCTCTCGCTGCTAAAAAATACCTGATACGGGCATATAAGACTATTTCCATGAACCTACAGCGCAGTCGGAAAACCCTCGCTTCACTCATCGCCACCGTGATCCTCGGCGCTGCCCATCTATCGGCCCACGCTGCTGCAACGCATGAATTCACTGACAAGGACCGGCAAGAGGTCAAGGACGTTTTTCTTCGTCAGGCGGCTGCCGCCACTGCCCATGACATAGTGGCGTTCGAAAGCGTATTCGCATCGGCGCCGGCGGGTCAGCCCGACCCCGTGGTGTTAGTCGCTCGCCCGTACCGGTTCTGGGGAAAGGCGGCGCTCATCGCGCACTTCAAGGAAACATTCAAAGGCGTGTGGAAGTTCGATCCGGACGTCGATAGCATCAAGATCATCCCCCTGACCCCGGATGTTGCCCAGCTGTATGCGGAGACGCAGATCACGGGCGGCCCCTTGGACGTGGCGGCCAAGCCCGCCCCCTACCTCGTATATGAGGTAGCCGTGCGGACCGCCGAAGGCTGGCGCATTGCGGCGATCGTGCCTCAGGCTGCGCAGCCGAAGTAACGCCGTTTTTTTTCCTGCAGTCTTCCGCCATGAAGACAGCGGCCCTGCGGGCATCGCTGCGCCCGTCTTTTCGGAACGCGTTCGGCGACGTTTGCCGATCGGTGCCGGCTTAATCGGTCTGCGCGTCCCTCCACGCGCAGACATCGCCGGCTCCAAGCTGCCGCTGCCCGAGCACGAACGTCGCATTGACCGATGCTGGAGCTTGCACTTGCTGCTCACCGAAGTTGAACGCGAAGGTCAGATCGCCTCGACGACGAACGCGCAAACCCTCGGCCAGCAGTTGAGTATTAATGCCGGCCTCCTTCGCCGCCTGCTCCAGCACCGCGCGATGTAGCTCGTGCGACAGCCACGCTGCCACGTATCGAACCCTTCCGTGGCTCAACACGGCCGGCCATATGTCCTCGAATTGCGCATCGACACGCGTGTCGCCATTGGCCCGGACATGCTCGCGCCAATGCGTTGCGACACCTTGCGTGTCACCGAAAGAAAGCGCGGGCGTGAGCGTCGGGCGCAGTGTCTCGACTTCCAGCACTTGCATGGGCAATACCTGTTGCAGCGCGCCGGGCGGGAGGCTCGACGGAATCGCGAATGCAGTCGTCTTCGAACCGCTTCTCGGACCGAATACCCATTGTGCAGAGCTATTTTCTATCTGTCCGACGAGCGTATCGTCGATGACGGCAATGCTTGGAACGACCACTAACCGATACGGCGACAGATCAGCCTTACTCGAAACAATATCGACGTCCAGGCCGAGTTCACGCAGCGCCTCGTAGTAGTCGAACACCAACATCTGGTAGTCGAAGGTTTTGCCGTGACGCTGAATCTCGAACATCCATTGCGTCTCGTAGTCGAACACAATCGCGGTGGCCGCACGCGTCGGCGCGCCGAGTCCCGAGAGCGCTGCCGATGCCGCGATCTCGCGAGCCGCCTGCTGCACTTCAAGACCACCGGGCGACAGTTCGTTGTTCGGCAGATTGAGGCCAGAGTGCATCTGTTCCTGCGCAAACGGACACTGGCGCCAGCGGAAATACGACACCAGTTCCGCGCCGTGCGCGAACGCCTCATAAGCCCAAAGCCTGACCATGCCTTTAGCCGGCACCGGATTCCACGCCGCCCAGTTCACCGGTCCCGCCTGCTGCTCCATCACCCAGAAACGTCCACCGCCTATCGCCCGATAACGATCGTGATCGAACGCGGAGACATCGGGATGCGCGGTCCGTGCGTATCGCGCTTTCTGCTCTTCCGGCAGTGCGATCGACTCGGTGCGAGCGATCGGATAGCTGTCCCACGCGGCCACATCGATCGCGCTATCTTCAGCGAAGCGGTAGTGATCGAAGGTCGTGAAAAAGCCCATGAAGTTATGCAGCAGGTCGGCATTGGGCGCATGCTGCCGCAGCACCTCGATCTGCTCGCGATGAAAGCCCGCTACCTCGTCGGACATGAAGCGGCGGAAGTCGAGCAGATGGATTGGATTCGCGTCGGTCGGTGTCAGGTTCGGCAAACCGATTGCATCGAAAGACGAATACTCCATGCTCCAGAAAACATTGCCCCACGCTTCGTTCAGCGCATTAACGCTCTCATAGCGAAGCTGCAACCACGTCTGAAAGCGCTTCAGCGCGGCGGTGGAGTAACTCGGTACGGTGTCGTGACAACCAAGTTCGTTATCAGTCTGCCAAGCGACAATAGATGCATGCCGCCCATAGCGCTCCGCCATCGCGGTGACAAAATGCACGCACTCTCGCCGATAGATCTCGCTGGAAATATCGTAGTGACGACGCGAACCGAAGTTCCAGCGCACGCCATCCGCACGCACCGGCAACACATCCGGATGCGCGTCGATCAGCCATTTCGGCGGCGACGCGGTCGGTGTACCCAGCACAATTTTCAGCCCCGCAGCCGCCAGCGTCTCTATGGCTTCGTCAAGCCATTCCCAGACGAATTCGCCGACACGCGGTTCCATCCGGCTCCACGCGAATTCCGCGATCCGCACATGCGTGATGCCGAGTTCGGCCATACGTTTTGCATCGTCGGCCCACATTGAACGGGGCCATTGTTCCGGGTAATAACACACACCAAGTTGCATGAGATAAGTCTCGTTAATAAGTGACGGAAGTGACGGCAAACAGGGCTTAACCCTTGCTTGCACCAAAAGTCAGGCCGGCGACGAAATGCTTTTGCATCGCGAAGAACATCAGCACGGAGGGCAGCGCGGCCAGCACCGAACCGGCGGCTACCAGGTTCCAAGCGGTGGTCCATTGCCCCTTGAGCGCAGCCACGCCCACGGTGATCGGCGCGGCCTCATCGCCTTGCGTGAGGCATAGCGCCCAGAAGTAGTCGTTCCAGACAAACGTGAACACGAGAATGCCGAGCGCGGCGAGCGCAGGCCGGATCAGCGGCAGCACGATGCGCAGGTAGATCGTCCATTCGCTCGCCCCTTCCACGCGCGCCGCCTCGATCAACTCGAACGGCAACTGCTTGATGAAGTTGCGCAGAAACAGCGTGCAAAAGCCGGTCTGAAACGACACATGGAAAATCACCAGCGCCCACACGGTATTAAACAACCCTACTTTCAGCGCCATGTCGCGTACCGGGATCATCAGGATCTGGATAGGTACGAAGTTGCCGGCGACGAACGCGAACAGCACCGCGGTATTGCCCGGGAACTTGTAGGTTGCCAAAGCAAAGCCCGCCATGGACGCCAGCACGATCGCGCCGATCACTGACGGCACCGTGATCAGCACGCTATTAGCGAAGTAATGCAGCATCGGCGTTTGTGTGAGCGCGGTGCCGTAGTTTTCGATCAACGCAAAATGCTTCGGCCAGCCCCAATAATCGCCTTGCGCCAGCTCATCCGAAGAGCGTATGGAGGTGACGAGCACGGCCAGCATCGGCAGCAGCCATATCAGAAGCGCAAGCGGCAGCGAGGCTTTGTACAGCCGGCGGTTAAGTGGTTTCCAGCGTTCGACAGGCAGT
>Ga0302234_10002937_pt1 | contig 10566 bp, 10 predicted proteins | sample II_Palsa_N3_2_FD_193576 | JGI IMG/M metagenome (GOLD analysis project Ga0302234, IMG submission 193576) | Peat permafrost microbial communities from Stordalen Mire near Abisko, Sweden - II_Palsa_N3_2 | ecosystem: Environmental > Terrestrial > Soil > Palsa > Peat permafrost | place: Sweden... | reverse complement strand
TCCATCTCGCGCACCCGCAGTGGGAACTGCCGGCGGAGCTTGACGCCCAACTGCACAAGCCATGAGCGGGACGTTGTCCACGCTGGCCCAGCCGAGCCGGCATCTGGAAGAAATCAAGAAGAGCCGTTTCCTCGCACTGGCCACCCCTGTGGCATCGACCGAACAGGCACTGGCTTTCCTGCGCGAGATGAGCGACCCGGCCGCCACGCACAACTGCTGGGCCTGGCGGATCGGCTTGGACTACCGTTTCAACGACGACGGCGAGCCCGGCGGCACCGCCGGCAGGCCGATCCTGCAGGCGATCGAGGGCCAGGGCATCGACCGTGTCATGGTGGTGGTAACGCGCTGGTATGGCGGCATCAAGCTCGGCGCCGGCGGCCTGATGCGTGCCTATGGCGGCACCGCGGCGGAATGCCTGCGCCGCGCCGAACGCGTGCCGATCGTGGCGATGGCCCGGCTCGCCGTGCATTGCGACTTTGCGGAACTGGCACTGCTCAAGGCACGCCTGAAGGAACTGCAGGCCGAAATCGAACATGAGTCTTTCGGTACCGATGGTGTGGAACTGCAGTTGCGCGTGCCGGAAAACCACGCCGGCGAAGCGCAGCTGCGCATCAGCGACATCAGCCGCGGACGCAGCAAGGTGAAGCGTCTGGACTGAAATCTTCGCGGCCAGCGGCGCCGAGGATTGAATCAGCCGGCACACGCCCCACCTTGAATGGCATTGCCCGCGCCCGCGCGAACCTGTGTCATCCACGATCCGTCCTGCGAGAGCTCATGAGCGACGCCACCAGCGATACAACGCCCCGCCCTGCCCGCCGCCTCGGCGCCTTGCGCCAGCTCTGGCCCTTCCTGAAACCCCATCGCGCGCTGGCGATCGGCTGGCTGGTGTTTCTCGGCTTGTCATCGGGTGCATCGCTGGTACTGCCGATGGCGTTTCGCCACATCATCGATCAGGGCTTTGGGCATTCCAGCCTCGGCGTGATCAACCGCACGTTCGCCGCGATGTTCGGCGTGGCACTGGTACTCGCCTTTGCCACCGCCGCACGCTACTTCTGCATCACCCTGCTGAGCGAACGGGCGCTGGCCTCGTTGCGCAAGACGCTCTACGCGCATGTGATCCGGCTCGATGTGGGTTTCTTCGAGCGCAGTCGCGTTGGCGAACTGCTCTCGCGCCTGAGTGCCGATACCGAAGTGGTGCAGGTACTGATCAGCTCCGGTATCTCGGTGGCGCTGCGCAGCGCGGTGATGCTGCTTGGTGCAGCGGTGGCGATGGTGTGGACCGCGCCGTCGCTGGCCGGTTTGACTGCGTTGGTGATTCCGGCCGTGATGTTGCCGATCCTGGTGTTCGGCCGACGCGTGCAGAAACTCTCGCGCGCCAGCCAGGATCGACTGGCCGATGCAGCGGCCATTGCGAACGAGACGCTCAACGCGTCCACCGCGGTCAAGGCGTATGCGCGCGAGGACATCGAGAGCACCCGCTACGGCGATGCCATTTTTCGCGCACTGGCCACGGCACGGCGACGCATTGGCATGCGTTCGCTGTTGACCATGGCGGTGATCGTGCTGGTCTTCGGCGCAATCACCCTGGTGCTGTGGGCTGGCGCCCGCCACGTGCTGGCCGGCACCCTTGATCCCGGCGTGCTGGGCCAGTTCGTGCTGTATGCCGTCTTCGCTGCCGGCTCGGTGGCTGGCCTGTCCGAAGTCTGGGGTGACGTGTTGCGCGCCGCTGGCGCGATGGAACGCATCAGTGAGCTGCTCGCCGAACGTGCCGACATCGTCGATCCGGCGCAGCCGGCAACGCTGCCGCAGCCGATGCGTGGCGGCCTGCGTTTCGATGCGGTGACCTTCCATTACCCGACGCGTCCGGACGCGGCGGCCCTGCTCGACTTCACGCTGGACATCCAGCCCGGTGAAACCGTCGCCCTGGTCGGCCCTTCGGGCGCCGGCAAGAGCACCGTGTTCGCGCTGCTGCTGCGTTTCTACGATCCGCAGAGTGGCCGCATCAACATCGATGGCATCGATCTGCGCGACGTGACCCTGGCCAACCTGCGTGGCGCCATCGCGTTGGTCCCCCAGGAAACGATCATCTTTGCCGGCACTGCAGCAGACAACATCCGCTTCGGCCGACAGGACGCCAGTGACGAGGAAGTCCGCCAAGCGGCTCGCGCCGCCGAGGCAAATGACTTCATCAGCGCACTGGGCGATGGCTACAACGCCGAGCTGGGCGAACGCGGCGTGCGCCTCTCCGGCGGCCAGCGCCAGCGTATAGCGATCGCCCGCGCGATCCTGCGCGATGCACCGCTGCTGCTGCTGGACGAAGCAACCTCGTCACTCGATGCGCAGTCCGAAGCCGCGATCCAGCAGGCGCTGGAGCGGCTGGAAAAAGGCCGTACGACCCTCGTCATCGCCCATCGCCTCGCCACCGTGCAGCGCGCCGACCGCATCGTGGTGATGGACGGCGGCCGCATCGTAGCGCAGGGCACGCATGAGAGTTTGCTGGCCGAGGGTGGTTTGTATGCGGAGTTGGCGCGGTTGCAGTTTGTGGCTTGAGATCGAGTGCACTGCATCGGCTGCCAAGACGTCCGTTTCCAGTGAACCACCCGACGATCAAACGGGTGGAAGCGCAGACGGCTCACTCGCAGACACACCCTGCTTCGCGTCCATCCGCCGGAGTACCACATAAGCGAACGCCACCAGTGCAAGGCACGTGTATTCAAGAATGATCTTCGTGATGCCCAGCGAAATAGTGCTCTTTATGTAATACGCGACGCCAGCCAGCGCCAGCATCAGAAACGGGTAGACGTACATATACCAGCCAAGCCGGCTCTTTTTGCGAATCAGCGCAACCACTACCGGCACCGGCAACGCTGCGCAAAACCAGAGCCCGCCCAGAAACATCAAACCCGCCTTGGCACACTGTTGAAAAGGTCCCGAGTCACAGAAAACAAGGCTGATAAGCATCATCCCTACGCCAAGCGCAGCCGGCCAGGTGATCGCCAGAATGCTCATGATGAGCAAAGCGATCCGTATGAATTTTTCAAATCTTTCCCGCACTGGTGACATCTCCCTGTCCGTCAAGAAAGAATATCAGGCTCATTTGTAGACTGCGCTCTGCATTCAGCATAAATGAACTAAACCGAATGGTCCCAGCCAAATGGTCCACAGCTAGTGGAGACCTGGTTGGAGACGATCAGGATGATTTGGTCCGCTGGATTGCATGCAGCGGACGACATAGGCCCTTGAGAGGGATAGTGAAGTCATCTGTTTCGAGATGATCATGGCCACCCCCTTTCCTGGTCGCGCGCGGGCGCAGGTTGAACACCATTTCGACATACATGAACCCCACCCTTCTTTCACCTGAAAGTCACGCGCGCTTTCACGCCGTCGTCCTGAACAAGGTGGTTCCATGGCGATTGTCCGAGTCGGCGTCGGCGCTGAGTGTCATCCGCAGACTCGCACTTCGGAACGACGCCAGCGCAAGCTGGCGACACCGAATCGTTTCAACACTCAAGGAGTTCCCCATGATCAAGCGCATGCTTCCCCTGTTGATTGGACTGTCGGTTTGCGGCGCCGCTTTCGCGCAGGACATGCCAGCCACCGCCCAGTCGACGACCAGTACAACGACCGCGAATCACACGACTACTACGACTACGACCACCTCGTGGCCAGCCCAGCCGCCCACGGGCGGATCGACCGAGGATGCTGTCAAAACTGCGATCGCCAACGCCGGCTACAAGGAAGTGAAGGACCTTAAATTCAAGGACGGTGTGTGGCGCAGCGAGGCCCGTGGCGGTAACAAGAAGTGGGTCAAACTCGCGGTCGGGCCGGTCAACGGCAAGGTGTATGCGGCCGATGCACCGTCCAAACTCGACAAGGACGAGATCAGCGCCAAGCTGACGACGGCCGGCTATCAGAACATCAAGGACGTGAAGTTCGACAAAGGCCTGTGGGCCGCTGAAGCCAAGACGCCGCATGGCAACGACGTCGACCTGCTGGTCGATCCGGACGATGGCAGCGTAGTGGCCCAGTCGCACGATTGATTCATTACGTCTGCGAGGGTCAAGGAGCCCGGCGCTTTAATGGCGCCGGGCTCCTGTGTTTCGAAATACTCTCCAAGAGTGTCATTCCGGCGAAGGCCGGAATCGCTTCGCTGTAGTAGTGCGATCCCTGCCTGCGCAGGGATGACGAGCTTGTTGGAACAGAGTTGTTCGAGGTGGGTTAGTAGTGCACTCTGATCCGAGTTTCGCGCCCTTTGTCTCTACGCATTGAACAACAGGAAATAACCATGAGCACCGTTCTCGTAACTGGCGGATCAGGCTTCATCGGCAGCCAAGCCATCCTGCAGCTGCTGGCGGCAGGCCACCTGGTACGCACCACGGTGCGCAGCCTGAAGCGCGAAGGCGACGTACGCGCGATGCTGAAGCAAGGTGGCGCCGTGTCGGACGACCGTCTGTCATTTGTGGTTGCCGATCTCGAGAGCGACGCTGGCTGGCCGCAAGCCGCCGCCGGCTGTGAATACGTGCTGCACATCGCATCGCCGTTTCCTTCCACCCTCCCCAAACACGAGGACGAGTTGATCGTGCCTGCACGTGAAGGCGCGCTTCGGGTCTTGCGCGCCGCGCGCGACGCTGGCGTCAAGCGCGTGGTGCTGACCTCCTCGTTCGCGGCGATCGGCTACGGACAGGAAGTGCAGACGGCACCGTTCAACGAAAGCAACTGGACCGATCCCGCCGGCGAAGACGTGCAGCCCTACGCGAAATCGAAGACCCTGGCCGAGCGCGCAGCCTGGGATTTCATCGCCCGCGAAGGTGGCTCCCTCGAACTTTCCGTGGTCAATCCGGTAGGCGTGTTCGGCCCGGTGCTGGGACCGGACTACTCGACCTCGATCATGCTGGTGCAGCGGCTGATGGACGGCGCCATGCCCGGCTGCCCGCAGCTCAGCTTCGGTGCCGTCGATGTGCGCGATGTCGCCGACCTGCATATTCGCGCCATGACCGATCCCGCCGCAAAGGGCGAGCGATTCCTCGCCGTCGCTGGTGATTTCATCTCGATACTCGACATCGCCAGTATCTTGAAGAACCGCATGGGTGCGGCGGCCAAACGGGTGCCGACCCGGCAACTGCCGAACTGGCTGGTGCGCCTCGCCGCGCTGCGCGACCCGGCGGTCAAACAGATTCTCCCCGAACTCGGCAAGCCGAAGAACGCCACCAGCGAAAAGGCCCAACGTGTGCTCGGCTGGGTGCCGCGCTCGAGCGAAGAAGCCATCGTCGCCACCGCGGAAAGCCTGTTGCGGCTCGGGCTCCTGAAGGAAAGCCCGGCTGGATCAAAGGACAACGGATAAGGGAACGGAAGCAGTCAAGGGAATTCAATTACCTCGGCCCCTTTGATTGACGCCTCAATCGCTACTGTTCATGACGAACGATATGGAAACCTTCGTCGCTGGTAGGTGGCACGAAGTACCGGGTGATTTCGTCAAATTCAGCATCGCTGGGCGCAAAGGGGTGAACGCCCGAAGCGTTGCGCTCCTGGAGCCGCGCCTTGCAAACCTCATTGGGGATGTCGAGGTAGTGCAGCTCGTGGGCGACTCCGGCGCCATCGATGATGTCTTTCATCCAGCGGCGATTGCCGAGCGTATTCGCCGGAAAATCGAGCACCACCGAGAGCCCGGCCAACAGCAGCGATTCGATGTGCGGGGCCAGCGCGTTGCGCAGCTGACCCGAGCGGCGAACGTAGTCACCAAGCGTATGGATCTCGCCGGTATAGAGCTGCGAGAGCCAAACATCCTCGCTGATCAGTACGGTGTCTGGACGCTCGGCCAGCTGTCGTGTCAGCGTTGATTTTCCTGCGGCGATCTTTCCGCACACCAAGTGAAGAACCGGCGACTGGAAGCTGTCGGAATTCATGAAGGGCTCCTTGTTGACTTCGTATGCCCAGGAGCTGGATACAAACAACCCGCCTCCAGGGCGGGTTGTTTTAGCAGTTTCGGAACGCGCTAACCCACCATTTCTCGTGTGGTGCAAATAATCAACGAAATCTGGTTGTGGGCGCAGTTCATGGACGAACCATAAGCGACGGAATTTTCCACGTCAATGTAGAAAAGTTCGGATGCTGGGTGCGAATGAACAGTCTGAGCCGGTCACCATGATCGTATCGATGTCGAAGAACATGATTTGCCGGCGCGCAGGTCGATTACTTTGCAGGCTGGTGACTGGTGAACATGTCAACCAGGCTCTGGGGCGCGTTAGGGCCGAGACACACCATGAGGATTGCTTCCGCCTCCGCAGCCTCGGACGCGCTGCGGGGAAAGAGGTCCTTTTCATACGCGATGAGCGCGGCTTCAACGTCACCGGGGTTGGCGGCGATGGCCTTTCCGAGTTCAGCGCCATCGAACATGGCGAGGTTGGCCCCTTCGCCAGACGGAATCATCAGGTGCGCCGCATCGCCGAGCAGCGTCACTCCGGGCACGCGCTCCCATCTATGCTCGACCGGGAGCGCATGAATTGGGCGAGGCACAGGGGCAGTCTCACCGTCGGTGATGAGCGCTGTCAGCGCCGGAGCCCAGCCGTCGAACTCCGCGGCAACCTTGGCCAAGGCAGTCGCCAGGTCGGAGAAGTCGATGCTGTCAATCCATTCCTTCGGCTTGTTCAACTGCACGTACGTGTGCAGCACGCCATGGGGTTCACGGTGCGCGGCGATGCCTTTTCCCGGTGCCAGCGCAAACAGCGCGCCACCGCCAACCGCTTCCGCGCTCGCCTTGTGACGGGTATCGCTGTCGAACAGATACGTTTCGATGAAGGACGTGCCCACATAAGCCGGTATCGCCCCGGAAAGAAGGGGACGAACTTTAGACCAAGCGCCGTCGGCACCCACGAGGAGGTCGGTAGTCACCGTTGAGCCGTTGGCAAAGGTCAGCACGTGCCGCCCGCCGCCGAGCGGAGACACCGCTGTGAGTTTGTGTCCCCAGCAGACCGTGCCGGCAGGAAGCGAGTCAAGCAGAATCCGACGAAGGTCTCCTCGAGGTACCTCAGGTCGACCGCCTGTGCCGTCGTCGGGCTCATCGAGCAGAACATTGCCGTCCTTGTCGAGTACCCGTGTCGCCTGACCCCCGGGGTGGATGATCTCGAGGAACTTGTCGAAAAGTCCCGTTGCCTTGAGCGCGAGCTGCCCGTTGTTTTCATGGATATCGAGCATGCCTCCTTGCGCTCGCGCGCTCGCGGAGGCTTCCGCTTCGTAGACCGTCGCAGCAATGCCGTGGACGTGAAGGACGCGCGCAAGTGTAAGGCCGCCAAGCCCGGCACCGATGATCGTGACTGGCGTATTCATACCGGTTCCGCCATTCCCCAGCGAACGGCAGCCTTTAGGAGCTCGCTGCAATCCGGGGCGTTGTCAGAGGCCCAGGCAACAATCCCATCCGGGCGGATCAGTGCAGCGCTCAAGCCCAATTGCTCTTTCGCGCGGCCAGAAACGTACTTGATTCGGCCGCCATCTTCGCTTGCCAAAGTTTCGAGTGAAGCATGGCCATCAAAATCGAGCAGTATTCCGCGACCATCGTGCATTAGCGCGCCAATGGTTGTGCCGTCTTCGAACTCGAAGTTGGGAACGCTATGGCCTACGAGAGGATGGTCGCCACCGAGATCGTAGTTTGTGGAAACGCCCCACACCCTTCCTGCAAAGTAGGTAGCACCATCGCGCGTGTTCATGAGATCGCGGACAATGGCATTAAGCGCGCGGGCATGGGGGTCTGGTCGCATGATGGCGACTTGGGCGCGTGACCAATCCAGAACCCATGCACCGATCGGATGTCGTTCCGTCTGATAACTGTCCAACAGAACTTCCGACGTTTTCTTCTTGATGACTGCGGCGAGCTTCCAGCCCAGGTTCATGGCGTCGCCCACTCCAAGATTAAGCCCTTGGCCTCCAAGCGGCGCATGAATGTGTGCAGCATCGCCAGCTAAAAAAATCCGTCCGTTGCGGTAGCTTGTCGCCTGCCGCGCCCGGTCCGTCCACGTGGTCGCGATGTGCAAGGCATGGATGGTCACGTCGGTGTTCGAGATGCGGCGTAGAACTTCCTGCACGTGCTCTCGCGTGATTGGCGCTCCGGTACTGTGAAATGCGCCGCCATCAAAATCCTGAATCACCAGGTAACCTGGCTGCGATTGCAAGTACATGCCTGTGGGTGTCACGTTTCGGCCCGACTGGAGCCTCTCCGGATCGGCAATGTCCACTTTGGCGGTGTAGCCGGTGAATTCCGGCTCCGTACCAGCGAACTCAAAACCGCCTGCCTTGCGAACAACACTGCGACTTCCATCGCAACCCACAAGCCATGAACCTTGAAAAGTTTGGTTGCCGGACTGAACAGTGACTCCGTCCTCGGCTTGATGAAAGTCGGTAACGGAAAACCCTCGTTTGATTTCGGCACCCTGGGCCTCTGCGCGGCGAGACAGCACGACTTCAAGCTCTTCCAATTCAGATATCAAACTGGTTTCGGTCGAGCTCGGCAGCCGGTATGTCCACTGGGAGGTGTCGATATCGCCGTCATGAAATGGAATGCCGGCGAAGTGTCCCGCCTGACGGCGTGACCCTTGTCCGGAATTCTGGTGGGGATTCTTGAGGCGTTTGTTGACCTCAAGTTGCTGCAGCAACCCGCGACGATCAAGCGTTTCAATCGTGGGCGCGGAGAGTCCGCGTATCCCAAAAGGAAGCTGCTTCAATGGTGAATGCGGGTCCTCTGCCTTTTCCAGTACCAAGACGGAACATTTGGCCAAGGCCAGTTCACAGGCGAGGAATAAGCCCACAGGTCCTGCGCCGGAAATGATCACATCGTAAACAGATGGATTCTGTGTGGATTTCTTGTGGTTTGGGGTATTCATCACGGCTTCTTTTGTTATTGGAGGTCGTCGCCAGGAGTCTTGCAGACAGTGTGGAACGTCATTCCATTATATTGGAACGACGTTCCATTTATGTCAAGATACGGCATGATCAAAAATGCACGCAACACGCCACGTGGCCCTCAGCGACGGGAAGAGTCACTCTCGCGGGATCGCATCATTGAGGCGTCAATCGCGCTCCTGGACAGCAAGGGAGAAGGCGGGCTGACATTTCGCGCCCTGTCCGAACGCCTCGCCACCGGTGCTGGTGCCATTTATTGGCACGTCGAGAACAAGAGCGATCTGCTGACCGCTGCCTGCGACTCCATCATCGCTCGCACAATGGCGTCGTGCGTGGTCGGCGCGACACCGGAGGCGACCATTCGTACCCTCGCGCTAGGCATGTTCGACGCGATCGACGCGCATCCGTGGGTTGGCTCGGCGCTCACACATACAGCGGGGCAGTTGCCCATGGTGCGCATCGTCGAATGCCTGGGCCAGCAGGTTCGCGCTCTTGGCGTGGCGGATAAAGAACAGTGGGCAGTGGTGTCCGCACTACTGCACTACATCCTTGGCGTCGCTGGTCAGAATGCTGCCAACACGCAGTTCGCTCGGACGCGAAGCATCGACAGATCCAACTTCCTGGACGCGATGGCGACGGTATGGTCTCAGCTCGATCCAAAGGAGTACCCGTTCGCACGCAGCGTCGCCGGACAGTTGCGCGTTCACGACGACTGCGCCGATTTTCTCGCCGGGATCGATCTCATCCTCAGCGGTATCAGGGGTTTGCGGGCCGATCGCATCGATCTGACGTAGGTGCCTCGATACGCGTCCGTAACGCGTGCGGGACAAGAGAAAACGTCGGCGATTGCTCGCGGCTGCTATTGACCTGCAGCGGGAATCATCCCGATGGTGCTCATCCATGTCTCGGCCAAGGCTGGCCAGCGTGTGATCGGATTCGACGTTGGCCTCAGCCCGAACGCATGTCCGCCGTGTGCATACAGGTGGATTTCGGTCGGCACGCCGGCCTTCTTCAGCGCTGCGAAATAAACCAGGGATTGCTGGACGCCGTCCACGTTGTCGTCTTCTGCTTGCACCAGAAATGTAAGTGGCGTTTCACGTGAGACCGGGACATTCGGATTCAACTTGCTGTCGTTGTCGATGGCGAGGTGCCCCGGATAGATGGGCATCGCGAAATCCGGGCGGGCACTTTCCTGGTCGGCAGCATCGACGGGCGCATACAGGCGGCGATTGAAGTTCGTGCTGATTTCCGCCACCAGATAGCCACCCGCTGAAAACCCGATCACACCCACCTTGTGCGAATCGATGTGCCATTCCGCGGCGTGATGGCGCACCAGCCGCATGGTTCTCTGGGCATCCTGCAACGAAGGTACCGATACCTCGTGATTGTGCGGGCGGCAATCGCACTGCCAGACATACGGCACACTCGGAACGCGATACTTCAGCAAGACGCAAGTGATGCCCCTGGACGTCAGCCAGTCACAGATTTCGGTGCCTTCGAGATCCATGGCCAGTATCTGGAAGCCGCCGCCCGGAAACACCACGACCGCGGCTCCCGTGTTTTTCCCCTTGGGTGCATAGACCGTCATCGTCGGCCGGGTCACATTGGTCACTGCGGTCACCGGCTTGCCGGCCAACAATTCGTCGCTCACCTTCACAGTTTCCGGACCGGGAACTT
>Ga0302234_10002935_pt1 | contig 10569 bp, 8 predicted proteins | sample II_Palsa_N3_2_FD_193576 | JGI IMG/M metagenome (GOLD analysis project Ga0302234, IMG submission 193576) | Peat permafrost microbial communities from Stordalen Mire near Abisko, Sweden - II_Palsa_N3_2 | ecosystem: Environmental > Terrestrial > Soil > Palsa > Peat permafrost | place: Sweden... | reverse complement strand
CTTCGCACGCGAGGCAGCGAGGACAGCAATCCTGCAACTCGGAGCGATCGAAGCCCCCGCAGGCGAGATGCCCGTCGTGCTTGGACCAGGCTGGCCCGGCGTCCTCCTGCACGAAGCCGTGGGCCACGGTCTTGAAGCCGACTTCAATCGCAAGAAGACCTCGGCGTTCGCAGGTCTGATCGGCCAGCAGGTTGCCAGCAGCAAGGTGACGGTCGTCGATAACGGCCTGATGCCCGGCCGCCGCGGCTCCATCAATATGGATGACGAGGGCAACCCAACCCAGGAGACCGTGCTGATCGAGAACGGCATCCTCAAAGGCTTTCTCTCCGACAAGCTCAACTCCCGTCTGATGGGCGTGCCCAACACCGGCAGCGGACGCCGCGAGAGCTATCACCACATCCCCATGCCGCGCATGACCAACACCTACATGCTCAACGGCGACGACATGCCCGAGGACATCATCAAAAGTGTGAAGCGTGGACTGTACGCCGTGAACTTCGGCGGCGGCCAGGTCGATATCACGAACGGCAAGTTTGTCTTCTCGGCCAGCGAGGCTTACCTGATCGAAGACGGCAAAGTAACACGGCCCGTAAAGGGTGCGACGTTGATTGGCAATGGGCCCGAGGCGCTGAAGTACGTGTCGATGGTTGGCAACGACCTGGCGCTCGATGAAGGAATCGGTACCTGCGGCAAGGCCGGGCAGAGTGTGCCGGTCGGCGTAGGCATGCCCACAGTAAAGCTCGACCGCATGACGGTCGGGGGAACGGGACAATAATGGCAGTCGAACGCGAAAAGATGTATGAGTGCGAAGTGAAACGTCGTCGCGTCAAGGATGGCGGAGGCTATGAGCCTTTCTGGAAGGTGAAGGAGGTTGCAGTCGCACTGGCCGACAGCGACACCGAATTCCGCTGCAAGGATTGCTACGGCGTCGTAAAGCTGCTGGGCCGCAACGGCAAGGCAGGCTCGGTGCCGTATGTGGAGCACAAGTCCACCGCCGATGCGGAGTACTGCGTCAGCGGCCTGTTGTTCAAAAAGGCGACCGACGGACGCGAGCCGAAACATTCAGCGCATCCCGTCGAATAACACTCTTTGGGAATGGCTTTGGTTCTCCGTTCTACGCATAACACCTGAAAGAATCACTCAACGGTACGACTCAACAGCATGCAGTACACGAGGTGTCTTATGGCAGTCGAGCGCGAAAAATTCTATGAGTGCGAAGTAAAGCGTCGCCGCGTAAAGGCAACCGGTGGCTACGAGCCGTTCTGGAAGGTGAAGGCGATCGCCGAGGCGCTGGACGACAACGACACCGAGTTCCGCTGCATGAACTGCGGCGGTCCCGTCAAGCTGTTCAAACGCCGCTCCGAGGATGGGCCCGCGACGCACATCGAGCACAAGCTGAAGAGTGACTCCGAGTACTGCTCTGCCGGCATGTACTTTCTCAAAGCCACCGATGGCCGTCAGTCACGGCCCTCCCAATCCCCTGTTCGTTAATCCTGTTCGTTGAATCACGCCCGCTGAGGTTCTGAAACTTGTCACAGATTGCGCCGGCCATCTCGTCTGATTTGCAGCAGCTCGCCTCCGATGTACTCGCAAAAGCCCTGAAGGCCGGAGCCACCGACGCCGAAGCCGTGGTCTACGAGGGCGACGAGTTTTCGGCAACGGTACGCCTGGGGCAGGTCGAGACGCTGAAGGAGTCGGGTTCGCGGGCCGTCGGTCTGCGCGTGTTCATCGGACAGCGCACCGCGAGCACCTCGTCCTCCGATTTTTCGCCCGAGAGCATTGCGCGTCTGGTCGATGGCGCAATCACGCTGGCAAAAATCACCAGTGAAGATCCGTTCGCCGGATTGCCCGAGGCGCATGAGTTCGGCAAGCTCGACGGCGATCTCCACCTCTACTTCGACGATGTCAATGAGATGCCGCCTGCGGAGCGGATCGAGATCGCACGCCGCACCGAAGCAGCCGCCATGGCCTACGACACGCGCATCCAGAACTCCGGCGGCGGCGACTTCGACACCTCCACCTCACACAAAATTATGATGAACTCGCGCGGCTTCCTCGGCGAGTACCGCCGCAGCTATTGCGGCTTCTCCGCATCTCCCATCGCTCAGGACGAAAAGGGCGGGATGCAGCGGAACTACTGGTTCTCGAACTCGCGCACAACGAAGACGCTTGAGAATCCCGAAGAGATCGGACAGGAAGCCGCACGTCGAACGCTGAAGCGCCTCGGTGCGCGCCAGGTAAAAACCCAGAAAGCCCCGGTGGTCTTTTCGCCCGAGATCGCACGTTCGATCATGGGTAACATCTTCGACGCAGCCAATGGCGACGCAATCTATCGCAACGCCTCCTTCTTCAGCGGCCTGCTGGGCGAGCAGGTGGCCGGCGAGAACATCACCGTCGTCGATGACGGCACCATGATCTTCGACGGCATCGGCGGCTTCGGCACACGTCCCTTCGACGGCGAAGGTCTGCCAACCCGGCGCACGGTGCTGGTCGAACGCGGCATCCTGAAGAACTACGTGATGAACACCTACACCGCCCGCAAGCTCGGAATGCACTCGACAGGAAATGCGACGCGCGGCCTGGCGGGAAATCCCGGCATCGGCGCGGGCAACTTCTATCTCGAAGCCGGAACGCTGACGCCGAAGGAGATTATCGGCGATGTAAAAAACGGCCTCTACGTCACCGAGACGATGGGCTTCGGCGTGAACCTGGTGACAGGCGACTACTCCCAGGGAGCCAGCGGCATGTGGATCGAGAACGGCGAGATCGCCTATCCGGTCGAAGAGATTACGATCGCCGGAAACCTGAAAGACATGTACCGCAACATCGTCGCGATCGGCAATGATCTTGTCTTTCGCGGAGCCAGCGCCGCTCCGACGATACGCGTCGAAGGAATGATGATCGCCGGAGCATAAGACCGTGCAACATTTTGCACTCATCGCGACTACAATTCTCCTGTGTCCGCGAGCTTCCATTTCGATCACGTTATAGACTTCGCCCCCGAGCGGGCGGAGGAGATTCTGCGCACCATTCCCGCGCAGCCCGGAGTCTTTGCCCTTTGCGGCGCACAGAAGAAAGACGCGCCGTATCTGACGCAGACCACCGATCTGCGCCGACGCATGAAGCGCCTGCTCGATCCCCCCGAGTCACAATCGAAGCGCCTCAACCTTCGCGACAAAGTTGCGCGCATCGAATACTGCGTTACCGGCTCCACCTTCGAATCTTCTCTGACCCTGTACCACGCCGCAGCAACACTGTTCGGATACGTCGAAGCCCGCCGGCGGCTAAAGCTGCACACGCCTTATTTTCTGCGGATGACGATGGAGAACGCCTTCCCCCGCGTCTACACCACCAATAAATTATCGAAGCGCGGACTGGGCCAGATGTACGGCCCCTTCCCCTCTCGTCTCTCCGCGGAGCGATACTGCGATGCCGTGCTCGACCTCTTCAAACTCCGTCGCTGCTACGAAGATCTGGAGCCTTACCCCGAGCACCCGGGCTGCGCCTACGGCGAGATGAACAAGTGCATCGCGCCCTGCAAACAGGCCTGCACTCCGGAGGAGTACGCCGCCGAGGCCGCAGCCGTGCAGAAGTTCTTCGCCACGCGCGGCGAGAGCATGGTCATCGCCATCGGCCTCGAGCGTGAAGAGGCTTCGGCGGCGATGCAGTTCGAGAAGGCCGCCGCGCTCCATGCGCAGTGGCAGAAGGTCAAGGCCGCGCAGGCGCTGGCAGACTGGCTCGTGCGCCCCATCCCGAAGCTGAAAGCGGTGATCGTGCAGGCCGCGCAGGAAGATCCCGAGCACCCGGAGCAGGCAGCGTTGTTTCTGCTCGATGGCGGCTGCCTCGTCGGCCCGGAGCACCTGTCGACGCTGGGCGTGCGTGCCGTCCGCGAGCAGACCAGCGTGGGCAGTTCCCTGTTTGCCCAGCCGCTGATGCTGCAGGCGGTTCCGCTCGAAGGAGCAGCCATTGCGGCAAGCGCGGCAGACTCGCCCGAGCAGCGCGCAGCACACGTGTTGAAGGCACTCGAAGAGAAAGCCGGAACGACGAACGATCTCGCTTTGCTGAGCGATCATCTTTCGCTGTTGCGGCGTTGGTACTATCGTCCGGAAAAACAGCGCGTGGGCGAAATTTTTCTTCCGAATGAGGATGGAACCTGGCCCATCCGGCGGATTCTGCGAGGCGCGGCCCGCATGGTGATCGGCGAGCCGAAGGTGATGGCGGAGACGCAGCGCGAGGCGGCAAAGGGAGCGAAGACGCGGATTCTGCATGAAGGACGGCCCGACGTGGAACGAACCGTGGTCGTAGTGCCAAAGCATCCATAAGAAGCTGGAAAGATATGTCCTGCCGGACGGGCCTCCTGCGCGGAGGGCGGGCGTTCGCACGCCTTTTTAAGTTGACGAGGCGAACCAGAAAGCACAGGCCCTCCCGTTGGTCGGGATCATCATCTGCCGAGCAACGCGAGGCCCCTAAAACTTCACCCCGGCAAGACAAGGCATACACACCACTAAGTGGTCGCCCTCCGCGCAGGAGGCCCGTCCGGCAGGACTGGTAGACTGCAGGCAGGAGCAGAACCTCGTGATTGAACTGGCATTTTCGATTCTGGCAGCTGATTTTGCGCATCTTGCGGATGAGGTAGCAACTGCCGAGCGCGGCGGGGGGACCATCGTTCACGTCGATGTGATGGATGGGCATTTCGTCCCAAACATCACCTTTGGGCCTCCCGTGGTAAAGGCGCTGCGGCCCATAACGAAGCTGCCGCTGGACTGCCATCTGATGATTGAAGATCCCGACGCCTTCATCCAGGACTTCGCCGAAGCGGGCGCCGACATGCTGACCGTCCATCAGGAGGTCTGCCGTCACCTTCACCGCACGCTGCAGCAGATAGTGCACCACGGCGTGCTCCCCGGAGTCGTCATCAACCCGGCCACGCCGGTGGAAACCCTGATCGAAGTCCTTCCAATGGTTCACCATGTGCTCGTCATGAGCGTCAACCCAGGCTTCGGCGGCCAGAAGTTTCTGCCGTTCACCCTGGACAAGATCGCCCACCTGGCCGAGTTGCGCGAGGAGCTGGGGCTCAACTTTCGCATCGAGGTCGATGGCGGCGTCGCTCACGATACCGTCGCTCAGGTCGTCGAAGCAGGAGCGGACATGTTGGTGGCCGGATCAGCCATTTTCAGCCCAGGAAAAACCGAGCAGAATGCAGTGGAATTTCTGAAGCTGGCGCGGGCAGCCTCGCCAGACAGGATCTGACAGGAAAGATTAGAATGAGAAGCAGCCTGAGCGCTTTTGCGCGAGGCGGATGGGGTCTACGGCGGATGACGAAGCGTTCTTTTTTTCCAGGTGCAGGAGCCGGTGTTCTGGCAGGGCTGGCGGTAGCAGGTCTGATGGTCTCTTCGATGAGCGCGATCGCTCAGACAACAGGTTCGTCGCAGACGACGACAGACGCCAACGGGCAGCAAAACCAGACCGTGACCCTGAGCACCACGGACAATAAGAAGACCGATAAGGTCGTTCAGTCCAAAGACACAAAGAAAGAGCTGCGCAAAGAAAAGAAGCTGGATCCGGTGGCTGGCGCAGATGCAAAACTGCCCGACAAGCAGCTCTACGACAAAGCTGTCGACGCAACCAGGCGCGGACACTTCGACGTGGCCCGGCTCGACCTTCAGACGCTGCTGAACACCTATCCCGACTCGCAGTACCTGATGCGCGCCAAGCTCGCGATTGCGGACAGCTGGTACAAAGAGGGTGGCACCCCCGCGCTGACTCAGGCCGAGAGCGAGTACAAAGACTTCATCACCTTCTTCCCCAACGCTCCTGAGGCCGCCGAAGCCCAGATGCGCGTAGGCGATATTTACTTCCGTCAGATGGACAAGCCCGACCGCGACTACGCCAAGGCGACTCACGCCGAAGAAGAGTACCGCCTGATGCTGCAGCAGTTCCCCGAGTCGACGCTGGTGCCCCAGGCCAAACAGCGGCTGCGCGAGGTCCAGGAGGTCATGGCCACACGCGAGTCCGATATCGCCGGCTTCTATGCCACGCACAACAACTGGCCGGCGACCATTGCGCGCTATCAGACCGTGGTGGACACGTATCCGCAGTTCAGCCACATGGACGATGTCCTGGTCGGCCTCGGCGACGCCTATGAGGCCGAGGCGAAATATGTGAGAACCCTCAAGCTGCCCGAAGCAGGCAAAGCGCGTCTCGAAAAAGTCTATGACGACCAGGCTGCGGCGGCTTATACCAAAGTCATTCTGGAGCACTCCGCCGCGCCTCACGTCGAAGATGCGCGCGACCGCCTCGAGGCGATGAATCTGCCGATCCCAACGCCGACGCCCGAGCAGGTAGCCGCCAGCGTCGCGCTTGAAAACAGCCGCAGACAGTATGCCCTCAAGGACAGAGCCGCGTTGATGTTCCTGCACCGGCCCGACGTCGTCATGGCTGCCAGAGATGGCGAGCCGACCATGGCCGACCCGACTCCAACGCTGGCCCCGCACGTCACGACGAAGATCATTTCCGACTTCCGCGACGCGATGAATCCCGCCAATCCGACCGATGCCAAATCCGCACCTCTCGTCCCGAAGCCGGCGGCCGATGGCGGTGCACCCGCGACCACCGCTGCAGAGTCCGCACCCGCATCGACCGCCCCGCCCGCAGCGCCTCTGCAGTTCCAGGATGTTCCCTCGGCGGATGCCACTGGCGGCGGCACATCGGCTGTCGTGACCAGCGTCCCTGGCAACGCGCCCACCAGCGCACCTCCCGCTGCCGGCAATGCGATGGGCGTGGAGATTCTCTCCAACACAAACGCCGCAACGCCCACCGACAACGGCGGACTAAAAGCAGTGGGACCGGTAGACAACACTCCGCTGCCTGCGGCCGAAAAGCCTGCCGACGCCCCCGATGTGGTCAATGACATCAAGCCCGGCACCCAGCCCGCTGCCCAGGTCGCAGACGGCAAGAAGACCAAGCCGGAGTTTGACAAGTCTGATGAATCCTCCAGCAAGCACAAGAAGAAGAAGGGCCTGGCGAAGCTCAATCCCTTCTAGCTCGATCCGTTCTGATCGTGACAGATTGGCCTTACAAGAAAGAGGATGCAGCCCACCGGCCGCATCCTCTTTTTTACTTTAAAGCCAGCCCGAATCAGCAGCTCTGATTAAACAGAGCGACGCCGAACATGCGGAGCGATCAGCAGCGACAGCAGAAGGAACGCGAGAATCGCCAACGAAAAGAAGACGAAGGGGTTGAGCGAAACCCGTTTATTCAAACCGGAATGTCCCCCGGTTCTGGAGAGGTGTCCACCCAGAACCCACGCGCTCCCGGAAATCGATTCGTCGCTCTCGTAGACCGCATTCCCGCCGAGAACCACCGTATCGCCACCGATGCGCGCCTGCGAATCGATCACCGCGTTCCCTCCAACGATCGTGGCGCTACGGCGCACCTGGCCGCTCACATTCAGGTTTCCAAACAGAACGATCGCCCGCCCCGTCAGATCGCCTTCCACCTGCACCGAGCAGAAGAGGCACGTTGCGTTATGCACCTCCTGGCCGGCGGCGACGAAGACATCCTGCCCGATATAAGTGCGATTTCCCGGCTCGTGAACCAGCGCAGCCGGCACCAGCAGGAGCATGAGTCCGAGCGTCCGGAGTGTATGAATCAGCAATTTTCCCCCATGGCGAAGAACCTGCCTGTGGTGATACGCAGACACCCAGGCTCAGGTTCCATGAATCAGGCTGTTAGCGGCGCGGCGGAAGAGGCCGGGCCTGGAAGCCGCGGCCGTTTGGATAGGCAGGAAACTGATATCGGTTGCGCTGCACGACATAAACGATAAGCCAGATGATCCCGATCAGGATCAGCAGCGGAGCGAACGGCAGCAGCAGCCAGAGCCGCCCAGGCAGCACCATGCGGTCGCCGCGAATCGTGGCGCTCGGAGCAAGGTTTGTATCCCCCGCGACAAGCGCGACGTCGCCCCCCACCGTAGCATCTTCGCCCAGGCGCAGATCCGTGCCCAGACCCGCGATATCGCCCGATACCCTCTGATTGTCATCGATCGTGATCTGCCCGAACAGAACAGCGATATCCCCCTTCACCTCTCCGTGAATATGAACCGAGCAGAAGACGCACGCGATGTCGCTCGCGGTCTCGCCCTCCGCGACCGTGATGTCGTTGCCGATGCCGACGCGGTCCTGGCTGGACCTCGCGAACGCGGGAGCGGCGATTGCAGAAAAGAAGAGGGCGGCAAGAAGCAGTCTGCGCATGGTAGACCTCGTGGAATGAGTGTACGGCGAGCGGGGTGCCTGAGGGAACATATTCAACCCGGTTGAAAAAGCGACGCGAAGGCCCGCGCGAGCAGCGAGTAAGGGCGACGAGCGGGGGCCCATGGATGCTACCCTTAACACACCGATGAGCCACGAACTGCCAAAAGCATACGATCCGTCTGTCATAGAAGAACGCTGGGCCGAGTACTGGGTGCGGGAGCGCCTGTTCGACGTCGCGACCCCCGAAGATGCAGCGCCGAATACGTCCCAGGACGCACCTCCGGCCACACACACCTCTTCCGATACGCAGGACGCGACCGGGAAGTTCACCATTCTTTTGCCTCCGCCCAACGTCACCGGCCGCCTGCACATGGGCCACATGCTCAACCAGGCCGAGATGGACATCCTCACCCGCTGGCACCGTATGCGCGGCGAAACCGCCCTCTGGGTGCCCGGCACCGACCACGCCGGCATCGCGACCCAGATGATGGTGGAGCGCCAGCTTGCCGCCGATGGCAGAAAACGGCAGGACCTCGGACGCGCAGCATTCGTCGAGCGCGTATGGGAGTGGAAGGGCGTCTACGGCGGCGCCATCCTCGACCAGATGAAGCGCCTCGGCGCAAGCGTCGACTGGTCCCGCGAGTACTTCACCATGGACGACCGCCTCAGCGTCGCCGTCAAAGAAGCCTTCGTCCGCCTGCACGAGCAGGGCCTCATCTATCGCGGAGCCTACATCGTCAACTGGGACCCCAGCGCCCAGACCGCCGTCTCCGACCTCGAAGTCGAGCACGAGGAGCGCCTCGGCAAGCTCTACCACATCCGCTATCCGCTCGCCGATGGCACCGGCTCCATCGTCATCGCCACCACACGTCCTGAAACAATGCTCGGCGATGTGGCCGTCGCCGTGAACCCCACCGACGAACGCTACCTCGCCCTCCAGGGCAAACTCGTACGCCTGCCACTGAGCGGCGTCAACGGCCAGCCCGAGCGCGAGATTCCCATCCTCGCCGATGACTGGGCCAAACCCGAGTTCGGCACCGGCGCAGTCAAGGTGACGCCCGCGCACGACGCAAACGACTTCGCCATCGGCCAGCGCCACAGCCTGCCGAACCTCACCATCCTCGACGAGACCGCGCATGTGCTCCTCCCCGGCTCGCCCTACCACGGCCTCGACCGCTACGCCGCCCGCGAAAAGATCGTCGCCGACCTCGAAGCCCTCGGCCTGCTCGTCGAAATCAAGGAGCACACCAACTCCATCGGCCTCAGCCAGCGCACCGGCGTCGTCATCGAACCGCGCCTCTCGCAGCAGTGGTTCGTAAAGATTCAGCCCCTGGCCGACAAAGCGATCGAGGCCGTCGACAAAGGCTACATCCGCTTCACGCCCGACCAGTACCGCAAGACCTACGACGAGTGGATGAGGAACATCCACGACTGGTGCATCTCCCGCCAGCTCTGGTGGGGTCACCGCATCCCCGCCTGGCACTGTGCCTCATGTGGCGAGATCACCGTCGCGCGCGACACCCCCGAACAGTGCGAGCACTGCGGCTCCGCCGAGATCACCCAGGAGACCGACGTCCTCGACACCTGGTTCTCCTCCGGCCTGCTTCCCTTCACCGTCTTCGGCTGGCCCCACAAGACACCGGACCTCGCCACCTTCTACCCCACGCAGCTCCTCGTCACCGGCTTCGACATTCTCTTCTTCTGGGTCGCCCGCATGATCATGCTCGGCTGCCACTTCATGCTCGACGTCCCCATGCCCGATGGCAGCCAGCGCACCCTCGCCGACGCCGTGCCCTTCCGCGAGGTCTACATCCACGCCCTCGTCCGCGACGCCGACCGCCAGAAGATGTCCAAGACCAAGGGCAACGTCATCGACCCCATCGACATCATCAACCGCTTCGGCACCGACGCCGTGCGCTTCACCCTCGCCAGCATGGCCTCGCCCGGCACCGACATCGCCTTCTCCGAAGCCCGCACCGAAGGCTACCGCGCCTTCGCCAACAAGATCTGGAACGCCGCCCGCTTCCTCTTCATGAACATCGACCGCGCCACCGAAGCCGGCTACACCATCGACCTCACCACCAAAGGTCCGGGCACCCCACAAAGTCCGGGTGCCCTATCCTTCGCGCCCTCTGCGAAGGGTGGGGTATCGAGCGAACCGGGGTCCCCGACGAGCGCTTTTGCTCGTGGGGGTGGAGAAGCTCGACCGTCCTCCCCCACCGACCCCCAAATCCCCCTCGAAACCCGCTGGATCTTCTCCCGCCTGAACTCCGTCTCCACCGAAGTAGACAAGTCCCTCACCGACTACCGCTTCGAC
>Ga0302234_10002930_pt1 | contig 10589 bp, 11 predicted proteins | sample II_Palsa_N3_2_FD_193576 | JGI IMG/M metagenome (GOLD analysis project Ga0302234, IMG submission 193576) | Peat permafrost microbial communities from Stordalen Mire near Abisko, Sweden - II_Palsa_N3_2 | ecosystem: Environmental > Terrestrial > Soil > Palsa > Peat permafrost | place: Sweden... | reverse complement strand
ACTCCAGATGCATCGAGTAGCCGAAGATCACGGTCAATCCGATGCCGAAGGGCACGGCGCCGAAGCTCATCGCAACCACGGCCAGGCCGGGGTGTCGCCCCACCGGTAAAAGCAGCGCCAGCGCGGAGAACAGAAAGCATAGCGTTGCCGCCAGCGACATCTGCCCCGGCCTCACACTATTGATGGGGTTCCACGCATGTAACGCCGGCAGATTGATGCCCAACGTCACGTCGTCGATCACTTGCGCAAGATTAATCGCGCCGAGGGTCAGCACCAGGACCGCGCAAAGCTTTGCCAGGGAACTCCGAGCGTTCGTACCGCCCACGGGCTGCAGGAATAAAGCCAGTCCCGAAAGAAAAAAGCACAGACCGGTGTTGAAGACCATCGCGACTCGACCGGGAACGATCGTGGTGAGCCACGCGGTGTGTGTCGCCCAGCCCACCATCACGGCCGCGCCAGCGACAAGAATGACGAGCGACAACCATCGTGCCGGCCAAGCCATAAACTTCATCGCGTTTTCCCCGGTTTGCGGAGCCGAAAGGCATGCGGACTTGATGGCACAAAGCCGCCACAGCGACAGACTCCCTTTCAATATAACCCGAGAACGCACGATAAACCGGGCGACATCCTATGCGGGTTCTGGCGACGTGAAAAATACCTGTGACGTTTGGCTCGATGATCGCACCGGGAGTTGCAGTGCCCAGATACTCACCGCGTGCGCCTTGGCCTCAGTCGCGCACCGGAATGGGCAATCATCCGCGGACGGGCGCTTGACCGATAAAACCGATGCGTTCGAGCCATGCCTGAAACATCCTCGGCCATTGGTCCTCGCCGGGGACCCCTTCGGACAGTCCAGAACCGTGCACGCCGTGCTTAAAAAGGTGCACCTCGGCCGGCACGCGGCTCGCCTTCAAGGCAGCGGCAAACGCAACGCTGTTCTCAGCACTGATGCGCTGATCGTCCTCGCTTTCGAAGAGGAATACAGGCGGCATGCCGGAAGCCACATGGTGCTGCCCGGACAAGTTGTATTCGAGTTGGTCCAGGTTGCGCCCGTCGTAACCGTAGAGTAGATGTTTCAGCGAACTGGGTGACGCGTACTCCGAAGGCAACATGGAAATTACCGGATAGCCCAGGCCGAGGAACGCCGGCCTCGCGTACACGGCGTCAACGACATCGTGTACAGGTAGATCAAAGTCGCTTTCCGGATGCAGCGCAAGCGTGCTGGCCAGATGGCCGCCGGCGGAGAAACCGAACACGCCGATACGGTTGCCATCGATACCGAGTGCGCGCGAATCGTGTCGAATTAGATTCAGCGCGCGTCGTCCGTCCCACATCGGCACGGGATAGCGATAAAGTCCATCGCGCTGCACGAGACGGTAATGCAGCACGAACGCGACGACGTGCAGACGACTCGCAAAGTACTCGGCTACAGGCGCCTGTTCTTTCACGTCCGAGAGACGGTCGTAGCCGCCACCGGGAACAATCACTATCGCCGGGCGCTTTCTGTCGCGCACGCCCTCGGGCGCATACATCTTCAGGTAAGGAATATCGCGGCACGGGTCGTTACCCGCTGCACCGGGCGCGACGCCCGGCCAGAGCCGGAATTCCATGGCGTCCGACGAATTGAAGCAGTTCCCTGCGCCGCCGCCACTCCCGTCGGAGCCCGCTCGATCACCGTCCCTTGCTGACGCGGCTCCGGCAGACATAGAAATCAGCAAACATGTCACGACGACAAAAAAAAGGCAGCGCATGCCACTCTCCATCAGCGGTCGAGCGAAAAAATTACAGGGCCTCACCCTACCAGTGCTGCAAGATTGGCCACGTATCAGTGAACGGTTGCGAACCGCATCAAATCGATCGGCGTGAAAATTGATCTCTCCGCCGATAGCCTCGACCGATAGAGGCGCAGTCACCCGCCTTCGCGCTTCAACGCAGTGAGCTATTGCACGCACTCGTCTTTCGCTTGTTCGCAAATGCCAAGCTTCGTGCCGGAAATGGAATCGTTCGGGACGTGACGCATTCGTCTTGCCGATCGTGTGTGAGCAAAGTACATTCGGACCGTTGCAGCTCAAGGCAGGAGAGCCAGATGCTCAGCCCGTTCAACTTTCGTCGCGCCACGTTCTCGATCGCTGTTTCCGTTTTATTGATGACAGGATGCCGTCCAGCCATGTCAGCCCAAACCAACGCAAGAATCGAACCCCCTGCGCAAACGCACGCCGTGCCGCTGACGTTCAAGCTGCATAACTTTGACGTTCATTGCTACAACACGTTGAGTTGCAGCGTCATCTACAACAACAACGACTTTGCTCGACCCTATCTAAACACGCCAACGCCGGCGCCTAGCGCCGGCGATTATCAGAAACATTGGGGAACAGCGTCTTATCTTGGCATCAAGAATTTTCCGGCGCCTGCACAAGTGCGCTGGAAATCGAAGGACGGTGAAGCACACGAAGCCACCGTGGATATCGGCGCTATATTCAAGGATGAATTGATTTGGCATAACGTGCCTAAATCGGAGATGGCTGATTTTTACAGCGGGCCGGTTGCCGGCGAGCCAGATATTTTTCTTGAGGTCAACGATCGGACCATCAATGTTTACATGACTACCCTGATTCCGACGAAGACCGAACAAATTCCTGGAAACAAGAACAGCTACGGTCGAGATGACATTTTCCTGGCGTGGAGCCATACCTACTAAGGAAGGAGCTCACCATGGGCACGGACAAACCTGAAGTAGGGAAAGACGGCTACGCTGACGACGGCGCCTTTTATCCCGCCAATCCACAGAAGCTCCAGACTTATTCCGTCGCGAGCCAGGACTTATCCCGGTTTCAAGCACCCATCCTGCTTCATGCTAACAAGGCTCAAGAGCGGCTCTTCGTCGCCTGCTTTGATGGAACTGGGAATGACAAGTACAAAGATCCCCAGCACGCGACCAACGTCGCGAAAATAAGTGATCAGATAAAAGCACTCTCTAACAGCCAACAAAGTGCGATCCAGCAAGGATATGTCCCAGGGCCAGGAACGCAGGATAATTTTTTAGCACGTACGGCTGATGGCATGAGCGGCGCTACCTATCACAAGCGTGCTGAGGAGATGTACAAGCAATTCATCGATCAGTCCTGGAAATGGAAGCGAGATGATCCACAAGCGCAAATCCGGGTTGCCGATATTGGCTTTAGCCGGGGCGCCGAGCAGGCCGCGGGATTTGCCCGTCTCGTACAGCAACGCGGCATCCAAGACCCTACCGGCGCGAAATACACCCGCAGTTCCGATGGAATGATTACCGGCGTGCAATATACCAAGCCCCCGCTGGTGGCGCCTGGTGAAGTTGCGCAAGCCGTTGGCCTGTTTGATCCGGTCGGCACTGGTAACCCCATAAAGCATCAAGACCGCCGGCTTCCGCCTTCGGTGATTTCCGGTTTTCAGATCACGGCCGACGATGAGCGCCGCGGACTCTTCAAATCCGACCGCATCATCAAACCCGGCGAGTCACCTGATGGTCGCTTTTTGGCCGTCACCGTGGCCGGCGCGCACTCGGATGTAGGCGGCAGTTATCTGCGCGATGGTCTGGCCATTCGCAGTAACAATCTGATGACCGATTACTTGAACGGTTTGAGTGACAAGCCGTATCTGCAGAAGCAGGTCGAGCCGACCGATCAGCGACTGAACGTGGTGCATCGCTCCGAACAGAGCATGCTGCTCTACAAGTTTTATCCGAAGATCGATCGCACCGGCCCCGGCAGCTATAACGACCTGCTGGTGCCCAAAAACCAGATCGGACGCGTCGGCGACGCCTATCACGCCGAGCCTCGCAACGAGTCGCTCAGCAATCAATTCGAACGCCAGAAAGTGAAAATTGGTGCCTTACCCGCGCCGCCGCAGGCGCCCACAGCGGCGACGGATGGCCTCTCCTCACGGCTGGACAACATGCTGGCGGCGGGGCGATCCGGCGATCATGCAGCGTTTCGCACCAATACCCAGGCGCTCGCCAATTCCGACGCGGCACGCACGATGCAGACACAGGCGGCCGCGGCGATCAGCCGACAGACGCAGCAGCAAGCTCCGTCGCAACCTTCCCCACAGCCGACGCAACAACAGCCGCCTGCTGTCGGCGCTGGGCCACAGCGCTGAATGTTTCGTGGTAACCCGTGATCGAGCAAGGATCGGCGCGCAATGCAAGAAGACGAATTGACGGTACTGATCAGCAAGACTGCCGCCTTGATGGAACAGTTTGAACGACGCTGCGATGAAATCGACCAGCGCCTGCTCACTTCGTCAGAAGAACTACAGAAGCTGACTCAACAGCTACCGGCCGCGGTCAAGCAGTCCGCCCATGACTCGATGCAGGCGCTGCCCAGCCAGATCTCGAGCCAAGTGCAACTCGGGCTGTCCCGCCCCGTCGCGGACTATCAGCAGCAATTGGACAAAGCCGGCCACGACATCGCCCACGCCTCGCACGCGCTGGCACAGCAGATCAAACACCTGGAAAACCTGCAGCGCCTGCTGATATGGAAAGTGATCGGCGTGACCGCCACCTGTTTTTTTCTGCTGCTTGGCGGCGGCATCTTGCTATCGATGCATTACAGCAAGGTCATCGAGGAAAACCAGCTTACCGCCGATCTGATGAAGACCTACAACAACGCCGATCTGGTCATGTGCGCAAAAGGCCAGCTCTGCGCGAATGTCGACAGGAAAGGCAGACATTACGGCGATCACGGGCAATACGTGCCAGTCATGCCGCGATAACGTGTTAGAAAATCGGTTCGGCGCAGCGGTATTTCGCCGCTTCGTCCCGTTCGATGGCGACATGCGCACGGCGACTTGCGCGGGATTGACGCGTGAATCCATCGCTTCGCGGACTCGTAAAAATCGTCCGGCGTTTCGATGTTAGGCGAACCGCCTGCGACACGTGGCCGGGAAACCCCTTCAGGCAGCCGTCAATTTTGTCCGCATCGCCTGATAGTTTTTCCGGTACTTCTTCGCCAGCGAGGTTTTTTGCGTCTCGCTGAGGATCTTGCCGGATACCTGGAAAAAGATTTTTTCCTCTTCGCGCAAATGATCGTGCAGTGCCTTGGAAAGCTTTTGTAGCGTGCTTGTCCATGCTCGACCCTTGTGATCCGTTGTTTGCAGCTTCTCAACCAACTTGTCCATCTTGTGATGATCGCCCAGCGCATCGCGCGCGGAATGCAGCCCGCGATCGTCCATCAGGATATCCACGTACAAATACCGCTCTTCCGCTGCCTCGTGCGCGGCCAGTTCTATCCGCAACTCGGTAAACACGTGCACACGATGCTCGCCCGGATCGGAAAGCATCAGGCTGCGCATCAGCGAGCGCTGGATCTTGTGACTTTCTCGCAAGGCTTCGAAGATGGTCTCGGACATGCGGTGCGCTCCCTGTGTCGTGACGGAATGGGGGTCTCACTTACTCTTGCGGCCAACGCTCAAGTAGAACATTGGAAGCACCCGTTAGTCTCAGCCACGAGTGGTGATAGCAGCGTCAGCTAGCCACTCGCCAGCATCACCGGCTCGATTCCCGTGTAAGGTAAGAGACCCCGCACGGAGATTACCGAATGACCCGCATCTTGTTTGTTGGCCAGACGCCGGAGACCGTGGATTTTTCCGACCCGGCGCTTCCTCCAGGCTTTGACGCCGCCAAGATCAACGCGGGCATTGCCGTCGCTGTCAGCAAGATCGAAGAGCGCGAATGGCAGGTCGATACATGCATGATCACCCCGGATTCAGCCGGCTGCGCCATGCTCGAAAAACAGCTGAAAAGCGCGACCTACGACTGCGTGGTGATCGGCGGCGGCCTGCGCGTACCGCCGAAAAGCCTGGCGTTGTTCGAAACGGTGGTGAACATTGTTCACAAGGCCGCGCCGGGCGCGGCCATCGCTTTCAATACCCGCCCTGAGGATACCGCTGAGGCGGCCGCGCGGCAGCTCCCTCCGGGTTGAGGCAAGGTACGCCACCTCAGGAAGCTCAGGACGGGCTTCGGCAACTTTCAAGCGTTCGACGCTGCTGTTTTCGCCGCTCCCTTCTCCGCCATCCGCATCAACCCATCGAACGCGCGGTCGCTGAGCATTCGCCGCAGAAACAGGATCATGCGCGCGCCGCCGCCGGTGGCGTAACGGGTGCGCGGGCGGCGGGCGCGCAGGGCACGCGCAATCGTGGCGGCGACAACGTCCGGCTCGGAAACCATCGTCGAGGTTTCGCCGGAATCGAACAGGCGCGCGTGGGCTGCAGCCTGCTCGGCATACGCCGTATGGCCTGAGCGCTGCAGCAGGCTCTGCCTGGCGATACCCGTCCATTCGGTGCGAATCGCGCCGGGTTCGACAATCACCACGTCGATGCCGAACGGCGCCAGCTCCATCCGCAGACAATCGCTCAGCCCTTCGACGGCAAACTTGGTCGCGTGATACCAGGTGCCCAGCGGTTCGTGCATCTTGCCGCCGATCGAGGTGATGTTGACGATGCAACCGCTGCCCTGCGCCCGCATCATCGGCGTGCTCAGCTGGATCAGCCGAGCCAGCCCGAATACGTTGACCTCGAACTGCCGACGCCCTTCGTGCAGCGGTACGTCTTCCAGCGCACCGTAGGATCCGTAGCCGGCGTTGTTGACCAGCACATCGAGGCGCCCCTCCGACCGCTTTATGGCATCCACCGCGGCGACGATCGACGCATCGTCGGTCAGATCCAGCGACAGCAGATGGCCACCCGCGGTGCCTAGTGCCTGCATGCGCTCCTGCCTGCGGGCGGCAGCATAAACCACATAGCCATCGGCCAGCAGGCGCCGTGCCGTCGCCTCGCCTATGCCGGAGGATGCGCCGGTAATCAGAGCGACCTTCTTCGTCGCGTGGGTCGTGTTTATCGTCATGGCGCATGTCCTTGGGTTTCAGTAGCCGGCAGTCTAAACTAGGGTCTATACACCCAAGTCAAGAGGCATCGCATGCTGATCGCCGAATTCTGCCGCCGCGCCGACCTGACCCGTGACGCGGTGCGCCTGTATGTAAAGCTCGGCCTTTTCACGCCCAACGTGGGGCACAGCGCCAGCAATCGCTATCAGCAGTTCAATGACGCCGATCTGGACCGCGCCGCCGTGATTCGCACCGCGCAGCAACTGGGTTTTACTTTGAAGCAGATCGTCACGTTCAATCGTGAGTACGCAGCGGGCGCCATGGATGTCGGGCGCAAGCTCGACATCATGCGAGGCCAGCTCCAGGCGGTCGACGTGCAGGCCGAACGCATCCGGGCGATGCGGAAATATCTGCGTGCCAAAATCGCCTGGCTGGAAGGCGGCGAGAAGGGTGTCGAGCCGGTGTTCTGCCGTTCACGTCCTTAGGTCGGTCGACGGAATGCCGTTTTTAAAAACGCCGCGGCTGGGAGGTTTGAAGTCACTCTGACGAGAGCCGGCTATTCTTCGTGCAGCCCACTAAGTTCCACGGCGCGCATCAAAGTGCTACCCGCTTCGCCGGCCTAGATGGAAAACGTCTCTGTCTGCCGACGGCGGGCGTTGAGCCAGACCTGCCTTACGACGGTCTTGGCCCTGTCCCGCCACACATTCTGTCCGACCGGGCCGGGTCTCATGCCAAGTCGCCGCATGCGCGCGTTGACGATATGGGCATCTCTCCAGGTGTCCGAACGCCGCGTCCTGAACGTGAGCGCCAGCGAGATGGATAGTTCGGTTCCCGTGTGAACGCGGTGCGGTGCGATAAAGGGGTGATGCACGCCCACACCCGGCCGCAACTGAAACACCGTAGCCTTGGATTCGAAGGAAGGGCGATACGACGGACGACTGCCCTCGTGCGCCAGCAGGTAATCCTTTTGGGCATCGGACATGATTTCTTCATCGGCAGGGTCCCACAGACACACGGTTTTGCCTCCGCGGATCTGCAAGAGGAAATTCATTTCCCTGTCCATGTGATAGGGCGTCGTCGAGTTTTGCGCCGAGATGAACACATAGGTCGAGTACCAGGTCATCTGCGGATCCAGAGGATCAATGTTCACGGCGAGATCCGCCATCAACCCCTCGATGACTGGCCGATACTCGGCGTCTTTTTCAGGATTGCTGATACAGATATACGCCTGTCGCTCCTCGAAATGATCGATGGCGTCGTCCAGTGTCAGGCCACCTTGGTAGTCGTCATAGGACGTATCGAGTTCGGCATCGCCGGGAATATTCCCCAGCCTGAATTGAATCTGTTTCGGCGGCAGTCGTCGGCAAAGTTCAAACAGGCGCGGCAGCGCAAAGTGCGGGTGGTCTGCCAGACGATGCGAGACCAGAAATGGCGTGCGGTTGTAGCACGCCTCGAGCGTTTCGCGCTTCAGGTGGACCAATGGCGAAGCGTGCTTGCCACCGTCAACTACGAAACGCGAATATTTCTCCAGCGAAATGCATTGGCCCAGCATGGAATGCTCCCCAGCGTCGTATAACCACACATCATTCGTCACGTCCCCGCATGCCGACCCTGTGCGCGCTCATCCCGCTTAATCATCGCGCTTGGCAGATCCAGCATTTTCCCAGTTCACCGTCGCTTTGCAGGCAGCGACTGTCACCGCCGCCCTGCCTAGGTAAGCTATACGTTCCGGATATTGCGCCTCGCATCATGAGGATTCAATGACGAAGTGCTGCAGCCCGCCGCGCCGAACCCGTCTTCAGGGCCACAGCCCTTGAGCGCCGCGGAGGCCGGCAGCGCGCATTTGCCTGCCGGCACCGGACAATCCCATCGACTCGCGCCGCGTGCGCATGGCCTCAGGACGCACCTGCGGCGAATGGCTTGGTGTTGAAGAAATACGTGCGCGCCAATCGTTTGGCCGGAAGGCGTCGAGCCCGCCTTCCACGTCAGCGGGGTTGAGACTCGCCTTCTCAACGTGCGGAGTTATCTGAGCTTTTCCGGGCAGGCATGCCTATTTATCGTGTTCCGCGTGCATGCGCCGGATACGCACCCTGCTGCCGCCTTCATCGGTCCGCACGCAGGTCGATCCCTCATGCGTGCGGGACACGCACCGGCTTGCCCTGGATCGCTTTCTGCACGTCGTCCTGGTGAAACGCCGCCGGGTCACCTTCGGGAATCCGCATCAGCGAAGGCTGATCTTCTGGAAGCTGGTTACGCGCCGAGAACAACTCATCGGCATTTCCCTTTGCGAAGTAGCGCTGAAAGTGCATGAGCACGGTCTTGTCGCAGACGTCATTTGCGAACGGACGATTTGAGCGCGATGCTGGTTTCCCGATTGTCAGCCCAGCCACTTTTGCCATCACTGTTCTGACATCGTCGCTTTGCGTAGCGTTATCTCATCGCCAGGAGCCTTGCCATGATCCCCACCATCACCGCCTTTGAAAATTCGCCCGATCGCGGCCGTGGCCTCGCGCGCGATATGCGCGTGCGCTGGGCGCTGGAAGAAGTCGGCCAACCTTATGAAGTTCGACTGGTTTCGTTTACCGCGATGAATGAACCAGCGCATCGGACCCTGCATCCGTTTGGGCAGATTCCCACCTATGAGGAAGGTGATCTTGTCCTGTTCGAGTCGGGAGCTATCGTTCTGCATATCGCGGAGCAGCATGCCGGTCTGCTGCCCAACGAGGCAAATGCGCGAGCTCGCGCCATCGCTTGGATGTTTGCCGCGGTCAACACGGTGGAGCCGCCACTACTTGAACTTGTCATCGTCCGGTTTCTGGAAGGCGACAAACCCTGGAGCAAGGAGCGGTTGCCATTCGTCCAGGAACGTATCCGAGACCGGTTGAAGCAACTCTCCGATCGACTGGGCGACGCCGACTGGCTCGATGGCGCATTCAGCGCGGGCGACCTCATGATGATCGGCGTACTGCTCCGCTCGAAAGCCTCCGGCCTGCTGGACGAGTATCCGAACCTTGCCGCTTATGTGGCCCGCGCCGAAGCGCGCCCGGCATTCAAGCGAGCATTTGCCGCTCAGCTGGCAGTCTTCAAGGAACAAACTCCAACCGGAAACTAAAGGTTCAACGAGGGCCGAGGCCTTCCATCACGCGTTTCCCACGCCTCTTTGGTACATACAGCCACGCCTGCTTCCAAATCGTTGTCGACACTTCTCTAAAAAAAGTCTGACCACGCTGACGCGGATGCGCGAGGAGGTACGACGTTCCTGAGCGCCCCTGTGTTTCGTTCGGCGTTCGCCCATGAACAAGACTAGGCACTTCATCCATCGGCCTCCCGCTTAAGTAAACGCTCATCAGCGCCCTAAAACTCACTGCACGTTGGCTACTTCGCTACATTTGATCTCGCCGCAGTTGAAGTCCACTTCAATGCCACGGCCGGCGATAACCGGCACGTTGAGATGCTTGGCTACAGCCTGTTCGCTCTGCTTCAGCGTGACCGTATAGGTGCCCCGTGGCAGCTCGCGTGCGGAATAGCGGCCGGTGGCGTCCACTTTTACCGTCCGACCAGCCCCGGTCGCGTCGCTGCGCACGGCGACGCTGTAGCCTACCGGTGCCTTGCCGAACACAGCTCCCGCGGTGTCCTGTGCACTGGCGGTGGAAACAGCAGCGACAGCGAACGCGCCAACGATGCTGACTGAGGCAAGTCCACGCACGATGAGGTGTGAGAGGGAACGGGGCG
>Ga0302234_10002928_pt1 | contig 10592 bp, 8 predicted proteins | sample II_Palsa_N3_2_FD_193576 | JGI IMG/M metagenome (GOLD analysis project Ga0302234, IMG submission 193576) | Peat permafrost microbial communities from Stordalen Mire near Abisko, Sweden - II_Palsa_N3_2 | ecosystem: Environmental > Terrestrial > Soil > Palsa > Peat permafrost | place: Sweden... | reverse complement strand
CCTTGAAGACCTCGTCACCTTGACCATCTACTGCCCCGATGTCTCTCTTTGGGAGCCGTTCAATGCGATCTATCGCACCTTCTTCACCGGCCCCCTTCCACCACGGGCCTTCATCGGCTCCGGCCCGCTGCTCTTCGGAGCCCGCTTTGAGCTTCAGGGCATCGCGGTAAAGTCCTGATCGACCCGCGCTGCTACTCGGCTGTCTTCTTCTTGTTCCGAGCTTTGATCTTGAACCAGATGGGACTGCCGATGAAACCGAAGTTCTCGCGAATCTGATTGCCCAGAAAACGCTCGAAGGAGAAGTGCATCTTCACGTCCTTGTCGGTGAAGAGCACGAACGTCGGCGGAGCCACCGCAGCCTGCGTCATGTAGTAGATGCGCACGCGCTTGTTCATCGGCACGCTCGCTCGCTGGAAGTCGACCTTCTCGAGGAAGCGGTTCATCTGGCCGGTGGTCACGCGCTTGCGACGTTCTCGTGCGACGAGTTCTACTTTTTTGAAGACGGACTCGATATTTTTCCCGTCGGCAGCAGAGATGAACAGCAGCGGCGCGTAGTCGAGATACTTCAGCTTGTCGCGCACCTCCTGCTCGTAGAGCTTCTGGTCTGCAGGGGGCTTGCCGTCGAACAACCGCATGCCATCCTTGCCGGTCCGCGTCATCAGATCCCACTTGTTGATGACGATGATCACCGAGCGACCGCTCTCGTGCGCGTAGCCGCCGATGTTGGCATCGAGGGCGGCGACACCTTCCGCTGCATCAATGATCAGCAGTGAAACATCCGCCGCTTCGAGATGCTTGCGCGCCATAATCACCGACAGCTTTTCGGCCATCAGCTTCGTCTTGCCCTTGCGCCGAATACCCGCTGTATCGACAAAACGGAAGCTGTGGCCACCGCGTTCGACGACCTCATCGACAGCATCGCGCGTGGTGCCGGCGATGGGCGACACGATCGCTCGCTCGGTTCCGGTCAGCGCATTCAGCAGCGTGCTCTTGCCGACGTTGGGGCGACCGATGATGGCGATCTTCGTCTCCCTGCTTTCGTATTCACCATGCGAGCGCAGATGCCGCACCCGTTTCGCCGCGGGATCGACAGAGAAGTCCGGGCCGCTCTCATCTTCTTCGGCCTCGTCGTTTTCGGTCAGCATAACCTCGGGCTCTTCGAGCTCATCCGATGGCTCGGGCAGCACCTCGAAGACCGCGTCCAGCAAATCGCCGATGCCGCTTCCATGCTCGGCCGAGATGGGCAGCACGTTTTTAAATCCGAGGCGACGGAAGTTTTCGGCCTGCACCTGCATGGCCTCGGTGTCCATCTTGTTCACGGCGAGAAATACGGGCTTGCCGCCACGCAGCAGCAGCCGCGCCAGTTCAAGGTCAGGCGAGGCCAGCTCCGTGCGCCCGTCGACGACCATGACGATGGCGTCTGCTTCTTCGAGGCCGACCTTCGCCTGACGAAAGATCTCGGATGGAATGAGCGCCTCGTCATCGGGCACCACGCCGCCGGTGTCGACGATTCTTGCTTCGCGATTCATCCACTCGATCTCACCGTAGATGCGGTCGCGTGTAATTCCAGGCTCGTCGCCGACGATGGAGCGGCGTGAACCCGTCAGCCGATTGAAGAGCGTGCTCTTGCCGACGTTGGGCCGTCCGCAGACTGCGATCAGCGGAAGCGCGCGTGCGGCGGCTCTCTCCGTTTCGGTGACCATCTGCGAGGCCAGCAGTTCGATGTCGCGCCAGTCGTCATCGCCGATTCGCTCGCGACCAGAGACGTTCTCCGAGCGCGGCGTCTGGCGGCCGACGATCCCATCCGCCGGACGGACGAACTTCGGCTTTGCCGCCGCAGGCTTCTTTGCTCCAGGTCCGGCGCCGTCGGGGCGAATCGTCTTCCGCTTCTCGCGCTCCGGGGACTGCTTGGTGACACGCGAGGCTTTATTGGACTCCGCCCGTTTGGTCGAAAGGATCTTGCGCTTTCGCGGATCCACCGCTCCGGTCGTCGGCGTGGCCTTCGGTGCGCGGCCCTTCTTCGGCCGTGTGCTCGCCTGTCTGTGCTTCTTGCCTAACCGTTTCTTATCATCTCTTTGAGCCACGGAACTTCCAGCTTTCTCCCGCGCACCATTCGAGGCGGCCAGGCTTTTACGCTAATTCTTCGCTTCCCCTTCTATTATAGAAATTGCAACGCCTCTGTGCCGCAGGAACTGTAAGCAAATCCACACCTTGTCGACAAGCGCCCCCATCTCGATCACGCCCGCTCCGCCGGAGAATCTGCCGAATCTGCACGACTTTTTCGCGCCCGGCGGCATTCTTTCGCGGTCCAGCCTCGCGTTTGAGCATCGCCGTGGACAGTACGATATGGCCCGCGCCATCGAATCGGCGTTCAAGGAGAAGCGTCATCTGATCGTCGAGGCCGGCACCGGCACGGGCAAGACGCTGGCTTATCTGCTGCCGGCACTCCGCATCGCCCGCGAACGCCAGCAGCGCATCATCATCTCCACCGGCACGAAAAACCTGCAGGAACAGCTTTATTTCAAAGATGTTCCCTTCCTCGAATCGCTGCTTGGGCCGCTGAAGGTCTGCTATATGAAGGGCCGCAGCAACTATCTCTGCCGCCATAAGCTCTACGCGCTGCGCGACAACCCGCTGCTGCATGGCCTCGAAGAGATCGACCAGTTCCACCACATCTCGGCGTGGGAGAAGACCACCGAGACGGGCGACCGCGCCGAGCTGGACACGCTGCCCGAGACGTCGCCGCTGTGGCACAAGCTCGACGCCCGCACCGAGGTCTGCCTCGGCCAGAGCTGCCCCGACTGGGAGCGCTGCTTCGTTACCTCCATGCGCCGCAAGGCTCTTGAGTCGGACATCGTCATCGTCAACCACCATCTCTTCTTCGCCGATCTCAACATCAAGCAGCAGGCCGGGAACGCGCCCGACGCAGGCATTCTGCCCGAGGCCGCCTTCGTCATCTTCGACGAGGCCCACGAGCTGGAAGAGATCGCATCGAACTACTTCGGCATCGGCCTGAGCAACCAGCGCATCGACGAGCTCACCCGCGACGTCGAGATTATGCTGAAGGCCAAACAGGCCAGCACCAGCGCGATAGAAAACGCCTGTGCCAGTCTCAAAGACCGCTCCCGCATCTTCTTCTCCATCCTCCCCACCGATCCCGGCGGCATGGCGAACGGCGGCGGACGCATGCCCTTTCTCGACCGCGAAACCTTCCTCGAAGAGAGCGGCGACACCTACACCGCGACCCTCAACGCACTCACGCGACTCGAAGGCGAGCTCGACCACCTGAAGAACGTCGAAGAATCCTCGGGGCTGCGCAAACGCACTGCCGACATCCGCGCTCACCTGGCGTTTTTGCTTGAATCCACCGACCGCAACACCGTCTTCTGGATCGAGCGCCGAGCTGCGGGCGGCGTGAGAAATCTTGCTCGGGGAGCGGCGCATGCGTCGTTCCATACGCATCTTCAGGCGACCCCAATCGATGTCTCCGAGCTGCTCACCACGTCGCTCTTCGACAACTACAACTCCGTCATCCTCACCTCGGCAACGCTTACGGTATCCGGCGGCTTCGACCACATTCGCAAGCGCCTTGGCCTGATCAGCGCACGCGAGCTGATCGTTCCTTCGCACTTCAACTACGAGAAGCAGGCGCTCCTTTATCTGCCGCCGAACATGCCCGATCCGCGCGAGCCCGACTTCCCCGTCAGAGCCGCCGAACGCATCCGCCGCGTGCTCGAGATCACCAAAGGCCGCGCCTTCTGCCTCTTCACCAGCTACTCGCAGATGCGCAACACCTACGAACGCCTGCTCGCTGAGCTGCCTTACCCGCTTCTGCTCCACGGCACAGCACCGCGCCATGTGCTGCTGCAGCAGTTTCGCGACACCCCCAACGCCGTCCTCTTCGGCACCTCCAGCTTCTGGCAGGGCGTCGACGTGCAGGGCGAGCAGCTCTCCTGCGTCATCATCGACCGCCTGCCCTTCGCGGTTCCCAGCGACCCCGTCGTCGAGGCCCGTATGGCCGCCATTGAAGCGCTTGGCGGCAAACCTTTCTTCGACTACCAGATTCCCAACGCCGTCATCACCCTGAAACAGGGCTTTGGCCGCCTCATCCGCTCGCTCAACGACCGCGGCGTCCTGATGCTCCTCGACCCGCGCATCCAGCGCCAGCGCTACGGCCGCATCTTCCTCGAATCGCTTCCGCCCTATCGCCTTACGCAGGAGATCAGCGACGTCGAACAATTCTTTGAAAAACCTGCTGAGCTGCAGAGCCGCTAAAATCAGACGTGCCTTCTTCCCAAAAGAGCGAGCGCACCATCCAGCCCGAGGATGAGAATCTCCATTCTCCTGACGTTGCCGCACCAGCAAAATCGCATTTCGTTCTGATGGCGCGTCTCTCTCTCTGCCTTGCTCTCGTGGCGCTGATCTATGCGTTGCTCGCGGGATTGAAGACGGTCATCGACTTCGATTCCGGCTGGCAGATGGCCGCGGGCCGCTATCTTTTTCATCATCACGCCATCCCGCGAACCGAGCTGTTCTCCTACACCGCCCACGGTGTCGAGTGGATCTACCCGATCCTCTCCTGCGCCATCTTTTACCTGCTCTATCAGATCGGGGGCTATGCGGCGATCTCGTGGCTGTGCGCGCTGACGTGCGTGGCCTGTATCGCTCTGCTGATCTACCGGCGCAGTCTGTGGGCCGTCGCTCTTGCCATACTCGCGGTGCCGGTCTTCGCTTCGGAGATCATGCCCCGCGCCAGCCTTTTCACCATGCTCCTCTTCACCTGCTTCGCCAGACTTCTGCTGGAGCACTTTGAAGGTCGCAAGGCTCCACTCTGGCTTCTGCCCGTGCTCATGCTGCTCTGGGTCAATCTGCACACCGGATTTATCGCCGGCCTTGCTCTGATCGCAGCCTATGCGATGGTGGAAGCGCTGGAGATTCCCTTCGCCTCACGTCGCGCTGCTGCGATCCACCGTCTCAAACAGGCGCTTCCCTGGCTGGTTTGTGCGATGCTGACCACCCTGCTCAATCCGTGGGGCGCGCGCATCTTCGTCGCCATCGGCAGACAGCAGTCCGCCATCCGCTGGCAGAGCAGCTTTCTCGATGAGTGGCAGCCTGTTCAGTTCGCCAGCGCGCTCCAGGAGCTGAACTGGAGAGCGCCCGAGAGCGCCCGCTGGTGGCTGCTTGTCCTCGGCATCGTCCTTGCCGTCGTATGTCTCTGGCGTCGCCGCATCGGTCCGGCCCTCGTCCTCTGCGCTGCCGCGTATGCCTTCCTCAGCCACGCCCGCATGGAAGGCCCGTGCATCATCCTCATCTGCCTCATCGGTGGTTCCATCCTCACCAACGCAGCCAACCGCAACATCTTTCCATGGCGCGACATAAAGTTTGCGCTGGCGGCGGCGCTCCTGCTCATCCCCCTGATGACCGTCCGCTGCTTTGACCTCGTCACCAATCGAACCTATCTTTCTTCCGGAGATGTCACTCTTTTCGGCGCGGGCCGCTCGTGGTGGCTGCCCGAGCAGGCGACGGATTTTCTTCTGCAACATCACCTTCCCGCGAATGTCTTCTCCAGCTTCAACCTCAGCAGCTACCTCGTATGGCGACTTGGCGATCAGTACCCTGACTTCGCCGACGGGCGGTATCTTCCCTTCGGCGAGCAACTCTTCGAGCAGCAGCGCAGATTGACCGGCCTCCCACTCGACTCCGCGGAGTGGACAAAGGCGGCCGACACCTGGCACATCAACACCGTCATCTTTCCTCTCTCCCGCATCTTCGCCCTGGGCGAGTTTCCCCTTATGGCGGACTGCGAAAGCACGCGCTGGACGCCGGTCTACATGGATGCGTTCGCCATCATCTTTCAACGCAGACCGTCCAGCCTGCCGTCGATCGACTGCCACACACAGAACCTGCTCTCCTCCACGAAGCTCAGCGCCACCGGCGGCAGCCAACGCGCGCAGCAATACCAGGTGTATGCGAACGCCAGCGCGATCTACTCTCTCTCAGGACGGCTCCCCGAAGCCCGAGACGCCGCAGCACACGCAGAGGCGATCTACGCGCAGGATCCGACTCTTCACTTCGTCAAAGCGCAGACCGCCGCCAGCGCCCGGCAGTATGACGAGGCAGAAGATGAGCTTCAGACCGTGTTGAAAATAAGGCAGACCGATGCCGGATGGTACAATCTCGGCCTGCTCTATATCAGCGAGCGCCGTGTGCCCGAAGCGGTGGAGGCGCTGCAGCGATCCGCTCGCCTGTCGCGTGAAGATTATCAGCGCTACCTGCTCCTCGCGAAGCTGTATCTGGTCGATCAGCAGCCGCAGATGGCTCTGGACACCTTCACGCAGGCCTCGAACAGAAGCCCCTACGCGACCAGTAACTCAGCAGCGGCAGCCGAGTTTCACGCTCAGGTCGCAGAAGGACAGGCGGTTGCTTACCTGCAGCTTCAGCAACCTGGCAGAGCCGTCGAACTGCAACGCTTCGCCGTGCAGCAGACTCCACAGAATGAACAGCGCAGGCAGGTTCTCGCCCAGGACTGTCAGACCGCGCAGATCGCATGTCCGATACCGTAGCGTGCCCGATACCGCCGCGGAAACTCCACATTCGCGTTCGCCGTAAGATAGAGATATCCGCATGGGACGCAACCTCTTCATCCTCGCTGGCACGCTCATTCTCTTTGCTCTCATCTCCTTCGGCATCTCGTTTACCAATATCGCCCAGCAGCCCGGCTCGCCCGGCGACGTCTCCCTCTGGCGAACCATGGGCCTGGGCCTTTGCGTCGTCGGCCTTCTTGTCGCACTCGCCGGCATCTTCTCGGCGCTCTTCGAGCAGGCTGAGCGCCGCGACGAAGAGGCTCGCCAGGCTAAACGCCGCCGCCCATAAAAACTGTCCTGCCGGACGGGCCCACTGCGCGTGGGGCGACCACTTCGTGGTGGGTATACCTTGTCACGCAGGGATGATCTTTCAGGGGCCTCCCGTTGGTCGGCAAATGCATGATCCCGACCAACGGGAGGGCCAATGCGGCTTATTCCACCTCGACCAGTTAAAAAGGCGTGCGAACGCCCGCCCTCCGCGCAGGAGGCCCGTCCGGCAGGACCCAAAGCCCGTCGCGCCGCAAAACGGTACAATCAAATCAGGCTGTCGCCACGTCCTCCAGCCCCATCACCCCAATCCAGACGCGGCCATCGAAAAGATCGAAGGGATTTTCAGACCCATGTTTGAAGTAACCGTAGAAGCCGGCTTCTCCTCCGGCCACTACCTCCGCAACTATCGTGGCAAGTGCGAGAACCCGCACGGCCACAACTACAAGGTCTTCGTCACGCTGATCGGCGAAGAGCTCGACGAAGCAGGCATGCTCCTCGACTTCAAGCTCCTCAAGCAGGTCATGCGCCCCACCGTCGACTATCTCGACCATAAAATGATCAACGAGCTCAAACCCTTCGACGAAGAGTTCAACCCCTCGGCGGAGAACCTCGCCCGGTACTTCTACGAGCAGACCAGCTCCCAGCTCCACGAGATGACCAGCGGTCGCGTCCGCGTGAAGGACTGCACCCTCTACGAGACCGACACCAGCTTCGCCCGCTACTATCTCTAGCCACGCAGAAAACCTGTCAAGCCCTCAACGCTGGAAAAACCGCTCCAGACAGGCAAATTCGCGTGGCGTAGTAGTTTCACTCCAGCCGCTATACTGGATACAGAGGATAGAAAAGCCCCGACATCAACGGGGCTTTCTCTGTTTTTAGATTGCGACTAAACCGTTCAGAAAGAATACTTTACCGATAAGCCATTTGAAATGAACACTTTGCATTTAAAGTACGAACTTATGTCTTTTCTTATGAACAGTTTGCGCTAAATAACCCCAGAGGGGGCATACCCCGCAACAAAGAACCACCGAGACACCATGCATCTGATCGAACTCTATAAATCCGTCCAGGGCGAATCCTCCTTCGCCGGCGTGCCCTGCATCTTCGTCCGCCTCGCCGGCTGCAACCTCCGCTGCGCCTGGTGCGACTCCGAGTACACCTTCACCGGCGGAAAGCCGTACACCGCCGACGAGATCGTCGCGCAGCTCGAAGCTCGGGCCCCCTGCACCCTGGTCGAGTTCACCGGCGGCGAACCCATGCTCCAGGCGAAGGAACTTCTCCCCCTCATGGACCGCCTGCTCGCCGCAAACTACACCCTGATGATCGAGACCAGCGGCGAGCGCCCCCTGGCCGACGTCCCCAAAGCCGTCCACAAAGTAGTCGACGTCAAATGCCCCGGCGCAGGCTCTGCCGCCAACAGCTTCCGCATGGAAAACCTCGAAGCGCTCACCAAGAACGACGAGGTCAAGTTCGTCATCAGCAACCGCGAAGACTACGACTTCGCCCGCGACTTCATCCGCGATCACGCACTCCACGAAAAGGCCGGACAGATTCTGCTCAGCCCCGCCTTCGTCCAGACGCCCAGCCCGCAGCGCACCGCCGACAACATGGCCCTCGACCCCCGCAAACTCGTCGAGTGGATGTTAGCCGACGGCCTGCCCGCCCGCCTGAGTCTCCAGATCCACAAGTTCATCTGGGAACCCATGAAGAAGGGCGTGTAGGAATGACGCGGCTGCCGCCTCTGTCCGCGCTACCATGCGGTATGCGCCTTCTATCCGCTCTCCTCCTGCTTGCTGCGGTTCCGTGTGCGCTCGCTCGCGCTCAGCAGAAGCCGATCGAAGTAAAGGTCGTCATCATCAATATGTTCGAGGTCGGCGCCGACACCGGCGACGCTCCCGGCGAATATCAGTACTGGGTTGAGCGCGAACACCTCGACACTGTCCTTCCCTTTCCGCAGGGCTACCACGATCTCCGCCTCAACCCGCAGACCGGCGTCCTCGGCGTCCTCACCGGCGTCGGCACTGCCCGCGCCACAGCGAGCATCATGGCCCTCGGCCTCGACCCGCGCTTCGATCTCACCCACGCTTACTTCCTCGTCGCAGGCATCGGCGGCATCGATCCGCAGATGGGCTCGCTCGGCTCCGCCGTCTGGTCCGACTACATCGTCGACGGTGACCTCGCGCACGAGATCGACGCTCGCGAGATTCCGAAGGACTGGAAGACCGGCTACGTTCCTCTCGGGAAATCCACGCCCTACGAGCAGCCCCGCACGGCCCGCTTCGGCGACGACGGCAACATCTACCACCTCAACACCACGCTGGTCGATTGGGCCTTCAACCTCACCAAAGACAACGCCCTGCCCGACACACCCGCCATCGCCGAACGACGCATGCAGTACGAAGGCGACGCGGGGCATCGTCCGCCGTTCGTCCTTCGCGGCGATAATCTCTCCGCCGCTACCTTCTGGCACGGCAAACTGCTGAACCAGTGGGCCCGCGACTGGGTGAAATATCAGACCGACGGCAAAGGCACCTACGCCATCTGCGGCATGGAAGACACCGGCACCCTGCAGTCGCTCACCTGGCTGGCCAAAGCCCACAAAGTCGACATTGACCGCGTTCTCGTTCTGCGCACCGCCTCAAACTACGATCAGCAGCGTATTGGAGCCACCGCCGCCGAGAGCCTCTCCGAGACGAAGGTCAGGCAGTACAGCGCCTACATGCCCGCGCTCGACTCCGCCTACCGCGTCGGCCACGTCGTCGTCGACAACCTGGTCGCCAACTGGCCGCAGACCCGCGATCACATTCCACAAAGCACCTCCGGAGTTCGGCCCTGAAGATTCTCATCCTGTCTCCGCACCGCGACGACGCAGCCTTTTCGCTCTCGCTCGCCATCCACAACTGGCTGACTGCCGGCCACACCGTCACCCTGCTCAACGTCTTCACCCGCAGCCTCTACGCCCCCTACTCGGACGCCGACTTCGTGCATGAAAACGACCGTCTCTCCTACGTCTCCGCGATGCGCCTGCGCGAAGACGAACTATTCGTCCAGCGCATGACCCAGGAACTCCCGCGCAACCTCAAATCCAACCTCAGCAGGGTGGACCTCAACCTGAAGGACGCGCCCATCCGCCTGCGCTGCCCTGTCGACGAGGTGTGCAGCACCCCCGTCAACCCGGAAGATCCGGCGATAGAAAAGATTCGCAAAGCGCTCACGCGGCAATCTGAAGCCGGCAATATGGACGCACTCGCACTCCCGCTGGGTCTGGGAGATCACGTCGACCACCTCACCGTTCGCGCAGCGGCGCTTCCCTTCACCGAAGGCGGCCTGCCGAGCGCATTCTACGAAGACCTTCCCTATGCCGCATACCCCGGCACGCCAGCGAACCTCGAAACTCCGCGCCCAGCGACCGACGAGAGAAACGCCCCTCTTACCGCGGTACTCTGCCGGTCCGATGCAGCGGCAGAGCGGAAACAGCGGCTCATCCTCGCTTATGCTTCGCAGATCGATGAAGACACAGCCACCCTCGTCAGCAGCTTCGCCACGCGCTACGGCGGGGCCGAGCGGCTATGGGCTAACGCTGCATGGCAGGCTCTGGCCGAATCCACCCACCTCAGCGTCCCCGGCCCGGACGATTCTGCAAAGTTTTAGCCCAGCAGCTTTCGCACAAACCGCCGCACCGTCTCAGTCACCACTCCGTAGACAACATGCGTGGCCATCTCACTGGTTCGCTCCCGC
>Ga0302234_10002925_pt1 | contig 10598 bp, 10 predicted proteins | sample II_Palsa_N3_2_FD_193576 | JGI IMG/M metagenome (GOLD analysis project Ga0302234, IMG submission 193576) | Peat permafrost microbial communities from Stordalen Mire near Abisko, Sweden - II_Palsa_N3_2 | ecosystem: Environmental > Terrestrial > Soil > Palsa > Peat permafrost | place: Sweden... | reverse complement strand
ATTGACTGCTGCTCGAGCGCCTTGAAGTTGGCCTGCAGCACGTCCTGTGGCAGCTGCAGAAAGTTGTGCACGAGCGTGTCGTTCCTCAAGATGGGGTGTAATGCGACCCTTTATTTGTTACGCTGTCAATGAGGGGGGAGGGGGGGCCACACAGCCGAGAGTACAGTTGTTTACCAGTTGACGCAGTCTTCTAGTGCGCTCATGCGCTCCTTGACAAACTTGTCCCCAAAGCGACCTGTTCAGTTGACTGGTTCAAATCCCTGATCGGACAAAAACACACGGCGGAACGGACCGTTCATTTTGGGCACGGGCAGCTGCGGGAACGCGATCCCCTTGTACTTTGTGTGCAGGGCCTTATGCAGCCGCGCAAAGTCGTTGTATCGCCGCACCACGCTGAACTCGCGCGCCTTGTAGACCTCGAACGTCGTCTGTGCGGTTTTTGTGGGGGCACTGATGATTGATAAACGGAACTGCGCCTTGGCGTCTTACCCGCACAGTCATCTTGTAGTTGATGTGCTTGCCCAGGCCGCTGCCCGCGGACGTCGGCTCGCTCAGCGAGACCTCCAGGAAGGACGCGTCAAAGCCGTCGTCGTCGTCGTCGTCGTTCAGTGGCTCCATGTGGACAGGAAAGAATGGTCCAAGAGCGCTTATCCGGGCGCCCACCCGTATCTTGTCTTCGATAGTACAGTGGTGAGTATCACCGCCTGTCACGCGGTAGACCCGGGTTCAATTCCCGGTCGGAGAGCTTTTTCTTTTGTTCTTCTATCTTTTTTTTTTTTTGCCTCTTGCTCAAGAAACTGCGAACCCATGCATGTCCACCTTCATCCATCCTTTCATCCTTCACCAATGAATAAATCGAGAAATATCTTTATTTTTTATTTGTGCTTGCGCGACATAGCTCATCTGCGACGGGACGGCGAGCACGATCGACCTCTCCGTCCCGCTACAAGTAAATAAATAAGGAAATATAGTGATGAGCAAACGTAAATTTCACCACAACTACAAAGACTCGAAAAAAAAAGGGGTGGTTCTTTATTCTTTCTTTTATTCGCACCTTGTTGTTCACGTCGTGCTCGAAATGAGGGACGTGTTCTCGTTGGCCAGGCCGGAGTAGCTCGTGCTCTTCTTGGTCTTGCGGTAGTAGGCGATCGCGCCGACGATGGCGCCCACGACGACGAGGATGATGAGCACGAGCACGACGATGGCGCCCGTGCCCAGGACCTTGTTGCTGGCGGGCGCGGCGACGTTGCTGTTGGGGAAGAACAGCTCTGCGTTGCTGAGCATGACGTTGGTGTCGCCGTTGTTGCTGATGAAGAGGCCGCCCGAGATCAGCACGACGTCGTTGGCGAGGACGGCGCAGGCCGGGTCGGATCGCGCCTGGACCAGGCCGTGCACGGTGGGGGCCCACGACGTGTTGGAGAGGTAGAACACGTCGACGTTGGTGAGCGAGTCCTGCGAGGCCATGCTGCCGCCAAACACGAGCACAAAGTTGTTGTTGCCAATGGCCACGACATCGGGGTAGGCCGTGGGCGCCTGCAGCGTCGTGCTCAGGAGGGTCCACGTGCCAGTCTGCGGGTCGTACAGCTCCGAGCTGGCCAGGGGCTGGTTGTCGCTGTCGGCGCCACCGACCACGACGACGCGGCCGTCCGCCAGCAGCGCACTGCCAAAGAGGTAGCGCGCAAAGTTCATCGAGCCGGTCTGGGTCCACGAGCCCGTGCCCACGTCGTAGATCTCGACCGAGTTGAGCGCAATGTACTCGTAGTACGACACGTAGGACGCGCCGCCCGCGACCAGGACGTTGCCGTTCTGGAGCAGGACGGTCTCGTGCTCGGCGCGATCAAAGTTGAGGGCGCCGGTGGGGGCAAAGGTGAGGTCGTTGGGGTTGAACAGGTCCACGGCCGCCGTCGTGAGCTCATACGTGGTGCTGAGGCCGCCCACGACCAGCACGTTGCCGTTGTTGAGCAGCGTCGACGTGTGGCGCGCACGGGTCGCGTTCATGGGCGTGTTGGTGTAGGCCCAGGTGCCCGTGGCGACGCTGTACACTTCGGCCGTGTTGCTCGGGCCCAGGTCGTTGATCCCGCCGGTCACGAGCACGTTGCCGTTGTCCAGCAGGCTCGCGGCGTGCAGCCAACGAGGGCTGTTGAGGGGTCCCGCCTGCGCAAAGGTCTCGTTGCCCAGGGTAAACACCTCGACGTCGGCAAGGGGCATGGTGAAGTCGGCCGTGCCGCCCACGAGCAGCGCCGTGCCGTCCTGCAGGGTCGTCACCGTGTGCCCCGCGTGCGCCACGAGCATGGACGAGTTGGTCAGGCGGAAGGTGCCAACGTTGATCGCGTTGCTGGGCACGGCAGTGGTCGGCTGCACGGTCGGCAGCACAGTCGGCAGCACAGTCGGCAGCACAGTCGGCAGCACAGTCGGCAGCACAGTCGGCAGCACAGTCGTCGGGACAGCGGCGGTGGGGACGGCGGTGGGGACGGCGGTGGGGACGGCGGTGGGGACGGCGGTGGGGACGGCGGTGGGGACAGTCGTCGGGACAGCGGCGGTGGGGACGGCGGTGGGGACGACGGAGGCGGTGGCGGGCTCGTACGCGACCGTCGCCGTGTTCTGGCCGTGAACCCCAGCCGCCACGGCAAGGGAGAGGCACAACAGCACGAGCAGAGTGGTGGTCAGCAGACGCGATTTGGCCATGATTGTTGCAAAATGCTTTACCCGTGTCATTGGAAATAAAATTCGGAATCAGTACCGGGTCCAAGTCATGCAAGAAAAAGATCGAGTCCAGGCTGCTGAAGCAACCTACTTTGCGGCCGTGAAAGAAAATATTATTTTTTTTATTTTTATATTTTTACATCGTGCTTTTTTTTTGTTTTCTCTCTCTCTCTCTCTCTCTGTCTCGCTCTTTCTCTTTCTCTCACTTTCTCTCTCGCTGCTGTGCAGAGAAGAAACTCTGGGGGCGGCTCCCCTTTACTTTCTGTGCCAAAAAAAAAAAAGATTTCGATCAGTCAACGAGATGATGCGTCGATCGACCATAACGGTCGCATCGCTCGTTGCCCTTCTGCTCGTGTCGCAGGCGGTCGCCCTCTGGCTGCTACTCCGATCAAGCAGCGGTAGTGGCGGCAATGCGGGCGGGACAGCTGACCAGTTGGCCCGCTCGGGATGGAGGCAAGAAGAACAACAGCAGCAGCCACATCACCCGGCCGACCAGCCGTTCTACCTCGACTGGCTCTTCCAAGACGAGCACGACCTTGCCGCCGCCCCAGCCCCAGCAGCGCACGACCTGGCCTGGCTGGACCGCATCGAGGACGCGGCCGCATCGACCCGCACAACATCGCCTTGGCTCTGCAACACGACAGCAGCAGCAGCAACGCACCAGCAGCAGCAGCAGGACATGGACATGTGCCTCCTCTACGGCTACTGGCGGTCCCAGGGGCACCAGTGGGGCCAATGGAAGCGCAGCCGGCAAGGGAGCGGGCCACGTGCCCTCGGGGCCGGCAGCGGCGTGTGCGAATGGACGCTGGTGCACGTGGCGGTCGTGGTGGACTACTGGGCTGCTGAGGATGCAAGCCCGTGGCGGATGGCGTCCGAGGTCGTTTGGACGGTCGTCGCAGCACAGAAACGGTACGAGGCCATGCTGCTGGTGCCATCGGCGAGTGGCGACGGTGCGCTGACCGTGGTCTGCGTGGACTGCCACGAGCAGATGGACGCGCTGATGGTGCTGCGGCAGCTGCTCGCGGCCGTCGTGCCCTCTGCCTCGCTCATGGTCACGTCGTCGTCGCCGGCGTGGTCCGTGTCGTGCGTCGTGGCCGTGACGGCCGTCATGGGCAGGCCCCGCTTCCTGCTCGATCCGTCCGCCTCCAAACGGGCCCAGTTCAGCCTCAAGACCGTCTTTGAACGAGTGCGCGCCGCAGTGTCCCCTCCAACAGCAGCAGCGACGACGACGACCACGCCGTTGGACCAGCTCGTGGCCCTGTTTGACCACGGCCCCGATGACGACAGCAACAACGACCACGTCCACGAGCGCATCCTCCTCGAGGCCGTCGCCGATGTGTCGCCCGGCACGACCGTCTCTGCCACGCTCGACCTGGCCCTGCTCGGCCACGAGGACACCGTCGCCGACGTCATCCGTGTGCTGCGGCAGACGGGGGTGCTCGTGGTGGGCGCACGGTCGGGCCACCTGCTGGTCGCCGCGCCCTTCCTCCAGCCGGGGGCGACCGTGTACGAGCTGTTCCCGTGGGATCGGTCCATGTCCATGCTTTTCCAGCCGATGCTGGGCTCGCTGGGGGTCCGCCACGTCGCGCTGGCCCTTCCGTACCACCTCGAGGAGGACAGCAAGGGGGACAGCGAGTACAGCACGTGGCTCCAATCGGCCCTGGCCAGGACGCCGACCACGAGCGAGCTCGCCGAGGGGACCCGCTTCCTGCTGTTCCAGCCGTGGGAGCAGCTCAACAACCAGCTGATCGCGTTCCGCTGCGCGTGTGCCGTGGCCGCCTACCTCGATCGGACGCTGGTGCTGCCGTACCTGGGCTACCGCCGCGACTCGGCCCAGAAGTGGAACTTTGACTTTGACGTGGATGCGTTTGCGTGGGAGCCGATGGACCGCTACTTTGACCCGACGGCCCTGCTGCGCCTGCCGTGCCGCACCGTCAGCCACGCGCACTTCCGTGCCGCCACGACGCTCTCCTCGGCCTCGGCCTGGTCCGACCAGGGCGCCACGCTCTACTTCAACCCGCTGTTCAACCACACGACCGTGGCGCAGATCGAGGGCTACTACGGGCGGGTGCTGCAGCTGCCCGTGGGCCGCGTCGTCCAGACGACCAAGCTGGACCAGATGAGCGAGGGGCATGTCAAGGGAAAGTTTGGCAGCGGCCCCATGGCCGAAGAGACGGTGCTGGCCATCGGCGTCGCCTTCTGGATCCACGACTTTGGCCACAAGATACACTACCCGTACCGCGAGTACCACGACGTCATGGGCAACGCGCTGTACAGGGCCATCAACGCGGGCATGCGGCCACGGTCCGAGCTGGTGCGATCGGCCACGGCCATCGTCGACCGCATCCGCCCCGTCATCGCCATCCACGCACGCGTCGGGCAGGACTATGAGATCAAGTGCGCCACCATCCGGGACGAGGTTGCACGCGCACGCTGCCTGCCGTCCAAGGCCAAGATGGTCGGGCGGGTGCTGGACGCCATCCGCAGCAGCGCCGGCAACGGCAGCGACAGCGCCGCGCCCTGGTCCGTCTACATCATGGCCGATCAGCCCACGATCGAGCTGCCCTTTGCCGCCGATGACCCGCTGCTCAGGAGGGTCGTGACACGGATCGACGTCGTCGGGCTGTTTGAGGGCCTGGACCCGACAGAGATATCGCTGCAGGAGCAGGCCATCAGCACCCTCGCAGACGCGTTCATCGGCAATATTTTCAGCTCGTTCAGTCGCACGGTGTTTGAGCAGAGGACGCTGGCGGCACGGGCCAACCTCGAGTGGTGATGATTCATGCATTTAACAGTTAAAATAGAGCTATTTTTTTTTGTCACTTCATGCTGTACTTCCTCTGAAGAGTACTGCAGATCTAAAAATCGCAAACTTATCACTTTACAGCTGAGGATGCAGATGCGGCTGCCCCTGCCTTCTTCGCCGCCGACTTGAGCTTTCGGATGGCGCGCTCGAGCTCCTTGACCTTGGGGTCGCCCCTGCCCAGGGTCTCTGACCAGAGGGCGTGCGCGTGGCCGAGATGGTCGTAGGCGGCCTTGACGTCGCCCAGCTTCTGGAACATGACCGCGGCGTTGTAGTGCAGGTCGGGCAGCACGGCGGGGTCCTTTGGCGTCGTGGCCTCCCTCAGCGCTATCTCGACCTCGAGCATCTGCAGGGCCGAATTGAGGTCGCCCATGGTCCGGAAGAGCTGCCACAGGCTGCTGTAGGTCCCGATGGTGTCGGCGTGGTGCTGGCCCAGCTCTGTCTGGCGGATCTGCAGCGCCGTTTCGAGGCACTCGACCGCACTCGGGAAGAACCTCATGATGGTGTAGATGGCGCTGAGGGACGCGTACGTCGAGGCCGTCGCGGGGCTGTTGTCGCCGCTGGACGCCCGCTGCACCGCCAGACCCTTCTGGAGGAGCTCCAGGGCGCGCGGGAGGTCGGCCAGCTGGGCCTGTGCGTCGGCAACGGCGACATAGGCAGGGACTAGCTCCGGGTGGTTGTCGCTCAGGATCAGCCGCTTGATCTCGAGGGATTTCTCGTAGTGGGACAGGGCCTTGGCCAGCTGGCCTGTGCGCTCGTAGACCGTGGCGATCGTGTGGTGCGACGCGGCCGTCACCCGGTGGTTCTCGCCCAGGTGCTGGCGGCGGATCTCGAGGGACTTTTCGTACAGCGACCCAGCCTGGGCAAAGTCGCCCTTTTCGTACAGCTGGCTGCCCTTGCGGACCTGCAGGAACGACATGGTAAGGAGCATCCGGACGTCGTCCTTGGCAAATGTGGTCGCCGACATCAACTGTATTTAGAAAATAAATACATAAAATATGACTATGTTTATGTTTTTGTACCGCCAAGCTGCGATCGGGGTCTGCCAGTGCCGTTGCCCACGCCTGGATGAGCACGTGGTCCTGCAGCGGCAGCGTGCTGTCGTTCTGGACGGTCTGGTCAATGCGGTTGTACAGATCGGCCAGCTGGGCATCGTTCCAGCGAGCCTTGAGCAGCCCCCACCCTTGCGGGGTCCCGATCGCGTCAAACAGGGCCGACACGACCGCGGGCGTGAACGGCAGCTCGAGCAGGGTGCGGTTAAAGTGGGCGCGGGCCGAGTCGACAAAGGCCAGGCCCGATGCGACGTTGCCCGTGTTGTACAGCCACACAGACTGCGCCAAACGGTTCGTGTAGTAGAGCTGGTACCGCTGCAGTGCCCCTGCAGGCGGGACGACATCAGGCCCAGCAGGCAGGACCACGAGGTGCTGGCCCATGCGGCGCACAAAGCCCTCGGCCAGCAAGAGCTTTAGCGATGCGCGTGTGCTGGCATTGGGCAGCTCCTTGCTGATGACGTGCGTCCCCAGGACAGCCATCGCCGCGTCCACCTCGAAGGGCGCCTTGAAGACCTGCAGCGACTGCCACAGCCGCACGAGCGGGGCCAGATGGGCTGCTGCCGACGCCCCTTGCACGCGATGCTTGTTGACAATGCCGACTATCTCGCCGGGGTTGCCCGCGCGCGCAGTGATCGTGTCCCTTGCAGCGACGGTCTTGCCCGCGGGGTACAGGTCGTTGAGCAGCTGGACAGCCACGTCGGCCGCGAGGGGTTCCACGGCACAGGAGAACACGCGGTGGTCCGAGATCGGCGGCGGGACACGGCTCGTGACAAGGACCGTGAGCAGGCCGTGCCGCGACGACTGGGTCGCCTTGCTGAGCCACTGCACACTGGCCGCGTTGGTCACGTCCGTGTCCAGGTTGTCCACGACCACGAGCGTCCGGTGCGTCAGCGCACTGGCCCAGCTCATCAGGGCAAAGGCGTCGCCGTGGTACCCTGGCGCATCGGCCCTCTCGAGCACGGTGAAGGGCGCCTCGCTGGACGGGATCGCCTGGGCCTGCGCGTAGTAGATGCGCTGGAACTCGGGCAGCTCAAAGGCGTGGCGGGTCACGGCCGAGGCAACGACCGTCTTGCCGACGCCCTCTGGGCCGTGGATCCACAGTATGGACGCTAGCAATAATTACTTAATAATTAAAATAAGAACATACTTGTTGAATTACAAGTCAAGAGCCGTTTGCCGATGGCGGCAACAATGTCGTCACGGCCCACGAACTTGGCCGGCAGCGCAGGGATATCGCGCAGGGCCATGACGTGGTGAGGCGCGTTGAGCCCCGTGCGCCTGCCAAAGACGCTCTCGAGCAGCTCGGAGAGCCTGCCCGTCGGCGGTGGGTGGAACACGCGGGCGACCATCGGGGCGGAGACCGTCTTGCCGTCGCTCGTGAGCAGGTCGCGCAGGGTCGCGCGGTTGTCGGGCGTGAGCAGCTTGGACGCAGGCACGCCCTCGTCCACGTCCAGGAAGCGCGTCAAGTGGGCCACAAAGGACTCCCATTCGGGGCGCTCGTTCTGGAAACAGCGGTGCCACAGGACGCGCACCCACGTCTGCTGCACGATCATGTGCGGGCCAAAGGCCAGCTTGGACTGGAGGCCCTCCACGTGCACGCGGGCGGCGTAGATCGCGTCCTGCAGCTCGGCCCTGAGCTCGGTGGCGTCCACGTGCAGGTCTTGCGCGAGATGGGCCAGCAGCTCGGTCGTGGGGCTGTCGAGCACGGCATCGACGCCGCCGCGCGAGAACAGCGCCTCTGTCACGACCACGACCGAGTCCTCAAACGTGTTGATCTTTTTCTACCCATGTTCATATTTTAATAACGAATTATTATGTATTCTTATGTATTACTCTGCAAAGGTGGTCAAACAGGGGCCGTAGACTGGCCAAGAGCGTCTCGGGCAGCTGCTTCCACACGCCCTTTGCGCTCTCGACATACGACTCGACCGTCTTCTCCAGCGCACCGTCGATCTTGGCGAACCGGTCCGAGTCGGGCTTCCCCGTGAGGATCTTGCGCAGATAGCCCTTGTCGAGGTACTGGCCCAGGAACTCAAAGGCCTGCTGGCACGCCCGGGCCGTGGTCGCGATCGACGACTCAAACACGTCCTCGAGGGCGATCCCCTCCACCGGGCCCTGGAACAGCGCCTTGAGAAGCGTCACTATCCCTTCCAGTCGTCCCAAAATCTATTGAAATAAATATCCCATTAATAAATACATTTTTTTTTACGTACTTTGGCACTGTTGGCGTAGACGATCTTAATGTTTGCGATGCGATCCTTGAGCAGCTCGGCCTTGGACAGGGTCTCCTCCACGCTCTCGGGCAGGGCGTAGTTGGGGTCCTGTTGGATCTCGATCACGGGCAGGACCGGTGCCTCCTCCAGCTGCTGCTGGACATCGACGACGGTTATGGTGGACTCGGGCGAGATGATGGCCTTGTCGACGGCCTCGGCGGTAGCGGGGCCCGATGGGGACGAGGGCGTGGCCTGGTGGACTGCGCGAATAATTTGGGGTGAAGAAGAGACAAGTGGCGGCGTTGTGGTGGCAGAGGGCTCTTCGGCGGGCTTGCGGGGAGCATAGACGATCTTCATCGCCTTGGGCTTGCTGCTGCTGCTGCTTTCGCCGCCGCCAAAGAGGGACCCAGCGGTGTTGTCGTCGTTGTCGTCGTCATCGTCGCCAAACAGGGACGCCTTCATAGCGGGCGTCACAACGGGGAGGGTACTGGAGACAGCAGGGGCAGGAGAGGACGTTGAGCTTCCAAAGAGGGCGTTGGTGCTCGAGCTGTCGTCGGCGGCGGCGTCGTCGCCAAAGAGGGACGCCTTGGTTTTTTTCTCGATAAAGACGATGGTTGGATCGGGCTGGGGAAACTCGTCGTCCTCGTCCTCGTCCTCGTCCTCGTCCTCTTCCTCCTCCTCCTCCTCCTCCTCGTCTTGTTCCCCTTCCTCGTCCTTTTGAACGTTTTGCGGTGGTGGTTGCTCGATGACCGGTTGCTCTTCGATTGAGGCAACGACCTGCTGCTCGCCCTCCTGCTGCAGGTGCAGGTGCTGCTGGTCCGGCTCCTCGTCGTCGTCGTCGTCGTTGCCATCGTCCTCGTTGGGATGGTGCTCGTCAAAGTCGAGGTCGGTGATGTTGTCGACGGTGAACGCCGTGTGCTCCGACCCGATGATGCTGTTGTTGTCCACCGACATGCTCGCCCAGTCTGAGTACGTCGACACCTCGCCCAGCGACACAAGCGACGCCGGCGGCTCGGCAAACGTCGACGAGGGCGACGCGCTCAGCAGCGGCGGTAGCAGCGACAGCTCCGCCCCACCGCCACCGCCACCGCCGCCGCCGCCGCCTGGGTTGGCCGTGTCGATCATTAGCCCGGCGCTCTCACGACGCGATAGGTTGGCAACCGTGGGAACGACCGCGGCCACCTCGGCGGCCTCGGCTGCGAGCAGCTGGCCAAACGGGCGTGGGGTTTGAGGCGTCTCTGTCTGTGCGTCTTGCTTTTGTTGTCGTTGGGCCACGGCCACGTCGTCCTGCCGCTGCTTTAGTGCAACCACCTCGTCCTCGCCTTCCTCTTCACCGTCGTCCTCTTCCTCCTCCTCCTCCTCCTCGTCCACTTGATGCCGTGCCAAAACGGGATCATCCTAACGCACCTTGTTAAAATAGAGGGGGGGGAGGGTTATTAGCACCTCGGCTGCTGGCAGGGCTGCCTGGGCAGGTGCTGGTGAGTCCTGTACCGCTGCTGCCGCTGCTGCTGGTGCTGCTGGTGCTGCTTCTGTCGCTGGTGTTGTTGGTGTTGTTGGATCTGCTGGTGCTGCTGCTGGCGCGGCGGTGACGACGTCGTGTTGCTGTGCGTCCGCTACGGGATCGACACCGACGTGTGGGCCGTCGTCGACGTCCTCCATGAGCACGGATCCCTGCTTGTTAAGTGGGAGGGGAGCCTGGTGATGGTGTTAGTGGATGGTGGCGAGCAAGCGGCTGGTGACGGGAGAATACATTTTCTTGCCAGCCATGGCGTCCGCCGCGCTTCATTCCTTGTTGGACTCGTCCTCCTCCTCAGCGACCGCGGCTGT
>Ga0302234_10002907_pt1 | contig 10619 bp, 10 predicted proteins | sample II_Palsa_N3_2_FD_193576 | JGI IMG/M metagenome (GOLD analysis project Ga0302234, IMG submission 193576) | Peat permafrost microbial communities from Stordalen Mire near Abisko, Sweden - II_Palsa_N3_2 | ecosystem: Environmental > Terrestrial > Soil > Palsa > Peat permafrost | place: Sweden... | reverse complement strand
ACTTTTCTATCCAAATGCGCTATTTCGGCCATCTCCCTCAATCTCCCGGCGAGTCCAAGGGACGGAATCGCGTCGAAATCCACCCTTTATATCGATCCGGCACTGTATTTTTGCTGCGAATAATATTGAGCAATCCCTGCAAGGGAATCGGTTCCATGGGAAAATCACGGCTTCCCGCCGTTTTCAAGTATCGTTTTCCCCATGTCCGCTCACTCAGCCATACCGCGCAGCGAATTTGCGACGACCCTGCAGATCATTCCGGTCGTTTTTTTCACGTTTATTTGCTACCTGACCATCGGGATTCCGCTGGCGGTGCTGCCAGGCTACGTCCACGACGATCTCGGCTTCAGCGCGATCATCGCTGGGGCGGCGATCAGCGTGCAGTACCTCGCGACCCTCGCCTCACGCGCCCTGGCGGGCCGCTCGGCCGACACGCTCGGCCCGAAACGGACCGTGGCAATCGGGCTGATCGGCTGCGGCACGAGCGGTGTGATGCTGCTGATCGCGGTGCTATGCGGACGCTGGCCGGGGCTCAGCCTGGCGCTACTGGTGTTGAGCCGGCTGGTGCTCGGTTTCGGCGAAAGCCTGTGCGGGACTGGGGCCATTCTGTGGGGGATCGGCCGCGTAGGGGTGTCGCACAACGCGCGCGTGATCTCGTGGAACGGCATTGCCACCTACGGCGCGCTGGCGATCGGTGCGCCGCTCGGCGTGGCGATTGCGCATTTGATCGGGTATGCGGCGCTCGGCATTGTGGTGATCGCGCTGGCGGCCCTCGGCTACTATCTCGCGCGGCACATCGCGCCGGTGCCTGTCGTGCATGGCGAGCGGATGTCTTATCGCAGCGTGTTCATGCGGGTGCTGCCGCACGGCATCGGCCTCGCGCTCGGCTCGGCCGGCTTCGGCTCGATTGCCACCTTCATCACGCTGTTCTACGCCGCGCGGCATTGGCCGAATGCAGCCTTGTCGCTGACCGTGTTCGGCACGCTGTTTATCGGCGCGCGCCTGCTGTTCGCCAATACGATCAAGACGTATGGCGGCTTCCGGGTGGCCATTGCGTCGTTTTCGTTTGAATGCGTGGGCTTGCTGATGCTGTGGCTCGCGCCTGAGCCTCACTTTGCCCTCGCCGGTGCCGCGTTGACCGGTTTCGGCTTTGCACTGGTGTTTCCGGCGCTCGGCGTCGAAGCGGTCGGACTCGTGCCGCCGGCTAGCCGCGGTGCAGCGTTGTCGGCGTACTCGGTGTTTCTCGATCTGTCGCTGGGGATTACCGGACCGCTCGCCGGCTATATTGCCGGTGAATTCGGTTACGGGTCGGTGTTCCTGTTCGCAGCCGTGGCCGCCGCGGCTGCGGTGGCGCTGTCGACCATGATGTATCTGCGTAACGCTCGCGTGCCGAACGCGCCGGCGGCCACCTGATGGGGCTATGCGGGCCGGTTGCAACCGGCCTGCTGCAGCCTGGCTTAAGGAAAGAAAACCTCGTCCACCGACCGGGCGTCGTCGTTGCCGCCACGGGCCACGCGATGCCCCACCATCAGTCCCGCATCGTAGGCCGCCTCGAGCGCATGGCAGAGGTCCTCGATGTGGATAACGCGCAGGTCTTTCGTCAGCTTGCCGGTTTGCTCAAGTTGATCAATGCCGAGAACATCGGTGGAGATCGTCCGCAGTAATTCGAGACGTTCGTTGTAGATGGTGTTGCTCATTTCGTACCCCTTTCCAGGCGGGGCGTGACACCTCACTTGAGAAATCACTGTTGCCCCATTAGCCTTTGATTTGCATCGTCCTTCGCTTGTAATAATAGTAAGGAAAGGCGGGCTGGGCACGTGGCCTGCGGTCGCAGGTTGAGGCTCTATTCCAAAAAAGTGGCGGCAATTGCGGCAATCAGACGCGAAAAAGGATGCAAAAGCGGGGCCAAAATGCCAAAACGGCCGTAACCGGCCCGAACCGCCGCGAACCTGCGAGTCAGCCTGCGCTGACTCGCCCTGCTACGCAAAACTATCGCGCCGTCACGCCACGCGCGCCGCCCGAGAGGGACTTTTCCAACGCCGCCACGCCTGCGGGCAGGTCGACGGACACGCCCAGATCCAGCACGGTCCGGCCCAGCGCATGCAGCGTCCGAAACAGGTTGTGCTCGCGGCATTGCTCGCCCATCTGCCCGATCCGCACAATCGGCAAACCGAACGAGCCTGAAATTTCCACCTGATGCTGCCGCGAGATATGGCCGCAGATATCGCCAGGGCTCAGGCCTTGGGGGACCTCGATGCCGACCACCGAGTTCAGCCTGAATTCCTGCGGCGTATAGAGCTGAAGACCCAGCGCAGTGATGCCCTCCTGCAGCGCCACTGAACATTTCAGATGTCGCGCAAAGCGTTTCTCAAGCGTCTCCGCGCACACAAGGCGCAAAGCCTCATGCAGGGCCAGCACGCCCGACACCGGCGCCGTGTAGTGATAGCCCGCGTTGTGCCAGAAATTTTCCGCGAGGGAGGCGTCGAGACACCAGTGTGCGTTCGGCGCCGTACGGCCCTTCACGCGCTCCCATGCTGCATCTGAGAACGCAATCAGGGAGACGCCAGGGATCGACGACAAGCCCTTCTGGCCACCGGTAATCACCGCGTCGATACCCCACGCATCCATCTCCAGCGGCATGGTGCTCAGCGTGCACACGGCGTCGACGATCACCAGCGCGCCGGCGGCCTTGGCCAGCGCCGCGATGTCCTTCAGATGATGATTCACCACCGTGTTCGAGGTCTCGCCCTGCACGATCGTGACGACCTCCGGCCGCACGCGACGGATCGCCTCGGCCACCTGGTCGAGACTCGCCACCGCGCGATCCGCTACGTCGAGCGTCGTCACCTCGGCGCCCACGCGGCGTCCCATCTCCGCCATCCGTTCGCTGAAAAAGCCGTTCTTGATGCTGAGCACGCGCGTGCCCGTCCAGGCCAGATTGGAGATGGCCATTTCCATCGCCGCCGAACCTGGGCCCGCCACCCCCAGCACCCACTTGGAGTGCGTCTGGAACACGTAACGTGCCATGGTCTTCACCTGGCCGATCACCTTCACCATCGTACTGCCAAGGTGATTGATCACCACCGTATTGGCCTTGGCGACGGCGGCGGGAATCGGCACGGGGCCGGCGCCCATCATCAGCAACGGTTCTTCGGGGAGGATGGCGTCGAGCGATTCGACGTCCGGACAGGGTACGGGTGTGGAAGTAGTGGTTGGCATGATCGGTACGGAGGAAGTCAAGCGGCTAGAGGTGCAAGCGGCCTCGCCAACTGTGACGCTGGCGAGGCCGCCGGACGATCATTCACCGGTCCGGCCGATTGTGCAAGTTTTTTGACAGCAAAGATTGGGCGCTATTCGTCGACTCACCCCACGTGAGATCCCTCCACCGGAGGCCGCGTATAAGCGCCCACCAGCGAAAGCGCCGTGCAAAGCGAATTGGTCCGCACCGCCGCAAAACCAAGGAATTCCTGTGTGGCGGAGAGCAAGACCTCGGCCCACATGCCATCGCCATCACAGCAGATGCAGCGCCTTACGCCCAGCAGTTCACCCCCATTGCGCAGATCGCTGACGATATGCTCGATGCACGCCGCGACAGTCTGCGCGCCGCCCATGTCGACGATGCACACCACGTCGTCAATACGATGAGAATCCCACTTCGGTTCGAGGCTGTTCATGATGAGCTCTCCCCGTCAGTCGTAGCCGTTGTCGGCGCAAGCGCCACCGCCGCTGGCCGGAGAGTGAGCACCAGCCTGCATGCGCCACGGGAGGCTTAAACTATCGGCATGCCGTCCGTGGAGCACCTCATGCGCATGATCCTGTTCAGTAGCCGTCAGTACGACAGTGAGACGTTTAACGAAGCGAACGGGGCTTACCGCTACGACCTGCACTTTCAGGAATCGCGCCTCGACGCCGAAACTGCGGTCCTGGCAGACGGCTTCGAGGTGGTCTGCCCGTTCGTCAACGACTGCGCGGACACTGCCGTTCTCGAGCGGCTGCACGCGGGCGGCACGCGCCTGATCGCACTACGATCGGCCGGCTTCAATCACGTCGATCTGGCCGCCGCCCAGCGGCTGGGCGTGACCGTGGTGCGCGTGCCGGCGTATTCGCCGCACGCGGTGGCTGAACATGCGGTGGGGCTGATCCTCGCGCTGAACCGCCGCCTGCCGAGGGCGGCCGCGCGCACACGCGAAGGGGACTTTTCGCTCAACGGGTTGCTCGGCTTCGATCTGCACGGCAGGACGGTGGGCGTGATCGGTACCGGGATGATCGGCCGTGTGTTCGGCCGCATCATGGCGGGCTTCGGCATGCACGTCCTCGCCTACGATCCCGGCACGCCCGCGGAGGATCTGCTCTCGCTCGGTGCGCGCTATGTGCCGCTCGACACGCTGCTCGCCGAAAGCGACGTCGTCAGTCTGCATTGCCCATTGGTGCCGGACACGTACCATCTGATCGACGAGCGCGCGCTCGCCAAAATGAAGCGCGGCTCGATGCTGATCAATACGGGCCGCGGCGGGCTGGTCGAAAGCAATGCGCTGATCGGCGCACTCAAGACCGGTCAACTCGGCAATCTGGGGCTCGACGTCTACGAAGAAGAAGGAGGCCTGTTCTTCAAGGACCATTCGAACCTGCCGTTGCAGGACGATGTGCTGGCGCGCCTCCTGATGTTCCCGAACGTGATCGTCACCGCTCACCAGGCGTTCTTCACCCGCGATGCGATGAACGAAATCGCCCAGACTACGCTTGGCAATGTGGCCGCCTGGCACGGCGGCAAGCCGCGCAACGCGGTATCGGCGCGCGGCTAGACGTCGGCCAGGCAGTCGGCCAGGCAGTCGGACTGGAAGCGGCCCGGCAGCGGATCAACAAGCAGCCACAAGCAACTACGACGCCCCGCCGCCCATCGTCTGGCGAATCGCGGTCCGTGCGTCGTCCACCGCGCCGCACACTTCACGCAGCAACGCCACTTCGCGCTCGTGAACTTCAACGGGAAACCAGCGCGCGCCGGAATCGGCCAGATAGCGTGCGCGATGCTGGCCGTTACGGAACGCCACCACGCCCTCGTATTCGAGTCCCAGCCAACCCATCAGCCCCGGCGAGCGACGCTTCGAGACCGTCACATACGGCATCTGCGGGATGCGTGGATTAGCCGGATCGAGAAACTCGCGAATGCCGCGTACCTTGCCTGTGTGCCACTCGTTGACGGGTTTCAGCACGTAGTCGGTATTGTCGCGATTCGCGCAGTCGAGCAGCTTGCGGGCGTCGACCAGCACGACCTGATGACGGGTGCCGTCGGCAATAAAGACGCGCTTCAGACGAACGTGGTCGTACCACGGATGCTCGTGCAATGGCACGATCCAGATGGGCTCCGCCAGAGGCGATTCGAGAGTCGGCGTGGGTGATGACATGGGCAATGACAAGTGCAGACTCAATGTGCCGGTGTTAGAAGCCGGCATGCTAAAAAAGCGCTTACGCTACGGTCCCCGCGTGAAGTATATGTGACAGCACACCGTATTAATTGACGCGCATAGCGTGCATACAAAATACCTGGCGGCTTTGGACAGCCTCGGAGACGGCGATGACATCCGAACATTTTGGCGAGCACGTGAGAATTGAAGCAAGCGAAACCGTGGCGACGATCGTGCTCGAACGGCCTGCGTGCCGCAACGCGGTCGACCGTCCGACTGCCGACGCGCTCTCTGCCGCGTTCCGCCGCTTCGAAGCCGAGCCTCGCTGGCGCGCGGCGGTGCTGTTCGGCGCGGGCGGCACCTTCTGCGCGGGCGCCGATCTCACCGCGCTCGCCGACGAGGCACGCCGCAACGAACTGCACGCCGACGGCAGCGGCCCCGGTCCGATGGGTCCGACGCGCATGCTGTTCACGAAGCCGGTGATCGCCGCGATTGCCGGCTTCGCCGTGGCGGGCGGTCTCGAACTGGCCGCGATGTGCGACCTGCGGGTGGTCGAGGAGGATGCGGTCCTCGGCGTCTTCTGCCGGCGGGTCGGCATTCCGCTGATCGACGGCGGCACGATCCGCTTGCCGCGACTGATCGGCCTATCCCGCGCGCTGGATCTGATCCTCACCGGACGCGCGCTCGACGCGCAGGAAGCCCTCGCGTTCGGCCTCGCCAACCGGGTCGTGGCGCGGGGTACTGCGCGCGCGGCGGCCGAGCAGCTCGCCGCCGAGCTCGCCAGGTTTCCGCAGGCCGCCTTGCTGGCAGACCGCCGTTCCGCGCTCGAAAACAGCCCGCTCGACGATCTGGCGGCAGCGTTGCGCCGCGAGGGCGCGGGCGGTTATGAGGCGGTCTTCGCCGAAGGCGTGGCCGGTGCGCTTCGTTTTGTTGAGCGAAAAACAACACCCTGAGCAGTCCGCAGCAACACCGTTTTGGCTTAGGTACAATCCCTTACTTGCTTGCCCTGCCGACGCCCGCGCTCTCGTTCCGAAACGCGCGCCGGTCACGCGCGCATCGCGCGGACTTCGTACCGATTCCCCCATCATGCCTTTGCCTCTGCTTGCCCTTGCCGTAGCCGCGTTTGGAATCGGTACCAGTGAATTCGTCATCATGGGCTTGCTGCCCGATGTGGCTCGCGATCTGGCCGTGTCGATTCCGGCGGCCGGCATGCTGGTCTCGGCTTACGCGCTGGGCGTCACGATCGGTGCGCCGATCGTCGCCATCGCAGTCGCCAACATGCCGCGCAAGAAGGCGCTGATGAGCCTGATCGGCGTGTTTATCGTCGGCAATCTGCTCTGTGCGGTCGCGCCCAACTATGGCGTACTGATGATCGCGCGCATCGTCACGGCGTTTTGCCACGGCGCGTTCTTCGGGATCGGCTCGGTGGTGGCCGCGGGCCTTGTGGCGCCGAACCGGCGCGCGCAAGCGATCGCCTTGGTGTTCACCGGCCTCACGCTTGCCAATGTGCTCGGCGTGCCGCTGGGCACCGCGCTCGGTCAGGCAGTCGGATGGCGTGCCACATTCTGGGCTGTCACCGTCATCGGCGTGCTGGCAGCAGCGGCGCTGGCGGTGTGCCTGCCCGCCAAGATCGAGATGCAGAAGGCGAGTCTCGTGCACGAGTTCACCGTGCTGAAGAATCCGCAGGTGTTGATGGTGCTCGGCATCAGCGTGCTGGCGTCCACCAGCCTCTTCTCCACCTTCACCTACATCACACCGATCCTCGAAGACGTCACCGGCTTCACGCCGCATGCGGTGACCCTGGTGTTGCTGCTGTTCGGCCTCGGGCTGACCGTGGGCAGCACGCTCGGCGGCAAGCTGGCCGACTGGCGTCTGATGCCGTCGCTGGTCGCGTTCCTGCTCGCCATCGTCGCGATCCTCACCATCTTTGCCGGCACCATGCACTCGGCCATGCCCGCGATGATCACGATCTTCATGTGGGGTGTGCTCGCCTTCGCGATCGTGCCGCCGCTGCAGATGCTGATTGTCGACCGCGCGAGCCATGCGCCGAACCTCGCCTCCACGCTCAATCAGGGCGCCTTCAACCTGGGCAACGCCACTGGCGCATGGCTGGGCGGCATGGTAATCGGCGCGGGCGCGCCGCTCACCACGCTGCCGTGGGTCGGCGTCGCGGCGGCCGCCGCGGCGCTCGGTTTGACGCTGTGGTCGGTGCAACTGGGGCGCCGCACCCAGAGCATCGCCGTCACCGGCTAGTCCGCTATTGACGCGTCCGGCGCACCCTGTGCCGCTGTAGAAGGGTGCGCATGACACACGGGTTTAGCGCCGCGCCGGAAGAATCTCGCCCGTGCACACGCCGAACCCGACCCGATAGCCTTCGCCCTGGCACCATCCGGCAAGCGTCAGTTCATCGCCGTCCTCGATGAAGGCACGCGTTCCGCCTTCCTTCAGTTCGAGCGGATTCTTGCCGTTCCATGTCAGTTCCAGCAGGCTGCCGTAAGAGTCTTCAGTCGGGCCGCTGATCGTCCCCGAACCCATCAGGTCGCCCACTCGCGTATTGCAGCCCGACACCGTGTGGTGCGCGAGCTGTTGCGCCATCGTCCAGTACATGTGACGGAAATTGGTGCGGGAGATGGTAGTTGCGTGTTGCGCGCGCTGCGGGCGCAGTTTGACTTCGAGCGCGATATCGAACGCATGCGCACCGTCGTGCCGCAGATACTCGAGCGGCTGCGGTTCCTGCACCGGTTGCGCGACGCGGAACGGCGCCAGGGCATCGAGCGTGACGATCCACGGCGAGACGGTGGTCGCGAAGGTCTTGGCGTTGAACGGCCCGAGCGGCACGTACTCCCACTGCTGGATATCGCGCGCGCTCCAGTCGTTGAGCAGCACCATGCCGAAGATATGCGACTCGGCATCGGCGCAGGCAATCGGCTCGCCGAGCGCATTGCCGCGTCCGACGATAAAGCCGGTCTCCAGTTCGATATCGAGCTTGCGGCACGCGCCGAACACCGGACGTTCCTGATCAGGCAGCTTGAGCTGTCCATTCGGCCGCCGCACGGGCGTGCCGCTCACCACCACCGACGACGCCCGGCCGTTGTAGCCGATCGGCATCTCGGACCAGTTCGGCAGCAAGGCATTTTTAGGATCACGGAACATTGAGCCGACGTTCGTCGCATGCTCCCTCGACGAATAGAAATCGGTGTAGCCGGGAATCTGCACCGGCAGATGCAGCGTAGCGCCGGCCTGAGGCACTAGCACACGTTCGCGCAGAGCGACGTCGTCGCGCAGTGTGGCGCTTTCGCGGGAAAGCAGATCGCTCAACTGGATCCGCACGCTGCGCCAGGCGTCGCGGCCGAGGGCGATGAAATCGTTGAGCGTGTCGCGAGAGAAGACCTGTTCGTCTGGTGCGGTGCCTTTGCCTGCGTCTGCGTCTGGCACACGCAGCAGGCCACTCGCCTGCAGAACCGCGAGGTCGACGATGCTGTCGCCAATCGCCACGCCCACGCGCGGCGCGCTGTTGCGCGCGTCGCTGAAAATGCCGAATGGCAGGTTCTGGATCGAAAAATCACAGGCCGGATCGTTCGCTGCCTCGATCCAGCTTTTGCGCGACGCGTCGAGTGTCGCCTGAAGATCGCTCGATGCGTTCATCGTTGCTCCGGGTTGAAGTGTTTCTTGAGGCCTTGCCAGCACTCGTAGTAATGCGCCTGCAATTGCGCGGTTTCCAGCGCGAAGCGGGTCGGCTTGATCAGCGTGCGGGTTTCGAACATGAAGGCCATCGTGTCGCCGACCTTGCGCGGCTTCGAGGTGTCGCCATGCGACGCCTTCTCGAAGGTATCCGCGTCCGGGCCGTGGCCCGACATGCAGTTGTGCAGGCTCGCGCCGCCAGGCACGAATCCCTCGGCCTTCGCGTCATACACGCCGTGCACGAGCCCCATGAATTCGCTCGCGACGTTGCGGTGGAACCAGGGCGGCCGGAAGGTATCTTCGGCGGCGAGCCAGCGCGGCGGGAAGATCACGAAGTCGATCGTGTCGACGCCCGGGGTATCGCTTGTCGAGTGCAGCACGAGGAAGATGGACGGATCCGGATGATCGAAACTGATCGAGCCGATCGTATTGAAGCGGCGCAGGTCGTATTTGTAGGGCGCGTAGTTGCCGTGCCACGCGACCACGTCGAGCGGCGAATGGCCGATGTCCGCGCGCCACAAATTACCGTTGAGCTTCGCGACCAGTTCGAACGCGCCTTCGCGGTCTTCGAAGGCGGCATGCGGCGTCAGGAAGTCGCGCGGATTGGCGAGCCCGTTCGAGCCGATTGGCCCGAGGTCCGGCAGCCGCAGCAAGGCGCCGAAGTTCTCGCAGATATAACCTCGCGCGGCGCCGTCCGGCAGCGTCACCGCAAAGCGCACGCCACGCGGGACCACCGCGATCTCGAACGGCTCGACGTCGATCCGTCCGAACTCGGTTGCGATGTGCAGCCTCCCTTCCTGCGGCACGATCAGCAGTTCGCCGTCGGCGCTATAGAAGAAGCGGTCCTGCATCGAGCGGTTGGCGGCGTACAGGTGTATCGCGCAACCACTCATGGCTTCGGCCGAACCGTTGCCGGCCATCGTCACCCAGCCGTCGACGAAATCGGTCGGCTCGGCGGGCATCGGCAGAGGATCCCAGCGCAACTGGTTCGGCGGCGTCGGCGGCACGTCGTGGAAGTTCGCCACCAGACGATGCGACGGCAGCGCCGTGAACGGCTGATGCACGGCCGCCGGACGGATCCGGTAGAGCCACGAGCGGCGATTGTGGCTGCGCGGCGCGGTGAATGCCGTGCCCGACAGTTGCTCCGTGTAGAGACCGTATGCGGCGCGCTGCGGCGAGTTGCGGCCTTGCGGCAGCGCGCCCGGCAGCGCTTCGGTTGCGAACTCGTTGGCAAACCCCGACTGATAGCCGGGCTCGATGTCGGGCCGCGCGGGGTGGTCTGTGCTGCTGCCAGTTGCCTGGCTCGCGGGATTGCGAGTACTCGTGTCCATCCAGATTCTCCGTTCAAACTTAGGGCTTTCCCAAGCCGTGTTCAAGCCTTGTTCAGGCCGTCTGCGGCGTCGACTCGCCACGTTGCCGGGTCGCGCCGGCCAGCGCGATCACCAGCAGCGCCGAGCACAGCACCGGTACGGCGGCCGCATGAAAGAGCGATGCGTTCGACCAGTTGAGCGCAATCAGTTCGCCGCCGACGAGCGG
>Ga0302234_10002905_pt1 | contig 10623 bp, 10 predicted proteins | sample II_Palsa_N3_2_FD_193576 | JGI IMG/M metagenome (GOLD analysis project Ga0302234, IMG submission 193576) | Peat permafrost microbial communities from Stordalen Mire near Abisko, Sweden - II_Palsa_N3_2 | ecosystem: Environmental > Terrestrial > Soil > Palsa > Peat permafrost | place: Sweden... | reverse complement strand
CCACGATATCGAGCAGATCATGATCGCAGCGTCCCGTCACCCGCGGGTCTGGTAGGTCCGCGAACACCGCCACCAGGGCATCCACCTCCTTGCGCATCTGTCGCCTCCCGAAAACACGACAGTAAACCGACAAGTGCCCGTTGTTTACAACCCCCTCATGATCGCCATTGAATGTAAACGACTTTTAATGCTCCGGCCCTGGACGTAGGTCGATGCTACAATTTTTGGCTAACGTACGCACGGCACACGCGCCGTGCCGTCTCCTGCTTCGACCTCCCCACATTCCATTCAAGTGAATTTCGACGAATATTGCCAGCAGAAGGCGGCGCCCCCCGGTTCGAGCAGCTACTACGCGCTCCGCCAGGCGCCCGCGGGACGCCAGCCGCTCCTGACCGCCCTGTTCGCGCTGCGCCGCGAATTCGAGGAAACGGTGAAGGAAACCAGCGATCCGGCCATCGGCCGCACCAAGCTCGCCTGGTGGCAGAACGAAACTGCCGCGCTGGCCGCTGGAACGCCCTCGCATCCGGTTTCGAAGGCACTAGCTGCCCATTTGGGCAGCGGCGTCGAGGCCGAGTATCCGGCATTGCAAACGCTGCTGGCGGGTTTCGAAATGGACCTCGATCAGGCCCGCTACCTCGACTACCCGAATCTGCACCGCTATCTGCACAGCGTCGGCGGCACGTTTGCCACGCTGATTGCACGCGCGAGCGCACAGAATCCAGCCGAGGCCGCGGATTGGGCCGCGCCGCTCGGTCACGCGCTGATGCTGGCCCAACTCGTGGCCGAACTCGGCAACGACGCGCGGCACGGGCGCATCTATATTCCGATCGATGAGATGCAACGCTTCAAAGTCACGGCGGCCGATCTGATCAATCGCAAATACAGCGACGCGTTCACCGAACTGATGCGCTTTCAGACCAACCGCGCCCGCGATGCGATCCGGACTGCCCTTGCCGCGTTGCCGCCTGGCGAGCGGCGCATCCAGCGTACCTTGCGAGCGGAGGCCGCGCTCGCGCTGGCGCTACTGGATGAGATAGAACGGGACGGCTATCACGTGCTGCATCAGCGTATCGCGCTGACGCCGATCCGCAAGCTGTGGATCGCGTGGCGCGCCGCGCACCAAAGCTAGACGGCGCGCTACTGCTTCAGGTCGCGCCACACCTTCCGTCAACACGCCGGGCGGGCGCGGCGCATCGCTCACACACGCAACAGAGGCATCGGCTCGAAACGCTGTTGCAGGACCGTCGTGGCATCAAGTCCCCACCACGGCCCGAGGATCGTGGCATAGAGCTGGCGAAAATCGACGCCGACTGGCAAGTTGCCGCCCCCATCCAGTTGCGTCAACACCGGTGGCACGCCGTATAAGCCGCCGCGCACCCGTCCACCCATGACGAAATGCGGCGCGACCGTACCGTGATCGGTACCGTTGCTCTGGTTCTCGCGGGGCCGGCGGCCGAACTCCGCGTACGTCATCATCAGCGTATTGTCCCAACGCCCCAGCTCGACCAGCGCCGACTTCATCGACGCAAATCCCTCTGCGAGCTGCTTGAGCAACGCGGCCTGCTGGCCGGGTTGATTCTGGTGCGTATCGAAGCCGTTCAGCGTCAGCCGGATCACGGCCACCCCCTGCCCGTTCAGCGGCCGGCCCTGTGGCGTGTCCCCCGCGGCGAGCACCTGCATCGCGGTCTTGATCGAGGTGCCGAACGCACCCGCCGGAAAGACGGTCTTGAGCGGGAACTGCCCTTCGCGAGGACGCAGACGGTCGGCGGCCTTCACGATGTCGTTCTCGACGTCGAGAATATGCGCGAGTTCAGGATTGCGCTCGTGCAGCGACACCGGCGTCGCGAGCCGCGACGCCTTGACGAACTGCGCCGGATTCACCAGTGCAATCGCCCGCGCGCCGTTGGCGAGCGGCCCCATCTCGGCGCTGCCGATCACCACGCCATCCGCGACAAAACTCGGCGGCACCGCGTGCTGCGCAAAAGCGCGCGTCAGCCACCCTTCGCGCAGATATTGATCCGAGCGCGAGGCGGTGTCCCAGATCTCGATCGAACGGAAATGTGACAGGTTCGGTTGCGCATAACTGACGCCTTGCACGATCGCCAGTTGCTGGCTCTGCCACAGCGGCATCAGCGGCTGCAGCGCAGGGTGCAAGGCGGTGCGCTCGTCGAGCTGGATCACCTGTTCGCGCTTGATGCCGATGTTCTTGCGCAACTGGTAGTAAGCGGGATCGGCGTACGGAATCACTGTATTCAGGCCGTCGTTGCCGCCTTTCAACTCTACGAGGATCAGCAGATTGCCATAGCCGCCGCGCGCCAGCGCCGCGGCGTCGGGCTGGCCCGGCGCCTGGGTGCCGAACGCCCGCGGCAACCAGAGGGCGGCGCTTGCCGCAGTGGCCATCGAAAGAAAGTCGCGCCGTTTCATGCTGCACCTCGTTCGGTTGTGGCGGCGCCAGGTACGCCGCCCGGCTCGCGCCGTGTCGCTTCACCACGCATTACCGCTTATTTCAGCTGATAAGCCGGGTCCATCAACAGCGCCTCCAGGTACGCGCTGGCGGTCGAATCGGTTTCGATCGCATCGACCGGTGCAAGCGGCAATACCGCGTGCTGCAGTTGCAGTTCCGCCGACAGGCCCGCTTTTGCGGTGGGCGCGGTGTTGTACTGGACCAGCCAGGTGTCGATATCGAAGCGTACTCCGCTCTGACCCACTCGCGCCATGGCCCGCTGGACCATTGCTGCGCCCTTCGGATCCTGGCTCATGCCATTTTGCGCGTGATGCGGAGCGCCGGCTTCGGTGGCGCGGAAGAGCTGCTCGACGAACTGCTTGCGCGCGAGCAACGTCGAACTATTGATCCAGGTCGTGCCGCCCGGCCAACCCTTGACGTTGGGCGGATAGAACAGGTTTTCGCCCAAGGTGCGAATTTCGCCGGCGAACGGTGCTGTGTTGTCGCAGCCGATATCGAATTCGCGCAGCGCGCCCACCACGAACTCAGCCGGCGACTTCACCAGCATGCCGCGATTGCTGTCGTCCCAGAACGCATCGCTCAGGAAAAGTCCGCGCAACGCGACTTTGATGTCGTGGTGACTCGCGCGAAAACGCGCTGCGATGGGCGCGATCTGCGCCGGGTCAGGCGTATCCGAAACGAACTCGCGCCACAGCTTGGTCGTGACGAAGGTCGCTGTCTCCGGACGCGCCAGCAGAATGTCGAGAACCTGATCACCGTCGAATGGGCCGCTCTGGCCGAGCACCGTCTTGATGCCATCGTCATGCAGGTTGGCGCGCCATACATAGCCTTGGGTATCCGGGTCGAGGGTCCAGCCGGTATAGGCGCGTGCGGCCTCCGAGACGTCCTGCTGCGAATAGTGGCCCTCGCCGAGCGTGAACAGCTCCATCACTTCGCGGGCGAAGTTCTCGTTGGGCTTGCCTTTGCGGCTGCCGGCGCCATCCAGGTATTGCAGCATGGCCGGGTCTTTCGCAACGTCGTGCAACAGGTCGCCAAAATTGCCCAGCGCATCACGGCGAAACAACATGTTCTGTTGCGCCATGAGCTGGGGATAGCCAACCTTGTCCTGCCCGGAAGTAAAGTGGTTGTGCCAGAAGAGCGTCATGCGCTCGGTCAGCGGCGACGGCGTGGTCAACATCTCGCGAACCCACCATGCGCGTAATTCGTCGTAACGCTGGCCGCGCATGCGTTGCTCGGCTTGGCGCTGATCCTGGGTCCAGAGCTTGCGCTCGTCGCGCGCCGGGATCGGCTCCAGCACCCAGGCAGGCATGGGTGTCGGGGCTTCGGTATGTACCGCGCCCAGCACCTTGTCAACCGCCTGCTCGCGCGTCAGGCCCACATACTGGGCGACCTCGGCGTTGTCCGGCGCGAATCCCACCCGGGTAAGGAAAAAGCGCGCGTCGTCGCCGTCGAGCAAGGTCTCAGTCGAATCGTCCGCGGACACTGCCGCTGCATGGTGTTTTGGACGGTGGGTATGAACCGTGCTGCGATCCTGAGCCACGGCCGGCAGCGTGCACGCCAGCGATGCAACGGCCGCCGCAGCGAGCAACGACGCCGACATGCCGCGAGTCAACGTGAACAGCGTTTTCATTGTCAGTCGTCCGTGGTCGGGTGGCGATGGCGCAAAGGCATCCGCAGCCCATGCAATTGTCCCCTCTGGCGACTCAACGGCAGATCAGGCGGGAAAGTTGACGGGGGAAGTGCAACGAAATTTTTCACGCACATCGCGGCACACGACGACGGCCGTCAGGTGTGGACGCCCTAGCGCTTGTACAACTCGCGCACGGCGTCTTCGATATGCTGGCGTAGCAGACGCCGTTCTTCCGGCGTCATGTGACCGTCGCGGCGACGTTGATCGAGATCGGGGGGAACTGCAGTACGCATCATGGCGTCTGAAGCAGGGTGGTCGACGGTGGGAGTATGCGGCGGGTGGGACAGTTTGGAGCCCCGTGGACGAGGCGCGTGAGCGTTCGATGCCCGTTCATCGGAGGACTGGGCATGGGCGAGCGTAGGGTCGAATGTGCCCGTGAGGCTGCCGGCCACTGCCAGCGCAATCACGCTTAGGCGCAGATTCGGCCAAACCCCTCCCTTCATCTTGTTCCCTTCGTGGTGCGGCAACCGGCTACCCTAAATGCGTGTACAAACCCCGGAAAAAGCCGGGTGCGAGAATTTTTAGTCGAGTGAAGTATCCACCGAACAGCCGCATTCAGTAAAGCAGTCTACCTGCCACCGCTTTACGCCGTGCCACAGTGCGGGTAAATTTTGTAACTGACTGTAACCCGCGAATTGATGCAAACTCGCTTCACTTTGTAATCGCGCTAAGATGCCGACCATGGAAACTAAAAACCCTTCGAAAATCCTCGTCGTCGATGACGATCCGCGTCTGCGCGATCTGCTGCGCCGCTACCTTGGCGAACAGGGCTTCAACGTCTACGTCGCCGAAAATGCGCCGTCAATGAACAAGCTCTGGGTGCGTGAACGTTTCGACCTGCTGGTGCTCGACCTGATGCTGCCGGGTGAAGACGGGCTGTCGATCTGCCGCCGCCTGCGCGGCAGCAACGACCGCACGCCGATCATCATGCTCACGGCCAAGGGTGAGGATGTGGATCGTATCGTCGGCCTCGAGATGGGCGCTGACGACTATCTGCCCAAGCCGTTCAACCCGCGCGAGCTGGTCGCGCGGATTCACGCGGTGCTGCGTCGTCAATCGCCGTCCGAACTGCCGGGCGCGCCATCCGAGACCACCGAGGTCTTCGAGTTCGGCGAATTCGCGCTCAATCTGGCTACCCGCACGCTGACCAAGGCCGGCCAGGAAATCCCGCTGACCACCGGCGAGTTCTCCGTGCTGAAGGTGTTTGCCCGCCATCCACGCCAGCCGCTGTCGCGCGAGAAGCTGATGGAACTGGCGCGCGGCCGCGAATACGAAGTGTTCGACCGCAGCCTCGACGTGCAGATCTCGCGTCTGCGTAAGCTGATCGAACCCGATCCGGGCAGCCCGCGCTTCATTCAGACCGTCTGGGGTCTTGGCTACGTGTTCATTCCCGACGGCGCAGCCTGAGCTTGTTCGCGCTTTCCGTTTTTGTTTTCAGATAACAAGGGCCCATGCGGATCGACCGGCGCCTCCTGACGCTCGCGTTCGGCGGCCTTTTCTGGCGAACCTTTCTGTTGATCGCGCTGTTGATCGCAGTCAGTCTCGCCGCCTGGTTCCAGAGCTTCCGGGTGATCGAACGCGAGCCGCGCGCGCAGCGCGTGGCGCTGCAGCTCGTCGCCATCGTGAAGCTCACGCGTACCGCACTCCTCTATTCCGATCCCGACCTGCGGCGTGCGTTGCTGCAGGATCTGGAGAGCAATGAAGGGGTGCGCGTGTATCCGCGCGAAACCACCGACAAGTACAAGCTGCAACCGGACGAGTCGCTCAACCGCTTGATCGAACACGACATCCGCGGACGGCTTGGCGACGACACGGTGATTGCGCAATCGGTCAACGACATCCCCGGGGTGTGGATCAGCTTCAAGATCGACGATGACGACTATTGGGTGGCACTCGACCGGGATCAGCTCGATAACGCCACGGGCCTGCAATGGGCCGGCTGGGGGGTGTTCGCGCTTGCACTCTCGCTGTTCGGCGCAGCCTTCATCACAAGCCTGGTGAACCGGCCGTTCGCGCGGCTCGCCATGGCGGCACGCAAAGTGGGCTCCGGGCAATCGCCCGAGCCGCTGCCCGAACGCGGCATGGGCGTCGCCGCCGAAACCAACCGCAGCTTCAACCAGATGGTGCAGGACCTCGAACAGCTCGAGGCCGACCGCGCGCTCATGCTGGCCGGCATCTCACACGATCTGCGCACCCCGCTCGCCCGCTTGCGGCTCGAAACCGAAATGAGCCCGTCCGACCAGACCACCAAGGACGCGATGGTTGACGACATCGAGCAGATGGACATGATCATCGGGCGTTTCCTTGATTACGCGCGTCCGGTGCAAAGAGTCCCGGAACCTGTCGATCTTTCCGTGATCGCACAAGAACTGGCGGCGCGCATGTCGTCCGAGGAGGGCATGCGGCTGATCACGCGTCTTGCACCGTCAGCGGTGATCGAGGCCGACGAAACCGATATGCGGCGCGTGATCGGCAACCTGCTCGAGAACGCGCGCAAGTATGGGCTGAGCGAAGGCGATGGCATTCCGCACGTGATCCTTGAGACGCGCGTGTCGCATTCGCGTGTCGAGCTGTCGGTGGTGGACGAAGGACCAGGCATTCCGGAAGACCAGCTGGCGCTCGTGACCCGGCCGTTCTACCGGGTGGATACGGCACGGACCCAGGCCAACGGCACGGGCCTCGGCATGGCGATCGTACAACGCCTCGTCGGCCGCTATCGCGGCGGTCTGCGCCTGCGCAACCGGACCCCAGGGCCGGGCCTCGAAGTCACGATCGAGTTTCCGCTCGCCAAGGGTGCTTAAAGCGCCATCTGCGTCACCAGGTCGCATGCTGCAGCGCACGCCCCTCCTCACCCTCCGCGCAACGCCCTTGCCGTGAAAGCTTCGGAAAGGGTGACATTTGAATCAACTATCGGGACAGTGAAGAAAAACTATCCGATCCATTAGTTAAAAACTATTGTTGCGATGCATCAATAGAGTTATAATTAAGCTTGTGTAACGTATTCGTTACAGCGAGCAGGTAGCTTGAACAGGCTGTTTTTCCAACTCATTGGCAACCTTTCACAGGAGTATTCCGCATGAAAACCGTTGGCGACAAACTCGAAGCTTTCACCGTCACCGCAGCCAAGCCGGGCTTCAACAATCACGAAGAAAATGGCGTGTCGGCGTTCGAAGAAATCACCGAACAGTCGTTCCCGGGCAAGTGGAAGATCATTTACTTCTACCCGAAGGACTTCACTTTTGTGTGCCCGACGGAAATCGTCGAATTCGGCAAGCTGACGAACGACTTCGCAGAACGTGACGCTGTCCTGCTGGGCGGCAGCGTGGACAACGAATTCGTGAAGCTGGCATGGCGCCGTGAGCACAAGGACCTGAGCAAGCTGAACCACTATGCGTTCGGCGACGTGAAGGGCGAACTGATCGACCAACTGGGCGTGCGCGACAAGGAAGCTGGCGTAGCGCTGCGCGCAACGTTCATCGTCGACCCGGACAACACGATCCAGCACGTTTCGGTGAACAACCTGAATGTCGGCCGTAACCCGGAAGAAGTGCTGCGTATTCTGGACGGTCTGCAAACGGACGAACTGTGCCCGTGCAATCGTGCAGTTGGCGGCGCAACGCTGTAAGCATTGCAGTCGGAAGCCCGCTAAGCTTGAAAGAGCCAGCGGGCTTTTTTATCGACAACCTGATAGGAGATATCAATGGAATTCTTGTCTGCGATTAAAGCGCTTGTTCCTGACTACGCTAAAGACATCCGTTTGAATCTGGACGGCACGATTGCGCGCTCGTCACTGGAAGGCACGGATGCGGTGGGTGTTGCGCTGGCGGCGGCATTTGCTGCGAAGAGCCCGGTGATTATCGATGCGATTCGCAATGCGGGCGTGTTATCGCCTGAGGAAGTCAATGGCGCGCTGACGGCTGCTGCCTTGATGGGGATGAATAATGTCTGGTATCCGTATGTGGAGATGACTGACAATGCGGATCTGAAATCGCAGCCGGCGGGTTTGCGGATGAATGCTTATGCTTCGCATGGTGGCGTGGATAAGCGGCGGTTTGAGATGTATGCGCTGGCGGCTTCTATTATTGGTAAGTGCCATTTTTGTGTGAAATCGCACTTTGATACGCTTGTTGCTGAGGGGATGAGTTCGACTCAGTTGCGGGATGTGGGGCGGATTGCTTCGGTTGTTAATGCCGCGGCGCAGGTTATTGTGGCTGAAGGGAAATAATCGGTTTCACTTTCAGTTGGACGCTACGCGGTTTTGTTCTGCGTGGCGTCTTTTGGTTTTTGGTTTTGATTTTTTTGTCTTGCCGACTGCCCATTTTGGTTGTTGTCGTGTGGTGGTGGCCTTTCCTTGCATTGTTATCGGTCTATTAGCTTCGCCCCTGTGCGGGGCGGCACTCACTTTCTTTGCCGCCGCAAAGAAAGTAAGCAAAGAAAGCGGGCTCACACCGCCAGCCCGTAGGTGTCCACCTCTTGAGCTAACCCGGAGTGGTCCGAGACGAGACCTGCCCTCGCACTGCACCCGTTCGTGACACAGCGCTCATCCACCCCACTCCGCACTGCGTGCGTCGCGGATGGGTCTGCGTGGGAAGGCAGGGCTCGGAAAGGTTCGCGTTACCTAGACGGACAGAAGCAAGCACGCCTCGGGAGTGTCTCGAGGATGGACGACAGTCAGCCTGGTGACGTTCAACTCAGAAGGCAGATTTTCCGGATGAGGCAGAAAGTGGCGGGCATTTCAGTCAATTGCGCCTCTTTCAAAAAACCTTAGGCATCCTACGGAATGTGCCGCGACGCTATACCCGGCGGCGGGGCGCGTAGCGCAACGCTGGAACGGATGAGTGCTTTGTCACTAGCGCGCGTGGTGCGAGAGCAGGTCTCGTCTCGCACCACTCCGGGCTACGTACAGAGGTGGACACTTATAAGCTAGCGGTGTGAGCCCGCTTTCTTTGCTTACTTTCTTTGCGGCGGCAAAGAAAGTGAGTGCTGCCCCGCACAGGGGGGAAGCTAATAGACCACTAAGAAAACAAGGAAAGGCCAACAACCGTAGCCAAACCACCAAAGGCGAACGCCAACAGCCACCAAGAAACCACCAAGAAACCAAGAAAACGCCAACGCCATAAGCAAACACCCAAAGCGCCGCGCAGGCAAAAAAACCAAATCACTTCTTGATTAACAAAACCGCAGCCTGAGCCTCGATCCCTTCGGCCCTGCCGAGATACCCAAGCTTCTCATTAGTCTTAGCCTTAACATTAACCCGATCAAGCGGCAGCTTCAGATCTTCAGCAATATTAACGCGCATAGCTTCAATATGAGGCGAAAGCTTGGGCGCCTGCGCAATCACAGTACTATCCACATTCCCAATAGAGAACCCCGCCTGAGCAACCCGAACCGCGCACTCGCGCAATAAAACACGCGAATCCGCCCCAGCAAACTTAGCATCAGTATCAGAAAAATGCCGCCCAATATCCCCCAACGCGGCAGCGCCAAAAAGCGCATCGGTAATCGCATGCAACAGCACATCCGCATCCGAATGCCCCAGCAGGCCCCTCTCATAAGGCACCGTCACCCCGCCAATAATGAGCGGCCGCCCCTCTACGAGCGCGTGCACGTCATACCCCTGTCCGATTCTGAAATCCATAGCTTGAAGTCCGGTTATCAACGATGAAACTCTTCAGGAAGCCGCCGGCCGGCTAAGAATCGCCTCGGCCAGGTCGAAATCTTCCGGATACGTAACCTTAAAATTGCGCAAACTGCCCTGCACCAGCCGCGGCGCGTGGCCCAGCCACTCAATCGCGCTCGCCTCGTCCGTCAGGTCGTGTCCGTCCTGCTGCGCCCGCAAAATCGCCTCGCGCAACATGCCAATCCGGAACATCTGCGGTGTCTGCGCCTGCCACAGCCCATCGCGCGGCTCGGTACGCTCAATCCGTGCCCCGCTGTCCGGCTCAATCCGCTTTAACGTGTCCGCCACCGGCAACGCCATAATGCCCCCCACCGCGTCGTCCTTCAGCGCGCCAGTCAACGTGCGGATCAGCAACGGCGTAATGCCCGGCCGCGCGGCGTCGTGAACCAGTACCCAGTCGTCGTCGCGAGCACCGAATTCGGCCAGCGCGTGCAGGCCGTTCAATACCGACGCCTGGCGCGACGCCCCGCCACAGCGGCGTACCGCGAAACGCAGGCCAGCAAAGCGGCGGGCGTCGAAATGCTGGTCGTCAGGGGCGATCACCACCAGCGTCTGGGCGAACTCGCTGCAGGCGTCGAAGGCGGCCAGCGAATAGTGCAGCATGTCGCGACCGGCTACAGTGCGATATTGTTTGGGCATCGTGGCGCCGGACCGGCTGCCGGTGCCTGCACACGGAATCAGAGCAAAAAGACGTGAAGTCACTGGTGCGGACGCCGCAAAAGTCAAAGTAAAGGACGGATTTTATAATAGGTCCTTCGCATCCACGCCATGACACGCGTAAACTTGCCG
>Ga0302234_10002904_pt1 | contig 10632 bp, 10 predicted proteins | sample II_Palsa_N3_2_FD_193576 | JGI IMG/M metagenome (GOLD analysis project Ga0302234, IMG submission 193576) | Peat permafrost microbial communities from Stordalen Mire near Abisko, Sweden - II_Palsa_N3_2 | ecosystem: Environmental > Terrestrial > Soil > Palsa > Peat permafrost | place: Sweden... | reverse complement strand
GCCGATCCCACCCTGAAGTTGCGTTCGGCCAAACAGCCCCCGCGCTTTCCCAAGACCTTGAACGAAGCCCAGGTCGAGGCGTTGCTGAACGCGCCCGATGTGGAAACCGCGCTTGGGCTTCGCGACCGGACCATGCTCGAGTTGATGTACGCGAGCGGCCTGCGCGTGACCGAACTCGTGACGTTGAAAACGGTGGAAGTGGGGTTGAACGAAGGCGTGGTGCGCGTGATGGGCAAGGGGTCGAAGGAGCGCCTGATCCCGTTCGGGGCGGTCGCGCACGACTGGATCGAGCGCTATTTGCGCGAATCGCGGCCTGCGCTGCTCGGCGCCCGCGCCGCTGATGCGCTGTTCGTCACCACGCGCGGCGAAGGCATGACGCGCCAGCAATTCTGGAACATCATCAAGCGTCACGCGCTCACCGCCGACGTGCGCGCGCCACTCTCACCCCACACCTTGCGCCATGCGTTCGCCACGCACTTGCTGAATCACGGGGCCGATTTGCGGGTGGTGCAAATGCTGCTCGGCCATACCGATATCACCACGACGCAGATCTACACCCATGTCGCGCGTGAGCGGCTGAAGACACTGCATCACGATCACCATCCACGCGGTTGAAGGTCTAAAAAGGTCTAAAAAGGTCCGAGCGGGTCAGAGCCTAAAGCTCGTCCCTGAGCTTGTGTTTCAACACCTTCCCGGTCGATGCCGCCGGCAGTGCGGCCAGCACGCGGATCTCGGCAGGCCGCTTGTATGGCGCGAGACGGTCCGCACACCACTGGACGATATCGCCGGGCAGCGCATGCACTGACGGCAGCAATTCGATGAACGCAATCACTTCCTCGTTGCCCTCGACCGCCCGCCCGATCACAGCAGATTGCAGCACATCGGGATGTGAGTTCAGCACGTTCTCCACTTCAGCCGGATACACGTTGAAGCCTGAACGAATGATCAGTTCCTTGCTGCGCCCGACGATATACAACGCGCCATCCGGGGCAAGACGCGCGAGATCGCCGGTCCGGAGCCAGCCATCTTCCGTGACCGTCGCCCGCGTCTGCGCTTCATTGCGGTAATACCCGAGCATCACGTTCGGCCCGCGCACCCATAGTTCACCAACTTCACCCGGCGCTACATCCACGCCATCCAGCGCGACGAATCGCAGTTCGATACCGGGTATGGGGTCTCCCGCCGAGCAGTCATCGCGTGGCGCGTCGAGCATGGTCTGCGATATGGTCGGGCTGCTTTCCGTCATGCCATAGCCGTTGTGTAGCGGCACCTTGTACAAGCCTTCGACGCGCGCCTTGAGTGCGGCATCGAGCGCAGACCCGCCGGAATACGCGAAGCGCAACGCGGGCGCGCGCCACGGTGTACCGCTCGTCTGCACGTGTTCGACGAGCTTTGCGTGCATGGCCGGCACGCCCTGGAAGATCGAAACGTTCTCTTCTGCCAACGCCCGTCGCACGGCATCGGGCGCGAAGCGCGGCGCGAGCCGCAGCGTTGCGCCGGCGAACAGGCTGCCGAGACAGACCGACGCCAGCCCGTAGATATGCGTAATGGGCAGCACGGCGTACACCACGTCGTCGGGCGTCACGCGCCGCAACGTGCTGGACATGGCCGCGATAAACAACACGTTGCGATGCGACAGCATTACGCCCTTTGGCGCGCCCGTCGTGCCCGTGGTGTAGATCAGCGCGGCGCACTGACGGGCCGGATCGGTTGCGACGGGCTCCGGCGACACGGTTTCATCGACGAAAAAACGCCACGCGCCCACGTTCGCTGCCGCTGCCGCTTCTGCAGCGTTCAAGCGGCCTGCATGATTCGCGGCATCCTTCGATGCGTCGACAGTAAATGCCACCACGCGAGGCTTTGCGTGAGCGCGGATTGTGTCGACTTCGCTTGCCGAAAGCCGGGCGTTCGTGAGCAAACACCACGCGTCGAGCTTGGCCACGGCGAACATCAGCACGACCTGTGCGACGCAATTCTCGCTCACGATCATCACGCGATCACCGCCTTGCACGCCCGCTTGCGCGAGCTGGCGGGCTGTGTCATCAACGGCTCGCAGGAGCTGCGCCGCGTTCAGCCGCCGCTCGTCTTCGATCAATACAACGTGCTGCGGGTCGCGGGCGGCGAGGCGCGCGGGGATATCGGAAATACGTGTGGGCAATGCGGCGAGCAGGGCGGCGACATCCATGTCCATTTCAAATCTCCGTGCCGCGCATGAGTCCGCGCGCGATGATCACTTGTTGAATCTGCGACGTGCCTTCGTACAGCCTGAAGAGCCGCACGTCGCGATAAAAACGTTCGATGCCGTACTCCGAGATATATCCTGCGCCACCGTGCACCTGCACCGCGCGATCGGCCACGCGGCCGCACATCTCGGTGGCGAAATATTTGGCACACGACGCTTCTATGGACACGTCACGGCCCTCGTCTCGGCGGCGCGCGGCATCGAGCACCATGCATTCGGCCGCGTAGATCTCGGTCTTGCTGTCGGCCAGCATGCCCTGAACCAGTTGGAATTCGACGATCGGCTGGCCGAACTGCTTGCGTTCCACGGCGTAGGCGAGGGCGTCGCGAAGCATCCGTTTGGCCGCGCCGATAGCTACAGCTGCAATGTGCAAACGGCCTTTGTCGAGCACTTTCATGGCTGTCTTGAAACCCACGCCCTCCACGCCGCCGATCAATTGCGCGGCCGGAATGCGGCAATTCTCGAAAATCACGTCACACGTGTGCGCGCCGCGCTGGCCCATTTTCTTGTCGGGTTTGCCGAGCGACAGCCCCGGCGATTCCCGCTCGACAATGAACGCCGAAATGCCGCTCGCGCCCTTTGCGTCGCTCGTGCGAGCCATGACGGTGAAGATGCCGGCTTCCGGCGCGTTCGTGATGAAGCGCTTCGTGCCGTTAAGCACGTAGTGGTCGCCGTCCTTGCGGGCCCTGGTTTTCAGCGACGCCGCGTCCGAACCCGCGTCCGGCTCGGTCAGGCAGAACGAGCCGATCAGATCGCCTGCGGCGAGCTTCGGCAGATAGTGCTGCTTCTGCTCCTCGCTGCCGTCGAGCAGGATGCCGATGGAACCAATGCCGTTGTTCGTTCCGATCACGGACCTGAATGCCGGCGATGTCTGACCGAGTTCGAACGCCACGCGCACTTCCTCTTCCATCGTCAGGCCGAGGCCTCCGTAAGCCTCTGGAATGGTCAGCCCGAACAGGCCGATCTCGCGCATGGCGGCGAGTACATCGGCGGGAATCTGGTCGGTTTCGTCGACTTGCGCTTCGCGCGGCACGAGCGTTTCACGTACAAAGCGGCGAATGGCGTCTTCAAGCAACGTCTGGGTTTCTGAATCGCGAATCACGTTGAATCTCCTTACTCTGGTCCCATGCGCTTACCGGATGAGCATTTGCGAACGATCGTGCCACAGTAAATCGGCTTGCACAATTGGCCGTTCGGCCGATGGTGGCCGTGGTTTCGCGCCGCTACAATGCCGTCATGTCCAAGGTAAAACACATTTCCGAGACCCCGGCGACGCAGTTTTTGCGTCGGCACAAGGTCGCGTTCGGCGAGCATCCTTATGAGTATGTCGAGCATGGTGGCACGGAGGAATCGGCGCGCCAGCTTGGTGTGGACGAACATTGCGTGGTCAAGACGCTCGTGATGGAGGACGAACATGCGAAGCCGCTGATCGTGCTCATGCACGGCGACAAAACGGTCTCGACCAAGAATCTCGCGCGGCAGATTGGCGCGAAGCGCGTCGAGCCGTGCAAGCCGGAAGTGGCCAATCGGCATTCAGGGTTCTTGATCGGCGGTACGTCGCCATTTGGCACGAGGAAGGCGATGCCGGTGTACGTGGAATCGACCATCCTGGACCTGGACACAATTTATCTGAATGGCGGACGGCGCGGGTATCTGGTGAGCATTGCGCCGCCGGTCCTGACCGACCTGCTGAAGGCCTCGCCCGTGAGTTGCGCGAGCGTCGATTAAAATGCGCGTCCTGAAGTCTTGCTCACGTCTCGCGCTTCACGTCCCATTACGCTTGACGTACCCGAAGATAAGAAGAAATCAATGAACAATGTGATTGTTGCTGTGGTGGCTTACCTGATCGGGTCGATCTCGTTCGCGGTGGTTGTCAGTTCGGCCATGGGTCTTGCCGACCCGCGCTCGTACGGTTCCGGCAACCCGGGCGCGACGAACGTGCTGCGCACCGGCAACAAGCTGGCAGCCATCCTGACGCTGCTCGGCGACGCGTTCAAAGGCTGGCTACCCGTATGGTTCGTCGTGCATTTCGGCGCCCGGTTCGGGCTGGATTCCACGGCTATCGCGCTGGCGGCCATCGCCGTGTTTCTCGGGCATGTGTTCCCGATATTCTTCAAGTTTCAGGGCGGCAAAGGTGTTGCGACCGCGGCGGGCGTGCTGCTCGCCATCAACCCGGTGCTGGGGCTGGCCACCTTGCTGACGTGGGTGATCATCGCGGTCTTCTTCCGGTATTCATCGCTGGCGGCGTTGGTGTCGGCGGTATTCGCGCCGTTTTTCGATGTCTTCCTCTTCGGCCCGAGCCGTATATCGCTGGCCGTCGCCGCGATGAGCGCGCTGCTGATCTGGCGGCATCGCGGGAATATCAAGAAATTGCTCGATGGGAAGGAGAGCCGGATTGGCGAGAAGAAGCGGGCGGCGGAAGCGGTTGAATAAGCCGCCGTAAAACCGTGCGGCCAAAGCAAGAAAGCCGCCCTGAAGGCGGCTTTCTTGCTCATTGCGGTGCCTGACTCAACGCAATCCGGATCACACTCAATCGCGGAAATTATTGAAGTCCAGCGGCGTATCTGTCACGTCCTTCTTCAGCAATGCAATGGCGCTTTGCAAGTCATCGCGCTTCGTGCCGTTGATGCGCACCGCGTCGCCCTGAATGCTCGCCTGGACCTTGATCTTGCTGTCCTTGATCATCTTGACGATTTTCTTCGCCAGATCGCCGGTTACGCCCTTCTTGACCTCGACGACTTGCTTGAGCTTGTCGCCGCCAATCTTCTCGATCTTGCCGTATTCGAGAAAACGCACGTCCACATTGCGTTTTGCCAGTTTCGACAACACCACGTCCTTGACCTGGCCGAGCTTGAAATCGTCGTCGGCAAAAAGCGTCAGATCACGATCCTTTTGCTCGACGCGCGCGTCCGAACCCTTGAAGTCGAAGCGCGTGGCAATTTCCTTGTTCGATTGTTCGATGGCGTTTTTCACCTCGATCATGTTTGCTTCGCTGACGACGTCAAACGATGGCATCTGCATTCCCCTTCGTTGAGGCGAGGCGTGACGTAAGGCTCGCACGCACTCGCTATAATCACGGACCACCGTCATTCTACCGATGCCGTCCCGGTTTGCCCAAGGCCGTCCCTGATCTGACCCAAGCGCTTCCTCAATGTCCGAGTTCCAACTTCTCTCCGATTACCCGCTGCTCGCGCATAACACGTTCGGTTTCGACGTCCGCGCCAAGTATGCCGTTCGGCTGACGGAAGAAGCACAGATTCCGGCGCTGGCGCGTGACGCCCGGCTAAACGGCCTGCCGCAGCTAGTGCTCGGCGGCGGCAGCAACGTCGTGCTGACGCGCAATTTCGACGGCGTCGCGTTGCTCGTCGAACTGCGCGGCCGCCGCGTAATCAATGAAGATAGCGAAGCCATTTTTGTAGAAGCCGGCGCGGGGGAGAACTGGCACGAATTCGTGGCGTGGACGTTGTCGCAAGGCTTGCCCGGGCTCGAAAATCTCGCACTGATTCCCGGCACGGTGGGCGCGGCGCCGATTCAAAACATAGGCGCCTACGGACTCGAAATGGGCGAGCGCTTCGAGCGTTTGCGGGCGATTGAATTATCGACGGGAGAAACGCGGGAATTTGATCGCGACGCGTGCGCGTTCGGTTACCGCGACAGTTTTTTCAAGCAGGAAGGGCGTGGGCGTTTTGTGATCGTATCGGTGACCTTTCGTCTGCCGAAAGCGTGGACGCCACGCGCGGACTATGCGGATATCGCGCGAGCGCTTGAGAAAAATGGCGCTAACGATCCCCAGGCGATCTTCGATGCCGTCGTCGCCGTCCGCCAGGCAAAGTTGCCCGACTGGCGGGTGCTCGGGAATGCGGGAAGTTTCTTCAAGAACCCGGTAGTGAGCGCCGCCGCCTTCGACACGTTGAAGGCGCTTGAACCTGATCTCGTGTCTTACAAGCAGCACGATGGCCAGTTCAAACTGGCCGCAGGCTGGCTGATCGACCAATGCGGCTGGAAAGGCCGCTCAATCGGAGCGGCCGCTGTGCACGACAGGCAGGCGCTGGTTCTGGTGAACCGCGGCGGCGCGTCGGGCGCACAAATCCTGGAGCTTGCCGCCGCCATTAAACGCGACGTACACGCGCGTTTCGCGGTCGAGCTTGAAGCGGAGCCGGTGTGTCTTTGATTTAAAGGCTTAAGGTCCCGTCGGCACCTCCGCAGCCGCAGCAACACATCACCGCCCATCAAACAAAAAACCCGCCAAAAGCTGGCGGGTTTCTCATTTCAACCTCAACAAATCCAGGCTAACTCAGCCACCGCGCTTGCGACGTGCATTTTCCGCAATCCGCATCCGCAGGGCGTTCAACTTGATGAACCCGCCGGCATCGGCTTGATCGTACGCGCCGCCGTCGTCATCGAACGTTGCGATGTTCTTGTCGAATAGCGTTTCCTTCGAATCACGCGCAACCACCGTCACGCTGCCCTTATAAAGCTTCACGCGCGTCCAGCCGTTCACCTTGTCTTGCGTGTGGTCGATCAGCACTTGCAGCGCGCGCCGCTCCGGACTCCACCAGTAGCCGTTGTAAATCAGCGCGGCGTAACGCGGCATCAGGTCGTCTTTCAGATGCGCCACTTCGCGATCCAGCGTGATCGACTCAATCCCGCGATGCGCCTTGAGCATGATCGTGCCGCCCGGCGTTTCATAACAACCGCGCGACTTCATGCCGACATAGCGGTTCTCGACCAGATCCAGCCGGCCAATGCCATGCTTGCCGCCAATCGCGTTCAATTCCGTCAGCATGTCAGCCGGCGACAGACGCTTGCCGTTCAGCGCAACCGGATCACCCTTCTCGTATTCGATATCCAGATATTCCGGCGCATCCGGAGCGTCTTCCGGCGCGACCGTCCAGCGCCACATATCGGCTTCGGCTTCGGCCTTCGGATCTTCCAGGTGACGGCCTTCGAACGAAATATGCAGCAGGTTCGCGTCCATGGAGTAGGGCGCGCCGCCTTGCTTGTGCTTCATTTCGATCGGAATGCCCGCCTTTTCCGCGTAAGCCAGCAGCTTTTCACGCGACAGCAGATCCCATTCACGCCACGGCGCGATCACCTTGATACCCGGCTCGAGCGAGTAATAACCCAATTCGAAACGCACCTGATCATTGCCCTTGCCGGTCGCGCCGTGCGACACGGACTGCGCACCAACGGCACGGGCGATCTCGATCTGGCGTTTCGCGATCAGCGGACGCGCGATCGACGTGCCGAGCAAGTACTCGCCTTCATAAACGGTGTTGGCGCGGAACATCGGGAACACGAAGTCGCGGACAAACTCCTCACGCAGATCTTCGATGAAAATGTTGTCCTGCTTGATGCCGAGCTGCAGTGCTTTCTTGCGCGCCGGTTCGAGTTCTTCGCCCTGACCAATGTCAGCGGTGAACGTCACGACTTCGGCGTCGTAGTTGTCCTGCAACCACTTCAGGATGACGGAGGTATCGAGGCCGCCTGAGTAGGCGAGCACGACTTTTTTGATATCGCTCATGGTGAACTCGTATGGCTGGAAAACGATGTGCGCCGGGCTTTCAGCGCGCGGAAAACCGCTATTTTGACATCAAATGGCGGCGGTTCCGCATTTTCAGAACGATATGGCGTTTCGATGGAAACGCCGCACGCTTGACGCTCGGCGCTTACTTGGTGCTCATATGGCGCGCAATCCGCTCAATGATTGAGTTTGCCGAGCAGCAGATATTCCATCAGCGCCTTTTGGACGTGCAGCCTGTTTTCGGCTTCGTCCCACACTACGCTCTGCGGGCCGTCGATCACTTCGGCGCTCACTTCTTCGCCCCGGTGGGCCGGGAGGCAGTGCATGAAGAGGGCGTCCGGATGAGCGCGCGCCATCATCTCCGAGTCGACGCACCAGTCAGCGAAGGCTTTCTTGCGCACTTCGTTCTCGGCTTCGAAACCCATGCTGGTCCAGACGTCGGTCGTGACGAGGTCGGCGCCGGTGCAGGCATCGTTCGGATCGGCGAATTCTTCATAGAACGGCGCGCTATCGGGCGACACCAGCGAATGGTCGAGCGTGTAGCCCGGCGGCGTGGACAGGCGCAATTTGAAGCCGAGAATCTGCGCGGCTTCGATCCACGTGTACAGCATGTTGTTCGCGTCGCCGACCCAGGCCACGGTTTTCCCCGCGATGGGACCGCGCAGTTCGTAGTAGGTGAAGACGTCGGCCAGGACCTGACATGGGTGATATTCGTTCGTCAGACCATTGATCACCGGCACGCGCGAATTTTCGGCGAAGCGCTGGAGGATGTCCTGGCCGAACGTGCGGATCATGATGATGTCGACCATGCGCGACACCACTTGCGCCGCATCTTCGATCGGTTCGCCGCGGCCGAGTTGCGTGTCTCGCGTGCTGAGGAACACGGCGTGGCCGCCAAGCTGGAAGATCCCCGCTTCGAACGAGAGCCGCGTACGCGTCGAATTCTTCTCGAAGATCATCGCCAGCGTGCGGTCGTGCAGCGGATGGTAGGTCTCGTAGCTCTTGAACTTGCGCTTGAGAATACGCGCGCGTTCGAGCACGTAGTCATAGTCGTCGAGAGAGAAATCCTTGAACTGCAGATAGTGGCGAATTTTTTTTTCGGTCATGAAAAATGCGTACGGCGGCTTCAGCCGGCAATTGCGCCGGACGGCGCCGCCGTCGTGGTGGTATCGAATTTCAGCATAAAGGAATTTCCGGTGTTTGACGAGGCCGCCAAATAGCCGATGCGCGCCGCCATACGCCGTCTGGCGCGGTTTAGAGGCTTTGTGTGCAGTGCGGAAAAAGGGCCTCTGCTGTATAATCCGCCAGGTTTCTCCGGCAGTCCTGACACCTTTCGACCGCTTACGAAGCAGTTCCATTCAAGGCTTAAGCAGCGCCAACCCGCGGACTAAACACGCAGATTTAACGTTGTTTTCAACGCTGATTTTGCGGGAGTCAGAGCAGTTTGCGGTCACGCGAGTTCGTTGTGCCTACACCTGCCTGGCTGCCCGACAGTCCGCATGGCGGTCAGCCGCGAACGGCGTCATCATGAGTTGATTGCGCACGCAAGGCGACTCGGGCGAGGTCGTAATCTGGTCGATGAGTGTTCGATCACTGGGTAGATGCAGGTCGAAGAAAGAGGCTGGGTCTTACCGGCCGCGACGCTGCCGGACGAGGCGGAGTTCAGCGCCGGAGGTTGCAGCCGATGACTTTCCGGTTCACCTTGCCAACCATGCATGCGCGTTCGCCGGCGTTCTCCGCCGGTCGTCAAACAGGTATTCCTACATGGCCGAAACAATTCCAACCGAGTACTTTATCCAGGGCATTACGTCGAACGGCAAGACTTTTCGGCCGAGCGACTGGTCGGAGCGGCTTTGCGGCGTGATGTCGGGGTTCGGCCCGGGCAAGCGCGGCCCCAATGCCCGGTTGCAGTATTCCGTTTATGTGCGCCCGACCTTGCTCGGTAACGTGAAGACGGTGATCCTCGATTCCCGGTTGCGTGACATCGAGCCTATGGCTTTCGATTTCGTGATGAACTTCGCCAAAGACAATGATCTGCTTGTGACGGAGGCGTGCGAGTTGCCGCCGCATCACGCCACGCAGCAACATAGCTAACTAAGCGACAGGGGCCTTCGATAAGGCTTCTTTTCGATGCACACGACAAAAAACCCGCTATTAGCGGGTTTTTTTATTGCTGCCTTGTGTTGCCGTTTGCTCTGTTAAGCGTCAGGACACGTCACGACAAAGCAGCAGCCTGTCACGCGCCCATCAAACTGAAGGCGCGCAATGGGCGACTACCAGAATCCTTAAGCAGCAGTTGCTTGCAGACCCTTGATAGCAGCCGACAGACGGCTTTTATGGCGAGCAGCCTTGTTCTTGTGGACGATGCGCTTGTCCGCAATGATGTCGATGGTCTTGACCGACGTCTTGTAGATTTCTGCAGCCTTGGCTTGGTCGCCGGCGTCGATTGCCTTGCGAACGGCCTTGATGGCGGTGCGGAATTTCGAGCGCAGCGCCGAGTTGTGCGAGTTTGCCTTGGCGCCTTGACGGGCGCGCTTGCGGGCTTGTGCTGTATTTGCCATGACGGTTCCTTATCCTGTTCCAGCTATGTGTTTCAGCGCTTCCCGTTTTGCTTCTGGATCGGATCCAACTCAATGCTGGCCCGACTCCACACAAGATAAAACGAGGTCAATCCGATGCGCTGTTTATGATCAAACCCTCGGGATCGATTGCCCGAAAGCGCAAAAAACGTCGAAAGAAGACGCGAAGCCGCCGTGCTCGTAGGTAATCTTACAACTTGCGTAAAAGTGCCGAAAGCGGATTCAGGAGCTTCGAAACCGGCGATTATAGCAACGAAATCATGGGACTGGCAAGCGTAGCTGGTTTT
>Ga0302234_10002900_pt1 | contig 10637 bp, 13 predicted proteins | sample II_Palsa_N3_2_FD_193576 | JGI IMG/M metagenome (GOLD analysis project Ga0302234, IMG submission 193576) | Peat permafrost microbial communities from Stordalen Mire near Abisko, Sweden - II_Palsa_N3_2 | ecosystem: Environmental > Terrestrial > Soil > Palsa > Peat permafrost | place: Sweden... | reverse complement strand
CCTGGCTCAGGAACAGTCAGGCGCGCTTTGGCGGAAAGTCGGCACTGGATATGGCTAGTACCGAGCACGGAGCGCGGCTCGTAGAGGAAGCCCTGGTCCAGATAGACGAAGGGTACTTCGCCTGATGGTCCTTTGGAGAATAAGCAACTACGCCGATCTGAGAGGTATGGGTGGGCTCCGCGCTCCGGGGCGATGGCATTACGCGGGACAGCCCATCGTCTACCTGGCCGAACACCCGGCGCTGGCCCTCCTTGAAATTCTCGTCCATATGGAGATCGCCGGCGTTGGTCAGCTGCCTGACAGATATCAACTGTTGCGCGTCGAGGTACGGGATGACGTTCCAGTCGCTGAAATCGCGGGCGCCGACGTCCCGGACGACTGGCGGCAAAATCTGGACTGGTCACGCGGCGTCGGCACCGAGTGGTTGCAGACGGAAACCAGCGCGGTGTTAAAGGTGCCGAGCGCAGTCGTTCCCTTCGCCCACAACTTCCTGTTCAACCCGGCGCACCCCGCCGCCGACGCAGTGCAGATTGTTGACGCACTCCACGTAAAGCACGATGACCGGATCCTCAAGCTTCTGACTCGAGGCTGAATATCCTTCTGGGTACCGTCAATAAAGGGCTTTTTCGTACGCCAGGCGTTCAGGGCATGCATCGCGAGCGCCACTTATTGACCTCGAAGCAGCCGGTCGGACGTGCACTATGGCGTCGTCTCGACCGCTGCCGCGCTCACCGCGATAGTATCCCCAGACCTTCGGCCAGACGACATCGCCTGAGCGAGAACCAGACGCGCGGTCAATTAGCTAGCAGCCAACGCTGCTGTTCGTCGATCCCGAGTTTACGGCACGCGCGTCACGCCGCTGTTGATAGTCGCGTCCATGTCGATCTGCATTCGAGGAAGGCAGACTTAGTTTGCGTCACTCGGCGATGGACGATATCCCCTTACCGTACAGATCCTGCTTTTCCTGAGTGGTGATCGAAGCGCCAGTTGTGCTGATGTACGAAAGCCCCGTGACGCAGCTCGCCTGACCGGTTTGCGTCAACGCGGCCTGCTGTCTCTTGTTCGCAAAGGCCAAGTGTTCTTTCTCTCTGACACAGCGCATAACGGCGCACATGGTACGTCTGCTACACCCCGCCACAAGTTGGTGCCCGGTTTTATTGTTCGATCTGTGGCAATTCTGATTTCACGCTATCGGTATAGACAAAACATAGGCGATGCCTAAACTGAGCAGTGTCAGCAGCGCTGAGCATCTCCTGACCTAGGGCGGAACTCAAATCGTGTTTTGGCATGGTTAGTTCATCCTCAAGTGGAAGTAGTACTGGCTCAACCACGACGGAGAGTCCTCGCTTGGTGCTGATAGTCGCGCGTGTCGCGGCAAGCGCCCTACTCCAAAGAGCAGTAAGCCATCGTTGGGGACCAAGCGCGGTTGGGTGAGGCGATGTGGATAGCGTCAAGCAGGACGTCCGGTGCGGCGCCGATAGCTTTGGACATTCAGCTCGACGATCGTCGAGTGATGGACGAGCCGGTCGATGGCGGCCACCGTCATGCCGGGGTCCGGGAAGACGTCATTCCAGCCGGAGAATGGCTGGTTGGCCGTTATCAGAAGACTTTTCCGCTCGTATCTTTCGGCGATCAGCTCGAACAGCACGCTGGTTTCGGCCTGATCCTTCCTCACATACGACAGATCGTCCAGGATGATCAGGTCGAACCGATCGAGTTTGGCGAGTGCGGACGGCAGTTGCAAACTCTGACGCGCAACCTGGAGCTTCTGCACAATTTCGCCGGTCCGGGTGAACAACACACGATAGCCGGCATCGATCAGGGCGTGTCCGATTGCGCTTCCCAGATGACTCTTGCCAGCGCCAGGCGAACCCGCAACATACTGCCCATCGTCATTACGATGATGCGGTCATTCAATATCCGTTTCACCCTCGCTGCGGCGAGCGAATCGTCGTCGTCGGATTGAACAACTACCGCGGCGAGTCGTTCGATCAGCACTGCATGTGGCAATTCTGGCTTGCATTGGCAAGGTGGCGATCATACCGAGATCGTATTCGAGAAGAGCCACACAGGTGAGCATCGTTGGACTACTGATGTCGAAACCATAGACATCGTTCGAGCATTGGCAAGAACGCTGCCGGATCAGGCCATCGCAGCGGTCATTAACCGTTTGGGCAAACGTACGGCGAGAGGACACACGTGGACGACCGCGAGAGTCTGCACGTTGCGTAATCATCACCACATCGCAACGTATCGCGAGGGCGAGCGGCAGGAGCGCGGCGAATTGACCGTCGCCGAAGTCTCAGCTCTCGTGGGCGTTAGTGGACCGACCGTCATCCGCCTTCTTCGAGTGGGAAGGTTGTCCGCGTCACAGGCATGTCCCGGTGCACCCTGGATCATCCGCCAGTCGGATGTCGATGCTTATCTGGCGCGGCAGGCTGAGAGCGGTCCGCAGTCAGCGGATCCCGATCAATTATCCATTGATCTTCAATAACATACGGAGGTGTGCATTATGTCTCGTGTCCGGGCGGCCCGAACAGGAGAATCGTGGCGCCTTTCTCCAGCCAGGATTCTCCGGTTGCCAGCGCAGTGACATGCGCCTTCGAGACCATCGGCACCATGCCGAAGTCGAAGGTCGCAAGTGTCTTGGTCGGGTCCAGATGTGACTCGGTTCGGTGGCGCTCGATGCGTCGTTTGGCTCGCTCGGCCAGTTCGTGCTCGAGCAATGCGCCGAGTAGCCGGGAGGCCTGCCAGCCTTCCTTGTCAGATCGTTCCGCGAACTCGGGCCACAACCTGCCGATGGTCGGCAAACGTAGCTCGTTGAGCATCAGGGCCAGACGGCCGTTGTCATGGGCGGGAGCGTTCATGCTGCCACCTGGTCGAGCAACTCGTCATAGATCGCTACCGGGGGGATTTCGACCACCACCTCAGGGCACAATGCCTGACGTGGCGCGAATTCATCGCGCAACTGCTTCAGATCGGGCAGGTCACCGGCTGCGAGCAACGCTTCAAGCCGTTCGGCCAGTACCGCTTCAACGCCGTGGTGTCCCGCGAGTTCGAGCAGGCCCACCATGCTCTTGCAGGCCTGACGTTGCGACAGCTGCCCCTCCAACTGCTCCCAGGTCCGGCGATAGGCTTCGCGAGGAAACAGGGCATCACGAAACGCGAGCCCCTTGAATGCCTGTGGCTTGCGCCTGAGCGAGTCGATGAAGTGGCGGTAATCAAGCGCGTGGCGGTTATCGGCGGCACGGGAGCCTCGCGGCGTGCTGTGCACCAGTGCGCCCGACAGATAGCATTCGAGCCGATCACCGTAGAGACGCACCTTGAGGCGATGGCCGATCAGGCGCGACGGCGCGCTGTACAGGATGCCGCGCACGGTGAACGTGCTGCAACGGGTCACGAGCGCCTCTTCCTCGACGAAGTCAGTGGTACGGCGTTCAGGTAAATCCTGCAACTGTGCGCGCTCAATGCGAAACGCCGCAGCGTTGCGCCGGTTTCGGCGCATCACCACCTCACGGATGAATTCATCGTAGGCCACCCGGTCCGCGAAGTCGCGATGGCCGCGCAGCATCAGGGCCTGGTCGACCGCTTCCTTCAGATATCGATGCGAGGATTCCACGCTGCCGTTCTCGTGATTATGGGCTCGAGCCCATAATCATGAGAAGGGGCGAGTTGAACGGGCAAACCGCTTTGTACGCGAGAGCTTCTTTGCCGCGCGCAGATTCACGGACCTCGACGATCTCAATGCCCAGGCGGCAATCTGGTGCGCGGGGCCCGCTGCCGAGCGGCCCTGCCGCGAGGAACCCACGATCACCGTGCACGAGGCCTTCGGGCGCGAATAGCCCAGCCTGCTCGCGTGCCGGAGAATCCGTACCCGTGTGAGCTGCTCCTGGCCGTGAAGGTCGGCAAGACGCCCTACGTGCGCTTCGACCTGAACGACTATACGATCCCGTATACCCATGTGCGACGCACGCTCACGGTATGCGCTGATCCCCGGCGCGTACGCATTCTCGACGGCGCCGATCTGCTCGCCACCCATGAACGCAGTTACGATCGCGGCGCGCAGATCGAGATTGCCACGCACATCGATGCGCTCGTCGCAAGGAAGCGCGAAGCCCGTCACCATCGTGGTCTTGATCATCTGGTCCGGGCTGCGCCGGCCAGCCGGACCCTGATGTTGCACGCCGCTGCGCGTGGCGGCAACCTGGGCAATATCACCACGCACCTGCTGCGACTGCTCGACCGCTATGGCCCCGCCGAACTGCAGGCCGCGATTGAGGAAACCCTTGCCAGCGACGCGGCGCCTCATCCCAATCCGGTACGTCTGGCGCTTGAGCGCCGGCGCGAGGCACGGCAGGCCCCGCCGCCAGTCACCCTCATCCTGCCCGAACACGTGCGCAACAAGGACACGCTGGTGACACCACACCGGCTCGAGATCTACGACCAGCTTGCGGGAGACGCCGATGAACACGCCTGAGAACCTTCAGGGGCGCGCGAACGCCCTGCGTCTGTACGGACTGCTCGCGCATTGGTCCGATGTGGCCGCCGAACAGTGGGTCGCGCCGCTGTTGCAGTGGGAAGAGGACGAGCGCGCCCGCCGATCACTGGAGCGACGTATCCGTGATGCACGCCTGGGTAACTTCAAGCCGCTGTGCGACTTCGACTGGAGCTGGCCCACGCGCTGCGACCGGCTTGCCGTTGAAGATCTGATGTCGCTCGGGTTCGTCAGGGATACCGCCAACGTCGTGCTGATCGGCCCGAATGGTGTCGGCAAGTCGACCCTCGCGCTCAATCTCGCCTATCAGGCGCTCGTGCTCGGTCACACCGCGCTGTTCACGACCGCCGGTCAGATGCTTGGCGAACTGGCCGCACTGGACAGCGATTCGGCGCTGCGCCGGCGCCTGCGCCGCTATGCATCCCCTGACGTCCTGGTCATTGACGAGGTCGGCTACCTCTCGTACTCAAACCGCCACGCCGATCTGCTGTTCGAACTGGTCAGCCGCAGGTACGGCTCGGCAAGTACTGTGGTCACAACCAACAGACCGTTCTCCGAATGGCACGAGGTGTTTCCGAACGCCGCCTGCGTCGTCTCGCTCGTTGACCGGCTGGTACATCGCGCCGAAGTCATTGCCATCAAGGGCGAGTCCTACCGGGTCAAGGAAGCGCGCGAGAGGGCCGAGCAACGCGCCAGCAGACGCAGTAGCGCGCGTGCGGAGAAGAAATCATGAAGCGCCTGGCACACCTGCCTTCGGGCATAACCCGTGGGCTCGACTTCCTGATGTCCGGACATGCGCCGCCCTTGAAAATCATGCTGCACCCTGTGGCGATTGCGATGGCTAAAACCCGGTTCAGGAGCCGAGTCCCTAAGCGGTCTATGAAACAGCCACCGCCATGTTTGAAGTGAGCGGCATCGACAGGCAGAGGATGTGTGAGTACGACCACCTGTGCGCCAGCGTACACGGCCGGCGCAGGCGGGTGAAGCCCCTGGAAAAACTGCGCAGGTTGGACAGTCTCCCAAGTTTTGTTACTCGCTTGAAAAGCTCATACATCTGTATGATTTGCACGCGGCAGTATGTTACGTATCCTGCATTGGTTAGGCATCTATTATGAACGAATGCGGGTTTCTACGTAACTTCCGAATGCCGAGGCCCTTGCGTGCATGTCACTCAGATTGTGTCTATCGTGGAAGACGAAGAATCTGTGCGTCTGGCTATGTCTAATTTGGTGCGCTCGTTGGGTTGGCGGACCAGCCTGTTCGCTTCAGCAGAGGAGTTTTTGCAGTCTCCAGCCATTGTTGAAGTCTCACTTCTCATTTCCGACGTACGTATGCCGGGCATATCCGGGATAGAAATGCACGATCAACTGCTGAAACGGGGGTACGCTCCGCCAACTATTTATATCACGGCATTTCCGGCCATCGCGGTTCAGGCGAAAGTCCAGACGAATGGTGTGCTGGCAATTCTTGGCAAACCTGTCGATGCTGTTGCCATGGAGTATTGGCTTAGTCTTGCATTGGGGAAGCCATAGCATTCTGAAGCTGTGCGGCTCGACAGCGCCTCTGGAGTTCCGGGCCACGACAGCAACAAGGACCCGCTGGCAATCGAACTGTATGCGCGACGTTAGTCGCTGTTGCGCAAATAGGCGGCACAAATAGGCGGTGCTGCTTCGGCCGCCGCACCCGTGAAGTCTTGATCCATCTTCCTGTGAGACTTTCGTTCGCAATGCGTGGCGTTCCTACGCTTGCCGCCAGCCCTATAGCAATTTCTCATCTTGCGAAGTTCGGCACTTCCGTCATGCTGATTGCAAGTCGCGATTCATCGACAGTTTTTGTTTCAGCTCAGCTTTCTTCAAGTGATGGCTTGTAGTTGCAGTCGTTCCAAAGTTCTCTTGACGGCCGGAAATCTGTCGGGAGCGACAGATTTCCCGGCCTGAACGAGGTATGCACGATGCGCAATTCGAAACCGACTATACTTGGTCGTTAGAAAGTATCTTTGAGCATGATCGTTTGGGGCTTACTGGGGTGGGATCGAGATCACCAACCCGATTTCGTCCCGGACCTGCCCAACACAATAAGGGGTAGGAATGGTTCAGGGCTCGCAGTCGAATTCGGGTAACCACCACGAGGAAGACATATTGTCCATCGTCTATGTCGTCGACGATGACGAGTCATTTCGCTCTGCGCTTGGTAACTTACTTCGCTCTACAGGTTTGCGTGTCGAGACGTTTGCGTCGTCGAAGGAGTTTCTAGCCTTTCCGAAATACGATGCGCCGAGTTGCCTGATCCTTGATGTGAGGTTGCGCGGCGAAAGCGGGCTGACGTTTCAGGAAGATGCGACAAGAGCGGACTTACGAATACCGATCCTTTTCATTACAGGACACGGTGATATCGAAATGTCGGTCAGGGCGATGAAGGCGGGTGCATTCGATTTCTTTTCGAAGCCGGTTCGTGATCAGGACATGCTTGAAGCGGTCACATATGCTCTGCGCCGCGATGGCGAGCGACTGGCCGCTGAAGCATCAATTGCTGCGTTGCGCATTGCCTACGATTCGCTGACGCCGCGTGAGCGTGAAGTAATGGGATTCGTCGTGGCGGGTCTGATGAACAAGCAGATTGCCTCAGCCATGGGGCTCAGTGAAATCACCGTAAAGATTCATCGCGGGCAGATGATGAAAAAGTTAGATTCACGCTCGGTCCCAGATCTGGTCCGCAAGGGCGAAGCACTTGGTGTTCGTCCGTAGGATCGTTAAAGAACCCTGACAAGCCTTCGACCGGCTTATCAAGGACTTGTCGGTCCTGCCAGTGCGAGATTTAAGCAGCGCTCGAAATCCGCGGCGTCAACCGGCTTCTCGGGGACGGCCAACACGCCGTTTTTCTCGCTCTTTGCCCGCAGAGCGACCGTCGGGAATGCCGTGACGAAGATGGTCGGCAGCGCTACCCCAGTTCGAGAAGGCGAACGTGCATCTCCATTCCGGACATGTTTGGCATCTGTACGTCTGAGACTAGACACGCCGTCTCTTTGATCTGTCCGTAATTTAGAAACTCCTCTGCGGAGGCGAACAACTGCGCCTGCCGCCCCAAAGAGCGAATCAGGATCGCGGTAGCGATACGAACAGCCTCGTTGTCGTCAACCATGGAAACGATCGGTCTCGCGTGCACAAGCATCCCTTTACTTGTAGCGTAACTTGCCCAACGCCCAGCGTAAATAATACTGATGTATGGCGATGGATTAGACCGCCGAGGTACGATATGGGCCCATTGCCCGCGTCTGCGCCGGTCAATAACGTCGCGAGCATCCAGTCTGTCCAAACAAACGTATGATTGGCCGAAACCATTGTTCGGTAAAGGCGTCCTCTCGTAGGTTTGTAACCGAAGTAACCCTGACGTACATTTAAACCCATGAAAGAACAAAGAATGTGCCGGGACATCCTTACGGGGGAATAAGCACAAATGCGTCGGACAGGTGCGACGCAACGTCTCGTACCTCGGCGCTCGCATATAGCGCGCGAGCTTATTGATTGGGCTGGACGCGTTCTGGGCTAACCACATGGACATCGTCTCGGGCGTCGCGATTCAGAAATCGGAAAAGCACTCGCACGGCTTCTAGACGCCGATACGATGATGCCTTGTTCACCGCTTTTAATACCCAAAGTTCCGACAGTGCCGTGTGCGAACTTTGTCGTCGTGCACACGCCTGTCTGGCAAGTGGATCGAGCGCGGGCGCCCTGTGATTTCCCTGCCCCATAACCGACGGAGAGAATCATGCCTAAAGACCTCACAGATGCGAAGCGAACACCACGCAGCGCGATTCTGGATTACCACTCCGGCACGCTGGGACTTAACGAAGCTGAGCTTCTCGATCTTTTCGTCCGAGATCGAAGCACCTGCGGAAAAAGCAATGATGTCTTGGCCGAAGCGTTTGAAGTCGAAAGAGACGATGAGAGCCACCGGTCCTTGGACCTCTCTAAACGGAGTAGTGTGCTGCAGGCATGTGATGGCCGGTTCGATGCCGTAGCGTTGTCTCACCATCCGCGCCAGAGAGCCGCGGGCAGGATTTCCGAGTCGTTTGGTACACGACGTGACAGACATTCCGTAAGCGACCTGAGCGGAAATCGCCCACCGAGGGGAAAAATTCCCGTGCATCATATGCCCTTGATCGGTCGGGTGCGCGAGATGGAGGCGCTCCGCCGCGCCATGTTATCTGGTCAATGTGTGACGGTAATTGGTGTTGATGGCATTGGCAAAACTAGGCTTGCGATTGAACTTGCCCAAGCATCAGTTTTCGCGGACGGGGTGTATTGGGTATCGCTCGAAACTCTCAGCAAGCCACAAGCGATGCTGGACGCAGTCGGGATAGCTCTATGCGGAAGACTTTCTGCAGAGCGCGGTGTATTGGCTCAACTGAAGATCGAGTTTGCTGGAAGGGAGATGTTGGTCGTCTTGGATGGAGTCGACGGGTCACCGCTGACCGCGGCCGAGCTCGCCGAAGCGCTACTGGATGCAAGTGAAGACATTCGGGTGCTCGCTACCGCGCGAAAGCCTCTCAAGACTCCGCACGAGACTGTGTTACATCTCGCAGCGCTCGACGTACCCCCGATATCTGCCTCAAATGGTGAGATCCTTGACTCAGCGGCCGTACGGCTGCTTGTTGCGGCGATTCGAGCTGCCGGTGCGCGATTTGCAACGGTAGATCACGATCTCAAAGAGCTTGCCACGCTTTGTCGCGATCTCGGGGGTATCCCGCTAGCCATTGAACTTGCTGCCGCGCTCGTAGGCGCGTCAGGGCGTGCGGACTGTCTGGTGGCGGACCGCGATGATAGCCTGACAGCGAAAGCGGGACATGCGTCATCCAAGTCGTTGCACGATGGGCTCGCCAAGCTGTTTGACATGAACGTGGATGCCCTCGACGATTCGGCAAGGTTGGCGCTTCCGTGGCTGGCGGTGTTTGAGGAAGGATTCTCGGTAGAGGGTGCTTGCCATGTGCTGGCGGCGGCAGGCCTGGACAGTTCCCGCGCCGCACAGGTGCTCGCCGATCTATTAGCGCGTTCGCTAACCGTGCGTGACGTGAGCGCTCCGACTCCTCGCTACCGATTCCGTAGTGCGTTGTTTAGACGCGCCTCGGTCATGCTCGATCATGCTGGCGATCGTCCGGGAGCGATCAAGGCGCACGCCACTTATCTCTGCATACGCTTCGACCGGACAAGGGGCTATTGGTCTGACAGCCCTATAACGGAGTGGTTGCGCGAATTTCAGCGTGAGCTGGGGGCATTGCGCGCTGCGTTTGCCTGGGCTTTGTCCGCGTCCGGGGACGCCGGGCTGGCGGTCAGACTTGCTGTTGTTGCCGTTCCATATCTGTTTGAACTTTCGCTAGTCGATGAATGCCGAAAGTTTGCCAGTGACGCCTTACACGTTCTCGATTCAGGCAAGCACAATCTCGGCGAAATTCTTCAGGAAAGGCTGCAATTGGGCGCCGCTTTGGGTGCGAGTCTTGTCTATACTGACGGACCGAGGGAAAGCGCCGTCGCTGCGTGGCAGAAGGTCCTTGCGCTCGCTGTCAGAACTGGCAATCGCGAATTCGAACTTCGTGCCCTATGGGGGCTTTGGATCATTCACCACTACAGAGGCGAAATACACGAACTGCTGGATTGCGCAGACCGATTCCGCAAGCTCTGTGGCGAAGGGCCGAACGGACCGCTGAGTCTGATCGGTGCCCGCATGAGGGGGATTGCCCTTCATTACGCCGGCCGTCAGCAAGAGGCTCGTGATTGTCTCGAGCAAACACTGGCGGCTGACGCTAGTGAGCATCTGCGCTGGAATATAGTCGGTCTCAGGAGTGAGTGGCGCCTCGGATCGCTGGCGGTGCTCGCGCGGGTGAGCTGGTTGCAGGGCGACGTGGACAAAGCGCTACGAATCGCCTCGAGTGCGCTGCAAATGGCGCTGCAACACGAAAATGCCATCAATATCTGTTATGTACTGGCAGAGTCGTTGCTTCCTATAGCAATTTTGTCGAATGAATTTGAAGCCGCGCATCGGGCGCTATCGACTCTGGTCGACGTTTCATCACGGTTTGAACTCTCCTTTTGGCTTTCGTGCGCAAGGGTTTATGAAGAATGCCTGCGTCTCGCCGAGGGCGGCAATC
>Ga0302234_10002899_pt1 | contig 10637 bp, 9 predicted proteins | sample II_Palsa_N3_2_FD_193576 | JGI IMG/M metagenome (GOLD analysis project Ga0302234, IMG submission 193576) | Peat permafrost microbial communities from Stordalen Mire near Abisko, Sweden - II_Palsa_N3_2 | ecosystem: Environmental > Terrestrial > Soil > Palsa > Peat permafrost | place: Sweden... | reverse complement strand
AAGCGAAATCATCCCGTAAGCGTGCCCGACGGAATCGACGATCCGGTCGCCGGAATAAGGCACGGTCACGTAATCGAAGCAATAGTCACGCACCAGACGGCGCAATGCGGCGTCCTGCAACTGACCAGGCGTGGTCGCTGCCACCCAGCCGACATTCGGCATGGTCAGACAGGATTCGAAAGCGGCAATTTCGTGCGGCTGAAAATCGCTAGAAAGATCAAGCAGGCCGCCCGCTGCCATTCCGGCGCGAACTGCCCGGCGCACATCGCGCGCCGATCCCACGACTTCAACATGCCAGCCGCGCTGATTAAAGCGGTTATGCAATTCCGCGCTTGGATCGCGCGAAACATAAATCAGTTGCCGCGTTGCGGGTTCCATTATTCAGATCCTCTCGTCAACGAACGTTAAGGATGACGCACGCACCTGAACCTCAAAATTCAGACACGCTGACTCATTCGGGATTCGCGAATAGCAAATACCGAACGGCCATTCCATTCCGTGCGGACAGCTGATCCCCAAGTAAGCGGCGTGTGTGTTTGAGACGGCCCATTTGTGGGCTTTTTTAAATCTGAAGCTCTTTTCGAGAGCTTACTATACGCGCGCCGCTTGGAAAACAAATATGCGAATTTAATCGGGGACCCTTGCCCAGCAAGGCCTTCGTGGCATAGGCCTTTTATTAAACCGACAAATAAAACATTAGTGGAAGCGCTTTTCCTGGCGTTCACCCGGAGGTACTTCGTACCGTCGCGATTAACAAATTATAGGTATTTTGTGCCCACCGTTTCAGCGTTGAAACGTTTTGGTCCGATTTCCAGACTCTTACTCTTTATTTTCGGGTCGCATCCCCGCTGCACCAATGGATTGCGAGCGATGGCACACGTTTCGCTAAATGCTGTGCACCAAGGAGACACATCATGCGATTCGTTGGCCGCATTGATCTGAACAATATCGTGCACTACGCCGCCCTCTGTGCCGCGCTTGTGCTGATTACCGTGCCTGGCGGTGTCCACGCACAGGAGGCCGGCCAGGCCCAATCCGCCACGCTGGCGGATTTCGCCGCCCCGCTCGGCCATGCCCCGTTCGTTTTCACGAACCCGGAACCCGCCGTGAAGACGTCAGCCGAGGCAACCGCTGACACGCTCGCCGAAAGCAGCCAGCTCACCGGCTACCCGCTGACGCTGCCGGCCGATGGTGCAGCGATGAACGATATTTCGCTCGACGACCAGGTGCTCTCGCGTCAACGCGGCGGAGCGCTCGGCATGGTGATGGTCGCCGCGACACCGCAACTGATGAGCGGCAACAGCGGCGTCACGCTGTGGGACGAGATCGCTCCGCCCTCACCCATGCCGATTCCCGTCGACGCAGCACGCAGTGCCCAAGGCAACGTCGCCACGTACCAAAGAAAGTAACGCGAACAAATTAACGATGCAAACAGATGGCGCTGACTGACCGCACAAACGACCAGACCGACGCCGCGACCAGCAAACAGAATAAAGGACCGAGACATGACCACCCTCAACAGGACGCCGCGCGCGCATAGCTCGCCGGCGGCGTCGCCCGAGTTCGCCTCGACGCCGGGCCTTGCGCTGACCTGCGGCAGACTGCCCGCCGCGCTGGCAGGCCTTCTCACCCTGTTCGCCACCTGCTTCGCGATCGACGCTCACGCGCAGCAGGTCGCCAATCCCGGCGACATCATCGTCGAGCGCACGGTGACACCGCGCGACGCCTTCGTTCCCGTGCCACGCGATCAGGATCCGGTCGCGGTGCGCGCCACCACTTTCCCGGCCAACTCGTTCAATCCGGCCGTCGCCCAACTCGTGGGCGATACCGATCTGACGAATGCGCACGGGTCCAGCGGTGTCGCCGACAGCGGCGTCCTCAGCGGCAGCGGCGGCATGCAGGCGGTCACGCAGATCCTGAGCGGCCGCGCGACCGGCAACAACATCGCGCTGAACGCCGGCGCGATCGGCGGGCCGGCGGCAGGTATCGGCGGGACCATCACGTCGTCGGTGACAGGCGCGCTGGCGCCACTGTCGAACGTGCTGAGCGGCGCGCTCGGAGGCCTGAAATGAACGCCCTTCGCTTCGATCCGCTGCGCTTCGCGATGTGCGTCTGCCTGAGCGGCGCGGCGCTGGTGGCGAGCCACGCGCACGCGCAAGCGGTGCCGCAAGTGGGCGCCGACGCGACCATCGGCAACGGCGCGAGCGCGGGCGTGACCGGCGCGTTCACCGTCAACGAAACGGCGGGCCTCAATAACGCGCAGGTCAATCAGGTGACGATCACGAACGGCGCGCTGACCGGCAATGACAACGCGAGCGTGCAGAGCGCGTCCGGTGCCGCGAAGGTCACTAGCGCGCGGGCGACGATCGACGCCAATGCTTTTTCGAATACATCCGGTGCGGTGCTGGTGAACCAGTCGGCCGGAGCAGGGAATCTGCAGCGCAACAGCACCCAGATCGGGACTGCCGCGCTCGGAGTCGAGACCGTCTCGGATGGGGAGCTATCCGCGACGGCCGCGAAAAACGGAGGTCCGGGTCAATCCATCGGGGTTCATAGCGTCCGCGAGGCAAACATTTCCAGCGATGCCTTCAAGAACGTCAACGGAATCGTGCAGATCAACCAGACAGCCGGCGCCGGTAATGCAACGGCAAACAGTTTTGTGCTCCGTCCCCCGGCGGGCACTTTTTTTAACTGACCACACTTAAAGTATCGGAGCGAATCATGAAACGCACTCTTATTGCCGCAGCCGTTTTCGTTGCCGCATCCGGCAGCGCATTTGCCGCAAAGCCCGTCTATCTGTTCAATGCCACGATGGTCGGCGAAGCGGTCGGCGTCGAGGGTCTGGTTGGACTGTATGGTTGCGTCCACGTGTCCAGCACCGCCGGCGCGGTGATCAACAATACCCAGTCGGTCAACGTGCAGGCAGCATTGATGCCGCAGGCGCAGAGCTATACGGTCGGCGCGGTCACACAGTCCTATAACGACGCGAACAGCTCGATCAAGACCAGCGGCACCGCCAGCGTCACGCTGTCCCAGTCTCAAACGACGAAGACGTCCGGCTCGCAATCGCTCCAGGCGTCGGGCGGCTATGCGTACGGCAGCCAGAGCGCATCGGTGACGGGCGGCGGCTATGAAGGCAGCCAGCAGGCTTCGGGCATCGTCGGCGGCTTCACGCACACCGCGTCGAATTCCGGTGGCCATATCGCGGCGGGCGGCTCGATTGGCGGCGGCTACAACTACGACACGCATAACTCGCGCAACGGCAGCAGCGGCTCGTTCAGCGCGGGCGCGGGCTTGCAGGCCGGCTATCGTGCTTCGGACTATGCCAACACGTCGGGTGTCGCCGGCGGCTTCGAAGCTACCGAAGCTTCCGGACAAGGCAAGGCGTGGAACTACAACGCCAACGAAGGTTCGGGCTACGCGGCAGGCGGCGAACAGTCGTCCGGTCATTCGAGCAGCCATACGTCGACGACCAGCACCTACGGCGCACAGTGGGATATCAGCGGCAGCCTGAAGACGACCAACGAAACGACCACCGGCTCCGTCACGCAGTACACCAACACGCAGGCTCCCGGCACGCTGACCGCGACCACCGGCGCCAACGCCGCCAACAACGTGTCGGGCAACCTCGGCATCAACATCGCAGAAGGCATCAGCAACGCGCAAAGCAACGACACGTCGCTCGCCTCGGTCGATGTCGGCAACGTGTTCGGCAATGCGCAAATCTTCAGCACGCAATCGTCGGCTGGCACCGCTCAGATCAACAACTTCAATCTGAACGCGTCGATCGGCGATGGCTCGCTGTCGGGTGTGACGGGCAATGTCGGCGTGAACGTCGCGTCGGGTATCGGCAACGTGCAGAACAACAGCCTCGCCGGTGCAGTGACGACGACGGACCAAAGAAACGCCTCGACCACGGCGATGGTCGCCACGGATGACAACTCGCAATCCGCCAGCATGACGGTCGCGGGTCAATTCCAGGGCACCGCGATGCTGGGTGCCGGCGCGCTCTATAACGCGTCGGGCAACATCGGCGTGAATATCGCGGGCGGCGCGGGCAATCTGCAACACAACGGCCTCGCCATCGCAGCGCTGAACAGCGGCAAATAAGCTGACCGGCACAAGAAGCCAGAAGCAGATCGGGAGGGACGTGCCGGCCGCCATTCGAAGCGGCCGGCACGGATCAAGGCAGGAGACCAGTATGACCGGGTACAAGGGGTTCCCGGCGCGACGGTGGTTGGCCGTTGCGCTGGCAGGCTGCGCGCTGTGCATGGACCAGAGTTACGCACAGTCGACCATCGACACGTCCACGCTGGTGGGCGTGCCGTTGAAAAAAACGATCCGTTCGATGAAGGACATTCGTTACAGCCACATCGTCAGTCAGCAGTTCGACTACAGCTGCGGCGCGGCAGCGCTCGCCACCCTGCTCAAGTTCGGTTATGGGATCGATATTCCGGAAACCGAACTGATTCGCCGGATGATGGTTTTCTCGACGCCCGCCGTCGTGATCAAGAACGGCTTCTCGATGCTCGACATGAAGAAGTTCGTCGAGACCATCGGTCTGCGCGGCCGCGGCTTCCGGGTCAGTGCCGACGCGCTCAATCATTTACAGATCCCCGTCATGGTTCTGATGAACATCGACGGGTATGAGCATTTCGTGATCGTCAAGCATGCGGAAAACGGCCGCGTATTTCTCGCGGACCCGGCGCTGGGCAATCGCATCGTGCTCGAAGAGGATTTCGCAAAGACCTGGAACGGTCTCGTGTTCGCGGTCCTCGGCAAACCCTTCAGGGAGGATTCACCGCTGTTGCAGGACAACGAGTCGCTCGCGCTCAAGCTGCGCGCCAGTGCGCTGGCCAACGGCACCGCCGCGACTCCCTTTGTCGAGTACGGCTTGATCAAGGCAGACCTGTTCTGACCCAACCATGAAGCAACATCTCACTCAGCTCGGGCTGGCCTTCTGCGCCGTGACGTTCGGTGCAACCGGCAGTGCCCATGCGTCACAAGGGGCCGGCTCGCCATCGGCGCCGGAATCGCTTACGTCATCTGCAACTTCCCACGACATGGAGTCCGCCGCCGTCAAGGTGCAGACGGTCGACGACGATGTGCTCGCCACCCAGACCGGCAAATATGCCGGCGCCACGATGATTTCCGGCTTCGTGCTGAACGTCATTTCGCAATGGCAGTTGCCCAACGGCGTGAGCGCGCTAGCCCAGGGGACGCTTAGCGCGGCAACCAATGCAGCCGGTCAGCTCATCAGCAGCGTGAGCACCCAGGCGAGCGTGACAGGCAAAGGGCACGGCGACTCGGGGGCCAATCCGAACGCGCAGACACGCGGCGGACAAAGCATCGCGGTCAACGGCGTGTCGCAGGTCACGCAGGTCGCCGGCGACAGCAACAGCGGCATGAACTCCGCCACGATCGACTTCAACAGCGGCGCTCTAGCGTCGCTGGGCAGCGCCAATACCCCGTCCGCCCTGGCCAGTAACGCGAACGGCTCCGTCACGGCCGGCATCGCGTTCGGCAGCACGGGCGTGAAGGTGTCGCTGCAAACACCGGCCGGGCTCGCCACCCAGACCATCACGCCGGGCAACGGACAGATCGCCCAGTTACTACAGATTGCAGGCAATAACCAGCAGGTCGCCAATGCGCTGCAGTTGAATCTGCAGACGCACCAGATGTCGGCGTCCATGCTCCGCCAGATCGGCGTACTACAAGCTCTGCAAAACAGGAGATAGACAGGAAGCCAAAGGAGAAAAGCGGCGGGCCGCCACCTGCCACACAAGCAGCAAACGCAGTACAGATACGGCCGGGCGACGTCAGTAGAAGGACCAGCGGCATCGCGCAGCCGGAACACCGGGGGAGTGCAAAATGACAAGACTTTCATCGACCAGGGCGCCACGCATGGCGCTGGCGGCCATTCCGGCTGCCGCCATGCTGTTTGCCTTTTCACAAGGTGTGAGCGCGCAGGCGCTGGCGGGACAATCCGTAGAAGACCGGCTGAACACGTTGATGCGGGTCGTCGACGAACAGCAGCGGCAGATTCATTCGCTTGAACGACAGGTCACTGATCTGGAAATGTCGCAACGCGGACGCGGCGTGCCGGGCGTGGGGGCGCCCGCCGGAAGCGAAGCCGTGGCGGAACAACCGGGCGCCGACGGCTTGCCGGTGCCGCTACCGCCACTCGCGCAGGTCAATCCCGGCGTCCCCACGCCGGGTGGCAACACGGGCACGGCGACCGGCGTGCCGGTCAACCCGCCGTCGCCCGACGGCGGCAGTGCGGGCGGTCTGCCGCAGGCCACCGACGGCAGCGGCCGCACCGGCACCGTCGGCCAGACCCAGCAGGCCGCCGAGCCGACCCGCACCCAGGCCGAGCAGGCCGTCGTGCAACGCGAGCACGCGCCGCTGTTCGACCACAATCTGACGATGGACCTCGGCTTCAGCGACACGTACTACGATCGCCGTCAGTTGCAGTTGTCCGGCTTCCTCGCGCTCGACGCGATTTTCCTCGGCAACATCAACCTGGGCGAGACCAAGTCGCACCAGGTGATGGCCGATCTCGACACCCGCTATGGTCTGACCGACCGTATCAGCGTCGACCTCGACGTGCCGTACGTGTACCGGCGTAGCAACTTCATCGTCGGCGGTGCGGGTGGCGCGGCGAGCACGCTGTCGGATGCGTCGGTGAGCAGCAACGCGCTCGGCGACGTCAACTTCGGGATCTACTATCAGTTCCTGAAAGAGACCAACAGCCTGCCGGATATCGTCGGCAGTCTGCGCTTCAAGGCGCCCACCGGCACCTCGCCGTTCGGCGAGAAAGTCGTGCAGATCGACGAGAACAACACCAACCTGGTCGCGCCGACCAAGCTGCCCACCGGCACCGGTTTCTGGAACATCACAGCCGGCGTTTCGGTGCTGAAGACCTACGACCCGGTGGTGCTGTTCGGCAGTCTTTCGTACACCTACAACATCGCGCGCTCGTTCGCGGACATCTCCTCCGTGCAGGGACAAACCGAGCCGGCCACGGTCAAGCTCGGCGACGTCGTGCAGTTCGGCGGCGGCGTGGCGCTCGCGTTTTCGGACAAGGATTCGGCCAGCATCTCGTTCACGATGGCGCTCGAACCCGAATCGGAAACGCGTGCGCCGGGCGGCTCCTACACAAAGGTGCCGGGCAGCGAAACCACCGCCGCAGCGATGAATTTTGGCCTGAACCACGTCGTGAACAAGCACCTGACCATCAACGGCTCGGTCTCGATCGGCATGACACCCGACGCGCCGAACTTCGTGGTTGGCGTGCGTTTCCCCTACACCTTCTGACGTGAAAACCCAAGCGAGGTCGACCGTGCGTGAATCACCTCATCTGACCAGTGTTGCCAAGGTGGCGGGAGCCGGCGCGGGCGCGCGTCTGTCGCTCGCGGTACCCAATGGAAGCTCCGCCGACGCGCCTGCCGACCTGTTGACCAGCCGCGCGCAGGCGAAGGCCGTGGCGCCCGGCGCGGGGCCGTCGGCGTCGACGTATTCCGCGACGGGGCGGCGCCTGCTTTACGTGGCGCGCACGCTCGACGAAACGTTGATCGCGCATCTGAAAAGCCGCGGCTGGAATGTTTCCGCTGCGCGTTCGGCGCATGAACTCGGGCGGCTGGTGAAGCCCGATCTGGCCTGCGCCGGCATCGTCGATCTGGCGAGCTTTCCGCCACGCGACCTGGCCGGCCTCGAAGCCAGCCTGCGTCAACAGCAGGTCGGCTGGATCGCGCTCGCCACCAGTGAGCGGCTCAATGATCCGGTGGTGCGCCGGCTCGTGCGGCATTACTGCTTCGACTTCGTCAAGATGCCGGTCGCGCACGCGACGGTCGACTACCTGGTCGGCCACGCGTTCGGCATGATGACGCTGTGCGATCCCGAAGCCGCGCCGCCCGCAAGCGAGTCCGGCGACGATGAAATGGTCGGTACCTGCGAAGCAATGCAGCAACTCTTTCGCACCATCCGCAAAGTGGCCAACACCGACGCAAGCGTGTTTATCTCGGGCGAGTCGGGCACCGGCAAGGAACTGACCGCGCTCGCGATTCACGAGCGCTCGCCGCGCCGCAAAGCGCCGTTCATGGCGATCAATTGCGGCGCGATTCCGCACCATCTGCTGCAATCCGAACTGTTCGGTTATGAGCGCGGCGCGTTCACGGGCGCGAACCAGCGCAAGATCGGCCGCGTCGAAGCCGCCGACGGCGGCACGCTGCTGCTCGACGAAATCGGCGATCTGCCGCTCGAAAGCCAGGCGAGCCTGTTGCGCTTTTTACAGGAAGGCAAGATCGAGCGGCTCGGCGGCCGCGAATCGATCCGGATCGATGTGCGGATCATTTCCGCGACCCACGTCGATCTCGAAGACGCGATGCGCGACGGACGCTTCCGCCCCGACCTGTTCCACCGGTTGTGCGTGCTACGGGTGGACGAGCCGCCGCTGCGCGCGCGCGGCAAGGACATCGAGATTCTCGCGCAGCACATTCTCGGCAAGTTCAAGACCGACAGCGCGCGCAAGATTCGCGGCTTCGCGCCGTCCGCGATCGAGGCGCTGTACAACTACAACTGGCCCGGCAATGTGCGCGAGTTGATCAACCGCGTGCGCCGCGCGATCGTGATGGCGGAGAACAAACTCATTTCCGCCGACGACCTCGACCTCGCTCAATTCACCGAGCAGCAGACCATGACGCTGTCGCAGGCGCGCGAGGCCGCTGAAAAACGCGCGATCGAGGCGGCGCTGTTGCGCCATCGCCATCGGCTGAACGAGGCGGCGGTGGATCTGAATATTTCGCGAGTGACGCTGTACCGGCTGATGGGTCAGCATGGTCTGCGCGAACTGAGCATCGCCGACGAAAAAGCGGCGCTCGCCGAGGACGAGCCGGCGCAGACGTGACCCCCGGCATTCGGCGGGACGGGCCGCTACGGCGGCCCGTCAGGCGCGTCAGGTAGAATCGTTCAGATTACATTCCCTTTTCCATTCGATGACGACGCTCACCCTGATCGTCGCTCGCGCCAACAACGGCGTGATCGGCCGCGACAACCAGTTGCCCTGGCGACTCCCCGAAGACCTCGCGTTCTTCAAGCGCACCACGATGGGCGCGCCCATCATCATGGGCCGCAAGACGCATGAATCGATTGGGCGGCCGCTGCCAGGACGCCGCAACATCGTCGTGACACGGGACGCCACCCGGCGCTTCCAGGGCTGCGATGCTGCGACCACGCTGGAAGACGCGCTCGAACTGGCCGCGCAGGATCAGGCGCCGGAAGCGTTTCTGATCGGCGGCGCGCAGTTGTATGCGGAAGGGTTGCGTCAGGCGGACAAGCTGATCGTCACGGAGATTTCCGCCGACTTTGAAGGCGACGCCACCTTCCCCGAGCTGGACGAAAACGAGTGGGAAGAGGTCGCGCATGAGACCCATCGTGCAGATGCGCCGAATGACTTCGATTACGCATTCGTGACGTATAAGCGCAAGGGTGTTTGAGCTTTCGCGGGCGTAACGCCGGCTCGGGGTCGAGGTTCATCGCCACAAAAACAAAACGCCACGCAGAGTTTGCGTGGCGTTTTTTCGTTTGCAGCGTCGCTGGAGCGATTCAACCTGCCCGCGGCTAATACCCGTTACTGCCCGGCAATCGTCATCCGTTCGATCAGCACCGAGCCCGTCTGCTTGGTGCCGCGCGTGATCGTGTCCGCGCCGATCGCGACGATATGGCGGAACATCTCCTGCAACGTGCTCGCCACCGTGATTTCCTCGACCGGATACTGGATCTTGCCGTTCTCGACCCAGAAGCCCGACGCACCGCGCGAGTAGTCGCCCGTCACGTAGTTCACGCCCTGCCCCATCAGTTCGGTCAGCAACAGGCCAGTGCCGAGCTTGCGCAGCATCTCTTCGAAATCGTCTTCGGGACGCGTGTTCGAACTTTTGAACGACAGATTGTGCGAGCCGCCCGCGTTGCCGGTGGTCTTCATGCCGAGCTTGCGCGCCGAATAGGTGGACAGGAAATAGCCTTCCACCACACCGTCCTTCACGACCGAACGCTGTTTGGTGCGCACGCCTTCTTCGTCGAACGGCGCGCTGCCCATCGCACGTGCGACGTGCGGGTCTTCGACCACCTGAATATGCGGCGCGAATACCGGCTTGCCGAGGCTGTCGACGAGGAACGACGTCTTGCGATACAACGCGCCGCCACTCGTGGCCTGCACGAAGGCGCCGAGGATGCCTGCGGCAAGCGGCGCTTCGAACAGCACCGGCACCTTGCGCGTATCGAGACCGCGCGCGCCGATGCGCGAGAGCGCGCGTTGCGCCGCGTAGCGGCCTACCGCTTCCGGATCGGCCAGATCGCCGGCGTTGCGGGTCGACGTGTACCAGTCGTCGCGCTGCATGTTGCGGGCGCTGCCGGCAATCGGCGCGCACGCAATGTAGTGACGCGAGTACGGATAACCGGCGAGGAAGCCACGCGAGGTGGCCAGCACGAACTGCGAATGCTGCGCTGAGACGCTGGCGCCTTCGGAGTTCTTGATCTGCGGATCGGTGGCGAACGCGGCGTCTTCCGAGCGACGGGCGATTTCAACCGCTTCGTCGGCGGACAGATTCCACGGGTGATACAGATCGAGGTCGCGCGGCTCG
>Ga0302234_10002898_pt1 | contig 10638 bp, 9 predicted proteins | sample II_Palsa_N3_2_FD_193576 | JGI IMG/M metagenome (GOLD analysis project Ga0302234, IMG submission 193576) | Peat permafrost microbial communities from Stordalen Mire near Abisko, Sweden - II_Palsa_N3_2 | ecosystem: Environmental > Terrestrial > Soil > Palsa > Peat permafrost | place: Sweden... | reverse complement strand
CGGTGAAGTGCTTGAGAAGCTCGTCTGGATACGGAACCACAATCCCGTTGATGCCAAAACGCCGTGCGTCAGCCTCTTCTTTTTCTAAAGTGCTCTGCCGTCTCGCGTGAAATATCTCGAACCAGTCGATCGGCGAGAGCGAGCACAATCGATCGAACACCGCGTACGTGATCAATTCGCGAACGGGACAGGGATCGCGGTTCGTCAGCACGACAACACCAATCTCACGGTCCGGCATCACGCTGAGCAGCGAACCCCAACCGGGCAGCGAACCGGTGTGTGACACAGTGCGCTCGCCACGATAAAGCTGGCACGTCAGTCCATATCCATATCGGTTTCTACCGATCTCCGGAAATCCCGAGTCATCCGCGTCGATGTGCGGCGTCATCATCGCGGTCACTGCCGTTTGCGAAATGATTTGCGCACCGTCGACGCGTCCCCGCAATATCGCAACCGCAGCCAACGGGCCATATCCGCCGCGCAGGTGTGGATGCCGCCGGCAGGTGTCGCGTGCATCGGCCACACTCTCGTTCGACGGGCATGCCGCCCATCCCGAACATGCGGACGCGCGAAATTGGCCGCCGATACCAATGTGTCAGTCGAGAATCCGAATTTCCTGAAGCCCAGAGGCGACAAAAGGCGCTGCGTGGTGAACTGTTCCCAACTCTGCCCGCTTAGTCGCTCAGCGACCATGCCCGCGACGATGTAACCGGCGATGGCAAGGCCGGGAATGGCCCAGCACTTCATTGCATCTTCGACAAGACGGTCCAGTTCAATCCAATTGGCGTCGCGCATCTCTTTCGCCGTGCTAAATGAGTTCAGCTACGTGGACAATGACGATTGCCGCCGGAACGAGCACTGCCTGCGCGCACAGCGTACCGAGAACGCGCGCGCCCGCGAGCGTCGTGATCGCCCGTCGAAAGCTGTTTTCCGAAATCCTGCCTTCGATGACGTCGTCAGTCATCACTGAAACTTGCGGGTCGATGATGACCGCCAGTACGACGGTCGCAAAGCCGTTGATGACCGACGACAGATTCGCGCATGTCACTCGCAACTCGGGCTTCAAGTATCCCGCATACAGCGATGCGAACACCCCAACCGTCCAGATCGCCATTGCGACAATGTTCAGTCCGATCACTGTCCAGGATACGCCGGCGCTTGCGGCCAGTTGCGTAACGTTGTGTCGAGAAGGAAGCCGCGCGCCCGTGCGAATGTAACTAAGACCGGCACGACTAAAGACGTGCAGGAGCAGACGAGGAATAGAGCGGTTTGCCTGGAAGTGATCGACCGCGCGACTGAAGTAACGCTGGAACGTGGGAATCAGGAACGATCCCGCAATGCTTGCCACTGTGGCAGTCAGCAGGAGCAACCGAAAATCGTTGAGCAATCCGCTGCCCAAATGATGCGCAATATCTAGTTCGACCCGTTTCGCGATGAACGGCCCTTGAAAGGAATTAGCTGTCCGGGAAACCAGCGCAATAATCCCAAAAAGGGAAAACGACACAGCGATGCGGCCCGTGCGAACACCTGCGATTCGCACGGCATAGGCCAATGTTGCAATCACGTGGATTACAAATGTAAGCCCGCAGATGACCAGAAGCTGGCTGTCCATGCTAGTACGGCGCGTGTGGCTGGGATATGAGTGTACCCGAGCCAAGTACCGAGCCGATGGTCGACGATCCTTGTTAGCCAATCGAGTGAGCGCGACTGGCCGGCTGCCGTCTTCAGAGGCTAGAACAAGTCCTCGTGCCGGCAATTCACCAGGATCTCCGCGACGCTCGCGGTATTCGGCATCGCGATGGTGTTCGCTATGAGCAAGGCCAGATCCTCGGGCTGGGTCATCGCCTGCGGTTCGAGGTCGGCTATGGCCGCCGCCATGTCGGTATTCACGAAGCCGGGGCAAATCGCGGTCGCGCGAATGCCGTCGTCCCATCCGGCTCGCCGCACGGCATGATTCAACGCGATCACTGCATGCTTCGACATCTGGTAACCCGCGTTCAGGTTCTTCACGCGCTTTCCCGATAGCGAAGCAATCTGCACGACGCGTGCGTCGCCGGGTTTGCGCAGATGCGGCAACGCGGCCTGGATCAGGCGGAAGGGCGCCTTCACGTTGATATCGAGCGTTTCCTCCAGAAGCTCGTCGGTGCCGTCCTCAAGCGTGATGTGCGTGCAGATTCCCGCGTTGTTGATCAGCACATCAATGCGGCCAAAATGCTCGACGGTCGCGTCGACCCAGCGTTTCCCGCTGAGCGGATCGCGTGCTTCATAGGAAAACGTGAATGCATCGAAAGGGAGGTTCGCCGACGAAGGGTCACGCATCCCTAGCGACAGCCGATAACCCCGCCGGTGCAATTCCGTCGCCACCGCCAGGCCGATGCCGCGATTCGCGCCGGAAATCATCGCTACCTTGTCCATGGTCCGAATCCTTGCTCAAAAGCCTGCATCGATAACGATCTTCGTGCCGTCACTGAAACGGCTGAGCCGGAACATGTGCGGATCGACGAGCGGTGTGTCGTTGGTGACCAGGTCCGCCATCAGCTTCCCAGCGGCCGGACCGATGCCAAACCCATGCCCCGAAAACCCCGTGCTAATGAAAAGCCCCGGCACGCTTTCAACGCCCGATATCACGGGAATGGCATCAGGCGTCACGTCCATGAGACCGGCCCAGCGCTGCGCGATGCGCGCACCGCTCAGATGCGGAAAGACCTTTATGAATTCACGCAGGCCGGCATCGGTATAGGCAGATATAGGCTCGGGGTCGAGCGTGCGAGTTTCCTCGAAGGCGGTCCGCTGATCGAGCGCCCAATGACGCGGCCGACGCAGTTCATCGAAGAAACGCGCGCCCAATCCAATCCGTAACGCGCCCATCTGACTCTTGAGCGCGGGGATATATTGAGGAAACAAGCGGAAGCTGTCAGGCGTGATATCCGAGTAGGTACGAAAGCCGAATGCGATCGTATAACCGCCGTCCATGCGCTTGCGGAACGAGAACTCCTTGTTGCTGGCGCTCACCGAGGGACCGCCTTCCATAGGCGATGTCCGCAACACTGAAGCCTTCACCATCAACTGCGGCACGTTGATATCCAGATTCCCGCAGAAGAGCCGCGACCACGCGCCGCCCGCGACCACGACGCTCTTGCAGCGGATTGTTCCTAGCTCGGTCACCACCGCGCTGACGCGTCCCGCACTTGTTTCCACACCGCGCACCGCGCAGGGCGTGAGTATTTTCACGCCGCGTTTGCGCAGCGCATTTGCAATGGCCGGTGCGGCTTTCTGCGGTTCGGCGCGGCCGTCGCCGGGCGTGTACAGGCCGCCCTTGAACGCCTTCGTCGCACCCGGCAGCAAACCGGCGACGGTCTTGGGATCGACTTCACGGGTATCGAATGCATCTTTCCCCGCTAATGCGCGCGCCTTTTCAAGCCATACGCGATGCCCCTCCATTTTCGCGTCATCGTTGGCCATGTACAGGATGCCGCATTGCTTGAAACCGGTATCGATGCCAAGCCTCTGGTCGAGCGTGCGCCACAGCTTCAGGCTTTCCATACTCAGTTCGAACTCGCGCATGTCGCGATGCGTGACACGTACCCAACCCCAGTTGCGGCTGGATTGTTCGCCCGCTATATAGCCTTTCTCGCATACCGCCACGCGCAGGCCTTTATCGCTTAGATACAGCGCGGTACTCACGCCAATAATCCCGCCACCGACCACCACGACATCCACTTCGTCCGGCAAGGTGGTGTCGTCGGTGACGGTCTCGACTGGTGGTCCCATAACGTTGTTATTCCCCTGCCTTTAGTTGTGTTGTTCGGCCATGCCCGCACGCGCGGCGGCCTGACGCTTGAGCTGCTTGCGCGTGGTAGCCGTGCTTGCGCCGCCGTAACGCGGATTTGAATGCCGGTTGGTCCAGCGGTCGATATGATTGATCGCGTGCGTGAGCGGCACGGTAATCAGCAAGTACACGAGCCCGGCGGCGACCAGCGGCGAAAGGTTTGCTACGTTCACCGACGTGTTCTGTCCAATGGTGAACAGGTCGCGTTGCGAAGTCAGCAGGCCGAGAAAATAAACGAGGCTTGAGTCCTTCACGATCGAAATGAACTGGTTTGCCAGCGCGGGCAGAATGCGCCGAATGCCTTGCGGCACGATCACATGACGCATGGCGCTCCAGTACGTCATGCCGAGCGCCTGGCACGCGGAGAGCTGCCCCTTGCCTACGCTTTGAATGCCCGAGCGAAAAATCTCCGCTATATACGCCGACGAAATCAGCCCGAGCGCCACGATGGCAAGCGGATACGGATTCGGGCCGAAGATCGCCAGCCCGACAGGCGCAAGTCCTTGCCCCACGAGCAGGATCACGAGCGCGGCCGGCAGACCGCGGAAGACCTCCACGAATACACGCGCCGGCACTTCGAGCCAGCGCATATGCGACACCGCCATCAACGCCAGCACCATGCCCGCGATAATCCCGAGCAGGGTCGAAAACAGCGACAGCACGAGCGTGTTGACCAAGCCGGTTTCGAGCAGCGAAGGCAGCGATCCCGTGAGCAACTGCCAGTCGAGGAAGTTCTGCAGGAATGCGTTCATGGCGCTCTCCGGATCATGTCGGTGACAAGTTCAGCTACCGGTTTTCATCTCGTACGGCGGCAGGCTGGCGGGCTTGGGATAACCGGGATGGAACTGCGTGTAGAGCTTCATCCAGGTGCCGTCGGCGACAAGCTCGTTAAGCGTCTTGTTGACGGCAGCCTCAAGCTTGGCGTTGCCTTTGCGTATCGGAAAACCGGCCGGCAGGTTGATCGCCGAAATATCCAGCCGGTCGGCAATGTTCAATTGCGGATACTTGCTTTGCAGACCGTCGACGAGCGATTTATCGATGAATAAACCATCGATATATTTTGAGCTCAGGGAGAGAAAGCCTGCGTTCACGTTAGGGAAACGCACGATCTGAGCGCCCGGCAAGTAGCTGGCGGAATACGTGTCTTCAATCGTACCTTGCACCACGCCAATCCGCTTGTCCTTGACCGACGCCTTGTCGCTTGTGATCGGGCTATTGGGAAGGGTCGCCACGCTAAGCAGCCCAGTTAGATAACCCTCGGAGAAATCGACCATCTTGAGACGGTCGGTCGTGATCGAGATCGATCCGGCGGCAAGATCGATTTGCTGGTTCGACACGCTTGGCAGCAAGCCGCTGAAGTCCTGCGCGCGGAAGTCGACGCTCAATCCCAGCTTCGCGCCAACCGCGCGTAGCAACTCCACGTCGAAGCCGGTCATCTTGCCGTTATCGATGTAGGAATAGGGCTTGTTGTTGGCGTCCACGCCTGCCATCAGCTTGCCCGGCGCAAGCGTGCCGAGGTCGTCGGCATGGGCGCTGGTGGCGGCCATCAACGAGAAGGAAGCGACGATAGAAACGAGGCTGAGAAAGTGTCGAAACCGCATGATGTTGCTCCAGGAAAACCAGCGATGAATTGAAAATACGACGGGTCGATACAGCGTCACTACTGCGACCACCAGGCGTCAGGACAACGCGCCGCGCACGCGTCCGTTCCAGCAATCGTCCAGCTGATACAGCGCGGTGCCTATCGGCACGCTCAGGCTGCGCGCCATGCCGCCCGGACTGAGCGGGAACGGACCTTCGCCGAATGCGCCGGGCGCGGCATCGAGGCTTAATAGTGTTCTTGCAATGCGCTGCCCGAGGTAACTCATCAAAGCGACGCCGTTGCCGTTGCAGCCGAGCGCGTAAAACACGCCGTCGCGCTCGCCTATATGCGCGAGCTTGTCGCCGGTCATCGCAACGTATCCCTTCCATGCATGCGTGATACGCACGTCGCGTAAAGCGGGCCAGAGCTGCACCATTTTCTTGTGCAGGATTCGCGCCGCCTCGCGTTCGCCGACTTCACGAAACGATGGCCGCGAGCCGAACAACATGCGCGTTCCGTCGGGCGAAGGACGTGTATAAAACAGGTTGCGCTTGGAGTCGCTGATCATACGGCGGCCTGGATTCAGGACATCCATCAGTCCTGGCGGCAGCGGTTCTGTCGCAATCTGGTAGCTCGCCACTGGCAGCACGCGACGTGAGAAAAAGGGCAGTAGCTGCCCGGTATAACCGTTGGTTGCGACCAGCACTTGCTTTACATCAATTTTGCCGCGCGCTGTATGGACAGCGAAGCGCGCGCCGGTCCGTTCAATTCGCTCCACTGCCGCATGCGAATGCAGGCTCGCGCCGCATCGCCGTGCAAGCTCGCGCAGGGCGCGATGATATTTCGCCGTATGCAAGCCGCCGTATTCATCGACGAGAATGCCACCGTAGTAGTAGTCCGATCCCACCACGGCGCGTTGCTCCGCACGCGTCACCACATGCACGGTTACGCCGGTTTTATCGCGCAGCAGTTCACCTTGCTGGCGCAGGCGCTCGAAATGCCCGGGGGTGAACGCACCAAAAAAGCGGCCGGTTATCTGTAGATCGGCGTCGAGCGATTCACTCGCTATCAGGTGCTTGAGATAGTCGAAACTCGCCATGGATTCCGCCATCAAGCGGCCCAGCCGTTCCGCCGACACGCCGCGAATGGCGTCGGTCAGCGCCAGTTTCTGCCCGCTCGACACCATGCCGCCGCTGCGCGTGCTGCCGCCCGCGCCGATCTCGGCGGCATCCAGCACGGCAACCGAAGCACCTTGCCGCGCCGCTTCCGCCGCCGCCGATAACCCGCAATAGCCGCTCCCCACGATCACCAGATCCACGCTGGGCGGCAACGCGACGCGCGACGTTTCGGGCGGCGCGGCGTCCCACCAATACGGTGTGATACGAAAGTCATTGTGGAAAAGCAGTGCGTCGGCTCGCATGGTTCGCTGGAGTGACTAGGTGCGACCAGTCTAGGAGCGCTTCCGTCATCCGGTCAAATACGGCCAAAAACGTCTGCTATTCATTTTTGATATGACAAGCTTCCATATGGACCGGGGTGAAAGAAGGGAAAGGGGCACATATGAACCAAAAGCAAATAGAAGCGTTCAGGCTGGTGATGCTGAGGGGATCGATGACGGCCGCAGCCGAAGAACTCGGCACCTCCCAGCCTAGCGTCAGTCGCCTGATTGCGGAGTTGGAGGCGTCGACGGGACTGGCGCTTTTCACACGCAACGGCGGCCGGATCCAGGCCACCGATGCGGGCACCGCTTTTTATCGCGAGGTCGACCGCAGTTTCGTGGGGCTCGAAAAGCTCGGGCATTCAGCGCGGGAGATCCGCCAGTTCGGCAGTGGCCGGCTGCGTCTGGTGGCGCCGCCGGTGCTGGCATTATCGTTCGTACCCCTTGTGATCGAGCGCTTCCTTGCGGCGTATCCGCGCATTGCGGTGTCGCTGGAAATGCGCAGTGAGGGCACGATCCAGCGCTGGGCATCGTCGGCCTATTGCGATGTCGGATTTGCCACCACGACGCCTGATGCATTCGGCGTGACCAGCGCGGAGTTGTATCGGCTGGCCGGGGTCTGCGCGCTGCCCGCCAAACATTCGCTCACCGCGCGCAAGCGGATCCATGCGCGTGACTTGAGGGATCAGAGTCTCATCCTGCCGTCCTACGCCGACGACACCCGCTCGTCGCTCGATCGCGCGTTGCGGCAAGCCGGCGTGAACCAGGCGCCAGTGATCGAGACGCCGTACGGCGCCACCATTTGCGCGATGGTCGCGCGCGGCCTGGGTGTGGGCGTGGTGAATCCGCTAGCCACTTCCGAGACCAATCCGGCCCGTATCGTGTTCAGGCCGTTCTCGCCGGAAGTGATGTTTCGCGGCTTCACGGTCTGTCCTCAACTGCAGCATCCGAATCCTCTGGTGAAGGCGTTCCTTGAGTTGACCAACGAAACGATGGCTATGGAAGTGGCCCGCTTGCAAGGTCTCGCAGCAACTGTCTGACCTATCCCGGCGAGGTGTTTCGTCGATTGGTCCGGACGTCGGATATTTTGTATCGGAAGTGATTCTGGAAAGGACGCACGACGGCCAGACAAATGGTACGAAGCACCTTCGAGTACGAGAAGCAACGTGCGGCGGCCAAGATCCGCAGACCGCCGCAAGCCACCTCATTTCCGCTACGAACGCTCTACCCGGGCGCTCCTGCCTGCCGTTTCGGATCGGCCTTCATGAATGCCGGATGCTGGTCACATGTAGCCATGATCCGGTCGATAGTCGGTACATCAGGGATCGCGATCTTGAACACGCGCGTCACCGCGACAATGCTCGCGAGGCAGATATCCGCCATGGTGGGTTCATCGCCATGACAGAACGTGCCCGTTTCCGGCGCGCCCGCCAAACGTTCTTCGACCGCGGCCAGGCCCGTGCCGAGCCAGCGGATTTGCCATGCGCGCCACGCTGCATCGTCGAATCCGCCGGTTGTCTGAAGATACTTTTTCACTCGCGGCACGACCATTGGATGAGTATCGGCGGCACACATGGAGGCAATGGACCGCACTCGTGCGCGACCGTATAAATCGCTCGGCAACAAGGGTGGCGAAGGCTGGAGTTCGTCGAGGAATTCGAGGATGGCAAGCGATTGCGTGAGTGGTTCGTGCCCTTTTGCAACCAACGCCGGAATGGATCCTAGCGGGCTGATTTTCAGGAATTCGGCGCTGCGTTGCTCGCCTGCGTCGAGATCGATGTTTTGTTCGTGCGCGCTCAGGCCCTTCAAATTGAGGGCGACACGCACGCGAAACGCGGCGGACGAGCGCCAGAACGCGAAGAGTTCGAATTGCGCTTGCTCTGACATGAGGATCTTCCTTCGTAGTGGACGGTAGCGGCGACGTTGACTAAGTCGACGGCTCTCAACTATGCATCAAAGTGCTCTAGCCTGCGTCCGCAGCTTGAATGTCGGGAAGCTCAGAAAGGTAGCAAGGTCCACAAACACCGATGCCCGGCGAACCTGAGTTCGCCGGGCATCGGCTTGCTGCTAAGCGCCAAACTTCGGCTTTGATCAGTTATGGGAGAAAAGCGAACGTGTGTCGTTAGCTTGAGTCCGATCGCCGGATTGCGCAGTGGTGCTTTGCACGCCACCGTAAGCGCTTGCATCGGAGTTGTTCACCGCATTTTCCGCTGCAATGGTTTGTGCGCTTTGGCCGCGTTGCGAAGAGGGTGCGCCAACTTGCGGGTTATAAGACGGTGCCGGACCATAACCGCTACTGGCAAATGCGGGTGCTGCGAAGGCGGCGGAAACGGCGACTAACAACGATGCAATAAGGGTCCTGTTCATGATGTGCCCCGATGCGTATGAGTGGCTCAGTGACTTCATTTCATGGGCTACGCAGCGATCCTGCTGGTTGCTGCGCTGCGTCGATGGAATGGAGTATATGCGCGCACTATCGAAATATTGTACCGATAGAGGGGAATAGTGATTCCGCGCAAAACGAACAATCGGATACAACCGCCTTAGCTGAACTTGTTAAGAAAATTGCGCGTGATGACGCTAATGAAAGAGGCTCGGATCAGGCTTGACCGCAAAGAGAAAAACGCCAAGCGGCGTGGGCAGCTTAGATGGTTTAGGCCGCTTAAGGGCCTAACCACCTTGGAGAGGCAGTTCCTTTAACTCCACGTCGGGCGCGATGGTATTTCCTGCGGCCGCGGCGGGGACATTGACGAATGACTGCTCAAGCTGGTTGCTGCTCCTGCTCGCTAGTGCGGCGCAATCGCCCATTGGCAAGCGCTTGACCACGACATACGCCGCAAGCATGGCCATCGTGCCGAAGATGGCATTGCCGGCGGCCTGTCCGATCATCACGCCCACAGGTCCATGCTGCATCCCGGCCGCGACGAACGGCACCGTGCCAATTGTCGCGCGCCCCCAGTTGAAGAGAGTCGACAACAATGGCCGATCGAGATTGTTGAACGTCGCGTTCGCGACAAACTGGCAGCCGACGAACGCATAACTCGCCACCAGCCACGAACAGAACGCCGTGATGATGACGGCAGTGTCGCCACGGGCCGAGAACGCGCGGATCAGGCCGCCTTGGGCCAGCGCCAGCACGACCCAGGCAACCGCGACCGTCAGCAGCACGAATACCAGGCTGTTGCGGACAGTTTCGCGAATCCGGTCCGCGCGGCCCGCGCCAAGATTCTGGGCGATGATCGGACCGACCGCGCCGGTCAGCGCATAAATCACCGCGAAGGCCACGGGCGTGATGCGGTCGATGGTCGCTTGCCCCGCCACGGCGGCAGCGCCGAACCGCGCCATTGCATGCGTCACATATGCGCTGGCAACGGGCGTGGCGAGGTTGGTCAGCACGGCGGGCAACGCGACTTTCATGACCGGCTGGCTGTTGGACCACAAGCGCGCAAAGCGGAAACGGGCAATGAGATCGTTGACCCGGGTGGCGCCATAGAGGCCGACAAGTGCGAGCGCGACCCGCGCAATATCGTTCGATATGGCCGCACCCGTCAGCCCGAGATGAAAGCCGAAGATCAGGATCGGATCGAGGATCGCGGTTACGACTGCTGCGCTCAGCGTGACGGTCATGGCTCGGCGGGCATCGCCCACGGAACGCATCAGCGCGGCCGTGCACATGCCGATGGCGAGGAACACGTACGTGGGCGCGGTGATCAGCAGGAAGCCGCGAGTCATCACGCGCGTTTCGCCGGCCGCGCCGAGCGCGTTGAGGATCGGGTCGAGGAAGAGCAA
>Ga0302234_10002879_pt1 | contig 10687 bp, 11 predicted proteins | sample II_Palsa_N3_2_FD_193576 | JGI IMG/M metagenome (GOLD analysis project Ga0302234, IMG submission 193576) | Peat permafrost microbial communities from Stordalen Mire near Abisko, Sweden - II_Palsa_N3_2 | ecosystem: Environmental > Terrestrial > Soil > Palsa > Peat permafrost | place: Sweden... | reverse complement strand
CATACCGGCCGGCGCGGTCTAGGTGGTCCCGTTCGCGACGGGCCACATCGTCGCGGCAGGCAAGTTGGCCCAGCCGCCGACCACGGCCCAGTGCGAGACGGACTACGGCATCGCCTGCTACCAGACCATTCAGCTCCAGCGTACCTACGACCTGAGCCCCCTGTTCGGGCGGGAGATCGAGGGCCAGGGCCAGACGATCGTCCTCGTCGATGCCTTCGGTTCTCCTTCGATCGCCTCCGACCTGCGGACGTTCGACGCGCAGAATGGCCTGCCCAACCCGCCCTCGTTCCAGGTGATCACGCCTGAGGGCCCGATCACCACGAACGCCACCGACTGCACGTCCGCGTACAGCCCGACTGGTCCCGATCTGTGTTCCGACTACTACGGCTGGACCGACGAGACCAGCCTGGACGTCGAATGGGCGCACGTGATGGCGCCCGAGGCCAACATCCTTCTCGTCGAGACCCCGATGACCGAGACCGAAGGCGTGTACGGGTTCCCACAGATCGTGGCTGCGGAGAACTACGTCATCAACCACCATCTCGGTGACGTCATCTCCCAGAGCTTCGGCGCCGCTGAGCAGACCTTCACGAGCCCGAGTCAGATCTCCTCGCTCCGCTCCGCGTACGTCAACGCGGCCCAGCAGGGCGTGACCGTTCTCGCGGCGAGCGGTGACAACGGTTCGACTGACGATGTCTGCGACCCGACCGCGGGATGCGCGAACCCGAACAACGTGATCTGTTGCAACTCGGCCAACTCGATCGACTGGCCCTCGGGCGACCCGCTGGTCACCGCGGTCGGCGGTACCCAGTTGCGCCTCAACGCCGCGGGAAATCGGATCGCGGCCGACAGCGTCTGGAACGACCTCAGCTCAACCGTCGGAGTGACGGGCCCCGTCTACACGTGGGGATCGAGTGGCGGGGGCCACTCCACCGTCTTCCCGCGCCCCTCGTTCCAGAACGGGGTGGCAGGCGCCGTCGGCAATAGTCGGGGCACCCCTGACATCGCCATGAGCGCTGCGGTCGATGGGGCGGTGGACTTCTACGACACCTCCGACCCGACGGTCGCCGGATGGGGAATCGTGGGCGGCACCAGCGAGGCGTCGCCGCTGTTCTCGGGCATCGTGGCTCTGGTGGACCAGGTAGCCGGCGCCACAGCCTTGGCTACCTGAACCCAACGCTGTACGCGATGAGTCAGAACAAAGCACCTGACGGCATTGTCCCCATCTCTCAGGGCAGCAATACCTATACGTTCTGTATCGCCGCTGACACCGAGAGCAGTGGCTCTTGTGCCTCGAAGTCCGATCTCGTGACCGCCCCCGGATTCGCCGCCAACGGCGCATACAACGACGCGACCGGCCTGGGCACCGTGGACGCCGCACTGTTCGTTCCAGCTCTGGCCCGTCTGCCGCTAGCGGGACCGGAATCGAACGACCTGCGGTAACCGGTCGGGCAGAGGGGCAGCGACGCCCTACGGGTCGCCCGGATATGTCGTCGGAGTGGGACTCGGAGCATGCCCCCACCTCTCATGTGTATTCAGAAAGCCCTGCGCGGTCCCACAACCCTTCGTCCAATCGGATGCCGATGCGACGCCCCGCGGGACGGTGTCGCAGTTGTACCCCGGTGAGGTAACCGCCCGGTCCCAGCCCTGCTGATTACGGCTTCGACGGGCCTCGACGAACCGCAGCCCGTGAGACCCAAGGCCAGTCCTGCGCCCGCGACGAGTACCAAGACACGAACCGAGCGGCCGCCGGAGGATCGGAGTCGGGCGATCCGTGGAATCCTCCGGGACATCTCCGCGTCGGCCCCTCCCAAGTGCGACACGGATCGGTTGGTCTTGTCGATCTGAACGCACCGACTGAGGATGTCCCGTACATCCGAAGGTTGCGCGCGTCGGCTAGTCGCTAAGTCCATTCGCAAGGTCCTCGAAGAACGACCGCCATCCCTCTTCAGCTTGGGCATAGTTCTCAGGAGGCATGTGACCACCCGACTGGGTGAACGTCATCTCCGACCAGGTGATGGGGGCATCCACCTCGAGGTACGAGCCGTGCCACCCGATCTCCACCCCGTCGCCGAGGATCATGCGTGCAGTCCACGAGCCGCCGACGCGCGGGTCCATACTCACATCCTCCACGGCAGTCGACTCGGTACCTGAGTCAGTGGCCGATACGAAGAGTGTCGGTTGCGTCGCGGTCCGTTTCCGTGGACGATGGTCGCCTAGGTCACATCGCTCAGAGCCGACGAGAAATCGGAGGGAACGCCCCCATGCAGAAATGGAGCACCCGATGACCAGTTTGATGACGATGGAGCATCCGGGTGTGGCACAGATCCCGGTTGACCAGGCCAACTACGACCGGCGGTGGTGGATCCTCGCGGTGTTGGGGATCGCTCAACTCATGGTCATCCTGGACAGCACCATCGTCAACATCGCTCTCCCGACCGCGCAGCACGCCCTGCACTTCTCCAACGCCGATCGCCAATGGGTCGTGACGGCCTATTCCCTCGCCTTCGGCAGCTTGCTTCTCCTGGGTGGTCGCATCGGGGACATCGTGGGACGCAAGCGGGCGCTCATCACCGGACTGGTCGGCTTTGCAGCGGCGTCGGCCATCGGCGGCTTCTCGGTCAATTTCGCCATGCTTGTCATCGCCCGGACGGTCCAGGGTGCCTTCGGGGCCCTGCTGGCGCCTTCGGTGCTGGCCCTCTTGACCACCACGTTCACCGATCCCGACGAGCGTGGGCGGGCCTTTGGGGTCTACGGCGCCATCGCCGGGGCAGGCGGGGCACTCGGACTCCTCCTCGGCGGTATCCTCACCTCCTACGCCTCGTGGCGCTGGACGCTCTTCGTCAACCTCGTGTTCGCCGCGATCGCCATCACCGGTGCCATGCTCTGGTTGAAGAACGACGAGGGCGCGGACCGCGATCCGTTGGACCTGCCGGGCCTGTTCCTGGTGGCGGGCGGCCTGTTCTGCCTCGTTTTCGGTTTCTCCCACGCCGAGACCACGTCGTGGAGCGATCCGTTCACCATCGGCTTCCTCGTCGCAGGTGTGGTCCTCCTCGCCGTCTTCGCCGTCTTCGAGACCAGGGCGAAGCACCCCCTTCTCCCGCCACACGTCGTGCGCAACCGGACTCGTGGGGGATCCCTCCTGGTGATGCTCTTCGCCAGCGTCGGGATCTTCGGCGTCTTCTTGTTCCTGACCTATTACCTCCAGGCCACGCTGGGCTTCAGTCCGGTCAAGACGGGGATCGCGTTCCTGCCTCTGGTCGCCGCCTTGGCCACGATGGCCCAGGTGTCCAACCGCGTCCTGCTGCCGCGGTTCGGGCCCAAGCCGATCGTGCCAGTTGGTTTGTTGATCTGTGCTGTCGCGCTGTTCGGGCTCCACTTGGTGGGGCTGCACTCGTCCTACGTGACCCACGTGCTCCCGTATCTCCTTGTCTTGGGCGTGGGCTTCGGGCTGAGTGTCTCGCCGGCCTTCAGCACCGGCACCCTCGGGCTGGCACCCCAAGATGCGGGCGTGGGCTCGGCCACACTCAACACGGCCCAGCAGGTGGGGGGATCGATCGGAACGTCTCTGCTCAACACGCTGGCGGCCAGTGCGGCCACGAGCTACCTGGTCGGCCGGGCGTTGACTCCGGCCAATGTCCGCGCCGCCCTGCTCCACAGCTACACGACGGCGTTCCTGTGGTCCTCCCTGATCTTCGTGGTCGGAGCCGTCGTCGCCGGCCTGGTCCTCAAGCGCGGTGACCTGAAGACGCTGGCTTCCGAGAACCAGGCCGCGAAGGTGCTCCCGGCAGTCGAGGAAGCACCTCCACACCACGTCTGCCGAGTACGAGTGGCCTGTCGGTGAAGTCTCTGGTCCCGGGTCGGGGAGATCTCAAGCAGATATCCCCTGAAACCCCAACACCCGATTAGCCCGCGCCGGTGAGTTCGGTTGGCACGACTTCGAGGTCGACAATCGCCTCGTTTCGCATCGCAGTCAGCGTCAGGGGTCGTCCGATTGCGTCCGCCAGCATGAGCCGCTGCAGACTCTGCGCGCTGGTGACAGCATGCCCATTGGCACTGAGCAGGAGGTCTCCCTCGCGGAGGCCGGCTCTGGCTGCGGGCCCTCCGGGTACGACCTGCGCGACGCGGAGCCCGCTTCGCTGTCCTCTCTGGCTGGCGATGGTGGGAGGGAGCGGCGCCGGATTCCCCGCCACTCCGAGATAGGCCCGGCGGACGCGGCCGTCTGCCATCAACGTGGCAATGATCTGACGCGTTGTCGGATTGATCGGGATCGCCAGGCCAAGGCCGTTTCCAGCGACAGCTGTATTGATCCCGACGACTTCTCCGGTCGAGATCGCCAGGGCTCCTCCCGAGTTTCCCGGATTGAGGGCAGCGTCCGTCTGAATGACGTCGTCGATCACGCGGACCATGGACCCAGCTCGAGTGGGAAGCGACCTGCCGAGGCCGCTGACGACGCCAGCTGTCACGCTTCCGGCCAAACCGAGGGGATTGCCAACTGCGACGACGAGTTGGCCAACCTGCAGGTCGGACGCCTCGCCCAAACGCACAGGCTGAGGGGTGGCACCGTCGGCGCGCACGACCGCAAGGTCCGAGAGGGGATCGACACCCACCACGTGCGAGCTCACGACGGTGCCGTCCGAGAACGTGAGCCGTGCTGCTTCGGCATTGCCGACCACGTGGGCGTTGGTGAGGAGAAACCCCTCGTCCGTGAAGACCACGGCGGACCCCGCACCCCCGGCGAGCGTTCCATTGGGACGACGGTGGCGGACCTCGATGGCGGCCACGCTTTGTGTGAGGTCGCGGGCGAGCATGGTCACGACCTGGGAGTACGCGTCCAAACTCTGGGCGTCGGGTCTGGTGACCTCTGTGGTGGCCTGTGCCATTTCTCCTCCTGATTACTGGATTACAAAATAACCTCGACGGGGGCTCTCCTATTCCAGCGAGCACCGCATCGATGGCCAACCGGCGTGCTCCTCAATTGCAACAGCAACATGGATTGCAGATGCGGGATTGGGGCCAGAGTCAGGCGGCCGGGTGCGCCGATGGACCCAGGCCCAAAGCCTCAGAATCCAAGCGCCTCGTGGACGAGGATCACAAACAATCGCTCGGCCGATACTGCGTGGTTGATGATCAAGACGTTGTTGACCCCACTCGGCACGCCATAGGCCTGTCGTGCCCTTCGGTCCTCGAGGGGCAGGGAGTAGTCGTAGATCCGTCTCATCCCGGTCTCGACGTCGGCAACGATCTTCTGACTCCCGATAATGAGGATCACTTGTCCGGCGCCCGAGGCGATCGGCCCCAACTGACTGCCACTCGCGGAGGCGATCAGCAGTGATCCGCCGTCAGTCATGGAGTGGGCGCTCCCTACGACATAGTCAGGTGACGCAGCCAGGACCCGCATCTCGTGGGCCTGCATCTCCCTGTCCATTTGGAAGAGCCGTAGACGGAGTGGCCCGTAGCGACCTGATCGTTCGATGTCATCCGCCACACCGGTGACTTCGAGTGTGCGCGATGTGTTGTTGAAGACCTCCGCACCATCCGGAAGCAACGACACGACGATCTGCCTTGCTTCTGCTCCTGTCTCGACCCAGCTGGCCTGAATTCCATTGTCCTCGAGTGACCGAGCGACCAGCGTCATGCGGTCCATCGACGCCGGCTGGGAGAACTCCGAGGCTGCCTGTTCGGTCATTCCTGGAGGCAGGGGATCAGTCACTCGCCGACTGCTGCTGCGCATCGTTTGGTCGATCCCTGGCGGACGTCGCCAGCGGCAAAGAGTCCAGGGAGATTCGTTTCGAGTGGCAACGGTGGTCGAGCGAGGCTCCACCTCGAGTCCGTCTGCGTCAGTGCTGCCAGGTCACTCCCGGTCCGGACGTAGCCACCCTCGTCAATGGGTCTGGCCCTGGAAGGTGCAGGTGCAATTGTCGAAGCGGTGAACGACTCCGATCCGTTCGGGTAGTTCGTGATGGGTAGAGGACGCCGATTTCACTAGCGGAACGTGGCCCGAAGGTGGCGAGTCTCGACCAGCGTCGAAGGACACGGACGAGCCGATGAGAGAAGCCGAGCCGACCAGCGGTAGCTGCAGAAGGCGGTCGTCAGCCGCTGGTCTTGTCGAGCAACGTAATTGCTCGTTTCGGGCAGTCCCGCACCGCCCGCTTCGCCAGGGCCATGAGTTCTGAGTCCAGGGGTCGGTCATCGACGATTGGATAGCCCCATTCGTCGAGGGAGATCGCCTCAGGGAGCAACTCAGCGCAGTAGCCGTAGGCCTCACACGCCACCGGGTCGATCCTGATCCTCATTCCGCTCATCTCACAACCCGACGGTGCGTGGAAAGCGCAGACTGGTTGGCTTGCGCCAGTGGCGACAGGGATGTCCTTGGCCGTGCGCGGCAACGTCGCCGGCGAAGATGGCCAGCGCACTGCGTACGAGGTTCACCGCTCCATCGGGATGACGGCACGCTCCACGTCCGTTCACTTGATCCAGACGACGATGCAGCCGCACGATGTCTTCGCCGGATCCTTCGCCGCGGGCCAGTCTGGCCATATCGTCAGCGATGGCGGGGAGCCCGTAGACGCACGGACCGCATTGACCGGCGCCCTGGCCGGCCAGGTAGCGTGCGATCCGCGCCGACTCGGCGAGACCGCAGGATGTCTCTCCGAGCACCGCAATCACTCCGGCGCCGGCTGCGGCGCCGATCGTCCGTAGCGCGATCGGGGCATACGGAGTCCCGAAGTGACCGGGACCGACCCACGTCCCGCCGTATCCACCGACCAGCAGCGCCTGCACGGACGCGACGGGCTGGCTCCGTGTCGCAATGTCCCACAGGGGGGTGCCTCGGTCGATCTCTACCACCCCCGGGTACTTCACGTCGCCGCTGATGGTCACCAGGCTGGTCCCGGGTTCCTCGGTCATCCCGCGGGCCCGGAATGGTCCGGCACCGTGCCGAGCGATGAGGGCGATGTGGGCCAACGTCTCCGCGTTGTGCACCAGTGCGGGGCGCCCTCCTAAACGAAGCGGTGCGCCTTTGTCAGGCCGGAAGACCGGTAGTGGGCGTGCAGACTCGATCCAGTTGGTCAGGGCGGATTCCTCACCGGCGAGGAAGCGTCCGGGTGGCCGGACAATCTCCTCCCTCACCGGCGCGTAGCAATTCCTCGCGCGCTCCAAGATGGCCTGGTTTACAGCCGTTGCAACGGGGTCGCGTCCAATCGGGATGCAGACCACGATTCGCGCAGCGTGGCACAAGGCGCCTAGGTATTGTGCGCCATCAAGCACCAAATGGGGTGTCCGGATCAAGAGCAGCGTGTCCTTGTCGCTGGCGGGTTCGCCTTCCATCGCGTTGACCACGACGGACCCGCCCCGGCCGGCGGATCGGGCGAGCGCCAGTTTGATCGAGGTGGGGAATGCGCTTCCGCCACGCCCGTTCAGGCCAGAAGCTTCGAGGCTGGTCACAAGGTCCTGTTGCCATGAGCCGTTCCGGCCCAGCGGCACGTTGAGTGGTCCATGGGCGTTGAGGTGCCCCCTCAGATCACTCGGATGGCCGAGGAGCCGATGCACATCGTCTAATGCCTGGACGGGGTTGGCCTGCGTCATAGCGGCCCGCGCGTCCTGGCCGTCGTCACATGGGGGTTCAGCGGTACGAGGTGGTTGGCGGTGGTCGGGACCGACGCTCGTCGCTTGGCCGCGGCGCGTACTCGCCATGCCAAGGAGAGGCCGACGGCGAGCACACACAGAGCGCCGAGGGCGATGACCCAGTGCTCTCTCGAATCCGTACCCATGCCGAAGGTGTGGATCAGGGCGACGGGCCACGACGCGTACGCCAACCAGTGGATTGCCCGCCAGGTTCCAGGCTTGAGGTGCGCGCGCAGCAGACTGGACACAAAGACCGCCACCATGAGATCGAGCGCGATGGTGCCCAGGCCCACCCAGAACCGGCTGTAGGGGGAGGCGAACGGAACGACGACCGCGAGCCATCCGATATGGACGTACGTGTCGAGGATGCTCGTGAATACGTGAATAGCCACGAACACCACTGCCATGATCGAGATGCGGCGATGGATCTCCTGCTGGGCGAACCCAGGCCAGTTGCGCGCCCGGGGACGAGTGGTGGTCACCAGCCCGAGCACCATGGTCAATGTGAGCAGAATGAGGGCAACGATGCCGCTGGCCCGCGTGGCGTACCAGAGAGAGGTGGAATTCACGGTCGCTCCGACCCGGGCCAACCGCCCATGGTGAAGACCTTCCCATCGTGGCGCAACAGCCGGACTGGTTGTTCGAAGGGGCGGAGCCTCTCGACAGCCTGATCGCTCCAGACCAACGCGGCCGTCGTCAAGGCGTTGGCGTCGACACAGCTGGTGCCGGAGGCGGACACCAATCGCCAATAGGGAGCCGGGGTGCACCCGGTGGAGGGGTCGACGATATGGTGTACCCGCCGAGTCCCCATCTGCCAGCTCCGGACCTCGGTGCTGGAACTGGCCAGTCCGCCCTGACGGATGGCGACGACCTGGTCCACCTCGTCGGCTCCTGCCGACGAGTCCACGGCGATGCCGACGGGCCAGCCCCCGGGCGGCGGGTCTCCGGCAACGGCAACGTCGCCTCCGATGCTGACGAGTGACCCCGAACGGAGAGCGTTCGCGATGCGGACGGCAGCCCGGTCGGCGAGAAGGGCCTTGGCCGAAGAGCCGAGATCGAGGCGAACACCTTTCGGAATCCGCGCCGTCTTCCGTTTGTGGTCGAGATGGAGGTGCCTAAAGCCCGGAACCGGACCGAGATCAGCCATCTGAAGAGGGCGAGACTCGATCCGGTCGATGTCGCGGTCATAGCCGAGCGCCTCCATGGCCTTGCCGACCGTCGGATCAACGGCCCCGTGGGTCCGTTCGGCCACCGAATAGGCGACGTCGAGAGCTTCGAAGAGCAATGACGAAAGCTCGACGGTTCGTCCCGCGTTGGCGTGGAAGTGCGCGAGCTCCGAATCGGGGCGAAAGCGACTGCAGGCATAGTCGATGGCCTCGGTCTCGACGCGCAGGATGCGCTCGGCCTCGTGTGCGTGCGCTGTATGCGGCACGACAACGGTCGCCGTGGTGCCCAAGGCACGGAAAGACCGTGTCGCGAAGCAGGATTGCGTCGATGCCCCGGTCGATGTGCTCACCTCCGCGAGGTGGCGCCCGAAGTGGCGACGGGCCGAGTTGTCGTCGTGGTGGGCGGCAAGGTGGTGGTGGTGGTGGGCGACGTAGTCGTTGTCGGCACTGAAGATGCCGGTCCGCCACCCAGGTCCGATGTGGTGGGTGGCGAAGTCGTCGTCGCTGTGTTGGGTGTCGATGTAGTCGTGACCTGCGCGGGGACGGAGTTGGAAGACGCGCTGGCGCCGGGGTGCTCTTTCGCCACCACGATGCCGATGGCAATGGCCGCTCCGGTCGCGACCAATGCTGTGCAACGCGTCAGCAGCCGTAGGAGGGCGTTGGCGCGACGTCTGATTTCAGGTGGGTCGGACGACGGACGGGCGCTCATCGGCCAGGTTCCGGGATCACCATGAGTCTCATGGAAGCAGCGGCGCGTAGCATCGGGCTGTAGAAACCCTGTGGGTTAACTGTGAGCGACATCACGTGTGGGGTGTCGCGCGGGACGAGGTGCGGATGGGCATTCGAGCCTCGGTTACAGGGTCGGGTCGTAGGCACCTTTTCAGCCTACGGAACGTGACTTACGCGAAGATGACAGCCAATTGGGACCGTTTTGAATCGTGCACCCCCCATTGGATTGTCATGTCCGCGTCATGGTCCACGGGTAGACAGACGCCATGAGAGTGCTCGTCGCCGAGGACGATGAGGGCCTTCGTTCGGTGCTCGAACGCGGCCTGCGGGAGCGCGGCTACGCGGTGGACGCCGCTGGTGACGGGGAGCTCGCCCTGCGATATCTCGATACCTACCAGTATGAGGTGGCCATCCTCGATTGGCGGATGCCCAAGGTCAACGGTCTCGAAGTTGTCCAGCGACTGCGTCGTCGGGGGTCAGCTCTTCCCATTTTGATGCTCACCGCACGTGACACCGCCCGCGACCGGGTGACGGGGTTAGACGAGGGTGCCGACGATTACCTGATCAAACCCTTCGATTTTTCGGAGCTTCTGGCCCGAGTGCGGGCCCTGCAACGGCGAGGCGAGGCCATGCAGGCGCTGGTCATCACAGTGGCCGATTTGGCGCTCGACTCGGTGACCCGAGAGGTCACAATCGGACCCGTCCGGCCTCGGTTGACCGCCACCGAACTTACGCTGCTCGAGATCTTGATGCAGCGCTCTCCGGCGATCGTGTCCCGCCGATCGATCGCCCTGGCTGTGTGGAACGAGGAAGCCGACGCGCTGGGCTCGAACACTCTTGACGTCCATCTGGCCCGGCTGCGGGCCAAGATCGCCACCAGCGGCGCCAAGATCGAATCCGTCAGGGCACTCGGCTACCGGTTGGTGGCTGCGTGAAGGCTCTCGCGCAGTGGCGCAAACCGTATGTCGGCCATGCAGTCCGTGTCGCGACGTCGGCGACGCTGATCATCGGGGCAATGTACGTGTGCGTCGTCGCCGGCTTCGACGTTGTCGAGCGGCACCACCTTGACGGACAGATCGATACCCGGCTGCAACAAAGGTTGGCCCAAGCCGTCCGGCAGCCCGCTGCCGCCGGGTCGATTGGCGACTACGACAACGCGCACGACG
>Ga0302234_10002877_pt1 | contig 10687 bp, 11 predicted proteins | sample II_Palsa_N3_2_FD_193576 | JGI IMG/M metagenome (GOLD analysis project Ga0302234, IMG submission 193576) | Peat permafrost microbial communities from Stordalen Mire near Abisko, Sweden - II_Palsa_N3_2 | ecosystem: Environmental > Terrestrial > Soil > Palsa > Peat permafrost | place: Sweden... | reverse complement strand
GATTTCAGCCAGCAACTCTTGCGGCACCACGACGAGCCGTGCATCACCAAATGCGTGTTCGGAATCCGGCGATGGATTTCCTTGATGCGATCGATGGCGAGAATATCGCCCGTCGGCGCTTTGGTGAATTTGTACGCGCCGTGCGAAGTGCCGATGGCAATCGCCAGTGCATCGCATTGCGTAGCATTCACAAAGTCCGCCGCCTGTTCCGGGTCGGTCAGCAATTGTTCGCGGGTCAGCGTGCCGTCTGCGCCGTGGCCGTCTTCCTTATCGCCCTGCATGGTTTCCAGCGAACCCAGGCAACCCAGTTCCGCTTCGACCGTGACGCCGATCGCATGCGACAACGCCACCACTTGGCGCGACACGTCGACGTTGTATTCGTAGCTGGCGATGCTCTTGCCGTCTTCTTCCAGCGAGCCGTCCATCATCACGCTGGTGAAACCGCTGCGTATCGCCGCCATACAGACCGCCGGCGACTGGCCGTGATCCTGGTGCATCACCACCGGAATATGCGGATACGATTCGATCGCCGCTTCGATCAAATGACGCAAAAAGGGCTCGCCCGCATATTTACGCGCACCGGCCGAAGCTTGCATGATGACGGGTGCACCGACTTCGTCGGCGGCCATCATGATGGCTTGCACCTGTTCCAGGTTGTTGACGTTAAATGCAGGCAGGCCATAGCCATGCTCTGCGGCATGGTCCAGCAATTGACGCATTGAGACGAGAGGCATGATCAAACTCCTTTAAACAAAAAATATTCCTGCCGGGTCAGGCGTCTCGTTTGCGATGCATCTGTGCCGGGGTTGGCGACGACGCCCAATCAGCATCGCCGCAACCCGTCGGGCCAGCGCGGCCTTCAAACGTGCTCGCCCACCCTTACAATTTTCAGCGTATTCGTGCCGCCGGCCTGTCCCATCGGCTCACCGACCGTCAGGACAATTTGATCGCCGCGCGCCACCAATTTTTTCCGTAGCAGCATGTCGATCGCCTGCTGCAAAGCGGTATCGCGGTCATCGCTGGTATCGAGCTGCAGCGGCGTGACATTGCGATACAGCGACATCGCACGCTGGCTGACAACGCGCGATGTCAGAGCGTAGATCGGCGCATTGCTCCAATGGCGGCTCATCCAGAGCGCCGTCGCCCCCGACTCGGTCAGCGCGACAATCGCCTTGGCACCCAGATGATAGGCGGTGAACAAAGCCCCCATCGCGATTGACTGATCGATACGGGTAAAAGTCCGATTGAGAAAGTCGCGGTCGAGTTCCACGGTTTCCGACTTCTCGGCCTCCAGGCAAATTGCCGCCATCGCTTCTATCGTGACCACCGGATACTTGCCCGAAGCAGTTTCGGCCGACAACATCACGGCGTCGGTGCCGTCGAGCACTGCATTCGCCACGTCGGAGACTTCGGCGCGGGTCGGCACCGGCGCGTAAATCATCGACTCCATCATCTGGGTCGCGGTAATCACCAGCTTGTTCGATTCGCGCGCCATGCGGATCATGCGCTTTTGCAGTGCCGGCACCGCCGCATTGCCGACTTCGACAGCCAGATCGCCACGCGCCACCATGATACCGTCCGACGCATCGAGAATTTCCTGCAAGGCCGGAATCGCTTCGGCACGCTCGATCTTGGCAATCATCTTCGGCTTGATGCCGTAAGGCGAGCCGGCGATATTCGCCAGCTGGCGCGCCATTTCCATATCGGTCGCGGTCTTGGGGAAAGACACGGCCACATAATCGGCGCCGATTTCCATCGCGGTGCGGATATCTTCCATATCCTTGGAAGTCAGCGCGGGCGCCGACAAACCACCGCCTTGGCGGTTGATCCCTTTGTTATTCGAGAGCTCGCCGCCAACCTTGACGACCGTGTGGATCAGATCGCCGACCACGCGCGTCACCGTCAACACGATCAAGCCGTCGTTCAACAGCAGTACATCGCCTTGATGCAGGTCGCGCGGCAAATCTTTGTAATCGAGCCCGACATGGGTCTCGTCGCCCAGCTCGCAATTCGCGTCCAGCGTAAAAGGCTGGCCCGCCTCCAACATGATCTTGCCCTGCTCGAATTTCCCAACGCGTATCTTCGGCCCTTGCAAATCGGCCATTATCGCAATTTCGCGACCTGCCGCGCGCGCCGCCTCCCTGACGCGTTCGGCGCGCATACGATGATCGTCTGCGGTACCGTGCGAAAAGTTCAGGCGTACGACATCCAAACCGGCGGCGATCATCTGCGCCAGAATTTCTGGCGAGCTGGATGCCGGGCCGATGGTCGCGACAATTTTGGTTGCTCGATGCATAAAGTCCTCGTCAATCGATGGTGCTGCACTCGAAAACACTGCGAGAGGCGCTACAGGGCTACGACACCCATCCTTTTCTGAATGATTACCACACCAAGCTCTCCGGAGCGACGTTGGCGACCGTTCGATTGCGGCTGCTCTTTGTCGATCCGGCACTCAACCGCGGCTCAAGTACAACTCAAGCGCGGCTAATCTATTCTATGCACCCGAAACCCTGACCTTAAGCCAGATTCGGAGCCGCGCGCGATGCCAATGCCTCCACGGCAGGCAGTGTCTTGCCTTCCAGGAATTCAAGGAAAGCGCCGCCGCCCGTCGAGATGTAATCGATCTTGTCGGCCAGCTGGTATTTGTCGATAGCGGCCAACGTGTCACCGCCGCCGGCGATCGAGAAAGCCGCCGATTGCGCGATGGCATTGGCCAACACTTGCGTGCCATGGCTAAAGGCTTCGATTTCAAACACACCCACCGGGCCGTTCCAGACGATGGTGCCGGCGCGGGCGATCTGCTCGGCCAGCTGGCTCGCGGTACGCGGGCCGATATCGAGAATCATGTCGTCGTCGGCAACGTCCGCGACATCTTTGATGACGGCTGTAGCCGTCGCGCTGAATTCTTTTGCAGTCACCACATCGACCGGGATCGGCACCGACGCGCCGCGCTGCTTCATGAGGTCGATAATCGCCGCCGCGTCAGCCAGCAGATCGGGCTCGGCCAGCGAGCGGCCGATTTTCAGGCCAGCGGCCAACATAAAGGTATTGGCGATCCCGCCGCCGACGATCAATTGATCGACTTTGGCGGCCAGCGATTTCAGAATCGTCAGCTTGGTCGAAACCTTGGAGCCGGCGACGATGGCCACCAGCGGACGCCGCGGCGCACCCAGCGCCCGGCCCAGAGCATCGAGCTCGGCAGCCAACAGCGGACCGGCGCAGGCAACCTTCGCATATTTGGCGAGACCATACGTCGTAGCTTCGGCGCGGTGCGCGGTGCCAAAGGCATCATTCACATAGATATCGCACAAAGCGGCCATCTTGCGCGCCAGCTCATCCGAATTTTTCTTTTCACCGACATTGACGCGGCAGTTTTCGAGCAAAACCACCTGCCCCGGCTGCACGTCGACACCGTTCTCCACCCAATTGCGCACCAGCGGCACCGGCATACCAAGCACTTCAGCCAGGCGCTCGGCGACGGGCGCCAGCGAATCTTCGGGCTTGAACACGCCCTCGGTAGGCCGCCCCAGATGCGAGGTCACCATCACCGCAGCACCCGCCTCCAGAGCCTGGCGAATCGCCGGCACCGACGCGCGAATGCGCGTATCTTCGGTTATCTTGCCGCTATCGTCCTGAGGTACATTCAGATCCGCACGGATAAACACACGCTGGCCGGCAAGCTTACCGGCGGCGATCAGGTCTGCGAGGCGTAACACTTGTGTCATGAATTTGAGATGGAGGCGTTTAAAAAGCGCTGATTCGGCGCGCTCGACCCGCTTGTACCGCGTCGGCTACGATTCCGGCAAGCCTGCTATTTTACCCGATAGAAAGGCCAGAATAGGCGTTTGCATGGGGATTCTCAAATTGCAGCCCTATTCTGCCGTAATCCGGCCCGGCCGCCGTGCTCCCGACGTTATCCATGCTATAGCAACACCCGGCCGTATTCCGTGTTAGATCGGCGCGGCGGCAAGCCTCTAACGTGTCGCCGAGCCCGCTCAAGCCCACCAGCGCAAAGCCGTGAATACCAGCATGCCGAGCACGATAGTCTCTACCATGCTGCGCCGCCAGACAAACCACAGCAAACCCGCCAAAGCAGCCAACATTTGATGGTTGGCCAGCGAAAATACCAGATGATCGTGCCAGGTCAAGACATCCGGCAGCACCACGGCAGCCAGCGCCGCCGCCGGCGCATAACGCAGCGCGCGCTGCACCCGCTCGGGCAAGGTAATGCGTTCGCCGGCAAACAAAAAGAAGGCTCGGCTCAGCGTGGTGACCAAAGTCATACCGAGAATCACCAGCCAGATTGAGGTTGTACTCATGATTGCACACGCTCCGATGGTGAACGCTCTGACTTGCCGCTCGCGCCCGAGATGGCCGCCTCGGACGGTGGCGTGCCACCTGGCAGAGACCCCGCAGCCTCCGGCACATGCTGCCGCTGCATGATTTGGCGCAACGCGGAACGCTCGATCCAGGCATCGCTGGCCAATCCCGCCAACAGCGCGCCCAAGACTGCCAGCGGCAAACCGAGCCGATAGGGCAAATCAAAGCCCAGCAAGGCCACCACGCAGGCAACCAGCACTGCAATCACGGTCGAACGCCCCGCAATCGCCGACACCATGATGGGGATCAGCGCCAGCGTACCGGCCAGCTCCAGCCCCCAACTATCGGGAAACAGGCTGGCCAGCACAATCCCCAGAATCGACGAGAGTTGCCAACCCACCCAGCTGGTGGCTGCCATCCCCCAGAAAAACGCCTCTTTGCCGGGCTGATAGCCGAGCGGGAAATCGCGCCGCATGAAGAATAGATAGATGATGTCGCCATTGAAAAAGCCGATCAACACACGCCGCCAGAAACGATGATAGGAGAAATGCGGAACCAGGCCGGCGCTGAAGATCATGAAGCGCGTATTCACCATCGCCGCCGTCAGCAACACGGTCCAGATCGGCAGCTTGGCTGCCAATAAAGGCAGTACTGCCAACTGTGAGGAGCCCGCATAAACCAGCAGCGACATACCCAGCGCCTGCGGCATGGTCAACACCGACTTGCTCATCGCAATACCTGTCACCAGCCCCCATGAAAACATGGCCATCAAAGATGGAGCAAAGTTGTTAAAGCCATCTCGAAAAGCACGGCGATCGGTATCTGACAGGTGAATGAGCATAGCGGAAGGATGGCGGCACGGCGACGGAGCCGAACAACGCCTGAGCGCGCTGCGGCGCATAAGTTGCCAGTATAGCCGCACTCCCGCCTCACAAACCGACCGATAGGTCAGGGTTTATGCCACTTCACTATGCCTTGCGGGCCGGGTGATTTAGAATGTAACCCCTGGCCTGTTCCTACACCTGCAAGGAGACTCCCATGTCCATGTCCGACCGCGACGGCAAAATCTGGATGGATGGCAAGCTGATCGACTGGCGCGATGCCAAGATTCATGTCCTCACACATACGTTGCACTATGGCATGGGTGTCTTCGAAGGCGTGCGCGCCTACAAAACCGTCGACGGCACGGCTATTTTCCGCTTGCAGGAACACACCCAGCGCCTGTTCAATTCGGCCAAAATTTTCCAGATGGAAGTGCCTTTCGACAAGCACACCATTGCCCAGGCACAGCTTGAAGTGGTGCGCGCCAATCAACTTGAGTCGTGCTATATCCGGCCGCTCATCTGGATCGGCTCCGAAAAACTCGGCGTGTCCGCCAAAGGCAATACCATCCACGTCGCGATTGCGGCCTGGCCGTGGGGCGCATATCTCGGCGAAGACGGACTGGCTCGCGGCATTCGCGTCAAAACCTCGTCGTTTACGCGCCACCATGTGAATGTCTCGATGGTGCGCGCCAAGGCCAGCGGCTGGTATGTCAATTCGATCCTCGCCAACCAGGAAGCCGTGACGGATGGTTACGACGAAGCGCTGTTGCTCGATGTCGACGGCTACGTCTCCGAAGGCTCCGGCGAAAACGTCTTTATCATCAAAGCGGGCAAACTCTATACGCCCGACCTCGCCTCATGCCTGGACGGCATCACCCGCGATGCCATCATGACGCTGGCTCACGATTTCGGCATCCCGGTGATCGAAAAACGTATTACCCGCGACGAAATGTATTGCGCCGACGAAGCCTTCTTCACGGGCACCGCAGCCGAAGTCACGCCGATCCGCGAGCTCGATAACCGCACCATAGGCTCAGGCAGCCGCGGCCCGATCACGGAGAAGCTGCAAGCCACCTTCTTCGACATCGTCCACGGCAAAAATGCCAAATACAGCGAATGGCTTACCCACATTTAATTCGAAACCGCTAAAAAATAGTTACAGGCCCACCCATGAGCGAAATCAAAGACAACACCGTCATCGAAGTCAGCGCCAGCGATTTGCCGGTCTACTGCCCGAACCCGAAAATGCCGCGCTGGAGCTCGCACCCGCGCGTCTTTATCGACGTCACCCATGGCGAGGCAAGCTGCGCTTATTGCGGCACCCGCTATGCGCTCAAGGCAGGCGAGGTCGTTAAAGGCCACCACTAAAATCGCACTCTGTCAGGTATGTCGGCTTTCTGACATACTGTACCGACGCTCGGCTCGCAGCTTATCGCGAGCCGTTTTTGCCTGAATTTGCCCGCGCCGACCTGCTATCCCGCAGCCGGCTGACGGCACGAATCATCGGCCGTGCGGACCCACCCAGCCCGCCAGCCCAACCTTTTATTTCGGATAACCACACTGATGCGTCGAGTGCTCGTGATTGCACCGAACTGGATCGGTGATGCGCTAATGGCGCAACCGCTCTTTGCGCTGCTTAAAACATTACATCCCCGCGTCATCATCGACGCGGTCGCCCCCGCCTGGGTCGCGCCCGTATTGGAGCGCATGCCCGAGATCAATCAGGTATTCGCGACCGACCTGGGCCATAAAAAACTGCAGCTTTGGCATCGCTGGGCCCTGGCCAGCGATTTGCGCGACACCGGCTACGACGCGGCATACATCTTGCCAAATTCGTTGAAATCGGCCCTGATTCCCTGGTTAGCGGGTATCCGCCTGCGCATCGGCTATCTGGGCGAACATCGCTACGGTCTGCTGAACGTCCGTCATACCAACCCGCCGCGCGACGAACGCCCCTCGATGTCGCGCCATTACGCGGCCTTGGCCTATGCACCCGATGCCGGCCTGCCCGAGAACCTACCGCCGCCGCGGCTCGAAGCCGACTTTAATGAATCGGTGCGCGTTGCCAACCGATTTACGCTGGATACCCGCGTGCCGCTGATCGTGTTCTGCCCGGGTGCGGAGTACGGCCCGGCCAAACGTTGGCCGCCCGAACATTTTGCCGTGCTGGCCCAAATGGCCCGCAATGCGTTTCCCTACGCACAATTTGTGTCACTGGGGTCGCCCAAGGACATGCCTCTGGCGCAAGCGATTGCCGACCAGGCGCCGTTCGTGCGCAACCTGTGCGGGCAAACCTCGCTGAGCGAAGCCTGCGCGCTGATCGCCCACGCCAGCGCCGTGGTCACCAACGATTCCGGCCTGATGCATGTGGCCGCCGCACTGCGCCGCCCCATCGTGGCGCTCTACGGCTCAACCGATCCGCGCCACACACCGCCTTTATCGGACACGGCGCAGGTACAATGGCTACATCTTGAGTGCAGCCCGTGTTTTGCACGCGAATGCCCGCTGGGCCATTTCAAATGCATGCGCGAACTGAGCCCCGAGCAAGTATTTGGGCCGCTGCGCGGCCTGCTGACGCTGCGCTGATTTCGCAGCCGCATGCGGCCACGGTAGTTTCATAATGTCGTTGCCGGAATCGATACAACCGGCAACACCTACAAGCACCGCGATCCAGCCGGCCCTGACGGCGCGCCAGATCGCGGAACACGATGATCGCGGGCGTAGCGCCCACCAGCCAGCAGACCAGCGCCATGCCACGTTTCGCCCGTCTATTTGAAGCCGCCGCCGACACACTGACCGCGTACTATCAGTCGATCGCCGAAAGCAATCTCGACCACCTGATGAGCCTGTGGATCGATGAAGAATTCGTCAGTTGCATCCGTGCCGACGGTGCGCATCTGCATGGTCTCGACGCTATCCGCGCGGGCTTTTCGCAGCGCTTCGAAACCGTGCGCTCGACCATCGAAGCCCTCGACATCCGCGTCTACGACAGCCTGGGCACAGTCGTCTACGCCATCGTCGAAGCCCATCGCATCGGCAATACCGAAGCGACCACGCTGGTCTTTGCGACCTATGTGATGGTGCACGACCGTGGCGAATGGCGCATCGCTCATATCCACGCAAGCCCGATGCCCGAGGACACGGCAGCACAGTTCACCGCCAAACTACGCCATGGACACGGGCAACTGCATTAACACCGACCCCACCGGCACCGCGGCCCCAGCGCATTCGACCACGGGCTCGCAGGTCAAGCATGCCTCCGGCGCGGAGTCGCCGCCCCCAGCCGGCAGCGACCCTGCGCCGGCCGGGCTGCGACCTTACCGGGCACCGTTCTGGCTGCCGAACCGGCACCTGCAGACCATCGTTCCTGCCCTGCTCGCCCGCAAGCCGCCCGTCAACTACCGACGCGAACGCTGGGATACGCCTGACGGCGATTTCATCGACCTCGATTGGCTGGCCGGCACGACCGCGTCCAATGCACCGTTGCTGGTGCTATTTCATGGGCTCGAAGGCAGCTCCCAAAGTCATTACGCCCGCGCCCTCATGCATCAGGGCGCGCTGCGCGGCTGGCGCGGCGTGGTGCCGCATTTCCGTAGTTGCAGCGGCGAAATCAATCGCACCCCACGGTTTTACCATTCCGGCGACAGCACTGAAATCGACTGGATACTGCGCGCGCTCCATGCGCTCGCGCCACAAGCGCCGCTGCTCGTAGCAGGCGTCTCGCTGGGTGGCAATGCGCTGCTGCGCTGGCTGGGCGAGCAAGGCCGCGCCGCCGAATTTGTCGGCGCCGCGGCGGCAGTCAGTGCGCCGCTCGATTTACTGGCGGGCGGACACGCCTTATCGGCCGGCATCAATCGAATCTACACCCGTAACTTCCTGAACACCCTGAAGCGCAAGTCACTGCACAAGCTCGAGCAATTCCCCGATTTGTTCGACCGCTCGGCCATGCTCGAAGCCCGTGATTTATACGCTTTCGACAATATCGTCACGGCGCCGCTGCACGGCTATCGCGATACCGACGATTATTGGCACCGAGCCTCCGCACGTCATGTCCTGGGCGATATTACGGTGCCGACGCTGGTCTTGAACGCCCGTAACGACCCGTTTATGCCGGCCGCCGCACTCCCGTCCCAAGCCCAGGTTGCGGCCAGCATCGAGCTTGAACAACCACAATCGGGCGGCCATGTCGGCTTTATGACCGGCCCGCTGCCCGGACGCATCGATTGGCTGTCGCAACGCCTATGCAGATTCTTTGCAACACGCGCCGATGCGCCAACCCAACCAGCAGAACACCATGGATGAAAGCGTCAGGCAGGCCATGGCAAAATGGCCGAATGTGCCCTCATGTACCGGCTGGCTTGCGCTTGACCGGCGCGGCATCTGGCGCATGCGCGATGAAGCCGCGCAACAGGCCGGCACAGCCGGCAGCCCGATACGGCATACCGCACTGAACGGGTTTATCAATCGCAACTACACCGCGGACGAAGCCGGCTGCTGGTTTTTCCAGAACGGCCCACAGCGAGTCTATATCGAGCTGGCCTACACCCCTTGGGTGGTAAGGCTGCAACTCGACCATGGCGAGCTGCGCCTGACCGACCAGACGGGCGCCGAGTTTACTCCGCTGACCGGCTGGCTGGACGACGCGGGGGCGGTGCTATTCTCCGACGCGGCCCAGCGCATTGCACTGCTGCACGATCACGATCTCGACTTGTTCACCGAATATGCAGAGCTGGCCGACACCGACGAAGCCGATTGCGCGCTGCCTGGCGCACCGCGCAGCGGCTCGCTAAGTTGGCGCAAAGATCAGATACTGGCATTGAAACCCATCAGCGCCGCCTGCGTGGCGGAGCAATTTCATTTCGTCCGCAGCCCGTCCGCGGCCCAAGCAGCCGGCTCCGCCACGTAACATCAAGCCATTAACCCCGGCGCCAGGGCTCCGGCCTGGCCACACTCCGAGCCACCGAGCGCCGCTTCACTCTCTTCAGACCGACACTATGCCCAAGCCCTCGGATAAAACCGCTCCCGCTTCACCGCTGACGCATTTCGACGCGACAGGACAAGCCCATATGGTCGACGTAGGCAATAAGGAAGCCAGTCGCCGTATCGCCATCGCGAAAGGCAGCATCCGGATGTTGCCCGCCACGCTGGAGTTGGTGCGCAGCGGTAACGCCAAAAAAGGAGACGTACTTGGCATCGCGCGCATTGCCGCCATCCAGGCTGCCAAAAAAACCTCGGACCTGATTCCACTCTGCCATCCGCTGGCCCTGACCCGTGTCGCCGTCGATTTCAGCATCGACGCAGCCTCGAGCTGTGTCCACTGCACGGTTGAAGTCGAAACCATCGGCCGCACCGGTGTCGAAATGGAAGCACTCACAGCGGTGCAAATCGGTTTACTGACGATTTACGATATGTGCAAGGCGGTGGATCGCGGGATGATCATGTCGGATATCGGCCTGCAGGAAAAAATCGGCGGGAAATCAGGTCACTGGGTAGCACAAGCGTAAAAATACATAGCACAATCGTACTTGCTTAGTTTAAACGCG
>Ga0302234_10002874_pt1 | contig 10693 bp, 25 predicted proteins | sample II_Palsa_N3_2_FD_193576 | JGI IMG/M metagenome (GOLD analysis project Ga0302234, IMG submission 193576) | Peat permafrost microbial communities from Stordalen Mire near Abisko, Sweden - II_Palsa_N3_2 | ecosystem: Environmental > Terrestrial > Soil > Palsa > Peat permafrost | place: Sweden... | reverse complement strand
TATATTGCGCTGTTGCAAGAGAGATTCGAGAGTGCCAGCAGCTTCTCGGCAATCGAGGAATGTTTGCTCCCATGAGGTATTGGTCCCGTCGCGCAGGCGCTCGATTAGAGCCTTGATCTCATCTGCTGTCATTCAATATCTCCAAGGCATCGCATGATCTCGATTGAATCCCGGACACAATCCTCTGCGTCCTCTCGCGTGCTGAACACATCAATCAGTTCGCCTTCAGGGCCGAACACGACATACTTGCCAGTGTCGTCTTCGTGAGTGATGACGAAAGGCCATGGGAAGCGGCCGGGGATCATGGCTTGTCCTTAAGCATGAATCGAATACGGGCCTCAATCAATTCCGCCCACTCGTACACCGGATGCGTCATGCACATCCCTTTGATGATCAGGGCGCATGATTTGATCGCGGCATCTGGAACTTCCGCTCTCGATGGTTGCGCTGCTGCGGGATGGGTGCGAGTCCACTCGTACGCGGAGACCCAAGTTTCCCAGTGTTCGGCCGTATTGTTAGAAAAGTAGCCATCTATATCGCCGGCCAGCGAGTGCTCCTGATTACCGGCATCGTCGATGAAATACCGCTCGAATTCCGCGATGACGGCGTCGTTATTCAGATGCTGTCGCGGCTCCGTTTGCTCCGGCGTGTCATCAAACAGTTGCAACACAAACTCGCGCAGAACGAACTTTTCTACGTCGGTCGGGTCGCGAGAATCGTTGTTGTCGCCGACGATTTCGAACTGATTGATGAATGACAGCGCGGCGGCTTGAGTGATCGCCTCCTCGGCTGTCGCTATTGGAGCGGTATAGATGACGCGGAACTGGGTATTGCAGCCATCGGCCTTCAGTTGGTCGAAGTGCTTCTGTGCAACGGCACGGTCCTGGTATGTCTCCCAGCACATGATCGGATCAGACTTGACCTGGTACTCCTCGCCCGGTGACGCTACCGCTGCGGCCTTGTTGGATGCGAGAGCGGCTTTCATGTGCTCAACGCGAGCGATACAGTCGTTGATGGCGTCTTCTTTGGCGTCCAGTCGGTCGCTGTAGTCGCTCGTGTTGTATTCGCTCATCGATCCCGTGACGATCTCACGTTCGTTCTTCAATGCCTCAATGACTTCATCCAGAGCGGCCGCCTTCTCGCCCCCATCACCAGAATGGTCAGGATGGGAGGTCGCGTGGAATTCGTCGCGCGCTTCCGTGAGAACCGTTCGAAGCAGATCGGCATCGCGCGTGTAGCCGCGAGTGACTGCTTCTTCTACAGCCCAGCTAATTGCTCGGCATTGATCGATCGTCAGTTTCATTTCGACTCCGTAGGGGCGGCTTCCAACATCGCAGCCCAGCACAGCCTAGCTTTATGCGCCGCCTGCTGGCATCCTGACATTGCCTCGAATGCAAGCCAGTCTTCCGGCTTGCTGAAGTACTCATCTGGCCAGGATTCGAAGCCGTTGACAACCATGTCTTCGGTCGGCTCGATGGGGACAAGCGCGAGGCCGTCCGGTGCAGAAACAGGAGCGCGACGATTCCACTTGTCCTTAACGTCGATCTCAGCATCCTCTTCGCTACCCCAGCATTCTTCGCTGTGCATGATGGCCTCGCACGTGTGACACTCAATCTGACCATAGAACGTCACAGCGTCCGCGGCTTCTGCCGTCCAGTCAAGATCGGTGCCACCACAAAAGGGGCACGGTAAAAGTTCGCTCATATCTCTCTCGAAAAAAGCCCCTATACGAGCGGGCGAACACGCCACCCAGCGCCGGGGAACGGAAGCGCTGGGTTGATGCGGGGTTAGGCTGATTCGCTGACCGGCTGAGTCAGTTCATATGGAACCGGCCTCGGGAACCAAGTCGGCAACTGTTCGAACGAATCGCGCATTTTCATGATTCCGCCGAACACCTCCAGATCGCCTAGGCCACCAACCACGAACATGAGCGGACTGTCGGCGTCTTTCGTAAAGAACCGGATACTGCCGAAGTGCTGGCCGATGGTCAGGGCGTCTTTCAGATAAGCCGGATTGATCGCGCCGGAAATCCCTTCGTTATAGCCGCGCGCTGCTGCGACATTCTCGATACGCGGGAAGTTGCCCTCGACCAGTGCATTGCCTGGCTGGATAAACTGGGCCTGCCCGTTCTCGTCGTTGACCATCGCGGAGCCGCTCGACATCACATCGAGCGTGCTTTTCGCGTTGCACGTCTTGAGCCCGTCCTTCTTGATGGACACGATCACCTCTTTCTCTGCGTAACCGTGTTGATCGCGGATCACGACATACCGATGGCCGTCCGTGGCGACGATCATTACCGTATCGTCTTCGAGCGGGCGTACGTTGATGCCATTCAGGTAATAGCGGATGTCGTTCTGTGCCATGAACGGGAAAGCCACCTTGACCACCATTGCATTGATGCGCGCGATCATGTGCGGCGCTTCCTTCGATTCCGGCTCGGCAGGCGCTACGCCGTCGATTGAAAGCTGCTCTTGTTCTGTCGTTGCGTTCATAGTCATCCTCAATTAGGAGCCGCCACCCTTTAAACTCTGGACCCGCTTTCGCCTAGCAGAGAGGTAGCGGCGGTGAACTCAAGCCGCCTGCTGGCGGAGTACGGTTTCGTACTGGGCGACGAGCATGGCGAATTGCCAGAGGTCGGCTTCCATCTTTTCGATGAAGTCATCATTTCTTTTGAACTCGCGCCACCAGAGTTGTTTTCCGACCATTTCCAGTGCGGGGCAGTACAGGCATATGTGCCACCACTTCCGGCCTGTCAACCACATACAGCCTTGCGCCTGGTCTGCAATCTCGGAAAAGTCGTCATCCATGTAGATGGCTCGCAGCTTGCCCGGATCAATGAAGCACTTGTACTCACTTCCGCCGTCATCGTTTATAAGTCCATCGCAAGATGCTCCGAAAAGATTGTCGTCGGTGACCACGAGGCCGGTTCGCTCAACAAAAAATCCGGTCTGCGCCTCATGTTCCATACGGGCATGAGGCTCAAGGTCGTGGCCGCGGCGCATCGAAAAAGTCTCGAATCCTTCGTCAAGTGGTTTTCCGCTAATTCGCTCTATGGCCAGACGGAATGCATAATCTTTCGATGCATCCGACCAATCGCCGACCTTCTCACCATTGAGTGCGCGCGTGATGATGTCTGACCTCGGGAGCGTTTTGTATCCCGCCGCTTCTGCTGCCGCTTTCTCGGGCGTCCCGGCTAGGCGCAAGGCAACAAACTGTTGTTGGCGCTCATCGAGTTCGCCAACCTTTTTTCGCGCCGTCGAGAACATGCTCGCAGTACATACGCCAGCGCGGGCATTGATCCAAGTTTGGTCGCCCTGCTCGCAATGGATAATTTTCACAATGTGCTCCCTTCGTGCATTTCGCGTTTGGCAACCTTATACGCCTCGTGCGCTTCTTCGGCTGTATCGAAACACCCAAGGCTAAAGTGCTTCCCGTCCACAGTGATCAATGCCTGATGCCGGCCCGTATCGGCCCGCTTAGTAACTCCGAGCAGGCCGGTAGAATTGGTGGATCTGGCGGACCGCTCGTTATGGGCGTTAATGCGTTGCGGAACATCTCGCAGGTTTGACCACTTGTTTTCAGTTAGCGTGCAATTGATATGATCGACAGTGAACTTGGGCCACTCGCCGGTCATATAAAGAAATGCCAACCGGTGCTCAAGATAGACGTGGCCATCGATGCCAATCTGGCGATATCCGACCTTGTTTAATGTTCCAGCCCTGCAACCGACTGCCCTTGATTTTCCTGGCCGCGCGACGCACCGCGTGAAGACTCCAGTTTCCGGGTCGTAATGCAGCAGTTCGCGCAATCGTTCCGCCGACAGATCAAGCCGCTTCATTGCGCTTGCTCCTTTGCCATTTGTCGCTGAAATTCGGCTTCCATCTCCGCATCGTCGGAGCCCGGTTCGCGCTGCGGTTCGGCTGCCTTGGCCGGAAGCGTTTTGCTCTTGACAGCCATCGCTGCCTTGAACGCATCCGATGCGGGCGCATCCTTCGCCGCATTGATCTCCTTGACGGCGCGTTTCCAGAGCGTGTCGAACTGCTCGCGCGTCGTCACGGCGTTCGCCTCGGCAACGAGTTTCAGGCCCAGCGGACTCAGCACCGGCTCGCCCGGCTCATCGTCGTGCCGGTACTCTTCCGGCAAGTCTTCGATGTCTTGCGTAAAGATGTCCGACGCCGCAGTGACGTTCAGCGTCATGGCAATCTTGGCGCGCTTGCAGGCCATCTTGAGGATGGTGTTCGCCTGGTCGGCAGACTCGGTGCGGATCTGCTGCTTCTTCTCGACCTTGTTATTCCACTTGGCGAACTTGTAGCGGCGCAGGTTTTCGGGTGTGACCTCGAATTCCTCAGCGCAGATTGCCGCACGCCACTTGTACTTTTCCTCGTGGGATGAACACTCACCCATCCCCTCGCCCAGCACGACGCCAGTCACCTGATGGATGCCGATGCATCGCACGCGAAACCGCGCCATACCGTCAACCGTAAGGTCTTCGATCTCGTACTTGTCGGCGACGCGGAATGTCACGCACAGCACCTCGGCACCCGGCTTGTACAGGGACGGCTTCTTAGTGCCAGGGATCACGCCGTAATGCGTTTCGCTCTTCATGATTGAGCGCATCACCTCCTGCACGAGATTCACGCGCTGGCGAATCTCCATCGCGGAGAACTGATGCACTTCGGCGGATACGATGCCGGCGCTCTCGCGTCGCGGCATTTCAATGACTTCGTTCACGCTGCCTCCTTCTGTTCGGCGCGACGCTGAATCAGTTCGTCACGCCATTTGTTGAGTTCGGTCGCAAGCGAATCGATCGTGTGAAAGATCGGTTCGGGACAGCCGCAGCACTCCGAGCCGGGACGACCGCAACATTCCTGTCCAATCGGACGTACGATCTCGTTCATAACGTCTTCGAGCATCCCGAGGCCGTCATGGGCGAAATGCAAGGCGTGCAGACGGGCAACCTCGGCTTCGAGTGCAGCGCGCTCTACTTCCGCCGCCGCCTCGCGTTCCCGACGTCCCGCTTCGGCTGTCGCAGCTTCAGCGATGCGCTGGGCCTCGACGCGTTCCGTTTCTGCGATACGTTCAGCTTCGGCGTGCGCTGCCGCTTCTTCGGCCTCACGTTTGCGGCGTGCTTCGGCCTCGATAGCCTCTTGACGCTCGCGCTCGATCCGCTCCTGTTCCGCCCTTGCCACTGCGATTTCCGCCTGTTGACGGGCCAACTCGGCACGCTCCGCAGCCATCCGGGCTTCGTGTTCTACCTGTTGCTCACGCATTGCCGCTGCGGCCCGCTCATTGGCCGTCCGCTGCTCCGCTTCCGCTGCCTCGCGCTTCTCCCGTGCCTGCTTGTCGGCTAGTGCCTGCCGGTCTCGCGCCAGTTGCGCCTCAACTTCCATCGCAGCGGCAAGGTCTGCGAGTCGCTTGGCTTCCGCACGGTTAGCCTCTGCGACGCGCTCACGTTCGAGGCGATCCGATTCAGCCTGGCGGGCGGCTTCGGCTGCAGCCAATTCGACCGCCGCTTGCGCCACCCACATTTCCCTGAGTTTGTCGAGCGCGGCGATCTTCGCCATTTCGCCTTCGCCAGCGAACTCCTGGTGCGTGTCGAGCGTGATCTCGACCGCCTCTAGGCTTTCGATTGCTGCGGCGATGGTCTCGGATGACTTGCCGACGAGCATGGACGGGATAGCCTGCATTCCCGCGATCTTTTCGCGGATGGCGTCGACTCTGGCTTTCTCGGCGGCGGCTTTGGCTTCCTTCTCGCGCTCGCGTTCGGCATCCCATGTATCGCGGATCGCAAGCAGCCGATCCTCTTCCGGCTTGATGATCGCGACACGTCGCGCCACTTCAGCAATCACCGCCTTCTGGAACGCGTTAGCATCCTCGCGGGCAGCTTTGCCGGTCTTGTCCACGTTGATGCGTGCGTTGCCTAGTTCCATCGCCGCCGCGTGGCATTGCGTGCGGCCAGCGGGATTCTTGATGTCCGTTATGTCGGTGTACTTCGTTGCCAGGGCGATCAACTGCTTTTCGCCCTCGTCGGCACCAAGCGCAATTGCAGCGCGCTCAACCACTGTTAGTTCGGTTGTCATGCGGACTCCTTTTGTCGTGGGGCGCCCTTGTATTGGGGCGTAGGCGGATAGGAGGGCGGCTCGATTACATTCGCGAGCAGCAGTTTCCAGTTCGCCGCGGTGTTAAGAAACGCAGGACCATCTGGACCATCAAACCGATCGCGCGGCGTCGTCATGACCGTGCGCGAGTCGATCACATCGCACGGCACGGCGATGGAGCAACCGGAGTTGTAATAGCCAAGGTGGGCGCGAACGCGATCCTCTGGATATCGGCCGGCCGACGAAGCCCGGAATGTGTAACCCCGGTCATCGGGGCGCCAGAGCGTGACGTACCGATGATCGCGGCGGGTGTGCTTCGAACTGACGATGTAGAACTCGGTCATATGCAATCTCCGCACTCACAGCAGCACCACTGCATGTCCACGTGCACAATCGGACGGCCCCATGCACAATCGCGTCCAATCCCGAAGTCCCGCTTTTCAATCGGAACCTCGCACTCGCAACGCCGGCAATAGCCGTAGGTGGCCTCTTCAACCGGGTCGGGCTCGGTATCGATGAGGGTCATGGCTGGCCCTCCCGCTGCGCTTCCCACTGCTTCGACCGATGGCCGTGACCGCCGAAGCCAAAGAAACCGTAGCCCGCACCCGGCGTCTCGAATCCATCGCATCCATCGCAGAGCGGAGCACCGCAGACCAACTGGCCAGTGCGGTCGCAATCGTGCGTCGCCTGCGCTTTGCATGAGCAGCACTTCATGCCGTAGTGAACCGCGCAATACTCGGACTCACCGAGTGTTGGCTTCTTGCATCGGCCTACCCATGAGACATCGAATTTGCATTCGCTCATGACTTGCCTCCGAGTGCTTTGGCGAGCGCGGCATCCGCAAGCGCTTCTGCTTTTGAAAATTCAGGGACTCCCTTTTCCCATGAAGAGTACTTATCCTGTTCGCGGGCCAATCTAAGTGCCTGTAGCGCTTCGAGCAGATCAGGCGCTGCCTCGATCAAATTGGCAAGATCCTCGCTTGCGCAACGAATCTCGCCTTTCAAGACAGGATTGCCAGCAGCATCGATCAACCACGGCGCGCGCTGCATCGGGTCGCATTCTTCCCATACCTTGTCATCCCACGCCCAGGGGCCTTTGAAGTCGCTCACGTCGAACCTCCAACCGGCAAGCAATGCGAAACCGCCACGCAACCGGATTTACCTTCGAGCCAAACGACCGCAGTGTGACCGCTCAGGACTTCCGCAGGCGTACGCGTGACGTATTCGGTTACCGGTCCGTCAGGTTTATAGGACTGATAGCGCACGCGGTCGCCAACCTTGACAGCCTTGTTGAACATGGCGACTTCATGGTTTGGGTCGGGTCGTTTCATCGAATGCTCCCGTAAGGCGTAGTCCTGCGCTGAATCCGATTGGACGGATGCAAAAGCCACTTCGTCCTCAGCGCTTCCTTGGCCCGCTCGCGGCGTTCATCGATTGAGTCGACGTACTCGCCCCACTGCCGAAGCATTTCCTTTCGTTGTTCTGTGAATGCGTCGATCATGTCAGTCGTCCATGTCCATGAATTGAAAGTCGCGAGCCTCAAGTGCCGCACGCCGCTTCATTGCTTTTTCGACTCCGGTCAGAAACGCCGCTGCGCCTTTCGCCTTGAGACGAGCGTCGGCAGCGAAGATGGCTGCCTCTTTCGTGGGGCCGAAGGCTATCGCAAAACCCGATTCGATGTGAGTGACAGACCAACGCTGAAGGTCTAATTCAGGCTTGCGTGAGTTCTCGTGGACCCCAAACTCGGCATCGACCGTCTGAAGGCTGCAGGATTCGCCAATGACAGATTCCATCCCGAGGTCTGTGGTAATCATGTATCCAATAGTCACGGTTACACTCCCAAAATGTGTTTAATAACAAGCGCGGCAATCGCAATGACGGATGCGCATACAGTCCACATAAGGATCTCTGCACGCTGGCGGTCGTTGGATAGGTCGTGTTGTTCGTTGGCGAGACGCGCTCTCGCCTCTGCACTGATAGATACGGTGTAGTCGCGATCTGTTGAATCAACTACTTCCCATTGGGTTGTGCTCATGTCGGCTCCTTGTTGGCATCGCATTCGGTACACTCGCCACGCCACTCGCCATCAATCGAATGAACGTCGCCCGTCCCATCGCAATACTGACAACGCGCGAAAGATGCCGCTTTATCCAGGGCCTTGCGCATGCGAGCCACAAAGTTGGATTGCGTCTGGGCGTCGTAATCGAACCAGGCGCAAATGACGGATTCGACTTGCTCATCAGTTATTTCGCTCATCTCGCACCCCAGCAAACCAGATTTAGAAGCGGCGCACCAAGCACCAGGATTAAGACTGCGGAACCTACGCCGACGCAGCAGAGAAGAATCAGCGCACCAGCAAATACGTCGCCGCGAGAACCGCTTACCGGCTCACGTTCCTCGCCGCTTATCTGGCGGGCGATGCGGGAGGAGAGGCGGCGGAAAAGGTGAGGAAGGGTCACGTTGACTCCTTCGGCAGCAATTCGACGCCCACCAATTCATGGATCGTGTAGCCGTAGGGTCCATGACCGCCATTTCCAAGCGCGCCTTCGAGAGCGGGAACATCGCAATCGATCGTGTAGAGCGCTTCATCGCGCATGTCGATGTGGCCGTCGTACGAGCGGCGTTTCAGGATGAAGCGGATCATGCTGGTTCTCGCGAAAAGTATTCGACCTCGGCCACAATCCGTTTCTGATGGGTATCAGCCTCGTTCCGGTTTCCCCATACGTCGTCGTCCCACAGTGCGACGCCGGAGTTCTCCTCGTCCTGCTCGGGTGCGGGCTGGAATTGCTCCCACAGCAGTTCGTTGTTTCTTTTACCCATTTTCAAGTACTCCTATCCGTTGTATGGAGAGCCCTGGAGGATTGCGGCATGTCAACCGGAATTCGTCAGGGCGCCCGAATCGCACGGGCCGCGCCTGTTAGGCGACTTTCTCGATCCGAAAATCGAACTCTTCGACGTAGTAATACGTCTTGTCGTGCCGGTTGTACTCCACCGACGCAATGGCGACATGCTCAACACCGTCGACGAAAAACCCTTGACGGTATTCCTCAGCGCCGCAGTTATATGAGCCTTCGCAATCAGCCGACGCTCTGTCGCGCAGAACATCTTCAAGTTCGTACTCTGCCTTGGCGAGGGATTCGAAAACGTTGTTCTTCGGATCGCGGTCGAAAAGCTCAAGTGCCAACGTTGCCGCCTCAAACACTTTCTTGCTTTGCTGAACGGCAGCAGTCAATTCTTCCTTAGTCATTTACTTTCTCCTTTGGTTAAACCGTTGTCTCGACCGCCTCAATCAACTGCCAGACCGTATCGAAGCCGTCCATCAGGTCGTCACTGAGTTCGATGCCAAGATCGTCCTCGATCGCCATGATGATTTCGACGCGGTCCAAGTTGTCCATGCCGAATTGACCGGACAGCGAATCATGGTCGGCCGCTTCACAACCCAGACAGAGTTGCTCGGCGACAATCTCGCGGATGCTTTGAGCTGTGGTGGTCATTTCAACCCCATGGCACGGTCAGCCCGATCAGCTACCCGGCACAGCGGCCAAACAAACAGGCCAGCACACACCGCGATAAAGGCCCATAGGGATAGGGCTATTTGGAGTTTGGACATGCAATACTCCTAAAGACTGTCGTTCGGTTCGCCGACCTTGACCGGGCCGCGCCGCACCTTGCCGCATGTCTTGCACTTGTAGACGGCGTTCTGCGAGAAGCGGATAGAGGTTCCGCGCGAACTCATGGTCATGCTCTTGAATGTCTTGTTACCCTTGAATTCGTAGTCGTGTTTGCGTGGGCCGCAATCCAGTGTTTCGCTCATCTCATCTTCTCAGCAATAAGCGCTGCTCTCAGCCTTGGCCTCGTCAATCGCTGCTTGTCGGGCAATCTCGAAACAGGGCGAGCAGCAGACCTTTTTAATGTGGAACTTCGGCCAATAAGAGGCGGCTTCCCGTTCCTTGACGTCATCGCGAAGGGTCTTGCATCCCTCGCAATAGTCCTTGACAGTCACGACCATCTTTCGCGCATTCCACGCGTCACGTTGATCGGCATCCATGGTCAGCACCAGCAAATATCGTCGTAGAAGATCGTCGTGAAGCACTCGTGAATCCGGTGTCCCGTGCGCGTTACGAAGTCAAGGCTGTGCAGAACGCCGTAACGAAGGTTGATGTACGAATGGGTTTGCATTTCAGTATCCATTGCGCCGGGGCGCGGGGTTAGGCGGCAAACGCCTTGCGTTGCATATCCAGCCAGCTTTCCGCCCATTCGAGGGCGATCTTTGACACCTGATTAGTTTCGGGCGTATCGCCCTTTCTGATGCCCATGAAAAAGCGCTCGGCCGGACGATTGGAATCAGTCTGAATGCCGAAGTCATCGCCGTAGACATCAACGCCGCGCGCCGTCGCAATCGTTCCGACAAGGCAAGAACATTCGCCCGTGTAGGTCGATCCATCGACTCGCCCATTTTTGAGGGCATCGATTAACGCCGGCACTTCCTTGCCTGCATGAGAAAGCACGTCGTAGAAGTCGGCGCGGATCGGCTGTAGGTCCGCGCCACCGAGGTTCGCGCCACCGAGGTCCGCGCTACGGAGGTCCGCGCTACAG
>Ga0302234_10002873_pt1 | contig 10694 bp, 6 predicted proteins | sample II_Palsa_N3_2_FD_193576 | JGI IMG/M metagenome (GOLD analysis project Ga0302234, IMG submission 193576) | Peat permafrost microbial communities from Stordalen Mire near Abisko, Sweden - II_Palsa_N3_2 | ecosystem: Environmental > Terrestrial > Soil > Palsa > Peat permafrost | place: Sweden... | reverse complement strand
TGCGGATCGATTACCTGGGTTTTTTCCTCGTTGCGGCCGGTTTCGGTAGCCTGCAAATCGTGCTCGACAAGTTCGAGCGCGAGGACGGGTTTTCATCGAATTTCATCTGCCTGTTCACGGCGATCGCAGGCGTGGCGCTCGTGGCGCTGGTCATTCGTGAACTGACGACCGCGCAGCCGATCGTGAACCTGCGGCTTTTCAAATCGCGCGCTTTTGCCATCAGTTGCAGCGTGATGTTTGCGTTCGGCTTCATCATCAACAGCACGACGCAGATGCTGCCGCAATTCACCCAGGAACTGCTGGGCTATGACGCAACCAATGCCGGACTGACGTTGGGTCTGGGCGGTCTCGTCACCCTATTCATCATGCCAATTGCGGGCATTGTGACCGGGCGCCTGTTCCAGCCAAAATGGCTCGTCATGATGTCGCTTGTCGGCACCGGGTTCGCACTGCTTCATACCGCGGGTCTCGACCTGAACATCGGCTTCTGGGATGTATCGCTGTCGCGGCTCTATCAGGTCATCTGGCTGCCGTTCCTCTTCATTCCGCTTTCGACCGTGCAGTTCATCGGCATCCCGCCGAAAGAGAACAACAATGCGTCGGCGCTGATCAACATGATGCGTAATCTCGGCGGCAGTTTCGGTGTGTCGCTGGTGACGACACAGCTCGCGTGGCGGGAACAGTTTCACCATGCAAGGCTCGCTGAGCACATCACGCCGTACAACGGCTTTGTCAGCTCGCTTGGATCGATTGCCTCGAGGGTCGAGCAGCAGGCGTCGGTCATGAGTTACCTCGACGTCTTCATCATGTTGGGGGTGATCTCGCTCGTGCTGGCTCCCGTTTGTTTCTTGTTGCCGAAGTTGCCTAAGGGGGCACAGGTCAATGCGCATTGATTATCGATGGATTCCGTTCGTAGTCCTCCTGTCCGCCTGCACGATGGGACCGGACTTCAAGCATCCTGTATTGCAAGCGCCGGCGCAATGGCCCGATGCGTCAGCCGCTACCGCTACCGATGCCGATGCCGTTCGTTCGGTCCCGGTGCCTGAACCCATTGATCCGCTGTGGTGGAACAGTTTCGGGGATCCGCTCCTGACTGAGCTGGTCACGCGCGCCATGGACAGCAATCTCGATCTCAAGATCGCGGCGGCGCGGCTTGCCGAGTCGCGTGCGCAGTTCGGGCAAGCGAAAGCGGACGAGTTCCCTACGTTGAACGGCAACGCGTCCTACACGCGTGAGCTTCAGAGCGCCGATGGCGTCATCGGCCTGCTCGGGGGCAGCGGGTCACCGTCGGCTACCGATACGAACGGGCTCGGCGGACGACAGGGCGGCATACCGACGCAAAGCGCGACATCAACTGCATTGCCGCCGTTCAACCTGTATCAATACGGCTTCGATGCATCGTGGGAACTCGATCTTTGGGGTCGCGTGAGGCGCACGGCGGAAAACGCAAGCGCCACCGTCGATGCTCAAAACGAAGCGCGGCACGACGTGATCGTATCGACGGCGGCGGAAGTCGCCCGCGATTATCTTAATCTGCGCGGGACGCAGGAAAAGCTGCGCATCACGCGGGAAAATCTGGCCTTCGCCGAGCGCACCGTGCAGTTGACGAACGAGCGCGCCAAGCATGGACTCGCGACCGATCTCGATGTTGCCAATGCGCAAAGTCAGGCCGAATCGAACGCCGCGGATATTCCGCAGGAAGAGCAGCAGGAAGCGAAGCTGATCAACGCCATTGGCGTCTTGCTCGGGGAGTATCCGCAAACGCTCGCGGCGAAGCTGAAGGAAGCGCCGGATGTGCCCGTGGTACCGCCGCGTGTGCCGATCGGGCTTTCATCTGAACTCGCGAGGCGCAGGCCGGATATCCGCGAAGCGGAAGCGCAGCTGCATGCAGCGACGGCGAATATCGGCGCGGCGAAGGCAGATTTTTTCCCCAAGATCACGCTGTCGGGCAGCGTCGCTATTCAGGCGACACAATTCACGAATCTTGGTAGCTGGGGCGCGCGCAGCTATAGCGCGGGGCCGAGCCTGTCGATTCCCATTTTCGAGGGCGGGCGCCTGCGTTCCACGCTCGCCTTGAGGGAAGCGCAGCAGCAAGAGGCGGCGATCACGTACCGCAAGACGGTGCTCTCGGCGTTTCAGGAAGTCGATGACGCGCTGACGGGCTTTAACGCCGAACAGCGTCGCCGGGACCGGCTGGATGCAAGCGTGCAAGCGTCAAAACGCGCGCTGGACATCGCAAACAAGCGCTATGTGCGGGGTCTGTCGAATTACCTGGATGTGTTGACGGCGCAAAAAACCTTGCTGACAAGCGAGGAGCAATGGGTCGACAGCACGGCAACGGTATCGACGAACCTCGTCGCGCTGTACAAGGCGCTGGGCGGCGGCTGGGATACGGAAGCCGGGCAGTACGCCAGTGGCGGCGTAGTGTCCACGGCCGGGCGCGAATGACGCTGGAGGATTGATGCTTAGACGTTGTCCAGCCGATCCGCCGGCAGCACCTGAGAAGGTCGCTGCCGGGCGGAAACAAGCTAGCTGGATAAAGCGCTGACCCGCCTGCACACACACGGGTGACAAGTACCTTGCCGACTTCTTCCTGATATTTCCGGGACTCCGAACTCTCAAGAGCTGGAGTCTCCGGAAAAACGCTGCCTTTTCACACTTACGTTCCCGAGGCAGTCACGATTGCCAGGCTTGGGCAATAATGCGTCGCGCTCAAGTACGGCGTTTGCTGTGAGCGAACTCCGGCAGCGCTAGACGTCGGCGGATCGATAAACACTTGCGCGTTGTTCGATCCCGCGGGCGCGGTGAGCGTCATCGTCACTTTCCACCAGTTGCCCGATTTCACCGCGGTAAGCGAGGTCGCCTGTCCAGAACCCCATGTCCCTCGCACGATAGCGCCCGTATTCGTATTGAGAATCCACGCGAATTCGGAGCCGTTCGGGTCATCGGTCTGGATGGATCCGCCGGGGAAGACCGTCGCGTTCGTGGTAGCAAGAACATAGTCAGTGAAACTATATGATTGGCCGCCTTGAACCCTGATGATTTCGCGGATATTCGAAACCGACGAGCCATTCGTACTGGTCACCGTCGCGGCCCCCTTGTCCGCTCCCGAGATGTCGGTCGCAGGCACGGCGGTGCCGCCATTTTGTTGCGCCCATGCGTCCGGTGTCGCGAGACTCAGCGGCGAATTGACCAGGTTGTTTGCATAGCAGGCTGCCACAGTCTTATTAGCAGGCGGGCCATAAAAGCTTGCAATGCTCGCCTGGATTGCGTTGTCGGTCGGGTCGGATGTCGCTTTGGTGATTACTGCTCCTTCGAAGAACTGGATAGGCGCAGCGCTACCGTCGCCGCCTTCCCCGAGCGACAGACCACCTTGCCATTGCCCGTTGAATGCATGGCCCGCATCGTTGCCAAAGTTAAGCGCTTCCGGGGGCGCCTGGTCATAAAGCGCTGTGAGTACACTCTGCGAGGCATTCCCGCCTTTGACAGCGAAGATATTTGACGCGGCGACCGGCGAGTATTTGGAGAGCACCGTGACGAACTTCTCCTTCGGAGCTTGCGGCGGCCCGTAAAGATACACGCCCGCTTCTGCGTCGACGCCCGGCCAGTTGATATCAAGGGCGTTGCATACGGGGTCCTTGACGTTGGGCGGCTGGCTCGAATTGCCGTCACAATAGCCAAAGACCGCCGCGTTGCCATTCGAGAATGCCAGCGCGAACATTTCGCCTTCGACTTCTCCATGTGCATAGGTACCGGGGTTGGCACTGCTCTCCATATTCCCGTAAGTCCCGCAGCAAGTGGATGACTGGCTGTAGTGCGCGCCCGCCACCATATATTCGGCGATTTCAGAGTCGCCGATCGACTGGTTCACCGTGCCGAACCGGTTGCGATAAGCCTGTCCTGCTAACGTACCCAAGGCTGGAATCTGCGCGCCTTGCAGCGGCACGAAGCCGAGCTTGGCGGGCGTACCGGGCAGCGCCGGCAAATCATTACCGATCGATATCTGCTGGGTCGGCGCCTGGGTGGTCAGCGGGGTGGGAGGCTGGAGCAGTTGAACGCTTAGTGTCCCACTGGTTCCTGGAAGTGTGATCGTCGCGAAGCCGTTGAGAACCGGAACAGTCGTCGCCTTTTGCGCCGCTGTGCTGGTGCTCGGAACGGTCAGCGACTCTGTTCCGTTCGCGTTGAGCGTGAGGGTGGCCGGTACATTGCCGAACGCGCCGCCCTTAAGAGGCGCAACCAGGTCGACCTGATCGTAAATGTAGGTGACGGAACAGGTTGTATTGTTGCAGAACGAGTTCGCGCTTTTGACATTGGCCGAGCTGATCAGCGCGTGGTCGGCGCCATTCGGCAAGTTAGCCGACGTATAGGGATAGACGTCCAGCGTTGTGTTATCCGACGCACGCTGAACCTGGAATAGCGGCCCCCTGTAGTTCTTTGTCAGCAGGCGTGTCACGCTGTGAGCCGCCGAGCACGGCGTGTTGGCTGTTGCGGCAACGTCGCAAGGTAGAGGAGACGCCGATGCCGATTCCGCCGCCGCTTCCGTTGATGCGCTGTTGTTTGACTGGGCTGCAGCAGTGAGTGACGCACTTGTGTTCGCCACGCCTGCGCCTTGAGATCCCGGCGTGCCGCTACTATCTCCGTTACATGCAGCGAGCGCGACAGTCATCGCCAACAAAACAGAAATTAATCCAACTCCTCTGGACATAATGAACTCCTCCTATGAAACCTTGCTTTTTGATTAGATTGAAAAAACTTAGTTATACGAACGTATTTACTTACAATCAGCACTGATCAAGCAGGTACTCTTCGGAACCGTTACTCACTCTTGGAGGGTTATCAAATGCGCTGCCGAGCGACGCAACGCACCTCTGGTCTATGCTGAGCCTTCATCGCACGCCATTCGATCGCGATCCCGCACAGGCGCGACTCGCAGCCGAAAAAAGATGCGCTCAGCCACGCTATCCTCGGAATTGAAGTTGATCGTTTGGTAGACGTTACAGATGCCAGCAAGCTGTGCGGCGGGCAGGGTATCGCACCGCACTGGGGGGCCGTCGAGCAGGATGTTGCCGGCGGCTTGCGAAAAAATGGTGGCATGGTGTGTTGCTGGCAGCGAGGGCTAGGACACGAGGCTAGTGATCACTAGCAGCATCACCACGCGTTGCAGCGCTCTGCGATTCGTCATCCTCGTCTCCATTGTCGTCGCATCGATCGTCTGCCCAACGCGAACAGCAGCCGATGCCGCGAGGCGGTACGGCAGCCTCGCTAGGTAATAATATTAATACATAATATTACCTAGTTATCTCAGTATATTCCCGCATGCTCGCATAAAGGAATTGTACGGCTGTACGCCGCTGCAAGGGAGCGTGGCGCACGTAGTTGGGCGGGTTAGTAATATTATCGCTAATGTAAATTGTAATAAATCGACGGATTGCTCGTCGAACGTTCGTCCGGCGGCGTGATCGAACACGCATGATAACTGAAGCATCCCTAATCAAGTTTTTAGCCGCGTTGTGTGTGCGACTTGCTGGAAACGATCCTTTTCCGGTCAGGTCCGTTTATGCGGCTATCTCCTGGCAGGATGCTACGCTGCCAAGAATGATCGCTGTATTTGGGAAGCTGCCGCCTGCCGCAATTGGCGACGAACGACATGAAAGTTCGGCTACGGAAATTCAGCATGAGACCGGACTTGTGCCAGAGGTGGTTGCTAAGGCGCACCTGCTAAAATCATCCCGATTTCCGACTTACGCATCTTTGAATAAGCCAATCATGAAGAGTAGTCCCAAAGGCGGCCTTATCTATTCCACCGATGGCGGTCGGATGTGTCCCGAATGCCGGCAGCCGCTCGCGGCATGTATCTGCAAGACCGCTGCCAAGACACTGCCGGCAGGTGATGGCGTGGTGCGGGTGAGTCGCGAGACCAAAGGCCGCGGCGGGAAGAGCGTGACGCTCGTTAAAGGGCTGGCGCTCGATCCGCTTGCCTTGGCGTTGTTAGGCAAGCAGTTGCGCACGGCCTGCGGTTCTGGTGGGACAGTGAAGGACGGGGTGATTGAAGTGCAGGGTGACCATTGCGAGCGGGTTATCGAAGCGCTCAAGAAGGTAGGCCACAACGCGAAGAAGGCCGGGGGCTAATCGCTTCAATGCGCGGCGGCGCGATGAGTTCGATGGACCGCGTGCGGCCCAGAGGGGTCTTCCACAACGAATCATGGATCGTTCAATTCGAACGGCACCATCGCCAAGATCCGCTCAACGAAAGTTCATTCGCAACGCACGTTACGGTCGCGCGTTCGAATCAAGTGCCAACCCCGCTCGCACCGGTCGGCTCAGGCAGACTCGAGAACCTCTTCCGGTTCGCCGAACCATCGCGACGCGACCTGCGCAGCCTCCTCGAGGTCAGGAGAGCCATCACTGGCCCAGGCGACAAAGCCATCGGGTCGTACGAGCATCGCGCTCAAGCCAAGCCGATTCTTGGTGTCACTTCCGACATACATGATCCGGCCGCTCCAGCGCTTCGCCAGCGCTTGAAGCGATGGACGAGATTCAAAGTCCAGGAGTAAGCCCTTTCCATTCGAGAGAAGCTCACCGAGCTTCGTGCCGTTGATCAATTCGAAATTGGGGGCGCTGCGGCCTGTCAGCGGGTGGCTGCCGCCAAGATCGTAGCGAAGAGAAACACCCCAGGCGCGTTCCGCGAAGTAGGTTGTCCCGTCGCGGGTTTCCATGAGATCACGGATGATGGCTTCGAGCGCGCGCGAACTCCGGCTTGGACGCATGAGCGCGACCTGAGCGCGCGACCAGTCGAGCACCTGCGCGCCCACCGGATGCCGTTCACTCGTATAGCTGTCGAGCAAGCTGTCCGGCGCGTCGCCACGGACGGTAGCGGCAAGCTTCCATCCAAGGTTCATCGCGTCGCCAAGCCCGAGGTTGAGCCCTTGCCCGCCCAAGGGGGAATGGATGTGTGCGGCGTCGCCGGCGAGCAGCACCCGCCCGTTGCGGTACACCGTCGCCTGATAGGTGCGATCCGTCCAGGTCGTGACAAGGTGAAGAGCCGTCAAGGTGACGTCGGTGCCGGAGATATGACGCAACACCGCCTGCACATGATCGAGCGTGATGGGCTGAGTTCGGTGAAACGCGCCTCCATCGAATGCGACCATTGCAATGGTCCCGGGTTGCGACTGAAAAACCATACCCGTCGGCGTGTAGTGGCGACCCATGCGGAGCTTATCGGGATCGGCAATCTCGACTTGAACGGAATAGCCGGTGAACTCCGGATCAGTGCCGATGAATTCAAAGCCGGCCGCCTTGCGGACGATGCTGTGACCGCCATCGCAGCCGACAAGCCAGCGCGCCCTGAAGGACTGATCGCCGGCGCGCACGGTCACTTCGTCGACCGATTGATCGAAGCCATCGACCCCGAGGCCGCGCCTGATATCCACACCCATCGCGCTCGCGCGAGCGGCCAGCGCCGCTTCGATATGCTCCATGCCGGCCGCCATGTTGGTGTCGGCCGGACTTGGCAGGCGATACCGCCATTTCGAGGTATCGATGTTGCCGTAGTCGAACGGAATGCCGGCGAAGTGGCCGGCCTGACGACGGGGTTTTTCCACTCCCTGCGCTACGCTCTTGCCAGCCCCGTCCTTGGCGAGATCGTCCAGCAACCCGCGACGGTAGAACGCTTCGATGGTCGGCACCGACAGGCCGCGCATTCCGAAGGGGAGCCGCTTCAAGGGCGAGTGGGGATCGGCCGCTCGCTCGAGCACCAGCACCGAGAGATGAGCGAGGCGCAATTCACAGGCGAGAAACAATCCGACCGGGCCCGCTCCGGCGATGACACCATCGTAGATCAAGTCAATTTCCTTAACCGCCTCGGCCATTACAGATCGGGCCAGGGCTTCATCAAATCGCTGACGATCAGCGGCGCCTAATCGCCCGGTCTGAAAGCAGCTCGTCGTCCCACCTGCGGACTGTGGCAAGGAACATAGCGCTTAACTTCTGATCGATCCAGTGATATATATGCAGCATGTCGATGCACCAAATTGATTTAACTCGGATCGATCTCAACCTGCTTGTTGTGTTCGAGGCGTTGCTGCAAGAGCGGCATGTCGGCCGAGCCGCCAAGCGGCTCTCGCTTTCCCAATCCGCGACGAGCCACGCGCTCGGTCGGCTCCGCACCCTGTTCGACGACCCTCTGTTCGCCCGCAATCCACGAGGGATCGAGCCCACGCCGCGCGGGCGCGAACTGGCGAAGCCGGTTGCCGATGCGCTGTCGCAGCTTCGGCAGCTCTTGAGTCCAATGGCCGCATTCGATCCGGCTACGCTTCGCCGGACATTCACGATCGCCACACACGATTACGCCTTTGCCGTCCTTATGCCATCGCTCATGGCCGAATTGCGGACCCAGGCGCCGGGCGTCGATCTACGTTGCGTCAGCATCCATCCGGCCAAAGTGATCGACGGTCTGGATCGCGGTGAGCTGGACTTCGCCTTGGGCGGATTCGTCGGTATCAAGTCGGCGCGGGTCACACGGACGTTGCTGTTCTCCGATCGGTTCGTCGGCGTGGCGCGGCGAGGCCATCCCCGGCTGAAAAATGGCCGGATGTCGCTAAAAGACTTCGTGGACCTGCCACATGTGCTGATGTCGCCAGGCGGCGAATCTCGCGGCGACATCGATCAGGCGCTTACGTCGCTCGGGGTCGAGCGGCGCGTCGCGATAACCGCGCCCAACTTCCTCGCACTGCCTTTCATCATTGAAAAGGCCGACATCATCGGCGTTCTTCCCGAGCGCTTGGCGCTGCGCACGGCCGAGACCGCCTCGATTACGCTGTTCCAGTTGCCAATCAAGGTCGATCCCGTCGAGTGCAATATCCTCGCGCTCGCGCCGCTGATGAAGCAGGCCGAGATGCAGTGGCTCATGGGGCTTTTGAAAAACGCCGCCGCGTCGCCCGCCTGAGAGATGGACCTTGCACCGTAGGGTCTCGCACGCGCCGATCCAGCACGTCGATAAAAAAACGCTTTAGACCACCTCTAATCGATTGAAAGTTGCGCAAATGGGCTAGCGCCCAATTTTGGCTATTGCGGCGCTCTTTTACCATCTTCACAGCCCCCCGAATTGTCCAGGGCCAACATCGTAGCGGCATCATTAGCTGAAGCCGCTAACGCAACTGAGCGAGCGCCCGACCATGCAAAACCTGAAACTGACTCCTATTCTGCTGACCGCGTTAGTTGCGGCGCAACCGCTTCTGGCGCAAGCCGACGTAACCGTGAAAATCGGCCAGGTCTCACCATTGACGGGTGAACTGTCCCACATCGGCAAGGACGACGAAAACGGTGTCCGGCTTGCAATCGAAGACCTGAACGCAAAGAAAATCCGTATCGGCGGACAGGCGGTGACATTCGTGCTTGATTCGCAGGATGACGCCGCTGACCCCAAGACCGCCGTGACCGTTGCTCAGAAACTCGTTGATGACCATGTATCGGGTATCGTCGGGCATGCCAATTCCGGTACGTCGATTCCTGCTTCGAAAATCTATTCGGACGCGGGCATCCCAATGATCACCGAATCCGCAACCAACCCGAAACTGACCGCCCAGGGATACAAGACCGTTTTTCGCATGGTCGCTAACGACGTCCGGCAAGGGACTGTCATTGGCACCTATCTCGTGAAGGATTTGAAGGCCACGAAGGTTGCGATTGTCGATGATCGCACTGCCTACGGACAGGGCCTGGCCGATGAAGTGGAAAAGGCAGTCAAGGCTGCGGGCGGTACCGTTGTAGACCGTGAATATGGAACTGACAAAACGACTAACTGGATGGCTGTTCTCACGACCATCAAGAGTCACGTTCCGGACGGCATCGTATTCACGGGCGGAGATACGCAAGCCGCCGCGTTCGCGCAGCAAGCTCAACGACTCGGCCTGAAGGCCAAATTGATCGCGGGCGACGAGGCATGCACCCCGCAATTCATCAAGCTCGCCGGTGCATCCATGAATAGCGACACGTACTGCACACTTGCTGGGGTGCCTCCCTCGAAGATGCCCCAGGGCGACGCTTTCTTCAAACGCTATCAACAGCGATTCGGCGTGCAAGTCCAGCTTTACGCACCGTATGCCTATGACGCCGTGATGGCGATGGCTGGTGCAATGCAGGCTGCGGATTCAACCGACCCGAAGGTCTATCTGTCAAAGCTTCAAACGCTGAATTTGGACGGCGTGACTGGCCCGATCCAGTTCGACGAGAAGGGCGACATTCGGAATGGAGCGATTACGGTTCGGCAGTTTGGCCAGGGCGACTGGCAGGATCGGAGCGTCGTCCGATAAAAAGCGCGGTTGGTCCTTGGGCACGATGCGAACCGCCGGCGGTGCCATTCGCAACGGATCGAGGTCGAGGGCCGGCGACGGCGCAGTTGTTGCCGCCTTCGCGCGTCTTTCGATCATCAGACTCCGTGGTTCATTCATCGAGATCCACAGGCACGTCCAGCCCGACTTTCACGCGGCTCATGCTCACCAGTGTCTTGAAGCGCTTCACGTTGTTATTGGCGAAAAAAAGCTGTCGGGTAAGGTCGTTGTATTGCTCCATGTTCCGCACGGTCAGGACAAGCACGAAGTCCCATTCGCCCGCGACGTAGTAGCACTGCTGGATCTGCGGACACAGTTCGAAGGTCCGCTTCATCGCGTCCAGCAGGTCGATCTGTTCGCTCTCGA
>Ga0302234_10002872_pt1 | contig 10703 bp, 13 predicted proteins | sample II_Palsa_N3_2_FD_193576 | JGI IMG/M metagenome (GOLD analysis project Ga0302234, IMG submission 193576) | Peat permafrost microbial communities from Stordalen Mire near Abisko, Sweden - II_Palsa_N3_2 | ecosystem: Environmental > Terrestrial > Soil > Palsa > Peat permafrost | place: Sweden... | reverse complement strand
CAGCACTTTTCGGTGCCTTCTTCCTTTTAGATACTGTCTCCGCCACACTACGCCTGTACTTAACCCAAACAGGAATGACATCATGAAAATGAGTGGAAAAACCGTATTGATTACGGGCGGAACAAGTGGGATCGGCATGGAGCTGGCCAAACAATTAAGCGTCCGGGGCAACACAGTGATCGTCACCGGCCGGGATCTCCAAAAACTGGAAACCGCACGGAAAGCCATGCCGGGAATCCATGTTTTTCAAAGCGACGTCAGCGACCCGGCGAGCATCGAGTTGCTGTACACAACTGTGTCCGATCGGTTTCCGATGCTGGACACATTGGTGAACAACGCGGGCGCCATGCGCAATATCAAGCTGGATCGGCAACATCAACTGAATGATCTGACCGCGGAAATCGACGGAAATCTGAAGGGACCCATGTGGATGATCCAGGCGTTCCTTCCTTTGCTGTTGAAGCAGAAAAACAGCCTGATTGTGAATGTATCTTCGGGTCTGGCATTTGTCCCATTTCCGGCCGCGCCGATCTACAGCGCATCGAAGGCCGCAATTCACGCCTACACAAAGTGCCTGAGGGCGCAGTTGGAAGGCACTTGCGTATCGATAGTCGAATTGGCTCCCCCGGGCACCGAAACCCCGCTGTTCCGGGGTGAGTTCGCCGAGGAAATGAAAGGTGAGAAAGGCATGAATGTCACTGTGCTGGTGCAGCGTGCCATCGCCGGCATCGAAGCCGGGAAACCCGAGATTCGCCCGGGCGTGAGCAATGTGCTGAAAATTGCCAGCCGCGTTGCGCCGAATTTTATGTTCCGGCAAATGGTAAAACTCGGTCGGGCGAAACCGTCCAGCGTCTGAGCGTGTTTCCTTCAACGCCGGAGATTGGCTCTTGCGTGCATCACTGGGCACACCAGACCGACCTCGACAAGTTCAACTATCCGAACCAGATCGGACCGGGCGTGTACGACATCCACTCGCCGAACATGCCGACGCAGGAACATATCGTGCAACCGGTGCGGAAGGCGGCCGAACGGATTCCGGCGCTCACCAATATAGTGGCGGCAGCTAAGACCCTGCGCGCTTCCGCCCAATGCAGTCAGTGCCGCGCTACCGGTCCAGGCCGGTAGGCGCGGCCCTTTACTTTTGTTAGCTGCGTTGACTCGACTCGAGACTGTCGTAATCTTTTATCCGGTAGATCACGAAGGAAATCAGCCACGCCAGGATGAAAACGCCAATGATGATAAAACCGAGATTGTTGAAATTATCATTCAACATACCAATGGCGTCCCAGAACCGGCCCTTTAGCTCGAGTTGATCGGCCAGCAATCCCAAGGCTTCGATACCTCCGATCAACACCGCAACGACCACGGAAACGAGCGTGATCGTCAGGTTGTAATAGAGTTTGCGAATCGGCCGAATGAATGCCCATTCGTAAGCACCCAGCATCAGAATCCCATCCGTCGTGTCCACCAGCGACATCCCGGCGGCAAAAAGCACCGGGAACACCAGCACCACCCAGATCGGCAATCCTTGCGCTGCCTGGGTCGCGGAAATACCAAGCAGACTGACTTCGGTCGCCGTATCGAAACCCAGGCCGAACAGAAAGCCGAGCGGGAGCATCCAGATAGGTTTCGAGACCAAGCGGAACATCGGGCGAAATAGTCTTGCGAGCAGTCCGCGATTATTCAGCAGCAGGTCGAAATCGTCATTGTCGTACCCCTCCCCACGTCGGATCTTGTTGAATGCTCGCCACACGCCCCGAAGAATGACGATATTGATCGCGGCGATTAAAAACAAAAACAACGCGGATACGCTGGTAGAGACAATTCCACCGACCGTTTTCCAGGCTTCAAACCTGGTCTGTAACGCCGCCGCAGTGGCAGCAACGGCGGCGGCAACCAGCAACACGACGGTTGAATGGCCGAGTGCAAAAAAGAACCCGATCGACACGGGCTTTTGTCCATCCTGCATCAATTTGCGCGTGACGTTGTCAATCGCGGCAATATGATCTGCGTCGACCGCGTGGCGCAAGCCGAAGCCGTAGGCGAGCAGACCCGTGCCGAGCAGGAGCGGGTGGCCATGGAATGCCATGAATGCCCAAATCCATGCGCCAACATTAAAAATTGCAAGAACGGTATAGATTCCGATGACGCGCTGACGCAGGCCGTCAGCTCGATAAGTGACTTGAGAGTTGATAGTGGACATGACAGGTCCTATGATTAGGCTGTCTTTGCAATATCCGTCCGTGAAACTACGGACGACGCGTATCGGGACACCCCGCCCGATACGGCTGCGCAGACCTAGGGGGACGGCAGGTCTCCTGGCTCGCAGGTCAATGCATGATGCCGACCTTCCCGGTTTCCCAGTGGTCACAATTGGCAACATACTCGCCGCTTACAGTTGCGGGGGCAGCCGCAGCTTCGAGTTTTGCGCTCTCACTGCGTTCCCTTTTAATCCCGATCGGGAGCCATCTGCGGTGGAGTTTATCAGGTAAGTGTGGCGGAAAGCATCGTCATGTGGTCACCGCATCGACCGACCGGGGAGAACGCGCTCGCGTCGTCGATTCAAGGCAAAATACGGACACACTTCGATGCCGCGTTATCTCCTGGAGATGCACTGTTGGTGGTTCTTCACAATAAAGTTGTGAATGGCTTGAATCGGCAAACCGGCCTGAGCGGATTCTGAAAATGTCCTCAAGACTCGATAAAGTTGCAAACACACCCACATGGCGCGGCAATTTTTACGCTCTTCGAACAATAAGTTGCAAACAAGAATCCTCGGATTTAGTACGGGTTGACCGGCAGGCCGCCACAACAAAAAGGAACGGAAGTGATTGCGGATAAGGTCACGAAGACCGAAGACGGTGGAGGCGTCGAGCAGCTGGACGGTAGCTTCTCGCATCAGCGAACTCACACTCCCGCCACCTTGAGCGGACACTGGCAAGCTAAGGCCGAAATTCACCATCGGGCTAAGATCTAAGACCGTCCGATGGAAACTCTAGTCAGGCATCGTGTTCATTTGGCTGCTGTGGCGACTGAAGAAAGTGAGGAATTGTCGGGTCAAGGCAAGCCCACTGTTGCGCACTAGCGGTATATATGTCTAGTGTTGGCTTGAAGTTCGAGGCATCGTCCAGCGAGGGAAACCGGATAGACGTGACTTGTGAATAAGCGTCGCTTTGCGTGAACAAAGGAGTGCCGCAGTTTGGGCAAAAACTACGAGTTGTGAGACCACCACTGCTTGCACGAACTGCGTATGTTTTCGGCATGCCAATGATCTCAAGATCGGCAGTCGTGACGATAATGCCTGACGCAAAAGGAGCGCCACTTGAGAGCTGACAGTCTTTGCAATGGCAGTTGATCATGGCTACGGGTTCCCGCACACTTGTATAGCGGATCGACCCGCATGCGCACCCGCCTGAGAAAGGAATATTCATATTGCGCTCTTCTATCGAATGACGCTGCGTTTTGTCAAACCGGCAACCGCGCCCGGCATGACAAAATGATGGCTAGCGGTGGCTGCGAGGAACCGCGAAGAAGGCGGCCACCGCGAGCAGCGCTAGGGTCGGGAGCACGAAGATGCTGCCCTCGGGGCCGGTCGTGCCGCCGGAAAGCAGAGGCCACCCGATAGGGTGGGAGGCGAGCAGATGGTAGCGGATCATGTTGCCGCTGTCGCCGACACCGTAGAGGAAGGATTGGGCCCAGTTCCACGAAGTGTGCGCGCCGATGCCCCACCAGAGTGAACCCGTCCGCCACAAGCTGAAGATGAAGGTGAGGCCGAAGAGACCCACGGCGAACAGGCCGAACGGGCTCTCGCCGGGGTTGCTGCTGTGGCCCAAGGCGAAGACGGAGCAGAGCACGAGAGCGGCGGTCCAGAAGCCGAAGGTGCCGGCCTGCTTAGGTGTGGTGAAGGGGCGGTAGAGGGCGGAGAGGCCGCGAGTGAGGGTGAACTGCAGATATCCGCGGAGGAAGGTCTCTTCAAAGAGTGCGACGATGAGGAAGCCGAAGGCCCAGACAGCCGCGTATCGGAAGATCGCGACGGGCGCGAGCAGCAGGCGATCAAAGACCAGCAGATGGGCTTGCCAGAGGACCAGCACGAGCAGGGAGAGCAGGACCAGGCCCGAGAAAAGCCCGTGCAGGAAGAGCCGCAGGCGTCCTGAACCGCCCAGACCATAGACGCCGATGGGACGGCGCTCGATGCGGGAGAGGATCAGCGTGGCGAGCGAGACCAGCAAGAGGATCACGCCTTCGCTGACGATGGAGGCCAGGGGTGGCAACTCCGGCGAGGACTGGACGGGAGTGGTGTGAGGCTGCGCTGGAAGCAGGTGCAGGTGGCTGACGGTGTAATTCAAACCGAGGCAAAGAAGAACGAAGAGGAGAATGCCCCAGCCGGCGCGGAGACCCTCATCGCCGAACAAGATACGGTGGAGGAGGCGCAGCTTGGGAGCGCCTTGAGGGACCGGAGCGGAAGGGTCGGGCTGGGTGAAGTTCGGGTCGGTCAAGGGATCTCCTCGTCATTGGAGCTGCTGGCGGTAATGGTGCGGGATCGTCACGCACGAATATCGTCGATAGTGGAAGCGATGGGCGCTCCGAGACAGCATGGTGAAACCTCCGCGAACCGGTTCGCCGCAGCTACTGACTAAACCAGCGAGCCGCAGCGTCCGCAGTGTCTTCGGGCCGCGTATTGAACGCGATGGACGCATTAGGAGCACATGTGTGCACCGTATTGACGAGAGCCTCGAAGAGCATCAAGCTCTTTGGCGGAATGCGTATCCCGCCGCCAATCACAACACAATCATAAGCTGTGGCTGTCAATTGGCGTTCAAGCACAATGGGGGCCGTTTCATCGGGTTGCACTAGGCAAAGATCGGCATGCCATCCACGCGCCGCCATTTGCTGCATGCCGACGGAAATCCCGGCATGAATTTTCGCCGCGTCGAAACCCGGCGGTAACGCAGGGTCTGAGTAGTCGACCGTTTCAGGCTCCTGGCCGACGAACAATACTCGCTTCGAGTCATTCATTTCGCTCATCACGTTCTCCTTATCCGGTGATCGTTCGTGCAAACGCGTCGCGCGTTGAGAAATCGAAAGGGTGCGGGAAATATAGATTTTGCGCCGGGTATATTAGCATGCCGGAAACTAGCGCGTACGCGGGACGGCAGAGGAAGTGGCGCCGGGCAAATCTGAAATTGCACTATCAAGAGCGGCGGCGATCGAGCGACGATACACATCTCCGGTTGCCGAAGTCCGACATGTCTCGACATCCCACCGCCCGAAACGCTTCGCGACGAACGGGGCTGCTTTCGTCGAATATCAGGGGCTTGTCATTCTGCTCGACGCCGCAACCGTCAGCAATCTGCCACATTGCTGACGTAGAACCCAGCCCGCCCCAATGGCGGCAATGGCCGAATTCCGGCCCAAAATGAAGCACCTCCCCGCAACGGAGAACAATTCGAAGATCCTAGCAGTCGGCAATTCACGTGCAGGAATGGCGGGAAATGACCTCGGTGGCCCTGGCAAACAACAAAAATTGACCATCAACGAAGCATTAGCAATTTTATTGTCTAGGTCTCATTCGAAATTCTCAACTTTATTGTGAAGAACCAGTTGGTGCTGGTAAAAATGGCCGCGCTGTTCGCGGTAACGGCAATAGCCGAAATCGTGGGCTGCTATTTACCGTGGCTCGTGCTGAAACAAGGCAAACCACTATGGCTGTTATTCCCCGCGGCACTATCGCTGGCGTTGTTTGCCTGGCTGCTCACGCTTCATCCGACGGCAGCGGGCCGCACCCATGCGGCGTATGGCGGCATGTATATCGGTGTAGCGCTGCTGTGGCTGCGTTTGGTGGACGGCATCACCTTGAGCCGCTGGGACATTGCGGGCGCCGGCATGGCCTTGGCGGGCATGGCCGTCATCATCCTCCAACCCCAGGCATCGTGATCATTTCAGCTTGATGGCTGCAACTCTGCTTGGGTTGCATCAACTTTACCCTCTGTTTGAGCATCCATTGCGGAGCAATCCGGCTCACGGCTGCTGCGACGCAAACCCCAACCTCACTTTGGCACGTCCGCCGACGGTACTTAGCCCGCGCGGGTTACAGCCTATCATCACTCAAACGATTGAGGTCGACGCCGGCATACCCTCATATAAAGGCAGTTAAACTTGCAATTATAACTTGCAAGTTTAACTGCCTTTATGCAATATCCTTACTTCCCTACGACGACAGACGGTTGAAGCTATGCAACAAAAAAATCTCGAAGACGAGGTCATCGACTTTACCCGTGCCATCGGTCTGTTGTTGCGTCGCGTCCGCGTAGAAACCGCCTCATTGGAGCTTTCCCTGACCGAGTCATCCGTCCTCGGGCGCTTGACACAAGACGGTCCCGCAACCACTGCTGAACTTGCCCGCGCGGAATGCATGAAACCTCAATCGATGGGCGTCACCATCGCAGCGCTCGAGGAGATGGGTCTGGTTAAACGCAAGCCGCATCCGACCGATGGACGCCAAATGAATATTCAGCTCACCGCCAAAGGGCTCGCGACGCGAAAAAGCGTGCGCGAAGCGAAGGTGAGCTGGATCACGCAGGCCATCGCTCAGTTGGACGAAACCGAGCGCGACACGCTATTCAAGGCGGGCAAGATCATCAGAAATCTGGTGGAAAAATGAGCGGCGACAGTACCAGCAGTGAACTATCGAAAGGCATTGACCCGGTAGTCTGGCGAGTTGCGGCGGTGGTATGCCTTGGTCCGTTCATGACACAAATGGATTCGACCGTCGTCAACGTCTCCATGTCGGCCATCGGCGGGTCGCTGTACGCTCCGATTGCGACAGTGCAGTGGATTATCAGCGGCTACTTGCTCGCCTTGGCATTGATGCTGCCGCTTAACGGCTGGCTGGTGGATCGCATCGGCGCCAAACGGCTTTATGTGTGGTGCTTCTCGGTATTTACCTTGGCTTCGCTGCTATGCGGTGCCTCGCGGACCATGGATCAACTCATTTGCGCCCGGGTGCTGCAAGGCATGGCCGGCGGAATTTTAGCGCCGATGGCGCAAATGATGATTGCGCGAGTGGCGGGCAAACATATGGCCCGTGTGATGGGCTACGCGGTCATGCCGGTTTTGCTGGCACCCATCCTGGGTCCGGTTTTGGCCGGAGCGATCTTGCAGCACGCGACCTGGCCTTGGCTTTTCTACCTCAATTTACCGGTCGGGATATTCGGTATCGGCTTGGCGCTGCTCCTGCTGCCGAACGACGCAGCCTCGATCCAGAAGCGTGCTTTTGATCTCCCGGGTTTCCTCTTGATTTCACCCGGTCTGGCTTGCCTGCTCTACGGCTTTCAGCAAGCCGCACACCGTAACGGCGCCTGGACTTTATGTGTCGGCGCAAGCTTCATGAGCATATTTTTCTGGCATGCGATGCGAAAAGGCAGTGCAGCCTTGATCGATCTGCGCGTCTTCAACAATCGAATTTTTTCAGCCGCGGCCGCGGCCCAGTTCTTCTTTAATAGTTTGATGTACGGCAGACAGTTTCTGATTCCCCTATACCTGATCACCGGCTGTGCGCTGTCCGCATCACAAGCCGGTTGGATGGTGGCTTCCATGGGCATAGGGATGATGATTTCATTTCCGATGGTAGGATTTTTGACCGAAAGATTCGGCTGTCGCAGGGTGTCTGCCGGCGGCGCATGGTTGGCGCTGTTAAGCATGTTGCCTTTTTTGTGGATGATCCACAGCCAATTTTCGCCCTCCTGGACTGTCGTTAGCCTGTTTGTTGCAGGCATCGGCCAGGGTACGATAGGCATCCCCTCGATATCCGCGGCGTATGGGTCGGTGCCCAAGGATAAACTTCCGCTCGCGAACACCGCGTTGAATATCGTCCAACGGCTGGGAGGCCCGCTTGCGACTACCGCCATCGCCATCGTCATCTCGCTTACGTCGCCGGCAAATCCCACCCATGGGACTCAGCCGTTTATGCTGGTGTTCGTGTTACTGACCGCCATCCACGTGCTGATGCTGGCGTCGGCAAGCTGTTTGCCGCTGCATATGCAGCGCAAGAATGGATAGCACGCACGAGACTGAGCGTAGTGTTGTGCATCCACCTCATTCCGACTCATCAACTTGGTTTGCAGTTAGTTACTTGGATTCGACGCCGCTCAATTCGACTACGCCAGATAAGCAAAACCCCACGCTACGAAAAACGTGGGGTTCGTCAGCAAGCTGCGCGTCTCGCAGGGTATGTTTCTTTGTCTAGTCGGTACACACTGAAGAATAGCCACCGCCAGGTTGGTAGAAATCCCCCCAACTGGTGATCGCCGTCTGCTCCGGGCCGGAAATATAACCCGGTAATGGATTCAAATCGATAGTGCTGTTCGTTTTACTCCCAAACTCAACCTCCTCGGTATATGCCAAACTGTGAACGGTCTCCGAACCGGCACCAGTCTCAGACTCAAGCACTTGACCATTCACGACGACCTCAAACACTGATTCAAATAGATCTACCGCTGGGTTGACAGAGTGTTGTGCCAATGAGCTATTCACCACTAACACGTAGGTTTGGCCGGGTACATAACTACAAGAGACAACCGGAGGCGGTGTGACACACTGCAAGCCCGTCCAAGTCGCCCCGGTCCAAGTCGGTGCGACGCTTTGAGTTTCGCCACTCGGACAGGTCGGCGCGGCCACATAATTGCACTGAGGTGATGTGTAGCCCGATCCCATCCAGTGCGCTGCCGCTATCGTGGTCCACCCGGCACCTGTCGAGCATGCAGGAGCCTGTTGTGGCGCCTGCATGACAGCGGTCGTGCAGGTTGAGTCTTGATAACCGGCGGAACAACGTACCGGCGTGGCGAAAACCGGCCGGCCGACCAAGAGCACAACCGCGAACGCGGCCACTTTAAGCCACAGCGAATTTTTTAGCAGAATCATGTATTTACTCTCTAAAAAGTGCAATATGTTTCGGCTGTGGCGGTGCCCGCAATGGGCACGCCGCCGCCGTCGGTGATCTGAACAGTCCAAGGGCCAGTGCCTTCCACCGGCGAGAAATTCACGGCAGCGGTGCTGTCCACGGTAAAGTTTTGTGCCGAGACCACGATTTGGGGAAGACCGCCACCCGGACACTCGGGGGCAGGCACGACCGAGCCGTCCACCACCGTGTAGTAGTTGTAACGCTGCCCTGGCCCACCTATCGGCAACCACTGACCGAACTGGCAGACCAACGGCAGGCCGGAGCCGTCGACGTCGCTCGCAATGGCGCCGTTAGGCGAACACGCGGTGCGCGGCGTGGCGATATTGCCCGGTTTGAAACTACCGGATGAGGTGACGTTGCCCGCATTGACTGCCGCGTAAGCGCTGGTGCCACTTTGCAAAACTTGCAGCGCACCGGTCTGGTACAGGTCGGTGTTACCTGAGCCGTCATTGCTGAGTGAAGTCGACCCAGTGCCATTCACCGCCACAAACGACGCCCCGGTCACAGCGCTGGCGGCAGTGATCGCGGCGGCGTTAGTGATGCTTTGCGACCCCATGTTTAAATTAGTGTTCATCTCGTTGAGTTGAGGCTGACCCGGCACGGCGACGCGGTATAGATAATCGCCATTGAGTTGCGCGCTCGTAAACGCCAGCAATGAGGCGAGGTGTCCGCTACCTGGGCTGGTGAAGCCGGTTAATGGGACCTTCCAACCGCCATATACGCCATTGGCGTTACTCGGACTCATGGTTGCGTCACCGCCCTGATTGGCATATGGGATAAAGCCACCCTGCGCCCCGATTTGCGCGGCAATCTGCACCATTTGCTTGATCGGAATCGTCGGGGTGCCCTGCGTCGTTACCAGTGACTCCAATTGGTCAGTCTGGGGTTGCAGCACCTGAACCAGCCACGTTTGTTGATAGACATTCGTTGCAGGAAAACCAGGAGGGAGATATTGGGCCAGACTCAGCATCGAGAACGTAATCGACACCGGTACCGTTGCCGTGGCCTGGGCCGCAAGGGTGGTGGCGTTATCTGAAATGTATTGCGCCGCAGCCTTATCAAAAATCAGCATTTGACCGGCCGCAGCGGACGTCATGATGTTGTTTACGCCCTGCTTGGCAAAGCCAACAAACCCCCCAAGCATGAGCATGGAAAGCACGACCGCGACCAGGTATCCGAGGATTGCCTCCATAACGTTGGGTCTCTAGTTTTTCTGCGCCAACGCGCTTTTAATGATGAGTCGCACCAATTGCACCCCCATGAGGGGGACAACGAACGCCCCGAACGGCAATCTCTGTTTGCTTGCGGCGTCTGCTGAAAGTTGTCGCAAAGCCGGGCCCCAGTTTGGGCCCGGATCGCTTGTTAATGGCGCCACGGTTGCTTTGACTCGGCTCATGGATGATCTTGTATATTTCGTATCATGGTTATTATACGTACAATATCACATTGATAGCGGACCGAGCAAAATAATGGCAATGACCGTCGTACCAGATAACAAGAAGCAATGCGGGACGCGCCCGTGTCACTCACCCAACCAAGAATCCGGCGAACTTATTTGCTTTCAATGCATCTGTCGCACGAGGGTACGACGGCAGGTAAGGCCCGCCCAACCCGCGGCAATATCCACTTTCCGCTGACTTGAGCATGGGTTGATTGGCCCCGCATTACCCGTGAGGTAATTGACCCGTTGCTGCTCACTCCACCTTTGTCAGCGAGAATGGCGTCGCAGACAGCGAGGTCCAAG
>Ga0302234_10002871_pt1 | contig 10703 bp, 10 predicted proteins | sample II_Palsa_N3_2_FD_193576 | JGI IMG/M metagenome (GOLD analysis project Ga0302234, IMG submission 193576) | Peat permafrost microbial communities from Stordalen Mire near Abisko, Sweden - II_Palsa_N3_2 | ecosystem: Environmental > Terrestrial > Soil > Palsa > Peat permafrost | place: Sweden... | reverse complement strand
GCCAGACTGGCCCGAGCGTCGACCCCGTCGCTTTCCGGCCTGACTCTGCCTCCTTCGGCGCCGGCCTGCCGATCCCACTGCCACCGTTCTCCTCGGAACCGCAACCTGGCCATCAGGACGATGACCACGAGGAGCCGCACCGCTACCGCACGATCTGGCTGTCCGATATCCATCTGGGCTCGAGCGGCTGCCAGGCGTCGTATCTGCTCGACTTCCTGCGCCACAACGACTCGGAGTATCTGTACCTGGTCGGCGACATCATCGATGGCTGGCAGTTGAAAAAGGGCTGGTACTGGCCGCAAGCGCACAACGACGTGGTGCAGAAAATCCTGCGTAAAGCCCGCAAAGGCACCCAGGTCGTCTACATCCCCGGCAATCACGACGAAGCCGCGCGTCAGTTCTGCGACCTCGCCTTTGGCGACATCCATGTGCGCGGCGAAGCGTTTCACACCACGCTCGCCGGCAAGCGCCTGTGGATCGTGCATGGCGACCTGTTCGACGGCGTGATCCAGCATGCGAAGTGGCTCGCCTACCTTGGCGACACGCTCTACACGGTGATCCTCGTGCTGAACCGCTGGTTCAACCGGATCCGCAGCCGTCTCGGCTTCCAGTACTGGTCGCTGTCGCAGTACCTCAAGCATCAGGTGAAGAACGCGGTGAATTTCATCTCCTCGTTCGAACGTGTGATGACCGACGAAGCGCGTCGCCGCGGTTGTGACGGCGTGGTCTGCGGCCACATCCACAAGGCGGAGATTCGCGATATCGACGGCGTGCTGTATTGCAACGACGGCGACTGGGTCGAAAGCCTGTCGGCGCTCGTCGAGACCTTCGAAGGTGAACTCAAGGTGATCTACTGGACCGTGATGCGCGCGCCTGAAGTCAGCGCGCAAAAGGCCCGCGCGACCGCCTAGTGGCCAATCAGCAGTACCCGCGTCATCCCTTTTAACTTCTATTGGGCCAAACCGATGAAGATCATGATCGTCACCGATGCATGGGAGCCGCAGGTCAACGGCGTGGTACGCACGCTGAAGAACACGACCCGCGAACTCACCGCGCTTGGCCACCGTGTCGACCTGTTGACGCCGCTCGAATTCAAGACGATCCCGTGTCCGACGTACCCTGAAATCCGCCTGTCGCTGTTTCCGAAGCGCAAGCTGCACGAGCGCATCGACACGTTCGCGCCGGACGCGTTGCACATCGCCACCGAAGGCCCGCTCGGCATGGCCGCGCGCGCTTACGCGATCAAGCACAAGCTGCCCTTCACGACCGCATATCACACTCGCTTCCCGGAATACGTGCAGGCCCGCTTCGGCGTTCCGCTCGCCGTGACCTACAAGTTCCTGCACTGGTTCCACAAGGCATCGCTGGCCGTGATGGCGCCGACGCCGGTTGTCAAGACCGACCTCGAAAAATTCGGTTTCACGAATGTGGTGCTGTGGACGCGTGGCGTCGACCTGGATATCTTCCATCAGATGGACTCCAAGGTGCTCAACACGGCGCGGCCAATCTTCCTGTACGTCGGACGCGTGGCGGTGGAAAAGAACGTCGAAGCGTTTTTGAAGCTGGATCTGCCCGGTTCGAAGTGGGTGGCCGGTGAAGGCCCGGCGCTCGCCGAACTGAAGTCGCGCTATCCGACGGTGAACTATCTGGGCGTGCTGACTCAGGCCGAACTCGCCAAGGTGTACGCCGCGGCTGACGTGTTCGTGTTCCCGAGCCGCACCGATACGTTCGGCCTCGTGCTGCTCGAAGCGCTCGCCTGCGGCACGCCGGTCGCCGCTTACCCGGTCACCGGCCCGATCGACGTGCTCGGTGACGGCGGCGCCGGCGCGATGAACGAAGACCTGCGCGAAGCCTGCCTCGACGCGCTGAAAATCGACCGCAATCATGCCCGTGCATGGGCCGAGCGCTTTTCGTGGACCGCCGCCTCCGAGCAGTTCGCCGCGCATCTGAAGCCGCTGCCGCGGCCTACGTTCAGCGAGGAGAGCGCGGCCGCGTGACGCGCTCCGCCAAGCCGCCCATGCGAGCAAGACCCTCCAGCGTCCGGCGTGCCCCGCACGACACGCTGCATTCCGTCGAAACGGATCGGACCGGCATCGATCCGTTCGACGATGTCCACGAAGCGAGCACGCCACAGGCGGCGGACAACGCGTCGCTGCGCCGCGGGGCGGGTCCTTCGCTGCAGCCAAATTCACATTCCGCGAACGACGCGCAGACCCACGGGCAGGCACGGCAATCCGCCGGCGCGTCAGGCGCTGCGCACGACGCGCACGCCGAAGCCCACGAGCCGCTTGGCCCGGACGATCCCCTCGCACCGCTGCCTTTCAACCCCTACAAGGGCAATCGCGGCGTAACGCGTGCATGGCACGCAATGAAAAACTCGCTGGCCGGCTTTCAGGTCGCAATCCGCGAAGAAAGCGCGTTCCGCCAGGAACTGACGCTGGCAGCCATCCTCGTGCCCTGCGGCGTGATTGTCCCCGTCGACCCGGTGAGCCGCGTGCTGCTGCTCGGCTCGGTGCTGCTGGTGCTGATCGTCGAACTGCTGAATTCGAGCGTCGAGGCCGCTATTGACCGTATCTCGCTCGAACGGCATGAATTGTCGCGGCGCGCCAAGGATCTCGGCAGCGCCGCCGTGATGGTGGCGCTCGGCATGTGTCTGATGACATGGGTGCTGATTGTCGGCCCATTGTTGGTGCATTGGATTCGGGCGTGGCTCTAGCCTCGCGTCCCATATGCCACCACGGCGTGAAAACCCTGACTTTGGCTTGGGTATGAGAACGGTCGGTTTATAATCGTTCGATAGTCTCGAAATATACCAACCGCGTCAGGGTTAGCTCACAGCAGCGGCACAGCGCTGCGCGACGAGCCTGGCGCTACCAGGGCCGGACGACATGGAAGCAAAACCTCCCCGCCGCACCCGCGAACGGATTCTCGAACTGTCGTTGAAGCTATTCAACGAAATCGGCGAGCCGAACGTCACGACGACGACGATCGCCGAGGAAATGGAAATCAGTCCGGGCAATCTGTACTACCACTTCCGCAACAAAGACGACATCATCAACAGCATCTTCAGCCAGTTCGAGCAGGAGATCGAAAAGCGTCTGCGCTTTCCGGACGATCACCGCGCGACGATCGACGAGATGTGGTCCTACCTGCAGTACATGGTCGATTTCACGTGGCGCTATCGCTTCCTGTATCGCGACCTGAACGATCTACTGGCGCGCAACCGGACGCTCGAAACGCACTTCAAGCAGATCATCAGCCACAAGGTGCGCTTTGCCAGCCAGTTCTGCGATCAACTCGTCGCAGATGGGGAAATGGTGGCGACACCGGACGAACTGAACGTGATCGCCACTAACGTCGGCGTGATCGGCACTTATTGGCTGTCGTACCAGTTCGTGATGAACCCGCGCAAATACAACGAGCAGGAAGCGATCCAGGCCGAACTGCATCAGGTCAGCGTGCAGATCGTCTCGCTGATGGCGCCGTATCTGCGGGGCCGCTCGCGGCAACTGTTCGACGATCTGATTTCGGGCAAACTGCCCAAGCGCGAGTTCTACGACTACCTGCCGCAAAAGGAAGGCGCCGCGCCGCGCAACGAACCGAAGGACGTTTGAACATGAAGGCGGTATGCGTGTACTGCGGCTCTTCTAACGGAGCCAAACCGCTCTACGCCGAGGCCGCCCGCGGCTTCGGACGGGCCCTGGTCGAGGCAGGCCTCGCGCTCGTCTACGGCGGCGGCAAGGTCGGCCTGATGGGCACGATTGCCGATGCCGTGATGGAGGCCGGCGGCCGTGCCATTGGTGTGATTCCCGAACTGCTCGTCAACAAGGAAGTCGGCCATAACGGCCTGACTGAATTGCACGTGGTGCCCGACATGCACCAGCGCAAGAAGATGATGGCAGACCTGTCGGATGCGTTCGTTGCAATGCCCGGCGGTGCGGGTACGCTCGAAGAACTGTTCGAAGTCTATACATGGGCGCAACTGGGCTATCACCAGAAGCCCGTGGCGCTGCTCAACATAGACGGCTACTACGATCCGCTGATTGCGATGCTCGAGCATACGGTGCAGGAAGGCTTCATGCGCCAGACCTATTTCGACATCCTGCAGGTCGATTCAGACCCGGTGGGGTTGATCGCCAGGCTGCGTGGTTATCAACCGCCGCCGAAAGACAAATGGGCCGATAACCGCGACGCGGTTTGAGCGTCGCAGGCTGCTCACCGCTTACCGCTTAGAAAGGGCAATCATCCATGACGAAGGTCGTTCTGATCACGGGCGCAAGCCGCGGCATCGGCCGCGCGACAGCGCGTTTGCTGGGCGCACGCGGCTGGTCGGTCGGTGTGAACTACGCCAATAACGAAGCCGCCGCGCACGAAACCGCAGCGGAAGTCGGACGGGCCGGCGGCCATGCCCGCGTGATCAAAGGTGACGTTGCGAGCGAAGCGGACGTGATTGGAATGTTCGACGCCGTCATCCACGCGTTCGGCCGGATCGATGCACTGGTGAACAACGCGGGCATTGTCGCCCCTGGGATGCCGCTCGCCGATATGGATGTGGCACGCCTGCAGCGCATGTTCGACGTCAACGTTCTTGGCGCTTATTTGTGTGCCCGGGAAGCTGCGCGCCGGATGTCGAAGGACCGCGGCGGCGAAGGCGGTGTGATCGTCAATCTCTCCTCGGCGGCCGCGCGTCTCGGTGCGCCGAACGAGTACGTCGACTACGCGGGCTCGAAAGGCGCTATCGATACGATGACGCTTGGCCTTGCCAAGGAACTCGGCCCGCAGGGGATACGCGTGAATGCGGTGCGGCCTGGTCTGATCGATACCGAGATCCATGCCAGTGGCGGGCGTCCGGACCGTGCCGCAGTGCTTGGCTCGCAGACGCCGCTCGGTCGCCCTGGCAGCGCAGATGAAGTCGCGGAAGGCATCGTCTGGCTGCTAAGCGATGCGGCTTCGTATGTGACCGGCGCCGTGCTTGATGTGGCCGGTGGACGCTGATTTTTCGTTCGGCTGCCGCGCGCTATAACCTGGGCACAGCACACGCTTCTCAGAACGACGATCCTGGTTTGCGCAGGAAGTCCTGCTCTTCTTCGGTAGACACACGCCCCAGCGCCGCGTTGCGATGTGGAAACCGCCCAAACCGTTCGATGACCGCCGCGTGCCTGACTGCGGCATCGTAGTAACTCGCGACCCTCTTCGGCTGCGCTTCGAACGTTTTGAAGAGCCGCAGCGATTCGCGCTGGCTGGCAAGAGACTCATCATGCTCGAACGGCAGATATGCAAAGGCGCGATGTAACAGAGTTGGCAGACGCTGGTCAGCACCGCTTGCGATCATTTGCCTGGCAATCCTCAGCGCATGCTCATCGCCAGCGAATGCTCGTGCCGTCCCGCGGTATAGATTGCGTGAAAACTGATCGAGCACGATGACGAGCGCAAGACCGCCAAGCGGTGTATCCGCCCACGCATCCAGCACACCCTGCACGGCGAGATCAAGCAGTTCACCGAAGCGCTCATGCAGCATCGCGTCGAACGCCGCATCGCGCTTGAACCAGAGCTTTCTGTCCTGCCCATAGGTAGCGGAATCCGGCGCACCGAACCAGCAGTCGAGCACCGCTCGCGCCCGCTCGTCGAGCGCGGCGTAATCGGCCGTGGCGTCATGCGCAACCGAACCCGACTGCCCGCTCATCCGACGTGTCTCCCCTTCCCCATCAATCCGGCCGGTTCCGCATCCAGTCAGCCGTATCAAAGAACGAGTGCAGCAGACGCTCCCGCAGCGGCTCGTCCAGCCCCACGTCTTGCATCGCCCACGCCATGCAACGCAGCCACTGATCGCGCTCGCTCGAAGCAATCGAAAACGGCAGGTGCCGGGCGCGCAGACGCGGGTGGCCGAAGCGGCTGATGTAGTGGTCCGGGCCGCCCAGCCAACCGCACAGGAACCAGAAGAACTTGTCGCGCGAGCCGTCGAGGGTCGGAGGATGCAGGGCGCGGATCCCCGCGAATTCGGGCTCGAGGTCCATCAGGTCATAGAAACGGTCGATGAGTTCGCGCACGCGCGCCTCGCCGCCCACCAGTTCGAAGGCCGTCGGTTGCGCCGGCGCTTCGTCGATCGGATCGGTCATACGGTCAACTGCAATCTGCAAAAGGAATCGAAGAAAAAACTACGCGCTTGCCGCCGCTCAGGTATCACGCATCGCGCAGCGATTGCAACGCGGGACGGGCCAGCACATGACGCAGGCTCAACCAGCCGCCGACGCCCGCGCAGGCAATGCCTGCTGCGACACCGGCAGGCAGCAGCCACGGGTCGAAGTTCAGGTAGAAGAAAAACACTCGCGTCGCGAGTTGCCACCCAACTACCTCCGCGCCTATCGCTGCCATCAGCCCGGCCAAAGCGCCCACCGCGACAAACTCCGCCACCTGCACCGCGCGCACCTGCCGATGCGATGCACCGAGCGCGCGCAGCAGCGCGGATTCTCGCATACGCTCGTCGCGCGTGCCGGCGAGCGCCGCATACAGCACCAGCACACCCGCGGCGAGTGTGAACGCAAACAGGAACTGCACCGCGCCGATCACCTGCTCCAGCATGCGTTGCATCTGCGCGAGAATCGGGCCCACATCGATGGCCGTGAGATTCGGATACGCCCCGATCAGGCCATCGATCGTCGCGCTCTTCTCGGGCGGCAAGTGGAAACTCGTAATGAAGCTCGCCGGAAAATCCTGCAACGCGGCAGGCGGCATCAGCACAAAAAAGTTGACCTTGAACGAGCCCCAGTCGAGCTTGCGGATGCTCGTCACCGGCGCGTCGACCTGCAAACCGGTCACGTCGAAACGCAGCGTATCGCCAGCCTTCACGTGGAGTGTTTTCGCAAGTCCTTCCTCGATCGAAATCTGCGGCGCCTTCGTGTCGCCGTACCACTTGCCCCCGACGATCCGGTTGTCGTCAGGCAGGCTCGTCGTGTACGACAAATTGAATTCGCGGTCGACGAGGCGCCTGGCATCCTCGCTCTTGTACTGGTCCGGATTGATGGGCTTGCCGTTGATCGCAATCAGGCGCGCGCGCACCATCGGCGAGAGCGCCGCATCGGGCAGGTCGTGGCTCTTGAGGTACTGCGTCACCCCTGCGCGCTGATCGGGCTGAATGTCGATGATGAACTGGTTCGGCGCGTCGGGCGGTGTCGATTTGCGCCAGCCGTCCACCAGATCGTTACGCGTCATCGCAATCAGCAACAGACACATCAGGCCGATACCGAGCGCCGTGATCTGCAGCGCGCTGGCGCTGCTGCGACGCTCGAGCGAGGCCAGCGCATAGCGCCAGCCAATGCCCGCGTTGACCCGCTCGCTGCGTACGATGCGCGAGGCGCCCCACAACGCGAGACGGGCGATCACGGCGAACACCAGCAGCCCACCGGCAAAGCCGCCGGCTACGATCCCGCCCAGCTTCACTTCGCCGGCCGCCACGATCAGCAGTGCAGCGAACAGCATGATTCCCAGCGCATACGCGGCCCACGCCGTGCGCGCCTCTTCGCCCCATTCGCGGCGCAGCACGCGCACCGGCGGCACGCGGGTCAACGGCAACAGAGGCGGCAACGCGAAGCCGAGCAGCAACACGAGACCCGCCGCAATCCCTTCGACCGCGGGCCACACGCTCGGATACGGCAGCACTACGTCGATCAGCGTGCCGAGCCAGCTCAACAACGCCAGATGTCCCGCGTAGCCAAGCAGCACGCCGATTGCTCCGCCAAGCAGACCCAGCCCAAGAAACTCCAGCAGAAACAGCGAACGCAGCGTGCGCTGACTGACGCCGAGACAGCGCATCGCCGCGCAACCGTCAAGATGGCGGCGCATGTAGCGGTGTGAGGCCATCGCAATCGCGACCGCCGCCAGCATCGCCGTCAGCAGCGACACGAGGGTCAGAAAATGGCCCGCGCGATCGAGCGTCTCGCGCACCTGCGGCTGGCCATCCTTCAGCGATTCGAGCGCGACACCGCGCATCTTGCCGTCGTCGACGCGGGCATGCGAAAACGCGGCAAACTTCTCGACCGCCGGGCGCGTACCCGCCACCAGCAACCGGTACGTCACGCGGCTGCCGAACACGATCAGGCCGGTGGACTTGAGTTCATCGTCACGCAGCATCAACCGCGGCGAAAAATTGACGAAGCCGAAGCCGCGGTCCAGTTCACGCGTGATGATCGCGGCGATCGTGAACGTGCGGTTGCCGACCCTCACCGTATCGCCGACATGCACCTTCAACGCGTCGAGCAACGCCTGATCGGCCCACACCGTGCCTGGCGCGGGAATCCCCTGCGCCTCATGATCGGGCGCGTTCGGCGCCGTCGCGATGCGCAGCGCGCCACGCAGCGGATACGCGGATGTGACAGCTTTGAGAGCCGCCAGCCGCGAGACCGACTGGGCACCCATCGTACTGATCATGCTGGGGAAAATGGCGGTGTTCGCCATCTGCAGGCCAAGCGATTTGGCCTCATTGCTGAATTGCGGATCGACGGGATGGTCGGAGCGCACGATGAAGTCGGCGCCGATCATGCGCCGCGCGTCGCGCTCGAGCCCTAGATGCAGGCGGTCGGCGAGGAAGCCGACGCTTGAGAGGGCCGCTACGGCCAGCACCAGCGCCAGCAGCAGCATCGTCAACTCGCCCGCGCGCCAGTCACGGGCGGTCATCCGCACGGCCTGACGCAACAGATCGGCCCCGTTAAAACGACGCCCCGGCGTGGTGCGGACGACAGCCGCTGGCGACGCCGGCGAAACTCGTGCCGAATCGCTCAATCGTGCCGACTCCTGGCGAAGCGCGACACCATATGCGTCGCCATGCCGCGAAAGCCGCCCTGCACGCCGCGCCACAGACGCGGCAACACCCAGGCCGCCAGCATCAGAAAGCCGACCATCAGCAGCAGGAACAGCACGGGGACGAAGAGCGCCAGCAGCAGGCCGCCAAACACAAGGCCATCCTCGGCGGTCGAGGTCACGATGTTCGAAACCGGCTCAGGCGAGAGGTTGATCAGCGCGCGCGTGCCGGCTTTCGCCAGATGCGCGGTACCGGCCAACGTGCCGCCGGCGAGCGCGGCCACGGTCAGCAGCGCAGGATCGGCATGGCCGAGCGCACCTGCGGCCAGCACGGCACCGGCCGGAATCCGGATAAAGGTATGAATCGCGTCCCAGAGGGAATCGAACGCGGGAATTTTATCGGCCAGAAACTCGGTGACCGTCAACACGGCCGCCACCCCGATCACCCATGGCGAAGCCAGCACGGACAAGGTATCGGGAAGATGGACGAGGCCGAGGCGCGCAAACACGCCGGCTAACAGGACGGTCAGATAGAGACGGAGGCCACTGCCCCAGGACAGGCCCGCCGCTAGCGAGAGAGGTTCAAGCATGGCAGCCTCCAGGCACGTTGCTCGTGCCGGGCGCTTCTGCCACTGCGGACACCCGCTGCAGCGAAGCTGTCAGACCCGCGCCCAAGCCGGACGCGGGACAGATTAAATTGATATCGACTTCATTATAGCCACGTTAATTCGCAGACCGCAGAGCAGACTGCAATTTCAGGCTCTAATATCCGCGAAAACCGGCTATAGACTGCAAAACGAGCAGCCGGAGGGCCGTTTTAATGGCCGGAGGAGAGTTTGAGTCCGATCAGGCCGATCACAATCAGGGACGCGCTCGCCACTCGCGCCACCGTTAACGCTTCGCCCATTATGACGATGCCAAAAATAAACGCGCCCACAGCGCCGATCCCGGTCCACACCGCGTAAGCGGTGCCGAGCGGCAACTGGCGCATGGCGATGGCGAGCAGCGCGAAGCTGCCGAGGGAGGTCACGACCGTGAACACGGACGGCCACAGCTTGGTAAAGCCTTCGGAGGTCTTGAGACCGGCGGCCCACGCGACTTCGAGCAAACCGGCAATCAGCAGAAGAAACCAGGACATGAAACGACTCCATGATTCAGATGGGGCCGTCCCCGTTCGATGCAGATGCGTAAGGCCGTCCTTACGATCTGTAATTATATCAAAATTGGGGGTTCTGAGGTCGCGGCGGGGAATAGCGGTTGTCAAACGGGCACCCATGCGGTGCCCAAAGCGCTTCTTATGCGGCCCCAACCAGCCGGTATCCGACCCCGGTCTCAGTGACGATATGCTCCGGCTGCGCCGGGTCGCGCTCCAGTTTCTGCCGCAGATGCGCCATATAGATGCGTAGGTAGTGATGGCTCTCGACATGCGACGGACCCCACACATCGCGCAGCAACTGCCGGTGTGTCAGCACCCGGCCGGCATGCCGCACCAGCGTGGCAAGGAGCCGGTACTCGAGCGGCGTCAGATGGATCGCGGCGCCGTCGCGGCTCACCTGGCGCAGCGCCAGGTCGACCGTCACCGTGCCGAAATGCACCTGCGGCGACTCGTTGGCGCCGCCCTGGTTGCGCCGGCGCATGTGGGCGCGAATCCGCGCCAGCAACTCGGACACGCCGAACGGCTTGGTCAGATAGTCGTCGGCGCCGGCATCGAGCGCGGCCACTTTTTCGGTCTCCTGGGTTCGCGCCGACAGCACGATCACCGGCAGGTCGCTCCAGCCGCGCAATTCGCGGATCACGTCGAGCCCGTCGGTATCGGGCAGGCCGAGATCGACGATCACGAGGTCAGGCTTGCGCGTCGCGGCTTCCACGAGCCCTTGCTTGCCGGTCTCGGCGTCGTGGACGACGATGCC
>Ga0302234_10002865_pt1 | contig 10720 bp, 13 predicted proteins | sample II_Palsa_N3_2_FD_193576 | JGI IMG/M metagenome (GOLD analysis project Ga0302234, IMG submission 193576) | Peat permafrost microbial communities from Stordalen Mire near Abisko, Sweden - II_Palsa_N3_2 | ecosystem: Environmental > Terrestrial > Soil > Palsa > Peat permafrost | place: Sweden... | reverse complement strand
TATGGCTTGAACGAAGGCGAAGACATCGATTACGACGCCGCCGAGAAGCTGGCTCAGGAACACAAGCCGAAAATGATCGTGGCGGGCGCTTCGGCGTTTGCGCTGCGCATCGATTTCGCCCGCTTTGCCGCTATCGCAAAGTCGGTCGGCGCGTATTTTATGGTCGATATGGCCCACTACGCCGGCCTGATCGCCGGTGGCGTCTATCCGAATCCGGTGCCGCACGCCGACTTTGTCACGACCACCACCCACAAGAGTTTGCGCGGTCCTCGCGGCGGCGTGATCTTGATGAAGGCCGAGTACGAGAAAGTCATCAATTCGGCAATTTTCCCGGGTATTCAAGGCGGGCCGCTGATGCATGTGATCGCCGGCAAGGCGGTGGCATTCCAGGAAGCGCTGGCGCCTGAGTTCAAAGCTCATCAAGAACAAGTGCTGGTGAATGCACGGGTGCTGGCTGAAACGCTGGTCAAGCGCGGTCTGCGTATTGTCTCGGGCCGCACCGAGAGCCACGTGATGTTGGTCGATCTGCGCTCCAAGAAAATTACCGGCAAGGCTGCCGAAGCCGTGCTGGGTTCGGCGCACATCACCGTCAACAAAAATGCGATTCCCAATGACCCGGAAAAGCCTTTTGTCACGAGCGGCATTCGCCTCGGTTCGCCGGCCATGACGACGCGTGGTTTCGGCGCAGCCGAAGCCGAGCAGGTCGGTAACTTGATCGCCGATGTGCTCGACAATCCGGAAGACGCGGCCACCATCGAGCGCGTACGCGCTCAGGTGGGTGCGTTGACCAAGCGCTTCCCGGTCTACGGTTAAGCCGCCATGCTGAACGCGCGCGTGAGTCCTCTAATCTGTACGCCCGACATGCAATTGTCGGTGCGGCAAGGCTAAGGGGCGCACCGTGCGTTGCCCATTTTGCCGGCATGAAGATACCCAGGTGGTGGATTCGCGTGTGTCGGAAGATGGCGCGGCGATTCGGCGCAGGCGGCGCTGTCCGGAGTGCGACAAGCGCTTCACGACCTACGAGCGGATCGAATTGGCGTTGCCGGCTGTCGTCAAAAAAGATGGCAGCCGGGTCGAGTTCGATCGCCGCAAGCTGAATTCCAGTATGCAGCTTGCGCTGCGCAAGCGGCCCGTCAATGCCGAGGCGCTGGATGATGCCATTGCGCGCATCGAATACCAATTGCTCAGTAGTGGCGAGCGCGAAATTCGCTCAGAAAAACTCGGCGAGTTGGTGATGGGCGAACTGCGCCGCCTCGATAAAATCGCTTATGTCCGTTTTGCCTCGGTGTATCGCAGCTTTGAGGATGTCTCCGAATTTCAGGAAGTCATCCAGGAGATGCGCCGCTTGAACGTGGCCAAACCTCCCCGGAAACGCTGAGCGTTACCGCACCTGTTTGCGCTTGCGAAGACTCAGGTCTGCGTCTTCGCGCCCACCCGCTGTAGCTCCCGGCTTGATTTTTCTTCGGCGCGCCAAGTTGCGTCGCGCTACCGCCCATGACGGGGCGGCTGTCTATCTTGAATTTCCCATGTGGCTTATGACTTTCGGCTGATTGTGCGTCTGCTGTCGCCTGTTTAAATTAACACTCTGAGTGACGACCTGATTCGGTATCGATTAAGCGCGCGGTGCGTTTTCGGCGGGGCGTCCAGGAGAGGCGGCGATGTCTGATAAAAATCCGGTAGCAGTTGGCGGCGCAGGTTTTGTTTTGCCCGAATTAGCCGTGGTGCTTGCGTTGTTGACACTGATGGCGGTGCTCACGGCACCCACTTTTCGCGGCTGGCTACTGCGCGATCAGGTCGATCAGGCTGCCCGCAATCTGCTGGCTACCTTCAGCTATGCACGTAGCGAAGCTCAGCGTCTGGGGCGCCGGGTCGAGGTGTGCCGTGCGGACAGCAGCGCACACTGCGCGGCCATGGCGTCGCGCTGCGGTGCGGGAGCGCAGGCCCGAGGGGACAATTGGGCGTGCGGCTGGTTGGTGACGATGGCTGCCGAGCCGCTGTTGCCTATCGGTTTGGGCGGGGGAGGTGCGTCGCAACGCTCGCGCGTGCTGCGTCGTTATCCCGCCAGCACCGGCTTGTCCATTATCAGCCCAACCACTGCCTTGTCTTTTATGCCGCCGGCCGGGCAGGTTGCAGGTAATTTTCGCAGCTTCGAGATTAAGGCGCTGGCTCCTGCCTGGGCGGCTTCCCGGATGTCGCTGAGTCGTTGCATCCGGCTTGCGATCGCAGGGCGGCCACGTATCTCTGACGGCGCTTGCGGGGGCGCGTTATGAGGCGCAGCTCGGGCGGCGGCATGATGAGACGCTGTACCAACCTTGCCATGGTCTGTTGCGCGCCGCTTCCATCTGCGCCGCGCTGCGGGGGCTTGAGGCGTGTTGTGGGCGATACCTTGATCGAAGTGATGGCGGCGCTATTGCTCTTGGCTCTGGCGGCGCTGGGCATGGTGGCTTTGCAGAGCTGGGTTGCGAAGTCCCAGCAGTCGGCGCGCTGGCTCGATATCGCGGTCAGCGCGGCCGCGATTGCCGCGGAAGCGCTGCGGGCGGGCTTGTCCGCAAACACCAGTGCAGCGCTGGCCAATCGTAGCGCCGCCGATTTGCCCGATGGGCGAGCCAGGCTGATAGCTCTGCCGAATGGGCAGTGGCGGATTATCGTAGGCTGGACCGAAGCGCCGCGTTGGGTGGGGCGCGGTACGGATGCCGCCGGTCACGATGGCGGAGCTGCTTGTTCTGCCGTCGCAAGCCGTCGTACGGCGCAGGGGACGCGCGTGTCGCGCTGTGTCTCGCTGGAGCTGGTGCGATGAAGCGCGCGCCTCGCATGAAACTGGCGCCGCGACCAGGATGGTGGTGGGAGCGCTGCGGTCGTGGTTATACCTTGATCGAATTGATGATCGCCATGAGCCTCGGCTTGCTGGTAAGCGGTGCCGTGATTTCGCTGTATCGCGGTCAGCGCGATGCATTTCAGCGTGCGGTCGATTGGGCCAGTATCACCGAAGCCGGCGATACGGCGTTGGACTTGATTGCAGTACAAGCACGCTTGGCTGGTTTGGCGGTGCGGGCCGACGGCATGCCTAATTCGCCGCCTGACTCATTCGCCATGTCTCGATTGCACGTATCACGGACAAGGAGCTCACCCCCGTCTGGCGGATCGCGGCGTACTCCGCCGGCTTCTCAGCCAGCGTTACTGCCGGTATTCGGCTGTCATGCCGGGCGCCCTGCGGGGCCGGTGGATGCGCCGCGATGCGATGCAGACAGTCGAGCTTCGGACGGTGTGCAATTTCTCCATCGTAGCGATCTAGTCTCGAGCTGGACCGATGCGCATGGTCGGGCAACCGACTGTCTTGGCCAGGCGCTGGCAGGCCATGCTATCTCGGCCGCGCGGTTCTTCACGCGTGTCAGCCCATCGTCCGGTGAGCCGGAATTATATTGCGACAGCGGCGCGCGCCGGGGCAATGCACAACCTGTTGTCGAAGGTGTTGAAAGTATGCAATTGAGTTATTGGCTGACTGGCGTGGAAGCGGCGCAAACGCAGGTTCCAGCTGGCCTTTGGTCGCAAGTACGGGCGTTGGAGGTTTGTTTGGTGGTGCACGGGTCAGCGGGGGCAGTAGGGTTTCCATATGTGGATTGCCTCGGCCATTCAGTGCCGGGTCTCGACCGCCGGCGCAGGCAGGTATTTCGTCTGTTTGTGGCGTTGCGCAATCCTGCTCTTCAGCATTAATGATGGTTCTCCACGCTGCTCCGGGTTTCAGTCGCAGGCGAACTGCTAGGGCCGCTATGAGAAATATCCCCAGGCGGCAAGCCATGCTTAGGCGGCAATCCGGCGTCACGCTGCCCATCGTCCTCGCACTGACCGCTCTGCTGCAATTGCTGGCGATTGCGCAGGCCGACATAGCTTTGATCGCACTGCGCACGGCCGGTGCGCGGCACGACCGCCTGATTGCTTTTGAAGCTGCGGATTCAGGTCTCGTGTTGTGTTCGCGGTTGCTGGCGCAGGGCACGGCTCCGGTGCGCCAGTGGACTGAAGCGGGGGAGCCTGCTTATTGGCGCTCCGGCTTGGCTTTTGGCGGCTCAGCGCCGGCCTCCTTTGCGATACAGGCAAGCTGGCCGGGCACGGCCGGTGCGCTGCGCTGTCTGATTGAGTCGCGGGTGCTGGGGCAGCAGGCGCGGGATCAAGCCGAGCGGGACGTTTACCTGCTGACGGTGCGCGCTCTGGGCGCACGCCCCGATACCCAAAGCTATGCGCAAGCCATCGCGTTCGATTCTGATCCAGCCTCCGGCAGCGCCGCTCAGCCGCAAGTGTGGGCCTGGCGCAGCGTGGCCGCCGTGCCTGAGGAGTAAGACCCGCATGCCGCCCAAGCCCGGAAGTTCGAAGCCGTCTAGATGGCGGCGTCGTATCTCGATGCCGTTTGATGATGCGCGTACCCATCGTGTCGCTGCGGGGCAATGGCGCAGCTTGTGCGAGGGCCTGACGCCGAGCCGCCGGCGCTGCGTCGGTGTGGGTCTGGCTGAGGTGGTGATTTGCTTGGCGATCATCGCGATGTTCGCGGCCTATGCCATGCCCAGTTACCGCGCGCAACTTATGCGTGCTTATCGAGCCGACGCGGTCACCGCTTTATACCGGGCGGCACATTATCTTGAGCAACAGATGGACGCAGCGCCAGGGGCGGCGCCCACCTTACCGGCAGGGCTGGCGCAAGCACCGCAAAGCGGCCAGGCGATTTATGCTTTGGTGGCGCTTGCAGATGCCGACACCGGCGGGTACGCGCTCGAAGCACGCCCGCTGGACGATGGCCCCATGGGGGCGGATAGTGATTGTGGGGTATTTGTGCTCGATGCCGACGGCTTACGCGCCAACCGGATCGACGGAACGTTGAACCGCGAACGCGTGGATAGCTGTTGGGACGGTCGGCGGTCCTTGCCTTGATGGGTTTGACGCGGTAACGCCGCCTAGTCGTTGGCTGCGACGTGATGGTCCGTGGCTGCGGCGGAGCTTTTCGCCGCTTCGGGCGTATCGTCTTGCATCGATTGCCAGACCTTCCAGACGGACCAGCCGGCAAAGGCGACCACGCCCAGCTTGGCGGCTGGTTTTACCAACTGCGTTGCCGTGCGGCGAATACTGCCGCTCATGGCAATCGATGCCAGCGAACTCAGCATGGGGTATTTCTTCATGATGGCGCCCAGGCTGCCCAGTTCGCTTTTACCGATGGTCGTCCACGTGGGCGCCAGCCATTTCAGCCAGCCGAAATGGGAAAATTTCTGGCGTAATTCAGCCCCGGCCTGGGCCACTTCCGCGCGCTCGACTGCGGCCCGCAGCATCAATATTTCCTTGCGCAGCACACGCAATTGGCGCGGCGAAAAATGCCGGCTGTTCAAGAGCAGTTCCTCAGGGATCGTGTCTTCCTGACGAGCGGAAAGCGGGGGCGGGCGATTCATGGCAGGTCCGTTAAGCGCAACTTTACTTCGGGTGCTTGAGTGCGACCCGGTCTTTTTCCAGCTCGGCGAGGGTCGCGGGAAAAATCGGCGGAGCGTCGCGCAGCCGCGATCCGGCTTTCAGGCCGCACCAAAGAGCGGTGAGCGCATAAACCAATGTCAGCACCGCCAGCGATTGCCAGCGGTAACTGTCCCAGAAGGCCACGGCGATCAACGCCGTCAGTGTGACCAAGGCCATCAGGCTGAGCAGCATGCCTGCCAAGCCGATAAACAGGCTGACCAGCAAGCGCTCTTTTTCTTCCGCGAGCTCGATGCCTATCAGTTCCAGCCTGGTTTGGGCAATCGCGAGCACGCCGCCGGCGATGCGACGCAGTGCGCTGTGCGACTCGTGTTGCGAAGAGGATTCAGTCGTCATGAGCCTGGTCGTATTTGAAGTGGGGGCGCGTGCACCGTATCCCTTGGTGTGCCGTGACGGCTCAGCGCCGCAGTGTTGTCCGGACGCGCTCAGGATCGCGAGGCGATGGTGCCTGATTTACCGTGAGCGCGTCCCAAACAGTGCGGCAGCGGAGTGCCGCAAACAGGATCTGGCTTTAGCGGCGGTTGATCAACAAACCAATCAGGACGCCGACACCGGCCGCGATGCCGATCGATTGCCAGGGATGTTCGTGAACGTAATCGTCGGTGGCGCGTGCTGCCTTTTTACCTTTCTCGACCACTACCACGTGGGCATCGGCAGCTTTTTCCTTGGCTTGCTTGAGGCGCGAAACTGCTTTTTCGCGCAGCTCGGTGGCGCGTTCGCCGGTGGTGCTGGCGGCTTGCTTCAACAAATCTTCGGCGTCTGCAAGAACGGTTTTGATATCCGACATCAGTTTCTCCTTATTGACTTCCGACATGACTGCTCCCTATGTAATGACGTCCTACCCGAATCGTAGCGAAAGAAATCGTCTGAGGCGAGCAGATCCCGCAAACATCATATACCCCGGAGGTACTTTCAAGCTGCTGCGCCACGGACCGCCACGATTTCAGACCGGCTTACAATGACACGCGCCGATTTTAAGACTACGCTTAACAACTCAATTTGGGGCGTAGCTGACTAAATCAAGCGCGTGCGTATAACTAAAACTTATTTGCATCTGAACTTTGCTTGGTTAGCGTTGTTCCAAAGGTCGAGTATCCTTAAAGTCTGATTTCTCCACTCACGAGGAGTACCCATAATGAGTCTTCGTCTAGGCGATATTGCACCCGATTTTGAGCAGGATTCCAGCCTCGGACGCATCAAATTCCATGAGTGGCTGGGCGATAGCTGGGGCGTGTTGTTTTCGCATCCTGCCGATTTCACTCCGGTATGCACCACTGAGCTCGGATTGACGGCCAAACTGGCCGGTGAGTTCGAAAAACGCAATGTCAAGACCATTGCCTTGTCCGTCGACGGCGTCGAGTCACACAAGGAATGGATCAAAGATATTAATGAGACACAGGCCACGCACGTTGGGTTCCCCATTTTGGCAGATGCCGATCGCCGGGTATCGCAGCTGTATGACATGATTCACCCGAATGCCAGCGAAACGTTGACGGTGCGCTCGCTATTCGTGATCGACCCGAAAAAGAAAGTGCGCCTGATTATTACCTATCCGGCCAGCACCGGCCGTAACTTCGACGAAGTGCTGCGCGTGATCGACTCGCTGCAACTGACCGAATACCATTCGGTTGCCACGCCTGGTAACTGGAAAGATGGCGATGATGTGGTCATCGTGCCGTCGTTAAAAGACGAAGAAGTGATTAAGCAGAAATTCCCGAAAGGTTATAAAGCGATACGGCCGTATCTGCGCCTGACGCCGCAGCCGAATAAATAACGCGTTCTCTCGGTATTTCGGGTCTGTCCGACGGCAAACGGCCGGCTTTCAAGCCGGCCGTTTGTCTTGAATACGCGTCTGCTATTTAGCAGAAAGCCTGAATCCCGGTTTGGGCGCGGCCCAGTATCAAAGCGTGAATGTCGTGTGTGCCCTCATAGGTATTCACGACCTCCAGGTTGACCATATGGCGGATCACGCCGTATTCGTCGGAAATACCGTTACCGCCCAGCATATCGCGTGCAACGCGGGCGATGTCCAGCGCCTTGCCGCAGGAGTTGCGCTTCATGATGGAGGTGATTTCGACGGCTGCAGTACCTTCGTCTTTCATGCGGCCCAGGCGCAGCACGCCTTGCAAAGCCATGGTGATTTCGGTTTGCATATCGGCCAATTTTTTCTGGATCAATTGATTCGCGGCCAGCGGGCGGCCGAATTGTTTGCGATCGAGGACATATTGGCGGGCAATGTGCCAGCACGATTCGGCGGCGCCCAGCGCACCCCAGGCAATGCCATAGCGGGCCGAGTTCAGGCAGGTGAACGGGCCGGCGAGTCCGAATGCCTTGGGCAGCAAATTTTCTTCGGGAACAAATACCTGATCCATCACAATTTCGCCGGTGGTCGACGCGCGCAGGCCGAATTTGCCGTGGATGGCGGGTGCGGACAAGCCTTTCCAGCCTTTTTCAAGGATAAAGCCGCGAATTACCTGCTTGCCGTCGTCATTGGCCAATTTACCCCAGACCACAAACACGTCGGCAAACGGAGAGTTGGAAATCCATGTTTTCGCGCCGCTGAGCAGGTAGCCGCCATCGACTTTTTTTGCGTGCGTCACCATGCTGCCGGGATCTGAACCGTGATCGGGCTCGGTTAAGCCGAAACATCCGATCCATTCACCGGTGACCAATTTTGGCAGGTATTTTTGTTTTTGCGCTTCGGAGCCAAATTCGTAAATCGGCACCATCACCAGTGACGACTGCACCGACATCATCGAACGATAGCCGGAGTCGACGCGCTCGATTTCCCGCGCGATCAGCCCGTAACTAACATAGTTCAGGCCTGGACCGCCGTATTCCTCTGGGATGGTCGGCCCGAGCAGACCCAGCTCACCCATTTCCCGGAAGATCGCGGTATCGGCTTTTTCGTGACGGAAGGCTTCCAGCACGCGCGGTTGGAGCTTGTCCTGGGCGTAAGCGTGCGCGGCATCGCGCACCATGCGCTCTTCCTGCTCCAACTGCTGGTCCAGCAAAAGGGGATCTTCCCAGTGGAATTGCGCTGAATCTGCCATGCTTTCCTCCTGATGGCCGGGTGCCGGCCGTTGACGACGTAGTGGGTGAGTGTCAAATGATCGCGGGGTGCCGGCTTGCCGGTGAATTTTGTGCTTGACGGGTGTTCCGCTATGCGGAACAATGTTTCGCATATTCAAAGTTTAGCACCGCTCTGCGATTCACGCTATCTCGAAGTCCGGCTGGCGATGATGGCTGCCGGATCCGGTTGAAATCGAATAATTTAAACCCAGGCGCCCGAGCCCCATGGCTAAACTCCCAAGCATTGCCAGCAACTTGGCCGAGCCGCCGGAAGATCGTAAGTTCGTGACGGCATTGGCACGCGGGCTGACGATCCTGCGCTGCTTCACAGCCGGCGATACCTTGTTGGGCAATCGCGATTTTGTGCTGCGTACCGGTTTGGCCAAGGCCACGGTCAGCCGCTTGACTTATACGCTCGCCGAATTGGGCTATTTGCGCTATGACTCGGCGCTGTCCAAATATGCGCTGGATGCCGGCGTGCTGGCACTGGGCGGTCCCTTGTTGGCCAGCAGCGACCTGGTCGATCTGGCGCGCCCGCATATGCGGGCGCTCGCGCTGGAGATTGGCGCGGCGGTATCGATAGGCTGCCGTGAGGGGTTGGAGATGATTTATCTTGAGACGATACGCAGCGAAACAGCACTGACACTGGGTCTGACGCCCGGTTCGCGCCTGTCGATGCTGACTAGTTCGATGGGGCGCGCGTATCTGGCGAGCGAGCCGGAAAGCGCGCGGGCTGCTTTATTGGAAACCTTGCAGCAGCGTGCGCAGGCTGATGAGGCGCTGAGCGGTATGCCGGCGGCTGTCATGATGGCCGCGGCGCGCGCTGAGATTGCCGCCTACCCGGGGCAAGGGTGCTGCTATTCGTTTCGGGATTGGCATGATGACGTTAACGCTGCGGCGGTGCCGTTTCTGGACCCGGTGCAGCGCCGCAGCCTGGTCTTGAGCTGTAGCGGCCCGGCCTCGTCCATGGATGAGGCATTTTTCCGGCGCGTGGTCGGCCCCAAACTGCGTGGACTGGCCGCGCGTTTGGGCGCGCAGCCAGGGGGCTGACTCGCTATGCCGGAAGTCGGCGCAGCCTTGCTTAGTCCAGACTGTCGACCGTATGAAACCTGCCGGCGTGAAACACCAGCGGATCGGTTTGCTCCAGATTGTCATTCAGGCCGCAGCGTTCGACTTCGCCGACAAAAATCACGTGATCGCCCTCGGCATAGCGGCTGCGGTTATGACATTCAAACCAGGCTAGCGCACCATCGAGGATCGGAATGCCGTCGTCGGTCAATTGATAGCCGATGCCTTCGAAGCGATTGCCCTTGGCGCTCGCAAAGCGCTTGCAGAGCTCGACTTGGGTCGCGGCGAGGACGTTGATCACATAATGCGAGTTGGCTTGAAACACCGGCATCGAGCCCGACTGAGTCGCCAAGCTCCACAATACGAGTGGCGGTGTCAGCGAGACCGAGTTGAATGAACTGGCGGTAATGCCTATCAGGTCGCCATCCGCGGTCCGGGTAGTGATGATCGTGACGCCGGTGGCGAACTGCCCCAGTACCGAACGAAACATCGCCGCATCGAAATCCGGTGGTGCGGCGGCGCGGTTTTGTTGCATGCGTGAATGCGCATGGGGGGCCGTTCCCGGCAAGGTTTCTGCTGGCGGCATGTCAGCCGCGACAAGGGCGCCTGGAGCGGCGTGTGGCTTCATAGGCGTGTTCAATCAAATAAAAATTCGAACCCGAACCGCGCACGGGTCGGCGGGGCACGGTTGACACTACATTAATGCAAGAAAACAAGATATCTCAGTTTAACGGAATCATTCGCATTGCGCGCACTTAGCCGAAGCCCCGATGCGTGGCGCGATGCGCACGCACGGTATGTGAGCTAGTATCGTGTCAGTTAACATCTGTCATTCTGCTTGAGAGGATCTTATGTCGCAAATAATCGATACCGCCGTCCTGGGCGGCGGATGTTTCTGGTGCACAGAAGCCGTATTTTTAGAAGTGGCCGGCGTGCTTGCGGTTGAGCCTGGTTACGCCGGCGGTCAAACGCGCGAGCCGAGCTATGAGCAGATTTGCGAGGGCGATACCGGGCATGCCGAAGTAGTTAAAATCGACTTCGACGCGAGCCGGATCAGCTTCAAGGAAATTCTTGAAAT
>Ga0302234_10002855_pt1 | contig 10737 bp, 6 predicted proteins | sample II_Palsa_N3_2_FD_193576 | JGI IMG/M metagenome (GOLD analysis project Ga0302234, IMG submission 193576) | Peat permafrost microbial communities from Stordalen Mire near Abisko, Sweden - II_Palsa_N3_2 | ecosystem: Environmental > Terrestrial > Soil > Palsa > Peat permafrost | place: Sweden... | reverse complement strand
CCCAAGCAAATTAAAGGCCGATTCGATCAGCGCCACATGTGAAAACGCCTGGGGGAAGTTCCCCAGTTGCTGACCTGCAATCGGATCGAATTCTTCGGCCAGCAAGCCGACGTCATTGGCTACGGCCAACAGACGCTCGAACAGGCAGCGGGCCTCCTCCAAGCGTCCCTGCAAGGCCAGGTTGTCGACCAGCCAAAAGCTGCACGCCAGAAAAGCCCCTTCGCCGCCGGGCAAACCGTCCCTGACCTCATGACTGAGGTAACGCATCACGAAACCGTCTACGACCAATTCGCGCTCGATTGCCGCGACCGTGGCGATTACGCGCGGGTCGTCCGCCGGCAGGAAGCCGACCAGAGGTATTTGCAGCAGGCTCGCATCCAGCGAGTCGGAGCTGTAGCTTTGCACGAAGCTATTGCGTTGTAGATTGAAGCCGCGTTCGCAGACCTGCTGGTGAATCGTGTCGCGCACGGTGCGCCAGTGTTCGACCGGTCCTTCCAGCCCAAAATGCTCGACCGATTTGACGCCGCGGTCGAAAGCCACCCAGGCCATGACTTTCGAATAAGTGAATTGCTGGCGCCCGCCGCGTACTTCCCAGATGCCTTCGTCGGGGTGTTGCCAGACGGTTTCCAGGTGCGCCAGCATTGCGCATTGCAGATGCCAGATCGAATCGTCGCTACCGAAGTCATTCGACTGGTCGTTGGGCAAGGCCATTTTGCGGCATTGATAGAGCGCGTCCATCAGCTCGCCATAGACATCCAGCTGTAATTGATTGGCGGCTTGATTGCCGACCCGGACGGGGCGTGAATTGGCGAAGCCGGGCAGCGCGTCGATCTCGCGTTCGTCGAGCTGGCGCTCGCCGCTGATGCCATACATGATTTGCAATTGCGAGGCGTCGCCGGCGATGGCTCGCACCAGCCAGGCGCGCCAGGCCAGGGCTTCGTTATAAAAGCCGGCCAGCATTAGGGCGGTGAGCGTCAGGGTGGCGTCGCGCAGCCAGCAGAAGCGGTAATCCCAATTGCGCGTGCCGCCCAACGCTTCCGGCAAGGAGGTGGTCGGCGCCGCGACAATGCCGCCCGTCGGCTCGTAGATCAGTGCTTTGAGTACGATCAGGGAGCGTTCCACGGGGCGGGCCCACACGCCGGCATCGTGGCCGCGCGACGACCAGGCGCGCCAGCGCGGTTCGAGCTGTTGCAGCGCGGCGGCGTTGTCGGTGGGTGTCGGCATGGGTAGATGCGATTCGCTGTAATTCAATTCAAAGTTCAGGCTTTGCCCAGCTTCCACCATAAAGGCGGCGACGGTTTTGTGGTGCTCGCCGTGTACCGGTATGGGGGAGTGCAGCACCACCCGGTTCGGGCCGACAATAAAGCTCATGCCGCAGCCTGCGTCATCCGGGAGTTGCGTGGCCCACGGCACTGAAACACCGTAGTCGAAGCGTAAGGTCAGTTCCAGGTGCATGGCGACACTGCCGCTTATGCCCGTGACGGTACGGATCAAGCGCGGTGCGCCTTCGCGCAGTGGCATGAAATCGGTTAGGAGTACGGTCCCGCCGGCGGTTTCGAAGCGGGTTTCGAGGATCAGGGTGCCGGCCCGGTATTGGCGCTGTACGCGGCTCTCGGCGTTGCTTGGGGCGATCAGCCAGCGGCCGTTATCGGGGGTGCCGAGCAAGGCTGCAAAGCAGGCGGGCGAATCGAAGCGCGGCCAGCATAGCCAGTCGATCGAACCATTGTTACAACTTAAGGCGGCGCTATGGCAATCGCCGATCAGGGCATAGTCTTCGATGCGGCGTGAGATGCTTGCCGGAGGTGTTTGGGTAGAAGGCAAACCAGCTCCTTGAGAATCAATCGGGTGGGCGCGAGCCCCTGGCTTAATCAAGCCGGCAGGCGTGGGCGCTAGGCCGGCTGGGTGCCGGCTCGCGGTAGAGGAGCGGTGTTGAATGCCTGCTTCTTTGGGACAGACCCTGGAGGGGCGAGTTCAATTCAATCTAGCCGTGAATCTTGAGCTTACTGCTTGCCTGCTCTATGTCATAACGAAACTGTACCAGCGCCGCAACGTCCACATCGCTGGGCGTGAGGGCGGTCCACAGCAGTGCACTCAGTTGCCGCGCGGTGGTTTCGATATCGTAGGGGTGTTCGGCCAGTACCGCGTCCCAGAGCACATGTTCCATCGGCCCGAAGACCATTGAGCGTAGCAGCCGCAAGGGCAAATCGGCCCGGATCAGGCCATGTTCCTGGCCGCGAGCCAGTACTTCCATCAAGGGCGAGGTGTAGCGGCGCTGCAATTTGATCAGCGTGTCGCCAAATTCCTGGCTATGACTGCGTCCTTCGGATAGGACCAGTGCGCATAAGCCCGTGCCGTTGTGCAGGAATAAGCGCAGATGGTTGGACACGATAAATTCGAATTGCTCCCTGACGCCGGCATGGCGCGGCAACTTGGCTTCGACCTCGGCAATGATCTCGTCGTACCAGTCGCTGATAATCAACACGCAAAGCTCGCGCTTGCTGGAGAAATAGCTGAATACGGTGGCTTCCGAAATGGCCAGGCGTTGCGCGATTTCGGTGGTTGTGGCGCGCTCATAGCCTTTTTCTGCCAGGACTTCACGCCCGACACGCAGGATGTCGCGGACGCGTTGCTGGGATTTTGCGCTATGGGGCTGGCGGCGCAGGGTCGCTTTTTCGGCTGGGGGCGTCGACATGGTGGCCGTCTCGGGTGCGCTGTGGACGCGCTTTTATTTTGGAATAGCTTGGCAGGAGCAGCGTAGCACGGGTGCGGCGGCCTGGCTATTGAGTGTAACTCACAAAATGTTTGACGTTTACGTAAAGTAGAAGCAAAATCCTGCCACATAGAGCGCTGGCACGCTTCTCATCTATCGATCCATATCCAGGGGTCGCCTGCATGAGTGCTACTCATATTTTTACGGCTGGGTCGATCCCCGGCGCGTGAAGCGCATAATCCCAAGCACCCCAAGGAGACGCGATGATAGAAATCCCAGGTCTGAAATTCCCGCTCGGCGAAGACATCGAAATGCTGCGCGAAACGCTGGCGCACTTTGCCGAAAAAGAAATCGCTCCGCGCGCCGCGGAAATCGACCGCAGCGACCAATTCCCGATGGACCTGTGGAAGAAATTCGGCGACCTGGGCGTGCTCGGCATGACCGTCGCGGAAGAGTACGGCGGCGCCAATATGGGCTATCTGGCCCACATCATCGCGATGGAAGAAATCTCGCGCGCCTCGGCCTCGGTCGGCTTGTCGTATGGCGCGCACTCGAATCTGTGCGTCAACCAGATCCACCGCAACGGCACCGAGGCGCAAAAGCGCAAATACCTGCCCAAGCTGGTCTCGGGCGAACATATCGGGGCGCTGGCAATGAGCGAGCCGAATGCCGGCTCGGACGTGGTCAGCATGAAGCTGCGGGCCGATAAAAAGGGCGATCACTACGTGCTCAACGGCACCAAGATGTGGATCACCAATGGTCCGGACTGCGACACGCTGGTGGTCTACGCCAAGACCGACCTTGAAGCGGGCGCGCGCGGCATGACCGCCTTCCTGGTGGAAAAGGGCATGGCAGGTTTCTCGGTGGCGCAAAAGCTCGACAAATTGGGGATGCGCGGCTCGCACACGGGCGAGCTGGTGTTCAATAATGTCGAAGTGCCGGAAGAGAATATCCTGGGCCAGTTGAACGGCGGCGTGAAGGTGCTGATGAGCGGGCTCGACTACGAACGCGCGGTACTGGCGGGCGGGCCGGTGGGCATCATGGTGGCGTGCATGGATGCAGTGGTGCCGTATATCCACGATCGCAAGCAGTTCGGCCAGGCGATCGGCGAATTCCAATTGATTCAAGGCAAGGTGGCGGATATGTACACCACCTTGCAGGCGTGCCGGGCGTACACCTACGCCGTGGGCGCGCAGCTTGACGCGCTGGGTGCGGCGCACGTGCGTCAAGTGCGCAAAGACTGTGCCGGCGTAATCCTGTACACGGCCGAGAAAGCCACCTGGATGGCGGGCGAAGCGATTCAGATCCTGGGCGGCAACGGTTATATCAACGAATACCCGGTGGGCCGCCTGTGGCGCGATGCCAAGCTGTATGAAATCGGCGCGGGCACCAGCGAAATCCGCCGCATGCTGATCGGCCGCGAACTCTTTGCAGAAACCTTGTAACGTTATACACAACCTTAGCGCTTCAGGAACCTGACATGCCGGTTATCGAATCCAAGCTTAACTCCCGCTCTGAAGACTTCCGGGCCAATGCGGCCGCGATGCAAGCGATCGTCGCCGATCTAAAGGCCAAGGTGGCCAAGCTCGCTGAAGGCGGCGGCGCCAAGGCGCGCGAAAAACACCTGGCGCGCGGCAAGCTGTTGCCACGCGACCGGGTCAATGAATTGCTCGATCCGGGCACGCCGTTTCTGGAGTTCTCGCAACTTGCCGCATACGGCATGTATCAGGACGAGGCGCCGGGCGCCGGCGTCATCACGGGCATTGGCCGGATCGCCGGGGTCGAGTGCGTGATTGTCTGCAACGACGCCACCGTCAAGGGCGGCACCTATTATCCGGTGACCGTCAAAAAGCATGTGCGGGCTCAGGAAATCGCGGCGGAAAACCGCCTGCCCTGCGTGTATCTGGTCGATTCGGGCGGCGCCAACCTGCCGAACCAGGATGAAGTTTTTCCGGATCGCGATCATTTCGGCCGAATCTTCTTCAATCAAGCCAATCTGTCGGCCGACGGCATACCGCAGATCGCGGTGGTGATGGGTTCGTGTACCGCGGGTGGCGCGTATGTGCCGGCCATGAGCGATGAGTCGATTATCGTCAAGAATCAGGGCACGATTTTTCTGGGCGGGCCGCCGTTGGTGAAAGCCGCGACCGGCGAGATCGTCAGCGCCGAAGACTTGGGCGGCGGCGATGTGCATACGCGCTTGTCGGGCGTGGCCGATCATCTGGCGCAAAACGATGCGCATGCCCTGGTGATTGCCCGCAGCATTGTCGGCAACCTGAACCGCAGCAAGCCGACACCGCCGCCGCGTGAAGCACGGCCGCCGCGCTACGAGCCGGAAAGCATTTACGGCGTGATTCCGACGGATACCCGCAAGCCTTTCGATATCCGTGAAATCATCGCGCGGGTGGTCGACGATTCCGAATTCGACGAATTCAAGGCGCGCTACGGCACCACGCTGGTGTGCGGCTTCGCCCATCTGTGGGGCTATCCGGTCGGGATTATCGCCAACAACGGTATTTTGTTCTCCGAAGCAGCGTTGAAAGGCGCGCACTTTATCGAACTGTGCTGTCAACGCAAGATTCCGCTGGTCTTCTTGCAGAACATCACGGGCTTTATGGTCGGGCGCAAATACGAAAACGAAGGGATTGCGCGCAACGGCGCGAAGATGGTGACGGCGGTGGCGACGGCGAAGGTGCCGAAGTTCACGGTGATCATCGGCGGCTCGTTTGGCGCCGGCAACTATGGCATGTGCGGCAGGGCTTATTCACCGCGCTTCCTGTGGATGTGGCCCAATGCCCGGATTTCGGTGATGGGCGGCGAACAGGCCGCATCGGTGCTGGCCACGATCCGCCGCGACGGCGTGGAAGCCAAGGGGCAAAGCTGGAGCGCCGAGGAAGAGGAAGCCTTTAAAGCACCGATCCGCGATCAATACGAAGCGCAAGGCCATCCTTACTATGCCAGCGCGCGCTTGTGGGACGACGGTGTGATCGATCCGGCGCAGACCCGGCAGGTGCTGGGCCTGGGCCTGGCCGCGGCAGCCAACGCGCCGATCGCCGAGACGCGCTTTGGCTTGTTCAGGATGTAAAGGGCGCTGGCCTGATGTCTGTGGAGACCGGAGGCCGCCGATACCGGCGCCGCCGATGCGTGGTCTGAGAAGCGTAGTCCGAGAGAGACTCACTGGAAACCTGTCATGTTCAAGAAGATCCTGATTGCCAATCGCGGCGAAATCGCCTGCCGCGTCGCCGCCACCTGCAAACGCCTGGGAATCCGCAGCGTTGCGGTGTTTTCGGATGCGGACGCCGATGCCAAGCACGTCGCGCTATGCGATGAAGCGGTGCATATCGGCGGCGCGGCGGCTGCCGATAGTTATTTGCGGCTTGAACGCATCGTCGAAGCTGCTCGTGCCACCGGTGCCGAGGCGATTCATCCGGGCTACGGTTTCCTGTCGGAAAACGAAGCGTTTGCGGAAGCGTGCGCGGCGCACGGTATCGAATTTATCGGCCCGCCGGTGGCGGCGATTGCCGCGATGGGTTCCAAGGCGGCAGCCAAGGCACTGATGCAGCGTGCCGCGGTGCCCTTGGTGCCGGGTTATCACGGCGATGACCAAAGCCCCGAATTACTGCAACGCGAAGCCGACGCCATTGGCTACCCGGTGCTCTTGAAGGCAAGCGCGGGCGGCGGCGGCAAGGGTATGCGAGTGGTCGAGCAAAGCGCGGATTTTGCTGCGGCGCTGGCCTCATGCAAGCGCGAGGCCGCCAGCAGTTTCGGCAACGATCGGGTGCTGATCGAAAAATACCTGCTGCGCCCGCGTCACGTCGAAGTACAGGTGTTTGCGGATAAGGCCGGCAACACGGTGTATTTGTTCGATCGCGATTGCTCGGTGCAGCGGCGTCATCAAAAAGTCCTTGAAGAAGCTCCGGCTCCCGGCCTGAGCGACGCCGTGCGTAAGCAAATGGGCGAAGCTGCGGTGGCTGCGGCGCGGGCCGTCAATTATGTGGGCGCCGGTACGGTCGAATTCATCATGACGCCGGACGGGCAGTTCTATTTCATGGAAATGAATACGCGCTTGCAAGTCGAGCACCCGGTGACCGAAATGGTCACCGGGCTGGATCTGGTCGAGTGGCAATTGCGGGTGGCCGCGGGCGAAGCGCTGCCCTTGCTGCAAACTCAGTTGCGCGTTACCGGCCATGCAATCGAGGCGCGTATCTATGCGGAAAACCCGGCGCGCGGTTTCCTGCCGTCAACCGGCACGCTAAAGCATCTGCGGGTGCCGGCTGCCGTGGAATTCAAAGTGGGTGACGGTGCGCGTGCGCCAGTGCGGATCGATAGCGGGGTGCGGCCCGGCGACACGATTACGCCGTTCTACGACCCGATGATTGCGAAACTGATCGTACACGGTGCCGATCGCACCGCAGCCTTGGCGCGTCTGACGGGCGCGCTGGGCGAATTTGAAATTGTCGGCCCAAGCACCAATGTCGAGTTTTTGCAGCGGATTGCCGGCAGTGTGCCGTTTATGGCTGCCGACCTCGATACCGGCCTGATCGAACGCAACCATGCCAGCTTGTTTGCACCGGCCACCGAGTCGACGCGCGATGCGTTAGCGTTGGCCTGTGCTGCACAATTGGCCGAGGAAGAGGCCGATACCTCGGATCGCTCACCGTGGGCTACGCTGCATCACTGGCGCTTGAACGCCGGCTATCGGCAGGTCTTGTCATGGCGCGCAGCCGGTCATGAATCCGCAGAAGCGGCCCTGGTCGAAGCCGTGTTCGAACGCGACGGCGGGCTTAACACGCTGGAGCTGGCCGGTACACGGCATAGTTTTAGCTGGCGCCGCGGCCAGGACGCGCATGAATTCGGTGTGACGGTCGATGATACGCGGGTGGCCGGCCGGGTGTTTATCGACGGCAATGTGTTCCATGTGTTCTGCCGTGGCCGCGCACTGAGTTTCGAGCGCGACACCGTGCTGGCTCACGCCGCCGAGGAGCATGGCGTCGGCCGCCTGACGGCGCCGATGCCCGGCAAGGTAATCGCGATCCTGGTCGAGGCCGGCGCCAAGGTCGACAAAGGTACGCCGCTGCTGGTGATGGAAGCCATGAAAATGGAACACACTATCGAGGCGCCTGCGGCCGGCGTGGTGGCTGAAATTCTGTTCGCAGTCGGCGATCAGGTAACGGATGGCGCGCAATTGCTGGTGATGGAAGCCGCACCGCAAGCAACGTAATGTGCTGAACCCAGTCGTTCCAGGCGTCTGCCAAGGCGCCTGGAGGTGTGAGGGAAACCCGTGAGTGAACTGCACCCCAAAAGTTGGACACCCGTCCAATCTTTGGGGTGTTTTTTATGGCGCTGCACAAAATCTGAAAGGAGCGCGTGTTTTCAAGGGTTTTCGACGTCTTGGGGAGCTGGATTATATCCACTACAATTCTGTTGGAAAGTGCAAAACAACGCATCTAAGCGATATACCACCTTGGATTTCACTCGCTCCCGGCCCGATGCGATTTGCACCGAATTAGGTGCTCGTGTCCGGGCGTGCCGTATCCGCCTTAATCTGAGCGTCGAAGCGCTGGCGCAGCGTATCGGCCTATCCCCTGTAACGCTGCGTAACGTTGAATTAACGGGGCGCTGCAATCTGGAGACGTTTGTGCGTATTCTGGACGTATTGCAGGCGGCACAGGATTTGGAGCACGTTTTGCTCAGTCAAACCCCATATATTGAAACGGCGAGCGCCGCCGCTTCAGCCCCTGCGCCGCGCCGCCGCGCTTATTGCAAGCGGAAAGCGCCTGATTGAAACAGTTCAAGGCAAGCTATCAGGACTATTAATGATGCAAAACCGGGGCGCACTCGATTGGCGCGGCACTAAACGATTGACTATACCTCTGTAGAGCGGATCGTCGGCAGAGGTTATTGGTGTTTACGCTGGTTTTGTCGGCTCTGTGCCTAATATCCCAAGTTTCGGCATAGTCGGGCGTCAGCTTTCTTGAGTCTGGGCGCATCATCTTTAAAATGGCACATGAGTTTATTAAGCGTGGATAATGGACTGGACATTAGATTTTTATCCGCGAGAACGGAATTGCGAGCTTGTTTTTACTGCGCAACAGCTTAAGGCTATTGCCCGGCTTGGTCCGTGACTGACAACATAGCCCCAGCCGAGACCGGGGGGGTGGCCAGAGGTGGAATGCATGATGGGCTGGGGAGCGTCCTTCCTGGTTGTCATACCGCGCGAAGCGCCGGCCTATTTACGCGGGGAGAAAACTGATGAGTACTCCAAACCTGAAGCATGACGACGATGCTTGGCTGGTGGATGATGATGCGGCCGAGGAGGGCGCAGGCCAGGCAGCTGCGGCAAAGAAGCCCTGGAAAATCCTGATCGTCGATGACGAAAAGGACGTGCACACTGCGACCCGTTTGGCGATCAAAGACATTCGCTACAAAGATCGTCACCTGGAACTGCTCAGTGCCTACTCGTCGGCAGAGGGCTATGAAGCCATGCGCGCGCATCCGGATATCGCCTTGGTGCTGCTGGATGTCGTGATGGAAACCGACGATGCCGGTTTGGTGCTGGTTAACCGGATCCGCTACGAGTTGCAAAACCAGATCACGCGTATCGTGTTGCGTACCGGGCAGCCGGGGCAGGCGCCCGAGCAGCAGGTGATACTCGAATACGATATCAACGATTACAAGACCAAGACCGAGCTAACCGTACAGAAGTTGTTTACCACGGTGATTTCGTCATTGCGCGCGCATGAAAACATGCTGTCGATTGAAAAAAATCGCCAAGGTTTGGGCAAGATACTGGAAGGCGCAGCCGATTTTTATCAAATGTTGTCGCTCAGGGAGTTTTCGTCCGGCGTGCTTAAGCAAATCGGCGTGATCCTGGATGTGGGCGCGGACGGCATGGTGTGCGTGATCAAGAAAGGCAACACTGAATTTGAAGTGCTCGCCGGGACGGGCGTGTATGAGTCGCTGGATAGCGATTTCCACGATCACACGGAATTGGGCGCGGCGATCCGTGAAACCTTCTTGAAGAAAACCAGCGTTTCCCTGCACGGCTTCGACACCTTGTACATCAATAGTCGAAATGGCCGTGAATTTGTGATGCATTTCAATCCGCATTCGCCGCTCGATGGTATCGAGCGCGCCTTGTTGGAATTGTTTTGCCAGCGTCTCTCCGCCGCCTACGACAACTTGCATTTGTATGGACAACTGCGCATGTCGCAGGAAGCTACGGTGGTTGCGCTGGCGGATCTGGCTGAATATCGCGATCAGGACACCGGCGAGCATGTGCTGCGCGTGCAAAAACTGACGGATGCCATTGCCCAGGAATTGACCTCGATGAATGTCTATCCCACCGAGCTGAGCCGCGAAGTGATGGACATGATCGGGATGGCGGCGATTCTGCACGATGTCGGTAAGGTTGGCACACCTGATCATATTCTGTTCAAGCCGGGCAAGCTCGATCCGCAAGAGCGTGTCATCATGGAACAGCATGCCACTATCGGCGCGCAGATTCTGCTGAAAGCCAGTCACATGGTCAAGGGAACCAGTTATTTGTCGCTCGGTTCGGAAATTGCCGGAGGCCATCACGAACATTTCGACGGCAATGGTTATCCCCTGAAGCAGAAGGGTAGTGAGATTCCCTTGTCGGCGCGGATTGTCGCGGTGGTCGATGTGTTCGATGCGCTGCTGAACAAGCGGCCTTATAAGGAACCTTGGTCGATGCCGGATACCATGGCCTATATCAAAGGGCGTTCCGGAACCCAGTTTGATCCCTATGTGGTCGATGCATTGACCCGCATGGTCGAAGACGATCGTTTGCCGTCAGGCTGTCTCAGCGCGAGTAGCGGATTTGCTTAAACCGCTACTCAAAGCGAATCGGTCCGGTGCGGCAGGTCGTCAGGTTTTATGCTGCTTTGAGCAGAATGGCATGGCTCTATAACTCGAATAGCATCGATTAAAGGAGATGGCTGTGAGCGCACAACATGAGATCGACGAACGCACAAATTTGACCGCCAACAACAAGTTCGAATTAT
>Ga0302234_10002854_pt1 | contig 10739 bp, 10 predicted proteins | sample II_Palsa_N3_2_FD_193576 | JGI IMG/M metagenome (GOLD analysis project Ga0302234, IMG submission 193576) | Peat permafrost microbial communities from Stordalen Mire near Abisko, Sweden - II_Palsa_N3_2 | ecosystem: Environmental > Terrestrial > Soil > Palsa > Peat permafrost | place: Sweden... | reverse complement strand
GCTCGAAGTCTACACACCACGTTTTTTGTTCCGCACCAATGTTATACTTCGAGCAATGTATGACTTGTCATCGTCAACAAGCTCGCAGTAAACCTGCGGTAATCTCAATTTCGAGAGGAGAAATATGAATAAACTTTCAAAGCTCGCGTTCATTGCAGCTACCGCAGTTGTGGCTGCATCCGCAATGGCACAGTCGGTGCCGGCGTCGCGACAAGCTACGAACGACAACTGGGTGAACGGCACGGGCGAGTACGTGTGGATGAACGGCACGAACGAACTTTGCTGGCGCGATGCATTCTGGACGCCGGCAACCGCTAACGCAAAGTGCGATGGCGCGCTGGTTGCTCAGGCACCGACCCCGCCGGCACCGCCGGCACCGGCTCCGGTTATCTCGAGCCAGAAGATCACGTACCAAGCTGACGCTTTGTTCGACTTCGACAAGGCTATCCTGAAGCCGGGCGGCAAGGAAAAGCTGGATGATCTCGCATCGAAGATCGGTGGCCTGAACCTCGAAGTCGTGGTTGCAACGGGTTACACGGACCGTATCGGTTCGGACAAGTACAACGACCGCCTGTCGCTGCGTCGTGCTCAAGCTGTCAAGGCATACCTGGTCAGCAAGGGCATCGAAGCCAACCGTATCTATACGGAAGGCAAGGGCAAGCGCAACCCGGTTACGACCGGCTGCAACCAGAAGAACCGCAAGGCTCTCATCGCCTGCCTCGCACCGGATCGTCGCGTGGAAGTCGAAGTTGTCGGTACTTCGAAGCAGTAAGCTCCAAATTACCGCAGTATCAAAGCCCCGCTTCGGCGGGGCTTTTTTTATGCCTAAGCGCGTCTGAGGCGTCGAATTTGCGCCGGCGCGGCGAATTCGGTCTCACCAGCGTCGGGCAGCCGACCTGCCGTGGCATTTTGCCGCCCTCTGCCTCGGCCTATATACTCAGGCTTTATCCTCGACACCCGTCCACCTGCTCTCATCAAGGCCCGTATCCGCCATGACCAATGCCGATCCCCACGAACTTCAGAAATTCAGCGATCTCGCACATCGCTGGTGGGACCCGAACGCCGAATTCAAACCGCTGCATGAATTGAATCCGGTCCGGCTGAACTGGATCAATGCTCATGTACACCTTGCCGGCAAGCGGGTACTCGATATTGGTTGCGGCGGCGGCATTCTGTCGGAATCGATGGCAGCGGTGGGTGCCCATGTGAAAGGCATCGACCTCGCGAGCCAGGCGCTCGGGGTCGCAGATCTTCACAGCCTTGAAAGTGGTGTAACCGTCGATTACGAAGAAATCGCCGCCGAGGCACTCGCGGCCCGTGAGCCCGGCACCTACGACGTCGTGACCTGTATGGAAATGCTCGAGCACGTGCCCGAGCCGGCGGCTATCGTCGCGGCCTGCAAGACGCTCGTAAAGCCAGGCGGCTGGGTGTTCTTCTCGACGCTCAACCGGAACGTGAAGTCCTATCTGTTTGCGGTAATCGGCGCGGAATACATCGCGCGGATGCTACCCAAAGGCACCCACGACTACGCGCGCTTCATCCGCCCGTCGGAACTGGCGGGCTTTGTCCGTGCCGCGGACCTGCACACCGCGGACATCAAAGGCATCGCCTATCACCCGCTCGGCAAGCATTTCGCGCTGTCGGACGACACGAGCATCAACTATATGCTCGCCTGCCGCCGCGAAGCCTGACGCGCAACGACTCCAACGAACGCACCCATGAGCGACCCCACTCCTCTGCCGCAACGCGAAGACGAAGACGCCTCCATCGGCCTTTGCCAGGCGGTCCTGTTCGACCTCGACGGCACACTCGCCGACACGGCGCCCGATCTGGCCGCCGCCGTCAACAAGATGCGCCACGAACGCGGCCTCGAGATGGTGCCGCTCGACGACCTGCGCCCGCTGGCGTCGGCCGGTGCGCGCGGGCTGATTGGCGGCGCGTTTGGCATCGGGCCGGAACACCCTGATTACCCGGCGATGCGCGACGAATTTCTCACTAACTACGAGGCCGACCTTTGCATCGAAACGACGCTCTTCCAGGGCATCGACGCCGTGCTAGACGAACTGGATGCACGCGGCGTGCGCTGGGGCATCGTGACGAATAAGGTTGCGCGCCTGACGGAGCCGCTGGTGGCGTTGCTGGGACTTGATCTGCGCGCGGGATGCGTGGTGAGCGGCGATACGACACCGCATTCGAAGCCGCATCCGGCGCCGTTGCTGCACGCGGCGCGCGAACTGGACCTCGCGCCGGAGCGGATCGTCTACGTGGGCGACGACTTGCGCGACGTCCAGGCGGGCTTTGCAGCAGGCATGGTGACCGTGGCGGCCGCATACGGGTACTGCGGCAACGACATTCCGCCGACCCACTGGCATGCCCAACACGTAGTCCAGTCGACGGCTGAACTGCAAAAGCTGTTGCGCGAGATCAGCTGACCAGGGCGCCGGGACATTGTCCGGTCCAAAGACAGGCAGGACAGGGCTGTCATTCTATTGTAAAATCTACTCTGGCCCAGCAATTTTGGGGCAACAAACCGTGGGGGCGACCTGGTTTCGACAGGGGTTGCAAAGCGGCTAGGGCATACCGAGGACCCGTCACCTCGTTAATCAATGGGAAAAACGTAACTGCAAACGACGAAACGTTCGCACTGGCAGCCTAAGGGCCGCCGTCCTCTGCCTAGTTCACTGACGGGCTAGAGTCGCAAGACCGGTAGCAATACCGACAGAGGTCATATACGTCAGTTAAGCCTTGGCGGTGTCACGACGTCCGGGTCGAAAAATTAGTGAATCGCCGCAGCGCAGCGTGTTCGTCCGCGTCGCTCTGGTTAAATCAAATGACAGAACTAAGTATGTAGAACTAGTCGTAGAGTGCTTCTGGACGCGGGTTCGATTCCCGCCGCCTCCACCAGAACACCTGTATCAAGCATCAAGCCGTACGAACAACCCGCGAACAGCCTAGGCTTTCGCGGGTTTTTTGTTGCCTGTCGTTTGGGTCGGCCCTGCGCGGTGGGCTCGGTCGTCGCGAAGGGCGACTATCAACTGGGTTTTCAGCAGGTGAGCGAGTTGTTGCCCGTGCCCGGTATCGAGTTTGTCGGCAAGATTCCGGAGTCGTTGCAATCGGTCACGCGCTATGCAGCCGGTATCCCGGTGAGTGCGGCTCATCCACGTGAAGCCAGGCAGTTTCTGGATTTTCTCGCCTCGCCTGAGGCCGCGTCCGACGTTGCCAGCACCGGCCTCGATCCGCTCGCTGCGCACTAGCGCCGGGGCCACACCAGCTTAGGCTATCAGTCGTCCGGGCATTGCAGATTGCAGCCGTCCGGATCACCTAAATCGCCCTTTTTACGCATGGCCGATTTCTTGTCGGACTGGAACTTCTTCGTCGGCGCAGAAGCGGCAAACGGCATCTGCGGGTGTTCCTGCAGATGGAATTCATCGGTCAGAATGCCGCCCGGCACTCCCGGCGAGTTCTGCGCAAAAGAGATCGAGACAGTGGCAAACAGTGCGCCGGCCGTAGCGGCCACAGCACAAACTTTGAGTAGAACGTTCATATCGATCCAGCGCGGCAGGCCGCGCAGTTAAGGCTAACCGTAAGGCTCAAGAGTATCGCATACACCACGGCTGCGCAGCGGTACCCCGGTTTCACCTTGTTACTGCCGCTTACGCCGGAACCGGACCGAGTCCGTCGTCGAGATTCAGCAGCGTGCCGCAGTCCTGCGGATCGTATCCTTCCAGCCGGGCCACACCGCTTTTGAAGGCAACGCTGCGCAGCATTTCAATGACGGTCGCAAGCGGCGCACGTTCCAGTTGCGTCCGGTTGCACGCGAAGTAATAGTCCTCGTCGACGATCGGCACGAACTCCAGCCCGAAGTGATGGGCGGCCGGTTCGACGCCGAAGCCCACATCGGCCATACCGCTGGCCACAAAGGCTGCAATCGCGGAATGCGTCAGTTCGGTCGACGCATAGCCATTGACCCGATCGGGGTCAACACCCACGCGGCGCAACGCCAGATCGAGCAGCATACGCGTGCCGGAGCCCGGCTGCCGGTTTACGAAGCGAATGTCGTCACGCGCAAGATCGCGCAATCCGCTGATCCGTTTCGGGTTGCCCTTCGACAAAAAAAGCCCCTGTTTGCGCTGCGTCAGATGAACCAGCACATGACGCTCGGGATCGAGCCAACGCCGGTAGGTACTCGCGCACGCCGCGCGGAATTCGCCGCGCGGCAAGTGAAAGCCAGCCATATCGCACTCGCCTCGCGCCAACGCGGTGACTGCGTCGGCGCTGTCGCGGTACTTGATGTCGACCGGCACTTCGTCGGCGACGAGCGCAGTGACAAGCGCCGCGACTGCGTAGCCGTGCGAAGCATGTATCCGCACATCGTCGGCGGGGGGGGCGAGCCAACGATTCAGATCGCTCGCCACCTCGCTTGCCAGCGCGCGCATGTTGCCGTCGAGCCGTTCGCTACAGAGGCGCTGTGCGCGCAACACAGCCTGGCCGAGTTCCGATAGCACGGAGCCGCGCCCGCGTTCCTTGGCAATCAGCGGGCCGCCTAGGCGCTCTTCAATACTGCGCAGCAAGCCCCACGCGTGACGGTAGGATAAACCCTTAAGCGTCGCCGCCTGGGCAATGCTGCCCGCTTCGTCGACGAACGCCAATAACTGCACGACATCCGTCAGGCTGGCTTCGCGGCCGTCCGGGTCGCGCACGACCAGCTGCGCGTGGCATTCGATCCTGATCATATATGTCGTTCTGCTTCCTATTGCGAAAGGACCCTCACCCGCCTATCGTTCGCTGTATATATACGAAACGAATGAAGCATACGTGCACACTTTATGAAATACAAGTGCATATTAGACTTCGGAGGAGCCCCCACTTTGGACGATTCCAACGCAATCGCACCTGAGCAACTGGTGCAGCGTCACGCACTTTCCGGCCGCTCTCTGCTGGCCGTGTTGCATGCCATCCAGGACGAGCTTGGCTTTGTGCCTCCCGCTACCGTCGCGCCGCTGGCGCGGGCGATGAACCTGTCGCGCGCGGAAGTCCATGGCGTGCTCACCTACTATCACCACTTCCGTACTCGCGCGGCCGCGCCGGTCACCGTGCAACTGTGCCGCGCCGAGGCCTGCCGCAGCATGGGCACCGAAGCGCTTGCGCAGCACATCGAAGCACGCACCGGTTGCCGCTTCGACGCCGAACCCCGGCATGGCGAGCATGCGGTCGTTGAGCTCGAATCGGTGTATTGCCTGGGTCAATGCGCGTTGTCACCGGCGTTGACGATCAACGGCACGTTGCACGCAAAGCTCACACCGTCGAAGTTCGACGCACTGCTTGCAACAGAGGTGAAGCGCGTGGAGGAAACGGCATGACGCGCATCTACGTTCCTCGCGATTCAGCCGCGCTTGCACTCGGCGCGGATGCGCTCGCCGATGCGATAGCACGTGAAGCAGCGCAGCGCGGTGTCGCCATCGAACTGATCCGTAACGGCTCGCGCGGCTTGCTGTGGCTCGAGCCGCTTGTCGAAGTCGCCACGCCGCGCGGACGGGTTGGCTATGCCAACGTCGACGTCACTGATGTCACATCATTGTTCGACGCCGGATTCGTTGATGCGAGCTTCAACGGTAGCGCTCATTCGAGCCACGTAGGCATCGTCGACGAGATTCCGTATCTGCAGAAGCAGCAGCGTCTGACCTTCGCGCGCATCGGCATTACCGATCCATTGTCGACCGACGACTACCTCGCGCATGGCGGCCTCGAAGGTTTGAAGCAGGCCCTCACCGCCGATGGCGACGCCGCCTGCGAGGCCCTGATCGAATCGGGCCTGCGCGGCCGCGGCGGCGCAGCGTTTCCCGCCGGCATCAAATGGCGCACGGTGCGTGGCGCGAAAGCGGCCCAGAAGTACATCATCTGTAACGCGGACGAAGGCGACTCCGGCACGTTCTCCGATCGTCTCATCATGGAGAGCGATCCGTATGTATTGATCGAAGGGATGATCATCGCGGGGATCGTCACGGGCGCAACGCTCGGCTACGTCTACGTGCGCAGCGAGTATCCGCACGCGATCGCGACACTCGAAGCCGCCATCACACGCGCTCGTGACGCCGGTTGGCTCGGCGGCGGCGTGCTCGGCTCCGCCCACCGCTTCGAGCTACAGGTTGCGAAAGGCGCTGGTGCTTACGTCTGCGGCGAAGAAACTGCGCTGCTCGAATCGCTCGAAGGCAAGCGCGGCATCGTGCGGGCCAAGCCGCCCGTGCCGGCACTGGTGGGGCTGTTCGGACAGCCAACTGTCATCAACAACGTCATCACGCTCGCCACCGTACCGATCATCTTCGCGCGCGGCGCCGCGTTCTATAAAGACTTCGGCATGGGTCGCTCGCGTGGAACGCTGCCGTTCCAGCTCGCCGGCAATATCAAGCAAGGCGGTCTCGTCGAACTCGCGTTCGGTGTGACGCTGCGCGAATTGATCGATGACTACGGCGACGGTACCGCAAGTGGCCGGCCCGCCCGCGCCGTGCAAGTGGGCGGCCCGCTCGGCACTTATCTGCCTGAGAGCCAGTGGGACATTCCGCTCGACTACGAAGCGTACGCCGCGGTCGGTGCCGTTGTCGGTCACGGCGGGATCGTCGTGCACGACGACACCTCGAACCTCGCAGAACTGGCGCAATACGCCATGCACTTCTGCGCGCTCGAATCGTGCGGCAAGTGCACGCCATGCCGGATCGGCTCGACGCGTGGCGTCGAGGTGATCGCGCGGATTCGCAACGGCGACACGTCAACGCGCCAGGTGCAATTGCTGCGCGACCTGTGCGACACGATGGTGTCGGGCTCGCTCTGCGCGATGGGCGGCATGACGCCCTACCCGGTGCTGTCCGCACTCGACCATTTCCCCGAAGACTTCGGTCTCGACGCCGTCCAGCCCAATGCGGCGGCGGCCTGATCATGGAGCCCACCATGTCCGACGCGCTCAAATCCACTGCCGGCGGTTGCGGCTCCGGCAACTGCGCATGCAAGACTCAAGCGCAGGCGCAGCGAAGCACGCAAGCCCGCTCGCCCTTCGACGACACCGATTACGGCACGCCGCTGCGTCACGCCGACATAGACGTGACGCTGGAAATCGACGGCCAGGCGGTCACCGTGCCTGCCGGCACCTCCGTCATGCGGGCAGCAATCGAAGCTGGCGTGAACGTGCCGAAGCTATGCGCCACCGATTCCCTCGAACCGTTCGGCTCGTGCCGCCTGTGTCTCGTCGAGATCGAAGGCAAGCGCGGCTACCCGGCCTCGTGCACGACACCCGTCGAAGCCGGCATGAAAGTGCGCACGCAGACGGACCGCCTGCAGTCGCTGCGTCGCAATGTGATGGAGTTGTACATCTCCGATCACCCGCTCGACTGCCTGACCTGTCCCGCCAACGGTGACTGTGAACTGCAGGACATGGCGGGCGTGACGGGCTTGCGCGAAGTGCGTTACGGCTTTGACGGCGCGAACCATCTGAAGGACAAGAAGGACGAATCGAATCCGTACTTCACCTACGACCCGTCGAAGTGCATCGTCTGCAATCGCTGCGTGCGCGCCTGCGAAGAAACGCAAGGCACATTCGCGCTGACGATCGCCGGCCGCGGTTTCGAATCGCGCGTCGCCGCGAGCGAGAACACGCCGTTCATGGAATCGGAATGCGTCTCGTGCGGCGCGTGCGTGGCCGCGTGCCCGACCGCGACGCTGCAGGAAAAGAGCGTCGTGATGCTCGGCCAGGCTGAGCATTCGGTCGTGACTACATGTGCGTATTGCGGTGTCGGTTGCTCGTTCAAGGCGGAGATGAAGGGCAGCCAGGTCGTGCGCATGGTGCCGAACAAAAACGGCCAGGCCAACGAAGGTCACGCCTGCGTGAAAGGCCGTTTTGCGTGGGGTTATGCCACCCACAAGGACCGCATCACCAAGCCGATGATCCGCGCGAAGATCACCGACCCGTGGCGCGAGGTGAGTTGGGAAGAGGCGCTCAGCTATGCGGCCTCGGAGTTTCGCCGCATCCAGGCAAAACATGGCTGTGATTCGATCGGCGGTATCACCTCGTCGCGCTGCACGAACGAAGAAACGTACCTGGTGCAAAAACTCGTGCGCGCTGCGTTCGGCAATAACAATGTCGACACCTGTGCGCGTGTATGTCATTCGCCAACCGGTTACGGCCTGAAGACCACGCTTGGCGAATCGGCCGGCACGCAGACATTCGCGTCCGTCGACAAGGCCGACGTCATCATGGTGATCGGCGCGAATCCGACCGACGGTCACCCCGTGTTCGGCTCGCGCCTGAAGCGCCGCGTGCGCGAAGGAGCGAAGCTGATCGTGGTCGATCCGCGCCGCATTGATATCGTCGATACGCCGCACGTCAAGGCGTCGCACCATTTGCAATTGCGACCGGGCACGAACGTCGCCGTCGTCAACGCGCTCGCCCATGTGATCGTCACGGAAGGTTTGCTTAACGAAGCGTTTATCGCCGAGCGCTGCGACACGCGCGCGTTCGATCAATGGCGTGCGTTTGTCGCACTGCCGGAAAACGCGCCGGAAGCCACCGCTGAAATCACCGGCGTGCCGGCGCAAGACGTACGCGAAGCCGCCCGCATCTACGCAACCGGTGGTAACGCCGCGATCTACTACGGCCTGGGCGTCACCGAACACGCACAAGGCTCGACCATGGTGATGGGGATCGCCAACCTCGCGATGGCCACCGGCAACATCGGCCGCGAAGGCGTTGGTGTGAATCCGCTGCGCGGCCAGAACAACGTGCAAGGTTCGTGCGACATGGGCTCGTTCCCGCACGAACTGCCAGGCTATCGCCACATCAGCGATACCGTCACGCGCACCCTCTTCGAAGAGGCCTGGCACGTCACGCTGCAACCAGAACCGGGCCTGCGCATCCCCAACATGTTCGACGCCGCGCTCGACGGCAGTTTCAAGGGCCTCTACTGCCAGGGCGAAGACATCGTGCAGTCCGATCCGAACACGCATCACGTGTCGGCAGCACTGTCGTCGATGGAATGCATCGTCGTGCAGGACATCTTCCTGAACGAAACCGCGAAATACGCCCATGTGTTGTTGCCCGGGTCATCGTTCCTCGAAAAGGACGGCACCTTCACGAACGCAGAGCGCCGCATTTCGCGCGTGCGCAAGGTAATGCCGCCGATTCCGGGCTACGCAGACTGGCAAGTTACGGTGATGCTCGCCCGCGCGCTCGGCTATGAAATGGACTACGCGCATCCGTCCGAGATCATGGATGAGATCGCGCGCCTCACGCCGACCTTCCACGGCGTCTCGTACGCGAAGCTCGATCAGCTCGGCAGCATCCAGTGGCCGTGCAATGAGAACGCTCCGGACGGCACGCCGACCATGCATATCGATACCTTCGTGCGCGGCAAGGGCAAGTTCGTGATCACGAAGTTCATCGCGTCGCCGGAAAAAGTCACGCGCAAATTCCCGCTGATCCTCACCACCGGACGCATCCTCTCGCAATACAACGTGGGCGCGCAGACACGCCGCACAGAGAACTCGCGCTGGCACGACGAGGACCGGCTGGAAATTCATCCGCACGATGCCGAAGAGCGCGGCATCAAGATGGACGACTGGGTCGGCATCGAATCGCGCGCGGGCCAGACCGTGTTGCGTGCGAAGGTCACCGAGCGGATGCAGCCGGGCGTCGTCTATACGACGTTCCACTTCCCCGAATCGGGCGCCAACGTGATCACCACCGAGAGCTCCGACTGGGCCACCAATTGCCCCGAATACAAGGTAACGGCCGTGCAGGTCATGCCGGTGGAACAGCCTTCGCAATGGCAGCAGGACTATTCGCGTTTCAATACGGAGCAGCTTGATTTGCTGCGCCAGCGCGAACTGGCCAATGTCACGTCGGGCAAGTGAGGGCGCGCCATGGATGAACAGAACCTGATCGAGATGGCCAACCGGATCGGCGAGTTTTTCGATTCGATGCCCGACCGTGAAGAGGCGCTCGCCGGTATCGCCGATCACATTCGCCGTTTCTGGGAACCGCGGATGCGGCGCGCGCTGCTGGCAGCGGTTGACCAGCCGGACACGGGCGGCTTGGCGATGTCACCGATCGTCCTGGAAGCGCTGCTCGCGAATCGCGTCCAGTTGACGCCGGCGGCGGCCTCGGCCGCTTAGGCGCTGGAAGGAAACGCTTTCGGGCCGCTACGTGCACGCGGAGCTATCGCACCCTCAGCTAGCCGCTTGCTGCGTCACACCTTTTGCAAACCACGCTTCACAGTGGCGCAGCAGGCCATTCAGATCGGACGCAGGCCTCCCGCGTGCGCAGATGTAGCCATCCGGGCGCACCAGATAAAACGCCGGTCGTGTGCGTCCGTAGGACTCGGAAAGCGCCGGCGCACCCTCGCCTTCCATATCGCTGACCCACCAGATACGAACCGCGCCAGGCAACAGCCGCTCGACGGCTGCGCTCAGACGATCAAGATCGGTGTCGTGCGTCGCGTGTCGGCTCGCGGGCGGATCGAGCGGCGCTTCATCGGGGCTCTCCGGCGCCATCAGCAGAAACAGCGAGAAAAGCGCCGGGTCGTGCAGATCGAAAATGCAGCCGATGCCAGGCGCCCGCCCAAGCGGTCCGTCCACTACATGCACAAGCGCATCCGGCGCTCGCTCGCCCGCGCGCGGACCGCCGTCAAGCACCCGCTCGAGCGAGAGGGGACTGCGCCGGTACTGGATCGCCAGTTCGCTGATCGTGAGACGCG
>Ga0302234_10002848_pt1 | contig 10750 bp, 10 predicted proteins | sample II_Palsa_N3_2_FD_193576 | JGI IMG/M metagenome (GOLD analysis project Ga0302234, IMG submission 193576) | Peat permafrost microbial communities from Stordalen Mire near Abisko, Sweden - II_Palsa_N3_2 | ecosystem: Environmental > Terrestrial > Soil > Palsa > Peat permafrost | place: Sweden... | reverse complement strand
CTGCTCGGCGGCAAACTCAGTGCACAGCGCATGCTGGTAACCCGGCAGCATGAGGCGCAGGCAGCCATCATCCAGGCGCAGCAGGATGCCGCAGGTACGCAGTAACTGGAGACTGCGGATCAGGCCGCACACACCCATTAACGCAGTAGCAGTCCGACCTTGCGCAGCAGTTTGATCAGGACACTATCCATCAATGAGATAGTCGTTCTTCAATCGCACGTAGTGGTCGGCCGAGTAGTGCAAGTGCTCGATCTGCCGGTCGCTGAGCAGGCGCACCATCTTTGCCGGGTTACCCAGCCATAACTCACGCTCGCCGACCACCTTGCCTGGTGGGATCAGGCTTCCGGCACCGACGAAGCCGTATTTCTTCACCACCGCGCCGTCGAGCACGCTGGCCTGCATGCCGATCAGGCAGTAGTCCTCGATGGTGCAGGCATGCACCACCGCGGCGTGGCCGATCGTGACGCCCGCGCCGATCAGGCAGGGAAAACCGGGGCCGTAGGGGCCAGCGTGGGCGACGTGCACGACGGCGCCGTCCTGGATATTGGTGCCCGCCCCGACGCGGATGTAGTTCACGTCGCCGCGCAACACCACGCCGGGCCACACCGAAACGTCGTCGCCGAGCACCACGTCACCGATCACCGTGGCGGCCGGATCAACGTAGACCCGTTCGCCAAGTCGGGGTGTGATGCCCTTGTAGCTGCGCAAAGAATTCATCTGCGTATTCTACTGCGTGACGTCAAGCGTTGGCCTCCAGCACCTTGATGGTTTCCCGATAGCCGGCGTCGATCGCGCGCTGCCAGTCCTTCCAGTCGAGCATGCCGATGTGCTCAAGCGGCGGGGTGATCAGCCGGTTGGCGAGCGCACAACAACGTTCGCTGGTCCCCTCGCTGTTGACCATCGCGGCGCGGGTCAGGGTGGAGATCAGTCCAGGGCGGTCGTTGCGGCGCCGGCGTTGCAGCAGCACGTGCCACCACGGCGGTGTGGCGAATTCATCGACGTGGCTGCGCAGCTCGATGCCGGCGCGGATGCTCACCGCGGTGATGTGCGCGACGCCATCGTCGGCCATCACATCGGTCGGCAGGTTGTCGACCAACGCGCCATCCACGTAGACGTTGCCCTGATTCAGCACCGGTGGAAGTACGCCAGGGATCGAGCTGGATGCGCGCAGCCAAAGCCACAGCGGGCCGTGCCGGTGCACGACCCGGCCTTGGCCGGACAAGCTGGTGGAGACGCAGAAGAACGGTCGCTCCAGGTCCTCGATGTCGATCGCACCGAAGGTGTGCCGTAGCATGGCCGCCGCGCGACGGCCGCGGGTCAGCGCGACCAGCGGCAGGGTCCAGTCCGATAGCGGTCTGCCACGTACGAACGCTTCGTGGAGGTTGTGCACCATCGTGTCGGTATCCCACAGGTTCGCCACGCCGGCGCCGATGATCGCACCGATGCTGGTACCGCCCACCGCATCGAACTCGTGTCCGGCTTCGCGCAACGCACGCAGCGCGCCCAGATGCGCCAGGCCACGCGCACCGCCGCCAGCCAGCACCAGCCCGCGTCCGTGGCCGCTGACCAGCCGCGCGACTCGCGCAATATCCGCATCGCCGCACAGATGATGGTGGTGTAGGTCGCCGCTGAACTGCGCGCGCCAGCGCCGCGCCGCGCCGTGCATGACGCGGTGCCCGGCGTGCATCAGCAACAGATGTCGTGGACGGTGCTGTGCACGCGAAGGGTGGCCTGGGGTCGCTTCCGGCCACGGCCGCGCCGGCTGTGCAGCCAGCGCGGGCAGCAACAGCGCATCGGCCTGGCGCAGGCAGCGCTGGCGCCAGGCCGCATCGCCGGTGGTGTCCAGATAGATCACGAAGCGCACTTGTGCTTCGCGCTCGGCGAACCAGTCGCTGCCACGCCCGGCACCCTGCTCGGCGTCGATCACCGCACAGCTGCCGTAAGTCTCCAGCGCCTGCCCCAGCTGCATCGCCAGTGCGCGCACCGGCACGCCCGGGTCCACCGGCAGGATCGCGAAGGTGCGCGGTGTGTCCGGCGTGTCGGCTGCTTCGGCGTGGCGCTGGCCACGCAGCAGGCGCTCGATCGCCATCCGGGCCACGCCGAGCATGGCCCGGGGGTGCTGCTCGATCAGGGACTCGAACCCGGCACGGTCGAGCCGCAGCAATTCGGAATCGCGCAATGCGCGCACATCCAGGTGATGCGGCTCGCCGCTGAGCAGGCTCATCTCGCCTACGCATTCGCCAGCGGCGACCAGATGCACCAGGGTGGTCGGCCCGTCGAATACACCCAGGCTGCCGCTGCGCAGCAGGTACAGGGCATCGGCGGGGTCGCCGGCCTTGAAAAGCGGCCTGCCGCCGGGCAGGCACAGCCAGCGCAGTTGTTGCCCGAGCGCAGCTCGCGCAGCATCGTCCAGATGCGCGAACATGGCAGTGCGTCCGATCACTCCGGCAAGATCCGTTGGCAGCATGGCGTTGATGCTACGACGGCGGTGATGACAAAACGGGACGTGGGCGTCGTCGTGTCGGCCATGATATCGCCGTACTTGATTTCGCCCCGCGCGATCGCCACGCTCAGCACTTCCAAGGAGCTTCCATGAGCCAAGACAATCCGCTGCTGGCCGACGACACGCTGCCGGTGTTCTCGCAGATCCGCCCCGAACACGTTGCACCGGCGGTGGAGGCGATCCTCGCCGACTACCGTGCGGGTATCGATGGGTTGACGGCACCCGGCGCCGCCCATGATTTCGCCAGCGTGATGTTGACCCAGGAGCGGCTCGAGCAGCGGCTCGCGCGTGCCTGGGCGCCAGTCAGCCATTTGCATTCCGTCGCTGATAATGAGGCGCTGCGAAAGGTTTACGGGCCGGCCGAGGAAGCCCTCACCGAGCACGCGATCGAGCTCGGCCAGAACCGCGGCCTGTATGCCGCCGTGCAGGCGCTGGCCGACGCACCGACGTTCGCCCAGCTGCCGCGCCCCGAGCGCGCGCTGGTCGAGCATGCCTTGCGCGATTTCAGGCTCTCCGGCGTGGCGCTGGAGGAACCGGCACGCTCTCGCTACCGCGAGATCGGGGTGGAGCTGTCCCGGCTGTCCACCGAGTTCTCCAACGCCGTGCTCGACGCCAGCGAGGCGTGGCACGAGCACATCACCGACGAGCGCGATCTCGCCGGCATTCCCGAATCCGGTCGCGCGGTATTGCGCCAGTACGCCGAGGATCAGAATCTGGACGGCTATCTGGTTACGCTGAAACAACCCAGCGTGCAGGCCGTGCTCACCTACGCCGGCAACCGCGGCCTGCGCGAACGGGTGTACTGGGCCTACCAGACCCGCGCTTCCGACCAGGGTCCGAACGCCGGCAAGTTCGACAACAGCGAGCGCATCGAAAAGATCATGGCGCTCCGCCACGAGGCCGCGCAGTTGCTTGGTTTCGCGAACGCGGCGGAGGAATCGCTGGCGACCAAGATGGCAGGCTCACCCGCCGAGGTGCTGGAATTCCTGCGCGATCTGGCCGCACGCGCGAAGCCGGTGGCGCAGCAGGAACTCGCCGCGCTGCGCGAGTTCGCCAGCAGCGAACTCAAACTCGATAACCTCGAGTCATGGGATGTCGGCTACGCCTCGGAGAAACTGCGTGTACAGCAGTACGCATTGGACGAAGAGCAGCTCAAGCCGTACTTCCCGCTGCCGGCGGTGATCGAGGGTCTGTTCGGCCTCACCAGCAAGCTCTATGGGATCACGCTGGCCCCGCGCGACGATGTCGATGTGTGGCACCCGGACGTGCGCTACTACGACGTGCGCGATGCCGATGGACGCGTGTTCGCCGGCACCTATGTCGACCTGTATGCCCGCAACGGCAAGCGGGGCGGTGCGTGGATGGATGTCTGTCGCGCGCGTTTCGACGACGGCGCGCAGCTGCAGCTGCCGGTCGCCTTCCTCACCTGCAACTTCGCGCCGCCAACCGAGGGCAAGCCCGCGTTACTCACGCATGACGACGTGCTCACCCTGTTCCACGAATTTGGCCACGGGCTGCATCATCTGCTCACCGAGATTGCGTTGCCCTCGATCGGCGGCATCGATGGCGTCGAGTGGGATGCGGTGGAACTACCCAGCCAGTTCATGGAGAACTTTGGCTGGAACCGCGAGGCGCTGGATCTGTTTGCGCGCCATGTCGACACCGGCGAGCGGCTGCCGGATGAACTGTTCCAGCGCATGCTCGCCGCCCGGCATTTCCATGCGGGCCTGTTCCTGGTCCGCCAGCTGGAATTCGCGCTGTTCGATTTTCTGCTGCACCTGGAATACGACCCTGCCCAGGGGGCGCGCACGCTGGCTGTGCTGGAGGACGTGCGCAAACAGGTCGCCGTGCTGCACCCGCCGGCCTGGCAGCGCTTTGCGCACGGCTTCAGCCACATCTTCGCCGGCGGCTATGCGGCTGGTTACTACAGTTACCTGTGGGCCGAGCTGCTCAGCGCCGATGCATTTGGCGAATTCGAGGAGCACGCCGGGGAAAGCGGTAGCGTCATCGATCGTGCCACTGGCGATCGTTTCCGCCGCGAGTTTCTCGCCGTCGGCGCGAGCCGGCCCGCGCTGGAAAGCTTTGTAGCGTTCCGCGGCAGGAAGCCGGAGCCGGACGCGCTGTTGCGCAGTCACGGGTTGGCCTGACCCCGCCCAACCCTTCCTTGCCAGCAGGGAGGGGCGCGTCACACGACGAAGCGGGGGGCTTTCGTAGGTTGGGGTGAGCAAAGCGAACCCCCAACAACACCTCAGGCTTCCCGCGCCCGCAGATCACGTTGGGGTTCACCACGCTCACCCCAACCTACGGAGCCTGCCGGAGGCCGTATCGCCAATTCAGAAGACAAGGCCGTCGAAACGGTGGGCTTTCTTCGGAGCGAAAAAAAGATCGTCGAAGTGGGGAGCTTTCTTCAAGACGAAAAAAAGCCCGCCGAAGCGGGCTTTTCAGATTCGCTAAAGTCCGAAAGGACTTAGGCGATCTGGACTTCCTCAGCCTGCAGGCCCTTCTGGCCCTTGGTGACGACGAACGTGACGCGCTGGCCTTCCTGCAGGGACTTGAAGCCCGTGCCCTGGATCGCGCGGAAATGCACGAACAGGTCGTCACCGCTTTCCGGGGTGATGAAGCCAAAACCTTTGGCGTCGTTGAACCACTTGACTGTACCGCTCTGACGATCCGACATGTAACATACCTTTGAAGCTATTGATGGTTTGCGGCTCGGAGCGTGTTGCACTTTACCGCAATAGGAGCAGGAATCCCGAGTTTCCTCCGGTTCTTGCTTTTCCAGCATACACCGGAATGCAAGGTTTCGGTGGGTTTCATGCACAAATACCTGTTCGTCCCCCCACTTTTGCTGGCGTATTGGTCGCCTTCGGCCACATCAAATCGCGCTGCAGCAACGTTTAGATCGATCCGAAGATAATAGCCCTGGCGACGAAGAAAATCGCAGAATCCGTCTCGATTCGCTGCCGATAGCCCGTTAAATGCCCTGTTCCGGCAGCTCGGGCGGGTACATCCCTATACAATGCCGCGATGAAAATCGCCTCATGGAACGTCAACTCGCTGAAGGTGCGCCTGCCGCATCTGACTCAGTGGCTGGCCGATGCGCAGCCGGACATCGTGGCGCTGCAGGAAACCAAGCTGGAAGACGCGAAGTTTCCCGTCGACGAGCTGGCTGCGGCGGGTTATCGGGCGGTGTACTCGGGTCAGAAGACCTACAACGGCGTGGCGATCCTGGCCCGCCACGAGCCGCGCGACATCATTACCGACATCCCCGGGCTGGACGACCCGCAGCGGCGAATTCTGGCCGCGACCATCGGCGACCCTGCGGCGGATCCGGCACATGCCCTGCGCGTGGTGAATCTCTACGTCGTCAACGGCAAGGCGGTTGGTGACGAGAAATACGCGTACAAGCTGAACTGGCTCGCCAAGGTGCGCGAGTTTCTGGCCAGTGAGTTGGCGCGCTACCCCAGGCTGGTGGTGCTGGGCGATTTCAACATCTGTCCGGACGATCGCGATGTCTACGATCCGGTTGCCTGGGGCGAAGACATCCTGTGCTCGCCGCCGGAGCGCGCCGGACTCAAGGCGATCACCGAGCTCGGTTTGCACGACAGCTTTCGGCTATTCGAAACCGCAGGCGAACTCTACAGCTGGTGGGACTATCGGCAGGCCGCATTCCGTCGCAACATGGGGCTGCGCATCGACCTGATCCTGATCGGCGATGCGCTGAAATCCGCGGCGAAGGCTGCGGCGATCGATCGCGAACCGCGTCGCTGGGAGCGCCCGTCGGACCACACCCCGGTAACGCTGGAACTGGACATCTGAGTGACTATGACTGCAAAAACCGAATGGCCCAGCTCGCTGGACGACAACGAACTGGATGAACTGGATCGTTACCTGCGTGCGCATACCGGCGAGGGCGACCTGCTGCTCGATGGCGTGCATGGCCTGCTCAGCGCCCTGGCGGTCGGCCCACTGCTGGTGTTGCCGGATGAATGGTTGCCCGAGGTGCTGCACGAACCGTTTGCCGACGAGACCGAAGGCAACCGCGTGCTGGCGCTGCTGGCCAAGCTCAACGATTCGATCAGTGCCGAACTCGATGTCGACGCCTATGAGCCGATTCTCGGCGAAGTCGAGCTGGAAACCGGCCCGATGCTGTCGGCCGCCGGCTGGTGCGAGGGCTTCAGCCGCGGGATCGACCTGCGGGCCAGCCTGTGGGAAAACCGTTTGTCCGAAGACCCGCAATTGATGGAGCTGCTTGGCCCGGTGATGGCTCTGGCAGTAGACGAAGGCATCCTCAGCGCGGACACCGAGTTCGAGAAGCTCAGCGACGACGAATACGACGAATGCCTGTCGCAGGTGCCCGCCGTGCTGGGTGCGGTCAATCAATACTGGCAAGCCAAGCCCGCCACCGAAGCGGAAGTGGAAGCGATGGTGCTGCAATCGCCCGGCGACGACCACGATGACAACGCGCCGCCGCGTCAGCGAAGCGGCCACTGGGTGCACTGACGGACCTGCATTCGCTGCGCCGCATCGGCGCAGCGTTGCCGGAATGAAACGATCCGTTCCGGCATCGGTGCTTGGATAAAACTGGCAACGGGGCCATCTTGGCGGTTAGTAATCCCTGGACTGGAGCCATGCCATGAGCGATCGCCACATCACCCGCCGCATCCGCGGCATCGATACCGCCGACGGTGCCGGCGTCAAACTCAAGCGCATCATCGGCCAACCCGGGCTGGACATGCTCGACCCGTTCCTGTTGCTGGATGAATTCCGTTCCGACGATGCGGGCGACTACATCGCCGGCTTTCCCGAACATCCGCATCGTGGCTTCGAAACGGTCACTTACATGCTGGCCGGGCGCATGCAGCATCACGACAACCACGGCAACAGTGGCGACCTCACGCCAGGCAGCGTTCAGTGGATGACGGCCGGCCGCGGCATTCTGCATTCGGAAATGCCGCAGCAGGAGAACGGCCTGATGTGGGGCTTCCAGCTGTGGGTGAACCTGCCGTCGAAGGACAAGATGATCGCGCCGCGATATCAGGACATCGCGCCTGAGCGCATCCCACTGGTGCATCCGGCCGACGGTGTCGAAGTGCGCGTGATTGCCGGTGAACTGGGCGGTGCGAGCGGCCCGGTCGAGGGCATTGTCACGGCGCCGATCTATCTGGACATCAGCCTGCAGCCAGGCGCCACGCTGGCACTGGATCTGCCGTTCGGGCACCACGGCTTTGCCTATGTGTTCGAGGGCGAGTCGGCGCTGGTCGGTGGCGAGCAGCTGCAGCGCAGCGAGCTCGGGGTATTGTCCGAAGGCGAGAAGTTGCAGCTGGCCGGTGGCGACAAACCATCGCGCTTGCTGGTCGTCGCCGGCAAGCCGCTGAAGGAAAGCGTGGCACGCTACGGCCCGTTCGTGATGAACACGCCCGAGCAGATCCACGAGGCAATCGCCGACTTCCGCGCCGGCAAATTCTGAGCGGGCGGTAGGCGTGCGGGTTGGGATGAGCTGCGCTCATCCCAACCCGCACACTGCCGTGATGCGCCCGATCAAGCTGTTCGATGGGTTGCTCCAGAGTCATGAGCGAAGTCGTTGAATACAACGACTTCAAACCGCCCCTCGGTGGGTCCTGACAGCGATCGCCTTTGGTTCCGTTGACAGCGCGCTCCCCCTGCAGCACCCGCGACTCAATGAGCTCCCGCACTGGAGAGCTTCGCTCGCCTTTGCCAACCCCTTGCGCACATTTGCGCCCTTCCATGTCGGGTTTTTACCCGCTGCAGTCGTTCGGCTACTCGAATTCGCTGCGTAAAAAGCCATATACAACCGCCACTTGCATAGACAAGGAGGGTTTTGGCAAGGCCTATGCATCGTCAAAGCGCGTCAAGCCGCCATGGCGGTTCGGCTCACAGGATTAAAGAAAGGGACAACAAAGACGATCTAAGTACATGGAGAACGATTGCCGACGCCCGCAGACGGCCCTCTTGCTCGTTGTTGCCGATTGTTAATAAAATATGTTTCGCCGTTAAATCTAGGTTAATCTTTGTCCACTCAGGCAGCTGTATCCTTAACTTCCAGAGACAAGTGAAGAAACCATAGCTAAGTCACTGATTTCAAATATCATGCTAACCCTCCTGACATCGCTATTTCTGCTCTTTACCGTACTGGTCGCCAGTGCGGTAAAGCATGTGCCGGCCGGCCAGGTGTACAGCCTGTATCGCCGCGGCAAGCTGGCCAGGTTGCTGCAGCCGGGTATCCACATGGTGCTGCCATGGTTGGATCGGGTCGCACACAAGATCAATCTCGCGGGTCAGACGCTGCGCTTCGAAGAGCCGCTGGCCGATGCCCATGATGTGCGCGGTACGGTGTACTGGCAGGTATTGGAGCCGGAGCGCGCCGATGCGGTATTCGAGCAGGTGGACCAGTTGATCCGCCGCGGTGCACATGAGGCGTTGCGTAGCGAACAGGAAGTCGAGCGTGCCGGTTTTGATCAGGTCGATCGGCGCGATCTGAGCGCCCGCCTGAAGCAGACCCTGAACAATGCGCTGCGCGAGCGCGGCATGATGGTGACCCGGGTTGAACTCGATGCTGCATGAATGGCCGATGGCGCCAATCTGAATTGCCGCAGGGCGCCCGAGAGCGTCCGCGCTACCAGGGGATTTGAGCGTTCAGCAACCCGCTTCGGCGGGTTTTCTTTTGGCTCATCTGCTGGCATCGTCGTCGCCCGGCCTGAATACTGCTCACCCCACCGGCTTCACCACACAGGAACGTCATGACCGCACGCGATGCCTTGCAGGCCCGACTGGAACAAGGCATTGCCGAGCTGGGGCTGAGCGTGCCCGCTGAAGCGGTGCCGCGACTGCTCGACTATCAGGCGCTGCTGGAACGCTGGAACGCTGCCTACAACCTGACCGCCGTACGCGATCCGGCCGAGATGATTACCCGCCACCTGCTCGATTCGCTGGCGATCCTGCCGTACGTGCAAGGCGCCACCCTCGCCGACCTCGGCACCGGACCGGGCCTGCCCGGCATTCCGCTGGCGATCGTGGCACCCGGGCGGGAAATCCTGCTGGTCGATTCCAATGGCAAGAAGGTGCGCTTTCTGCGCGAGGCGATCCGTGCCCTCAAGCTTGAGGGTGTGCGCGCGGTGCAGTCGCGGGTGGAAGACGTGCAGGGCCAGTTCGACTGCATCACCGCGCGGGCCTTTGCCAGCTTGGCCGACATGCTTGGCTGGGGTGGCCATCTACTGACACCGGACGGGACCTGGCTGGCGATGAAGGGCAAGCGGCCGGATGACGAGCTGCCCGGCATGCCGGCCGGTTTCGAAGTGCGCGCCATCCACGAGCTGACCGTGCCCGGGCTGCAAGCCGAGCGAAGTCTGGTCGTGATCGGCCGTAGTCAATCAATCGAGCCAGCGGCCTGAACCGATCACGGCCAGCCTGCTAATCTAGGCTTCTCCTTTCGCGCATGTAGCGACTCACCATGGCCCGCATCATCGCAGTCGCCAACCAGAAAGGCGGCGTCGGCAAGACCACCACTGCTGTCAACCTCGCCGCTGCGCTGGCCGCCGCGAAGCGCAAGGTATTGCTGGTCGATCTGGATCCGCAGGGCAACGCGACGATGGCCTCGGGCGTCAACAAGCGCGAAACCAAACCGAGCGGCTGCGAAGTGTTGCTGGAAGAAGCGTCGATCGAGCAGGCCATCGTCAGCACCGACGCGCATTACGACTTGCTGCCGGGCAACGGTGACCTCACCGCCGCCGAACTGAAGCTGATGGATGCGTTGGCGCGCGAGCACCGGCTGAAAGAGATACTGGCGAAGGTTTCGGCGAACTACCACGTCATCCTGATCGACTGTCCGCCGTCGCTGAACCTGCTCACGTTGAACGCACTGACCGCCGCGCACGGTGTGTTGATTCCGGTGCAGTGTGAATATTTCGCGCTGGAAGGGCTGTCCAGCCTGCTGGAAACGGTCAAGGCCGTGCGTCACCGGCTGAATCCGACACTGGAGGTCGAGGGCCTGCTGCGCACCATGTACGACGTGCGCAACAACCTCGGCAACGAAGTTTCCGCGCAGCTCACCCAGCATTTCGGTGACAAGGTGCTGCGCTCGATCATTCCGCGCAACGTGCGCCTGGCCGAAGCGCCCAGCCATGGTCAGCCGATCCATCTGTACGACCGCAGTTCGCGCGGCGCGATTGCCTACATCGGGCTGGCCGGCGAAATGATACGGCGCGAGCGCGGCCTGCCGCGTGTCGA
>Ga0302234_10002842_pt1 | contig 10767 bp, 10 predicted proteins | sample II_Palsa_N3_2_FD_193576 | JGI IMG/M metagenome (GOLD analysis project Ga0302234, IMG submission 193576) | Peat permafrost microbial communities from Stordalen Mire near Abisko, Sweden - II_Palsa_N3_2 | ecosystem: Environmental > Terrestrial > Soil > Palsa > Peat permafrost | place: Sweden... | reverse complement strand
TGCCCTGCCCAACGTGATCTGCGTCGGTGGCTCATGGCTGACCCCAGCCAACCTGCTCACGAGTGGCGACTGGTCCGCGATTGAGTTGCTGGCGCGCGAAGCGGCCGGGTTACGCCAGGCCACCTGATTCCGTTTTCCTGCGTGCAAAAGCAACTGCTGCTGGGCCATGCATAAGCATTTCCCTAATGTATGGCTTCGCCAAGGCTCACGGTATTGCGCAATGCAGGCACGTACTCAGGATGGTCTGAGATATCGTTGTGTCCAGCATCAGATATGACAATAAACGACACAATTCCGGCCTTGAAATGGGCCAGCAATCGCTGCGTACTTGGCATCGGAATGACGCCATCATTTTCCGCCGCAATGATCGTCGTCGGGACAGAAATTCGAGGTGCAAACCGCCACGATTCGTATTTGTCCCGCAAAAGCAGGTTGATCGGCAAGAACTTAAAGCGCTCGGCTGCCAGCTCTAAAATGCTGTTGTAAGGCGTCACCAGAACAAGGCGTGATGCCGGGCGCAGGCTTGCCACATGAATCGCTATTCCGCTGCCAAGGCTGCGGCCGATCACCGTAACGTCTTCATGCTCTTTATGGATTGCGTCAAACAGCGCGATGCCATCAGCAACAAGATTTTTCTCTGTGGGCTTGCCCGTGCTGCCGCCATAACCACGGTAGTGCAAAGCGTAAATCGCGGTGTGGGGGAAGGCCTCCACCAATAACGGAAGTGATTGAGAGACGTCCTCGCCATTGCCGCCGAAGTAAAGGACTGCATGGGACCCCGCATCCGAATGGATGGAAACAACGAGGTCAGCGCCCTCTCTTTGAAAGCTCGTCGTCTGGGTGGCCGTGTCCACCGATGCAGGCGTAGGGTGATAGATAAATGAGCGCTGAAACAAGAACAGCAGCGCGCATACAACTACGTATGCGCACAACGCGATCGCAAGCAGCCATACCAAGCCTCTGGCAACATATTTCGTCAGCATGCGACGCACCATTGCGGCTGATCAGTTGCCACTTTTCTCCGGCTTCACATACGTATTGAACAACTCATCGATCCGCCGGTATTCGTCGTACCACGAATCCGGATGCTCGAAGCCGTGGCGTTCCAGCGGGTACAGCGAGATCCAGAAGTTCTGCTTGTGCAGCTCGATGAAGCGCTGGTACAGGCGGATCGAGTCGCTGGCCATCACGTTGTCGTCGATCAGGCCGTGTTCGATCAGCAGCGGGTCGCGCAGGTTGTTGGCGAACTCGATCGGCGAGCTGGTCTTGTACGCCTCAGGATCGAGCTGCGGGTCGTTGAGGATGTTGGCGGTGTATTCGTGGTTGTAGCTGGTCCAGTCCGATGGCGCGCGCAGCGCGGCACCGGCGGCGAATTCGCCCGGCGCACGCAGGATCGCCATCTCGGTCATGAAGCCGCCGTAGCTGCCGCCATAGATGCCGACACGCTTCGGATCGACGCCATGGTTTTTCACCAGCCAGGCCTTGCCGTCGAGCAGGTCTTCCAGTTCCGGATGGCCCATGTGTTCGTAGATCGCGGTGCGCCAGGCGCGGCCGTAACCTTCGGAGGCGCGGTAGTCCATGTCGAGTACGACATAACCCTGTTGCACCAGCAGGTTGTTGAACATCTGCTCGCGGAAGTAATACGTCGACGACAGCGTGACGTCCTGCAGGTAGCCGGCACCATGCACGAAAAGTACAGCCGGGCGTGAAGCGGCAGCGGCTTCGTCGGCGGGGCCGTAGTACTTCGCATAGATCACGCCGGCACCATGCGATGAAGGCACTTCGACGATCTTCGGCGCGATCCAAGCATGCGCGGTGTACGCCGCCTTCATCGTGCTGGTCAGTTCACGCGGATCGCCGCCAGCACTCGACTGCACCGCCAACTGCGGGAACACGTACGGCGCGGAATGCAGCACGGCCAGCTGGCTGCCATCCGGCGACAGCTTGAAGTCGTCCATGCCTTGATAGTGAGTGATGCGGCTCAACGCACCGCCGCCAACCGGCAGGCGGTACACGTCGTAGCTGTACGGCGCGACCTGGTTAGTGCGCACGTAGAACCACTTGCCGTCATCGCTGAGCAGCGGATGGCTGACCTCGAACTTGCCGGACGTCAGCGCCCTGGCACTCCCGTCGAGCGGCTTGCTGTAGAGCTGCGAATAGCCGGTTTCCTCGCTCATGTACCACAGCGTGTGGTTGTCCTTGAGCCAGCCGAAATCGTTGAAGTTCCAGTTGATCCACGCGTTGTCGGTGAGCCGCTGCTGGTTGACCAGCGCGTGGCGGGCGAAATCGACGCTGGTGATCCAGCGATCCTTGTTGTCGATCGCGCGCAGCTGGATGGCGAGATGACTGCCGTCGTCACTCCACACGATGCCGCCGCCACCGCCGTCCTCGGCATTGGCGACGATACGCACCGGGCGCACGTCGGGCGCCTTCAATGCCTTCGCCTCGTCCTGCTTGCCGGCCTTGTCCAGCGCGGCCACGGCCTGGCTACGCAGTGCCTTGAGCGGATCGTCCTTGATGCCCGGCAAGGTGTCGGTCTTCAGCGGGTACTGCTGGTGGTTGCGCAGATCCAGCAGCAGCAGCGACTGCGGTGCCGGGTCATTGTGGCCGACATAGGTACGCGCCTTCTGCGGCTCGGTATAGCCGCTGTCGGTGACGTAATGATTGACCTGCGGTGCCTCGCCCTTGGCGTAGTCCTTCGGCGCCGTCACCAGCAGCAGCCAGCGGCCATCCGGCGACAGCTCGGTATCCACGACGCGGGACTTGTCGCCCAGCCAAAACGGCGCCGGCGCACGGCCTGGATCGGCGGCATCGAGTACCTTGTCCTCGTCGTGCAGGGCCTGCTTGTCGGCCTTGATCTCGCGCAGCGTCTTGAACAGGCCCAGCTGCAAGTCGCCCAGTTGGTCGGGCTGCTTGGCCTGCGGATCGTCGGCGAAGTTGAGCACCGCCACCGGAGCGGCGACCCCACTGGTCAGGTCGTAGCTGTACCAGTCATTGCCGTCGCGGTACTGCAGCGCGCGGCTATCGGCGGAAAACTGCGGCGAGGATTTTTCCTGCGGCGTGCGCGTCACCTGCTGCCGCCGGCCACTGGCCAGATCGACCACGAACACGTCACCGTGCAGGATGAACGCCGCGTGCTGATGGGTGCGATCGAACACCGCCGGGCCGTCGGCCCGTGCCATCGCGGCCGGATCGAGCTTCACGCTGTTGCCGCTGGCCGGATCGACGCGATACAGGTCACGCACCGGGCTGCCGTCGCGCTTGACCGAGTAGTACAGGCTGCGCCCGTCCACGCTCCAGTACGGCGTCTCCACCGCCTGCCCGATCCAGTCGGGATTGGCCATGATGGTTTCCATGTCGAGCGACCCCGTGGTCGCGACCGACGGTGTGGCGGCGGCCGCAGGCAGCACACAGAAGGCGATCAGGCCGGCAAGCAACACTCGACGCATGGATGTATCCCCACAGGCAAAAAACCAGCATAGCCGAGCATGGCGGCAGCGCGTGGCAGCCCATGCCATAAGTCAGGGGTCGGCGCCGGCCAAAACCGCCGGACTCTGGCGCACCGCGCAAGCTTCGGCATAATGGACACTCAACCTTCTGGGGGGAAGGGAATCCATGCTGTCCAGTCTGAGTACGTTGCCGGCCTTCCTGGCCTATTTCGCGACCAGTTTGCTGCTGCTCGCGCTGTTCGTTATCTGCTACGTCTGGCTTACCCCGGTACGCGAAATCCGCCTTATCCGCGCCGGCAACGTCAGTGCCGCGGTAAGCCTGTGCGGCGCCGTGCTCGGTTTCGTGCTGCCGCTGGCCAGCGCGATCGCGCACAGCGTGAGCCTGCTCGATCTTGCGGTGTGGGGCGGCATTGCACTGTTGATACAGCTGTCCGCATTCGCCCTGCTGCACCTGCTGTTGCGTGACTTGCCGGCACAGATCGAGCAGGACCATATGGCGATGGCGCTGATGGTAGCGCTGGCCAGCGTGGTGGTCGGCCTGATTGCCGCGGCAGCGATGAGTTAGTGTCGATGGATACACAACGCCGCTACCCACGGCCGCCGCCACCTCATGGGACTCATCCGGGGACGGCCACCGACAGCTCCGCGCAACGCCGTTCGCTGGCCGTACCGCTGGTATTGGCCGGCACACTCGGCTTTGCGCTGTTGCAGCACAGCGGTACCGACGTGCAGCGCAACCGCTACCGCAACCTGCAGGATTGCACGAGCGACTACTCGCTAGAGCAGTGCAATTCCGACACTCCGCTCAGCGGTAGCGGCGGCACCTCCTATTACGGTCCCTGGTACCGCAGCCGGGGCAGCAGCACTACCCAGGATGCCAGCGATCCTGGCCCAGGCCGCAGCGGCGGTTTCGGCGCGGCGCATACTCTCGGCGAAGCCGGTCCCAGTGGGGTCGAACTCGGCAGCCGTGGTGGTTTCGGCCGCAGCGGCCGCATTTCCGCGCGAGGCGGTTGATGCGTCGCGAGCGGATCGTCGCACGACCGGACTGGCCGGCCCGTGTCGAGTCGCTGGGCTTCCATTTCCACACGCTCGACGGCGCACCGTACTGGCGCGAGGATGTCTGTTACGTCTTCGACAGCGAGCAGATCGATATGCTGGAAGCAGCCATCACCGAGCTGCATTGGTTGTGCCTTGAGGCCGTGGATCGCATCGTGCGCACCGGCCGTTACGCCGAGCTGGGGCTGGACGAGCGTGCCGCAGCCCTGATCGAACACAGTTGGCGCAACCGCGATCCTGCTATGTATGGACGCATGGACTTGAGCTATACCGGCCACGGCGCGCCCAAGCTGCTCGAATACAACGCCGACACGCCTACCGCCCTGCTCGAAGCCAGCGTGGTGCAGTGGTACTGGCTCACGGAGACGCAGCCGGGCGCCGACCAGTTCAACTCGATCCACGAACGCCTGGTGGAATGCTGGCGGCAAGTTCTGCCGCCGCGCTCGACCATGCACTTCGCCGCCAGCTACGAAAACCCCGAGGACGCCGCCACCTGCGACTACCTGCTCGATACCTGCCTGCAAGCCGGCCATGCCGTGCAGGCGCTGGATATCGAGCAGATCGGCTGGAGCGGGCGCGACTTCATCGACCTCGAGAACGTCCCGATCGGGCGCCTTTTCAAGCTTTATCCCTGGGAGTGGATGCTGGCCGAACCATTCGCGCAGCATCTGCCGCAGACGCGGCTGCAATGGATCGAGCCACCGTGGAAGATGCTGCTCTCGAACAAGGCGATCCTGCCGCTGCTATGGGAGTTCTTCCCCGGCCACCCCAATCTGCTGCCGGCCAGCCGCCGTCGCGCGGACCTCGCCGGAGCGGTGGTACAGAAACCGTATTGGGGCCGCGAAGGACAGGGCGTGCATGTGTTGGCCGCGCACGAGAACCCCATCGCCACGGCAGAGCCGTGCGTCTTCCAGGCATTTGCCCCGCTGCCGCGCTTTGATGGCCGCCATGCGCTGGTCGGCGCCTGGGTGATCGGTGGCATCGCCGCCGGCATCGGCATGCGCGAGGATGTTGATGCGGTCACCCGCAACACCAGCCAGTTCGTGCCGCATTACTTCCGTTGATGGCTACTCGTGCCTTCGGATAGGCCGCGGGCGCAATGCGGAAGTTGGCAAGTCGACATGCTTACGCCTGGATTGGCGCACTTGCGCAGGAAGCTGGCGACCTGAGCCACGCGAGTGGAGGTGACTGTTACGATGCAGCCTTCACCCTTGCTTAATCACGATCACGCCATGACCCTGCCCGCCTTCGAGATCGAAACCGCCGCCAACCCCAGCCACAGCGTGATCTGGCTGCATGGGCTGGGCGCCGACGGCAATGACTTTGCGCCGATCGTGCCGCAACTGGTGGATCGCGCGTGGCCGGCGCTGCGCTTCGTGTTTCCGCATGCGCCGGTACGGCCGGTGACGATCAACAACGGCATGTCGATGCGCGCCTGGTACGACATCGCCGCGTTCGATCTCAATGCACGGCAGGACGAGGCGGGCATGCGCGCCTCGGTCAGCGAGGTGGAGACCCTTATTGCACGCGAGCATCAGCGCGGCGTACCGAGTGAGCGGATCCTGCTCGCGGGCTTCTCGCAGGGTGGCGCGATCGCCCTGGCGGCCGGCCTGAAGCATGCGGAAAAGCTGGCCGGCATCATCGCGCTGTCGACCTATCTGCCCGCTTATGTCGCACAGCCCGGCGAACGCAGCGCGGCGAATGCGGCGATTCCGATTTTCTGGGGCCACGGCAGCGTCGATCCTGTGGTCATCCTGCAGCGCGGCATCGATTCGCGTGACCTGCTGAAGTCGCTCGGCTATGCCGTGGAATGGCATACCTACCTGATGGCGCACGCGGTCTGCCCCGAAGAAATCAGCGACCTGCGCTACTGGCTCGGTCAGCACCTGGCATAACCACGCCCGCGCATGCGGCATACTTGCCCGCATGCGCGTACCCACGTCCACCAGCGGCCAACGCGGCCGCGCCGAGCACAGCCCGTTGCCGGATTTCTGCGGACTACCGGCCTTGTTCGCATTATTCGTGGTGGGTGCACTGACGGTAACGGTGATCTGGCTGGCCCGCGACAACCAGCGCGACTGGTCGGCCTACAGCGTCAGCATGCTGTTCGTGACCTGGCTGGTGCTGGTGTTTACAGTGGTGCTGTGCAAATTGCGGCCACTGCTGCAACGGCTGCCCGGCCATACGCCGTATCTCGGTGTGTGGCTGCTGATCGTGCTGATCGTCACCGTCGCCAGCATCGTGGCGCGCTGGCTCGACAGCTCGCTGCAGATGCATCTGATCGGCAGCAGCACGCCAGCCTTCGTGCGCGACAACGCATTTATCGCGGCATTGCTTGGTGCGGCGATGCTGCGTTACTTCTATGTGCTGGCACAGTGGCAGGCGCGGCTCGCGGCGGTCACGCGGGCCCAGGTCGAGGCCTTGCAGGCACGCATCCGCCCGCACTTCCTGTTCAACAGCATGAACACCGTGGCCGCGCTGATCCGCGTTGATCCGGCGGCGGCCGAACGCACGGTCGAGGATCTGTCCGAACTGTTCCGCGCTGCGCTGGGTCAGCACGACAATGGCGACGACACGCTGGGTGATGAGCTGGCACTGATCGAGCGTTACCTGGCGATCGAGCAGCTGCGCCTCGGCGCGCGCCTGCACGTGCGCCGCGAACTGGAGGATCTACCCAACGAATTCCCGCTGCCACGACTGCTGCTGCAGACACTGGTGGAGAACGCGATACGCCACGGCATCCAGCCGCTGCTCGAAGGTGGCGAGGTGATCCTGCGCGGGCGCCGCGACGGCAACGGCATCCGCATCGAGATCATCAATCCGCTGCCCACCAGCCCCGCTTCGCCCGGCAACGGTCACGGTCTGGACAGCGTGCGCCAGCGCATCGCCTATCGCTATGGACCAAATGCCAAGGTACAGGCGGGAGTCCAGGGCGATAGCTTCGTGGTCCTGCTGCAATTGCCGGGACAGTCGGCGTGATGCGCGTGCTGATCGTCGACGACGAGCCACTGGCTCGCGCACGCCTGGCCGCACTGCTCGACGAATGCGACGACGTGGAAATCGTCGGCAGCGTCGGCGACGGTGAAACTGCACTTGCTTCACTTGGTGAACTGCGCCCGGATGTCCTGCTGCTGGACATCAACATGCCCGGCCTCAGCGGCACCGCGCTGGCACAGCGCTTGTCCGGGCGCACACGCGCCCAGGTGATTTTCTGCACCGCCTACGAAACACACGCGATACAGGCGTTCGAATTGGGTGCGGTCGATTACCTGCTCAAACCTGTGCGGCTGGAGCGACTGCGCGATGCGCTGCAGCGTGCACAACGACGGCTTGCCGATGCGCCGCGCGAACCGGTCGCCTATCTGCATGGCCGGATGCGTGGCGAACAGATCCGCATCGCTCTCGACGAAGTGATCTGCCTGCTCGCCGAAGAAAAGTACGTCGTGGTGCAGCACCGGCGCGGCGAACTGTTGATCGAGGAATCGCTACGCCAACTGGAAGAAACCTACCCCGGTCAGCTGATCCGCCTGCACCGCAACTGCCTGGTGCCACCGCCGCGCCTGCTCGGCGTGAAAACCCTCGCCGACGGCCGCGTCCTAGCACGCCTGGACGGCACCGAACTCAGTCCAGAAATCAGCCGGCGAAATTTGCCGACGGTGAGGAAGCTGTTGCGGCTTGGCTGAACGCGCACAATCGCCACACCAGCAAACAACCCAAAACGGCGATGTTTATCACCCCGGATTGTAGGTGATAAGAGATAGCACCCCAATTCGCGCGATATGCAACGGCACAGCAGGTCGCTATAGATGCACTCCGCCACCACCCAAACCATTGACTGGACCAAGGTTTCGATCGCTTGACACCGTGCTTTCGAGTCCTGAACATCCATTGCATATGCCCCGATCTGGGGTCTAATAAGCGTTAGGCACCTTAGGGAGTGTTTCGGTGACTGATGAAGAAATCTACAAGATCGAGGCTCGTTGCAATGCTGCAACAGCCGCACCTTGGCAGTCTTTTATTGAGGGTCGCGATCATATGTCGGGCTCAAGCTTCATTCGCACCGGTGGCTTGGGCAGCTCAAGTCCTGACATCTATCTCATCGATGCAACTTATGCAGACCAAGATTTCATTGCCGGTGCTCGCCAAGACGTTCCGTCACTTATTGCAGAGATACGGCGTCTCAAGGCACTCGTCGGCTAGAGTTACACTGTCGGTGCCTAACATTTCGTTCAAGGCGGACGGCTTCGCCGCCGCTTAACTCCAGCGTTAGGTCTTTTGGAGCGTTTAATGGCAACTGGCTTATCAACACAACTGACGCGGCAGATCGGAGAACATTTGGTTACCGCGAAGCTTGGTCGCATGGGCTATCTCGCAGCTCCCTTTGCGGGAAACGTTCCGATGTTCGATCTACTGGCAGCTGATGAAAGCGGCTTTACCATCCCAATTCAAGTCAAAGCAATCAATGGCCCGTCTTGGCAGTACAAGGCAGATTCGTTCATTGAAATTGAGATTCTTGACGACTTTCAGCACGTCCGCGGCAAAAAGCAATTACTAAATCCTGCACTGGTTTGTGTTTACATCCTGTTGGGAACAAAAGAGCACCAAGACGAGTTCTTCGTTTTCTCTCTCGAAGACCTTCAAGAACACACTTTTACTATCTACAAGAGTCGTAAACGTCCGAAGAACCCCACTTCAACTCACTGCGCCGTCTGGCCTAAAGACTTAGAGGCGTTCCGCGATAACTGGGATCTTATTGCCCAATCGTTCGCGGCAGCGAGACCTAACAACTCGTTCAAGGCGGACGCCTCCGGCGCCGCTTAACTCCAGCGTTAGAACTCATGGAAGCTAGGATGTCGCCTGAATCTCTTGCGTTTGAGTGGATCAAGAAATGGTCACTCATTCTTGAAACAAGTGATGCTTCAAATGTCGCTGCGGACGGCTTGGATGGAGAAATCCCACGGGAAAACCCGAGACTTTGTTTGGATTCCGTTTTGGAAATTCTTAAGCGCATTCCATGCGACACTTCGGATCACCACTTCCAAAACTTGGCTGCTGGCCCGCTGGAGGATTTATTGGTCTTTCACGGAAAGGACTACGTAAACGTAGTAGAGACAATCGCTCGGCGTAACCCAGCCTTTAGGTTGCTTCTCAATGGAGTATGGTCGAGCGCCATTGACAAAGATGTGCTTCAAAAGCTTGAAAAATACCGTACTGATCGGTGGTAGGTTCTAACTACTCGTTCAAGGCGGATGGCTTCGCCGCCGCTTAACTCCAGCGTTAGGGCCCACGACGAACTATTAGGGAAGATGGAATGCGAAGACTGCTTTTAACCGCCGCCGCGGCTTTAACAATGGCTAGCTGCCATGTCCAAACGGTAGATGTCGCACAACCCATCGCGGCTGCCGCTAAGTTCTACAGCGCGTTTCGGGCGGGTGACAGCAGAGCAGCCTTGACGCAGTTCGCCCCCGAATTTGTAAGCCAAGCTGATAACTGGCCGCGGTTACTTGACGGACTTCAACAGAGATATGGGCCTGTCACTGCCGTAGAGCTTCAGGGTTCCAGCCTTGCGGCAAGCGAAAGCGGTCCATGCTATTCACTTACCTACGCCGTGAAGCGTGGCACGTTGGCTTCGACCGAGATTTTGTTTCTGTGCTCAAAGGGCGCCAACTCTCCTTGGCTTATTCGTGGCCAGGAACTAACCCGCCTCGATACCCAGCAATCCATTACTGGTGGAGTGTTCCCCAAAGAAATAGGGATACAAGTCCCCTAGAATGGGCCCTAACCACTCGTCCAAGCGGACGCCTCCGGCGCCGCTTAACTCCAGAGTTAGATGGCTTATGGAGCTTCCAGTGAACTACCAGCATCTGGTCTATTTCACGCAAAAGGACGGCATGCCACACGTCGCCATTGATCGTCTGCTACCCGATGGAAAGCGAGACTTCTGCACGCACTATCCGCTTCCTGCAGTGGCTAGCGAAGATGCTGGCTTCGAGCTAATGGACAAAGTTGCTGCTTGGCTGGGCAATACTCTCTGCATAGACAATCCAGAGTTCCGCCAGCACATTCACATCGAGCCGAGGCCTGATGCTTAGGCAGTCGCCATCTAACATTTCGTTCAAGGCGGACGCCTCCGGTGCCGCTTAACTCAAGCGTTGAGGCTGTAGAAAAACCCCTTTTCGCGAACGGATAGACGGCCAAAACGACGGCGGGCGAATCTCGTTCATCGACGAGGCTGTTTTAGTATTTATGCGCTGCCGGATTC
>Ga0302234_10002841_pt1 | contig 10768 bp, 6 predicted proteins | sample II_Palsa_N3_2_FD_193576 | JGI IMG/M metagenome (GOLD analysis project Ga0302234, IMG submission 193576) | Peat permafrost microbial communities from Stordalen Mire near Abisko, Sweden - II_Palsa_N3_2 | ecosystem: Environmental > Terrestrial > Soil > Palsa > Peat permafrost | place: Sweden... | reverse complement strand
GTGCGGGTTGAGCCCGGTAACTAATATGCGCGGCGCGCCCACGCCAAACCAGCGCCGCAGATCGTGATCGATGATGCGTAGGGTATCGCTCAGGCTTTCGATCGTCAGCGCAGCCGGGACCGCCGCGAGCGGCAGATGGGTAGTCGCCAGCGCGACTCTCAGCGGTGTTTCGCCCGGCCCGCTGAGCATCATGACGACGCGGGGGGTGCCGGTACGCTCGGCGAGGTATTCGGTATGCCCGGAAAACGGCACGCCGGCGTCGTTGATGGTGCTTTTCTGCAGCGGTGCAGTGACGATTGCGTCGGCCTTGCCTGTCAGCGCCGCGTCGATAGCGGCATCGAGCAGCGCCAGAACGTAGAGGCCGTTGGCCGCATCGAGCCGCCCCGCATGACAAGGCGCTTGCAGCGGCACATGTTCGATGCGCACCCTGCCGCTCTTGAGCAAGGCGGTCAAGTCGAGGCCGATCGCAGCGGCCCGCTGTGCCAGCATATCGGCGTCGCCGAGCACCGCGAAATTGACGTTTGACCACAGCACGCCCGCCGTGGACACGTTGACAGTGGACGCGCTAGCAGCGGACACACCGATCGGGGACGTGTCGATCAACGCGCTGCGCAAGCCTTGCTGCAGCGCCTGCAACGTAAGTTCGGGGCCGACTCCGGCGGGTTCGCCCGTGGTCAGCACAAGCTCGATCGCGCCACTCGGTGCACCGACCGTTTCATGCTGTGTGCTCATCACGCCCCCCTCATCGACTGCTAGCTGCTGCCCGATTCGACCTGATCGCGGCTATGACCGTCCGAGTCTCTGGCCAAGTCGGTCAGGCTAAGCCCGTCAGGCCAAGTCGGATCAGGCCGGACCGTAGCCCGGCTTGTACTGAATATACGAGTTATCGCGCAACTCACGCAGCCAGTCCGAATAGGCCTGGGCTGCCTTGCGCGAACCGATCACCTGACGCGCGTTGTCCTGCTGCTGGCTGGTCGAACCTTCGACCGTACGGCGCTCCAGTACCAGGATCAAGTGATAACCGAACTCAGTACGCACCGGATCGCTGACCTGGCCAACCTTGAGTTGATTCATCGCCCGTTCGAATTCCGGCACCGTCTCGCCCGGGCTGATCCAGCCCAGATCGCCGCCTTGCGAGGCCGAACCATCTTGCGAATACGATTTGGCGAACGAGGAGAAATCACCGCCCTGCGCAATCTGACTTTTGATGTCCTGGATTTTTTGCAGTACTTGCCCTTCAGACGCTCCGTCGCCCACGCGCAGCAGGATATGCTCCACATGAGTCTGGACGATCTTCATCGCATTGCCGGTAGGCCCGGTGGACGGACGGCGCTCGATCAGCTTGATGATCTGCAAGCCGTGCGTGGTGCGCACAGGCGTCGGACCGACTTCGCCAGGGCGCATTTTCGACGCGAGGCTCGCGTACCCGTCCGGTAGCGAATCCGGCGACTTGAAACCGAGATCGCCGCCTTTGGCCGCATCGGCATCCTGCGAATATTCCTTGACCAGCTTGCCGAAATCCCTGCCGTCGTTGGCTTCCTTGATGATTTTCTGGGCTTTGTCCTGCGCCGCGTCCAGGTCAGCCGGCGTCGCATTGTCGGGCACCGAAATCAGCAAGTGTTGAATGTGCAGATCATTGGTTGAATTGATGCCCGGACCACCGTGGGTAGCCAGGTAATTCGCGACCTCCGCATCGGATACGGTGATCTTGCCATCGACTTCTTTCTGTCGCACTTTGTCGAGCACCAGCTCATTACGCGCGTCGGTGGTAAACAGAGACCAGGGCACCCCTTCCGCCTCGATACGCGACCGATAGACCGGCAAGGACATGTTGTTGGTCTGCGCCAGACGCTCCAGCGTGCGTTGCACTGCGGCGTCGTCCACGGTCAGATCGTCGTCTTTGGCGCGCTGCAACTGGATGCGCTCCAGAATCATCTGGTCGAGCACCTGCGATTGCAACTGGGTGGCATCGGGGATCGGCGCTTTTTGCTGCTGCAGCCGATTCAAGACGAGTTCCACGCGCTGGTCGAGTTCGCGCTTGGTCACGACGTCGGCATTCACGATCGCCACGATCTGATCGACCGCATCGCCCGGGCTCGAAGCCGCTGCAGCCGGTTGTGCCCCGCTCGAAGGCAGCGCTTGCGCACCGGCGTTGGTGGCGAGTAGGCATGACGCCGCAAGCAGCGTGGCGCCGCCCAAGATGCGACGCGATAAGGTGGTCCAGCGAAACTTTTTCATATTTATCCGCAAAAACTCAATCAATTCCATGGCAGCAACGCCCCTTCACTTAGGGATAGTTCGAAAAGCGCGATAGCGCCGGCGGAGATCCCGGCAAGTTTTGATAACCCTGTACACCATTGGCAAACGTTTGAATCAAACCGTTATCGATTTTGGACAATCCTTTGAGCTGCAACTGCGCCAACACACGCGTGCCCGACGACGTCGAACCCGTGGTGGTGAAACCGTTGGAATACCGCTGTATGCCCATCCCGAACGCCCAGCAATCCGCGTCATATTGAAAACCGAGCACGCCATCGACGACCTGCTTTGCACTGATATCGTAATCGAGACGAGCCACTGCATAGAGATGGGCCGTCAACGGCCATTGCGTGGAAATCAACCCCTGGTTGATCGGTTGGTTATCGATCGTGCTGTTGGCGCGATTGTACCGGTATGACACGTTCAAGACTTCGCGATCGGCCGGGTTCCAGGCAACGCCCACGACCGAGCGTATCAACAAATTCTGGCTGTTGCTGTAGTCCACCGCCGATTCGGTCGAGATACCCGCGCCCCAGCGAAATTGCGCTCCGGCAATCACGTCGGCGCGATCGATAGACGTGGGCGTTACCTGCGCTACCGTATCGAGCGTGACCGTTTGCGGCCGGAAAAAATATTGCTGAGCCAACAGGAAGCGAGCCCGCTCGTCGCCCGATGCCGCGTTGATAAACCGCGAGGTCAGACCGATCACGACACGGCTCTGGTCCGCCACCCGATCGCCGCCGACAAACGTATTCGGGGCGAACACTTCAGCGATACCGAAATCGGTGTCTGCCGTGTCGAAAATGGGGATGTTGTTCTGATTGACGAACGGCGTGTAGACGTAATAGATCCGAGGTTCGAGCGTCTGGATATAGTCGGTTCCGAAGATCGTGACCGAGCGCTCGAAGTTCATGCCAGTGTCGAGACTAAATGTCGGAATCGCAACGCTAGGATCCCGATTCTGCCCCGGGGGCGCCGTCGATGGAATACTGGTCAGGTTGTACGACGCGAGGTGCGCCTGAATCTTCGGGATGATGTAGTAATCCGACGTCATGATCGGATAACTGACATACGGATTCACATAGAGCCGCGACCCTTGATACGAATCCGCTGTAGCAATGCGGAAGTTCGTCGCGTCGGCTTCGACACCGTAGTCGAATCCCGCCACGTTGTATTTCGTGTACTTGACGTTCAACTGCGGTTCGCGCTCGTAGGGCGCTGCCGTCTGATCGGCAGGAAGCACCTGCCAGTGCTGTACGCGCGCCAGCACCGCCCACGGCCCCTCGCTATAGTTCAGGCCGATTTCCTGCTGATAGATATAGGAAAGCGCTTGCGAGAAGTTTGTACTCGAACCCAAGTCCTGCGGGTAGGTGCCATCCGATACACGGTTGTAATTGGCGTAGGCACTGAAGCCGTTACCCAGAGATTGCTGATGCTGAAAATAAATCGCCCAGCGGTCGGTATGGGTAATCCGGTCGTTCGGTAAGAACTCCCCGGTAAAGCTGCCGGAATAATCCGACGCCAGATATCGATACGTGCCCGCTAACTGTTCCCCGCGCTTGGACAATATTCGCGGATATACAGTCAAATCCTTATTCGGCGCGATATTGAAATAATACGGCGTAATGAGATCAAAGCCACCGCTGGTGCTACTGCCGAACGTCGGCGGCAAGACACCGCTGTGGCGCGCGTCATCGGTCGGAAACATCAGGTATGGGCTAGCAAAAATCGGCACGCCCTGAAAAAACACCACGGCATTGCGTGCATACCCTTCGTTCTCGGCACTATCCAGGTCGAGCTTGCTCGCTTCGATATACCAAGCCGGTTTGACCGGCGGTAGCTTGCCGTCGGGACCCGGCACCGTGCTCGCTTCATTCGCCGGATTCACGCATTTGCAGGCCGTGTAATACGCCTGCATGAAGCGCGTCGTGTCCGGATCGAGCAAATCGACCTGGTTCGCATGACCGGAGCCGCCGCTAGCGTTGAAGTAATAGTGCGGCGTGGCCATATAACCCTGATTCGAGTCGATCGTCAGGTGCGCCTCGGGACCGACAAAGCTATTGCCGTCGTTAGTTACGCGGACATGGCCATACGCGTCGGTCTTGTCGGTATCGGTGTCATACAGGATTTTGTCGCCCTTGACGACCATCACGCCGCGTCGTAATTCGGCGTGTCCCTCGATTTTCTGGTTCTGATCGGCGGTTCCCGACAGGTAATCGCCTATCGTAAACGTTGCCGGTGTATCGCCGGCTTGCAGCGGATGATCTTCCAGCTGCGGCGAGAGTCTCAAGCCCCATGGAATATCGAGTTGCACCGGTTGACCCGCGTCGCCGCTGAGTTGCGCATGGGCAAATTCGGGCGCGCCGACACCGATCGCGAGCAATGCGGCGAACAAGCGCGAGAAACGTAGCGAATCCAGCGAACGCAACGCGCGCGCCCGGCCGTCTGGCAGCGTGCCCCGGGTCACAGACGATCTCGGTCGGTAATTCAATCTGAACGGCATGAACGCATTAGGGCTGGCCACCCCGGCATTGAAACGCAAGCCTGCAGGCTCGCGGACCAATCGGATGAGGCATCGTGAATCGGGCTACAACTCGGCTTGTTTATTGGTGTGACCATCGTTCTGCAAATTGGCGTCTGACACGGTTAGGCCACCATTTACAGGGGCGCACGGTAGATAGTCGGTCCAGCTTGTTGCCCGGGCGTTCCCTACAGCTTAATCGGGAGCGTCCGGCGAGTCGTGGGGTATTATATGGCAAGACGTTTGCCTTCTCGACATTCATTGCCCCGCCTATGCCAATCCGCGCCGCCGAGCTGCGCCCCGACTTGCGCCTCAATCAACTCCATCAGTGGTTGACCGGCCTGGCCACAAGCCACCGGTTGGATCCCGCTTCACTGCAATCCGCATCGGCCGATGCCAGTACGCGCCGCTATTTCAGGGTAGCCGCGCGGAGCCAAGATGGCGGGTCGCTGATCGTGATGGACGCGCCGCCGCCCGAAAAGTGCCGCGAATTCGCCCAGGTCGCGGCGTTAATGACGGCCGCCGGGCTCCACGTACCGCGCATTCTGGCGAGCGACTTCGACCAGGGCTTCATGCTGCTCAGCGACCTGGGAAGCACGGCCTATCTGGACGTCATCGACGAATCGAACGCACAGCCGATGATGCTCGCGGCGCTGGACAGCGCAATCGCTTGGCAGCAGGCCTCGCGCCCGGACGTTCTGCCGGCCTACGACGAAGCGCTGCTGCGCCGCGAAATGGGTCTGTTTCCCGAATGGTATCTGGGACGGCACCTGGGACAGGATGTGAACGACCCGAAGCTGCTGGCCACGTTGGAAAGCGTCTTCGCGCCGCTCGTGCGCAGTGCGCTGGCCCAGCCGCAGGTGTTCGTCCACCGCGATTTCATGCCGCGCAACCTGATGGTGGCCACGCCCCAGCCTGGTGTGCTCGATTTCCAGGATGCGGTGTACGGCCCCATCGCCTACGACGTGGTGTCGCTGTTTCGCGACGCCTTCGTCAGTTGGGAAGAGGCGCTCGAACTCGACTGCGTGGCGCGCTACTGGGAACGCGCGCGCAAAGCCGGCTTGCCGGTACGCGACGATTTCGCGGAGTTCTACCGTGAATACGAATGGATGGGACTGCAGCGTCATCTGAAGGTACTCGGCATTTTTGCGCGCCTCTGGTATCGCGACCGAAAGCCGCGCTATCTCGCCGACACGCCGCGCTTCACCGCCTATGCGCGCAAAGTAGCGCAGCGGTATCGCGAACTGGCGCCGCTCGCGCGCTTGCTCGATCAAATCGAAGGTCGCGTCGCCGAAGTCGGCTACACCTTCTGAGGCGCGCATGAATTTCGCCCCCGTAGCCCCGATCGCGATGATCTTTGCCGCTGGCCGCGGCGAGCGCATGCGCCCGCTCACCGATCGCCGGCCCAAGCCGCTGCTCGAAGCGGGCGGCAAGGTGTTGATCGTGCGGCAGATCGAGGCGCTTGCACGCGCCGGCTTTAGTCACATCGTGATCAATCATGCGTGGCTGGGCGAGCAGTTCGCCGCTGTACTCGGCGACGGTTCGCACTGGGGTGTGCGTCTGTCGTTCTCGGCTGATACCGTGGCCCTCGAAACCGCGGGCGGCATCGCTCACGCGCGGCCTTTGCTCGAAGCCGGCGGCATGCCGCGCGCGTTCGTCGGCGTGGCCGGCGATATCGTGACCGACTACGACTACCGCAGCTTGCTGCCTCGGCTCGATCAATTCGAGCAGCAGATCGCCGCGGGCCAACCGCCGCGCATGCATCTGGTCATGGTGCCCAATCCGCCTTATCACGCTGACGGCGATTTCGTGCTCGCCCATGGACAATTGTCGATGGAAGGCGCGACCGCGCGCCTGACCTTCGGAAGCATCGGCATCTACGACACGCGTATGTTTCACGGCTTGCCATCGGGCACAAAAAAAGCGCTGACCCCATACTATCGGGAGACGATTGCCGCAGGTCTCGCCAGCGGAGAATTGTACGAAGGGCGCTGGGAAAATATCGGCACACCCGAGCAATTGCACGCGCTGGACCTCGCGCTGCGACAGCTGCAATACTGACGCCGCAATACTGAATCCGGCCACTGCCCGCGACCGCGGCCCGCATCCACTGACGGCAAACATGATCCCCCTCACCATGACGAATTCTCCTATTGCTGAACTGACAGTGCCCGCGTTCGATGCCGCCATTTATCGCGGCCGACGTGAGCGCCTCGCTGCGCAAATGCGTGCCGCCGGCGGTGGCGTCGCGATCATCGCGACAGCGCCCGAGCGTATGCGCAATGCCGATGCCGACTACCCTTATCGGCACGATAGCTCGTTTTACTACCTGACCGGCTTCACCGAGCCCGAAGCGCTACTGGTAATCGATGCCCGCACGTCCGCGAACGCAACCGGCGCCGGCGTGAGCACGCTGTTTTGCCGCGTCAAGGACGCCGAGCGCGAAACCTGGGAGGGCCTGCGCTACGGGCCCGAGGCCGCGCGCGAGCAATTCGGGTTCGATGCCGCCCACCCCTTCGATAGCGTGAACGAACATCTGCCGCAACTATTGGCCGGCGCACCCACCGTGTTCTACGCTTTCGGCGCGGTGCCCGCATTCGACGTCATGGTGCAAGGATGGATCGATCGGGTTCGCGCGCAACGGCGTGCCGGCGTCACCGCGCCGGCCCAGATCAGCGATGTTCGTGTGCTGCTCGATGAAATGCGCGTCGTCAAAGACACTTACGAACTCGCCGTGATGCGCCGCGCCGCGCAGATTTCCGCACGAGCCCATCTACGCACCATGCGCGCTTGCCGGCCCGGCATGCGCGAGTACGAACTCGAAGCCGAACTGCTTTACGAGTTCCGGCGCCAAGGCGCCCAAGCGCCCGCCTACGGCTCGATCGTGGCGGCCGGCGCCAACGCATGCATCCTGCATTACCCGGCAGGCCGCACCATCGCACGCGACGGCGACCTGATCCTGATCGACGCCGCATGCGAGTTGGACGGCTATGCGTCGGACATCACCCGCACCTTCCCGGCCAACGGCACGTTTTCGGCACCGCAACGTGAGCTCTATGAAATCGTACTCGCCGCGCAGCATGCCGCGGTGGCGGCAACCCGGCCCGGCGCCCGTTTCGATGATCCGCACAACGCCGCTGTCAAGGTACTGGCCCAGGGAATACGCGATACCGGCCTGCTCGATAGCGACCAGCATGGCACCGTGGATGACATCATCGAAAGTCGCGCTTACAGCCGCTTCTATATGCACCGCACCGGTCACTGGCTAGGCATGGACGTGCACGATTGCGGCAGCTACCGCGACGCCGATGCGCTTAAGGCGACGCGGGGTTCAGAGCCTACTTCGGAGCCAAATTCAGCGGCAGGTTCAGTCTCAAAGCCGATGCCCAATTCCACGCCCGCCTCGACACCGCCCTCGCGAGTGCTGCAGCCCAATATGGTGCTGACCGTCGAACCGGGCTTGTACGTGCGCCCGGCCGACGACATCCCCGAACGTTACTGGGGCATCGGCATACGCATCGAGGACGACGCCATCGTTACGGCGTCGGGCTGTGAACTGATCACGCGCGAGGTCCCGGTCGAAGTCGCGCAGATCGAAGCGCTGATGCGTCATGTTTGAGCGTAGCGGAGCGTCGTCATGACAACCACCGTCGAATCGAACGTCCCGGCCGCCGCCGCGCACCTGGCCCCGGCCACCGGTCCCGAGACAGGGGCGTCAGCCGCGATCGACCTACCCTTGCGCGTCGATGTCGCTATCGTGGGTGCCGGGCCTGTCGGATTGGCGCTGGCCGGCTGGCTCAGCCGGCGCGGCGCTACACGCGCTTTGTCGGTGGCGCTGATCGATGCCCGCGACGCCTCGCAAACGCCGAACATTACGAACGCCGATCCGCGCGCGATGGCGCTGTCGCATGGCAGCCGCATGCTGCTCGAAACCTTGGGCTGGCCAGTCGATGCAACGCCGATCCGGCACATTCATATTTCGCAACGCGGCCATTTCGGCCGCACCCGGATCGACCACGACGAACACGACTTGCCCGCGCTGGGCTATGTGGTGCGATATGGTCAATTGGTCGCGAGTCTGGCCGCAGCGCTGCACGACACGCCGGTGCAATGGCTGACGAACACCACGGCACAACTCGTGCAGCAGGATGCGAACAGCGTAACGCTGGCGCTCGAGCACGATGGTGTGCGTCGCGAACTCCATGCGAGTGTCGTGATCAATGCCGAAGGCGGCGTCTATCGTGCAGCGGGCGCATCGGACACATCCGCCGCCGGGCCGGCGACCGATAGCCCGCGATCTCCATCGCAGATGAGCAGCGCCGCGCCGCGCAATCACGATTACCAGCAAAGCGCATTGGTCGCGACGGTTCGCGTAGCCCGGCCGCGCGCCAACTTTGCGTGGGAGCGCTTTACGTCTGAAGGACCGTTGGCCTTATTGCCGCTAAGCCATGCAAGCGCGGCAGGTGTGGGCCTGCATCAGGACGAGTTCGCCCTGGTCTGGTGCGGCCGGCCCGAAGCCTCGCGCGAACGAGCGGCACTGCCAGACGCCGAATTCTTAACTGCGCTGCACCATGCGTTCGGCGATCGAATGGGCGCCTTCACGCAGGTCAGTGGTCGTTCCACCTTCGCGCTGGGCCTGCATGCATTGACCAAGCTCACTTCGGGTCGGGTGGTCGCGATCGGCAACGCGGCCCAAACGCTCCATCCGGTGGCTGGGCAGGGTCTGAACCTAGGCTTGCGCGACGCTCATGCGCTGGTCGAAGCGCTGGGGCAATACGGTGCCACCGTTGACGCTTTGCACCATTTCGCCCGTAGCCGAACCGTGGACCGCCGCTTGACGATTGCCGCCACCGACACGCTGGCACGCTTGTTCACGGTCGATCTGGCGCCAGTTGCCACGCTGCGCGGATGCGCGCTCGCCGCACTCGATTTCGTACCCGCAGCCAAGCGCATCCTGGCGCGGCAGATGATGTTCGGGCAAAGACGTTAAGCGTGCGCCGTGCGCAGGCGGTTCGGTAGAAGTGAAAAGACTCGTTATATATACAAATCGAACCCGATCGCGGCGAATGTTGAAACTGCGGTTGAAACTGAGATTGAAACTACACTGAAACTTAGGTTGAGATGCAGGCTAAAATGCGGGTTAAAATACCGGTTAAATCCTGCGGTTAATTTCTGCTGCGGTTAATTTCTGCTGCGGCTAATTCCTGCTGCGGCTAGTCTCGATTAATATCCCGACTTGGCCGATTTCGATTTGACCGATTTCTATTTGACTGATTTATATCGGCCTGCTTATTTGCAGCAAGATGCGTGCAGCACGACGCACGTGAAGCACGTGGCGCAAACCACACACATGCGTCGCCGCTGGACCTCTCTGCCTGGCGAACCCGAGCCGCCTTGTAAAACCCAAACTCAGGACCGCGATCCGTTATTTATGCCCAGCATTGGTCGTCATATTTTGCGCAACAACTTATTCGTCGCTCCGATGGCTGGAGTGACGGATCGGCCATTCCGTCAATTGTGCAAACGACTGGGCGCGGGCTATGCCGTATCCGAGATGGTGGCGTCGAATGCGCAGCTATGGAATAGCGCAAAGACGATGCGGCGTGCCGATCACACCGGAGAAGTCGAGCCGATCGCCGTACAGATTGCCGGCGCCGACCCGCAGATGCTGGCCGAAGCCGCACGTTACAACGTCGATAACGGCGCCCAGATCATCGATATCAACATGGGTTGCCCGGCCAAGAAAGTGTGCAATCTGGCGGCCGGCTCAGCGCTATTGCAAAACGAGCCGCTCGTCACACGCATACTCGAAGCCGTGGTGCGCGCGGTCGGCGTGGGACCCGACGCGGTTCCGGTCACGCTCAAGATTCGTACCGGTTGGGATCGCGATCACAAGAATGCGCTGCGCATCGCCGCTATCGCTCAAGCGAGCGGCATCGCGATGCTGACAGTGCACGGCCGCACACGCGCCGATCTGTATAAGGGAGA
>Ga0302234_10002836_pt1 | contig 10781 bp, 8 predicted proteins | sample II_Palsa_N3_2_FD_193576 | JGI IMG/M metagenome (GOLD analysis project Ga0302234, IMG submission 193576) | Peat permafrost microbial communities from Stordalen Mire near Abisko, Sweden - II_Palsa_N3_2 | ecosystem: Environmental > Terrestrial > Soil > Palsa > Peat permafrost | place: Sweden... | reverse complement strand
GCACCAGAACGGCTGCCGGAACCGGCGCACGGAATGAGGGCGAACAGGCGGGAAGTCACGAGTTGAAAAACGCCCAAGTCAAAAGTGAAGTCCGGATTTTATAATAGGTCCATCGCGACCATGCCGGTCCCGCGCGCACTTTCGCACGCGAACGGTTCCCCGCACACTTTATGCCTTCAAAAGCCGTCAGTTTGCAGTCAACGTCCCCTATCGCACTGGTCAAAGCCGGTCAGCGCTTTGCCTTCGATGGCGCCACCGGTTCCTCCGACGCCCTCGCCCTGGCACGTTACCACCTGGCTTTTCGCGAAAAAGTCCCGTTATTGGTCGTCATGTGCGCGAGCGCTGTCGATTCGCAACGTCTCGCGGTCGAAATTCCGTTTTTCGCGCCGGACGCCCGGGTCAGGCTTCTGCCCGACTGGGAAACGCTGCCCTACGACACGTTTTCGCCCCATCAGGACCTGGTTTCGGAACGGTTGGCGACGTTGCACGACCTGGGCGAAGGCCGCTGCGACATCCTGCTCGTGCCTGCGACCACTGCGCTTTACAGAATGCCGCCGGCATCGTTTCTCGCCGCGTATACGTTTTCGTTCACACAGGGCGAACGGCTGAACGAGGCGAAACTGAAGAGCCAGTTGACACTCGCGGGCTACGAGCATGTCAGTCAGGTCGTGCGCCCCGGCGAATACTGCGTGCGCGGTTCGCTCCTCGACCTGTATCCGATGGGCTCGCCGCTGCCGTACCGGATCGATTTATTCGACGATCAGGTCGATTCCATCCGCGCCTTCGATCCCGACACGCAGCGCAGCCTGTATCCGGTGCGCGACGTGCGCCTGCTACCCGGCCGCGAATTTCCCTTCGATGAACCCGCGCGCACCGCCTTCCGCAGCCGCTGGCGCGAGGTGTTCGAGGGCGATCCAAGCCGCTCATCGATTTACAAGGACATCGGCAATGGTGTGCCGGCAGCGGGGATCGAGTACTACCTGCCGCTGTTCTTTGACGAAACCGCCACGCTTTTCCATTACTTGCCGCAAGACGCACAACTGGCGTTCGTCGGCGACATGGACGCAGCCATCAAGCGCTTCACGAACGACACACGGCAGCGCTACAACTTCTTGTCGCACGATCGCGAGCGGCCGCTGCTCGAACCGCAGCGGCTCTTTCTCAGCGACGACGATTTTTTCTCCTTCGCCAAACCGTTCGCGCAGATCAAGTTCCCGGCTACGCCCGAGGGCGGCTGGGCGGTTCCGTTGCCCGGTCTGGCCATCGATCGCCACGCTGAAGAACCGTTGCTCGCGCTGCGTCACTATCTGGAGCAGACACCAAATCGCGTGTTGTTCGCAACCGAATCCGCCGGGCGCCGCGAGACGATTCAGCAACTGCTCTCCGATAACGGCCTGCGCGCGTCGCTCGACGATACCTTCCAGGAATGGCTCACCGGCGACGCCAAATTCTCGCTGGGCGTGGCGCCGCTTGCGAACGGCTTTGCGCTGCCCGGCGAAGGCATCTCGATCATCACCGAGACGGAGCTCTACGGGCAGCTCACGCGGCGGGCCGGACGGCGTCGCCAGGAGCAGGCGAGCAACGTCGATTCGATGGTGCGCGATCTCTCCGAGCTGAAGATCGGCGATCCGGTCGTGCATACGCAGCATGGTATTGGGCGCTATATGGGCCTGGTATCGATGGACCTGGGCGAAGGCGAAACCGAATTCCTGCATCTCGAATACCAGAACGAAAGCAAGCTGTACGTGCCGGTCGCCCAGTTGCACGTGATCTCGCGCTACAGCGGCGCGGACCCGGAAAGCGCGCCGTTGCACGCGCTCGGTTCCGGCCAGTGGGACAAAGCCAAGCGCCGAGCCGCGCAGCAAATCCGCGACACCGCCGCCGAACTGCTCAATCTTTACGCCCGCCGCGCGCTGCGCCAAGGTCACTCGTTCCCGCTCGAAGCACGCGATTACGCGAAGTTCGCGGAGAGCTTCGGCTTCGAGGAAACGCCCGACCAGGCCGCGGCGATCACCGCCGTGATAGGCGATATGACGAGCGGCAAGCCGATGGACCGGCTGGTTTGCGGCGATGTCGGTTTCGGCAAGACGGAAGTGGCGCTGCGGGCGGCGTTTATCGCGGTGATGGGGGGCAAGCAGGTCGCGATTCTGTCGCCGACCACCCTGCTCGCCGAACAGCACACGAACACCTTCACCGACCGTTTCGCCGACTGGCCCGTGAAGATCGCTGAACTCTCGCGCTTCAAGAGCACGAAGGAAGTGGCGGCATCGATTGCGGCAATCAACGAAGGCACGATCGATATCGTCATCGGCACGCACAAACTGCTCTCCAGCGACGTCGTGTTCAAGCGGCTCGGGCTGGTAATTATCGATGAGGAGCACCGGTTCGGCGTGCGCCAGAAGGAGGCGTTGAAAGCGCTGCGCGCGGAAGTCGATGTGCTGACGCTCACCGCAACGCCCATCCCACGAACGCTCGGCATGGCGCTCGAAGGGTTGCGCGACTTCTCGATCATTGCCACCGCGCCGCAAAAGCGCCTCGCGATCAAGACCTTTGTCCGACGCGAAGAAGACGGCGTGATCCGCGAGGCGATGCTGCGCGAACTGAAGCGCGGCGGCCAGGTTTATTTCCTGCATAACGAAGTCGAGACGATCGAAAATCGTCGCTCGATGCTCGAAGCGCTGGTGCCGGAAGCGCGTATTGCGGTCGCGCACGGGCAGATGCACGAGCGCGAACTCGAACGCGTGATGCGCGATTTCGTCGGCCAGCGCGCGAACGTGCTGCTGTGCACGACGATTATCGAAACGGGGATCGACGTGCCGAGCGCAAACACGATCCTGATCCATCGCTCCGATAAATTCGGCCTCGCGCAGTTGCATCAGTTGCGCGGGCGCGTCGGGCGTTCGCACCATCAGGCTTACGCGTATTTGCTCGTCCACGATCCGGCCGCGCTCACGAAGCAGGCGCAGCGGCGGCTGGAAGCCATCCAGCAGATGGAAGAGCTCGGTTCGGGCTTCTATCTCGCGATGCACGATCTGGAAATTCGCGGCACGGGCGAAGTACTCGGCGACAAACAATCGGGCGAAATCCACGAGATCGGTTTCCAGCTCTACACCGACATGCTCAACGACGCCGTGCTTGCGCTGAAGGAAGGCCGCGAACCCGATCTGAACGCGCCGCTCGCCGCCACCACCGAGATCAATCTGCACGCGCCGGCGATCCTGCCCGCGGATTATTGCGGCGATGTGCAGGAACGTTTGTCGCTGTACAAACGCATGGCGAACTGCGAAACGAGCGATTCCATAGACCGCATCCTGGAAGAGCTGATCGACCGTTTCGGCAAGCTGCCGCCCCAGGCGAGCGCGCTGGTCGAGACGCATAAGCTGCGCCTCGCGGCCAAGCCGCTGGGCATTATCAAGATCGACGCGGCCGAGCATGCAATTGCATTGCAGTTCATTCCGAACCCGCCCATCGATGCCATGAAGATCATCGAGATGGTGCAGAAGAACAAGCACATCAAGCTCGCGGGGCAGGACAAGCTGCGCATAGAAGTGCGCAGTCCGGACCTTGCCGTGCGGATTTCGACGGTCAAGGAAACGCTGCGTGCGCTTGGCGCACCCGTGCGCCAGCAGAAACCCGCTGCCGCGGTCGCGCCGTCACGCTAATAACTTCAAACCCACGCACTGCCTTGTCCGGCGGTGCGTGGCCGGTTTTTTCGGTATCATCGAAAGTGAAAAATTCCAAGGAGAGCGTCATGTCACAGATCGCTGAATCGACGGCTTCCGTCGCGCAAACACCCTCTTCTGATTCCGGGCCGGCGTCGTTGCCGTGGATCAAGAAGCTCGTCTCCTTCGACACCGTCAGCCGCAACCCGAACATGGGCTTGATCGAAACCGTGCGCGACGAATTGCGCGCGGCTGGTATTGAAAGCACGCTCAGCACCGATCCGTCCGGCAAATGGGCCAACCTGTTCGCGACCGTGCCCGCGCACGATGGCGCGACGAACGGCGGTATCGTGCTTTCCGGACACACGGATGTGGTGCCTGTCGATGGCCAGAAATGGGACAGCGATCCGTTCAAGCCGGAAATCCGCGACGGCCTGTTGTACGGTCGCGGGACCTGCGACATGAAGGGGTTTATCGGCGCATCGCTCAGCTTGTTGCCGAAGATGCAGGCCACGAAACTCGCGCGTCCAATTCACTTCGCCCTCTCCTTCGATGAAGAAGTCGGCTGCGCCGGCGCGCCGCTGATGATCACCGACCTGCAAAAGCGCGGGCTGCAGCCGCACGGATGCATTGTGGGTGAGCCGACCAGCATGCGGCCGGTCATCGCGCATAAGGGTATCAATGCGTACAACTGCTGCGTGCGCGGGTTTGCCGCGCATTCGTCGCTGACACCGAAGGGCTTGAACGCGATCGAATACGCAGCGCGGCTGATCTGCTACATCCGCGACGTCGCCGATGAATTCCGCGCGCAAGGCCCGTTCGACGAACAGTACGACGTGCCCTTCACGACCGCGCAGACCAGCACGATCAATGGCGGCAACGCCATCAACACGGTGCCCGCCGAATGCAATTTCGCGTTCGAATTCCGCAATCTGCCGACGCTCGATCCTGAGCCGATTTACCAGCGCATCGAGAAATACGCGCGGGAAGAGTTGTTGCCGAAGATGCAGAAGGAACACGCGAACGCGGCGATCGAGTTCTCCAAGATTGCTGCGGCTCCTGGGCTCGACGCGTCCGAGCAGGCGGCTATCACGCAACTCGTGCGCGCGCTGACCGCGAATCAGGAAAAGCGCAAGGTGGCTTACGGGACGGAAGCGGGCTTGTTCCAACTCGCGGGCGTGCCGAGTATTGTGTGCGGGCCGGGAAACATCGAGCAGGCGCACAAGGCGAACGAATACGTGTCGCTGGAGCAGCTTGCGGCGTGCGAAGCGTTTTTGGGCAAGTTCATTCACAGCATGTCGGTCGAGGCGCAGGTGCGTTGATTCGATGAAACCTTCCGCCGCTCTGGATCTCAAACGTGACACGGTTCGCGCAACGGTAGGCCGCTTTCGCGCGACGAACCCACGCGTGTTCGGCTCGGTTTTGCATGGCACTGATCAGGATGGCAGCGACCTGGACTTGCTGGTCGATGCATTGCCCGGTGCAACGCTATTCGACTTGGGCGGATTGCAGATGGAGCTGGAAGACATGCTTGGCGTGGCGGTCGACTTGCTGACGCCGGGCGATTTACCACCCCGGTTTCGCGAGCGCGTGTTAGCCGAAGCGGCGCCGGTATGAGCGAAAATATTCGTCTCCCCAACTACATCGACCATATTCAGCAAGCCGCGTTGGATGCATGCAGTTTCGTGCAGGGCATGGACAAGACCAGCTTTCTTGACGACAAACGTACACAAAGCGCCGTGGTCATGAGCTTGGTAATCATGGGTGAAGCGTCTACGAAAGCGATGGATCGACACGCAGAGTTCGCGCAACGACATGCCGAGATTCCTTGGCGTAGCATGCGCGGGATGCGCAATCGTATTGCACACGGGTACTTCGAGATTGACCTCGAATTAGTCTGGGACACCGTGCAAACTGCCTTGCCCGCGCTCTCAGCGCAATTGAAAGTGACGCACGAAGATGCCGTCGCACACGCAAATTCAGACCCGTCACCGCCCTCACTCGACTAGCCGTCAACTACTCCTCATGTCCACCGCCCATCACTCCGATAACACCATCGACGGCACGCCGATTCCCACACTCGACGATATCGCCAACCAGCACATGACGCTCTCGCCGTGGGTCGCGCGTACGCCGACCTTCGAGCGTCACGACTTCCCCACGCTGGAAGGCACGCCGATCAACTTCAAGTTCGAGCTGCTGCAGGTCGGCGGCACGTTCAAGACGCGCGGCGCATTTTCGCATCTGCTCGCGCTCACGGAAAGCGAACGCGACGCGGGCGTGACCTGCGTATCAGCGGGCAACCACGCGGTGGCGGTCGCGTACACCGCGATGCGGCTTCAGATCAGCGCAAAGGTCGTGATGATCAAGACCGCCAGCCCGGCGCGGTTGGCGCTCTGCCGCCGTTTCGGCGCGGAGATTGTCATGGCGGAAAACGGCGCCGAAGCGTTCGAGATCGTGCGCCGCATAGAAGCCGAGGAAGGCCGCTACTTCGTGCATCCGTTCAACAGCTACCGGACGATCGTGGGCACATCGACGCTCGGATACGAATGGACCTCGCAGGCGCCCGATCTGGACGCCGTGATCCTGCCAATCGGCGGCGGCGGACTGGCGGCGGGGGTATCGCTGGCATTCCGGCTCGCGAATCCATCGATCCATGTGTATGGCGTGGAACCCAAGGGCGCCGACGCCATGGGCCAGAGTTTCGCCGCGAATCACACCGTGAAGATGGGCGCGATGCACAGCATTGCGGATTCGTTGATGGCGCCTCACACCGAGGACTACAGCTACGAATTGTGCAGGCGGCATATCGACCGGCTGGTGACGGTTTCAGACACCGAGTTGCGTCACGCCATGCTGCATTTGTTCAACGAGCTGAAGCTGGCGGTCGAACCGGCATGCGCCGCCGCAACCGCCGCGTTGCTCGGGCCGCTACGCGAGACCTTGCAGGGCAAGCGAGTCGGCGTGTTGCTGTGCGGCACGAACACCGACTCGGCCACGCTCGGCAAACATCTCGGGATGGCGGCTCAAGACGACTGAGCCCAGCTCGCGCTCACGCCCCGGCGCAGCTACAACACCGCATCTACAAGACCGCATCTACAAGACATTCGTCAGCCGCCTGCGCTCGCTCCTTTGCATGAAGTAGTTCGCGGCGATCACGCCCACCGTCACGAACGCAATGAACAGCGTGGCGAGCGCGTTCATCTCGGGATTCAAGCCGAGCCGGACGCGCGAAAACACAATAAGCGGCAGCGTAGTCGATCCCGGTCCAGACAAGAACGCGGATAACACCAGGTCATCGATCGACAGCGTGAACGAAAGCAGCCACCCCGCCACCAGCGCCTGCGATATCAGTGGCAGCGTAATCGAGAAAAACACCCGCAATGGCGTCGCGCCCAAATCGAGTGCGGCTTCTTCAATCGATGGATTCAATTCCCTGACCCGCGATTCCACGATGATCGCAACGTAGGAAATACACAGCATCACGTGGCCGATCCAGATCGTGAAAATACCGCGTCCTGCCGGCCAGCCAAATACTTTCGCCATTTCCACAAACAGCAGCAAGAGCGAAATCCCCTGGATCACTTCGGGTATCACGAGCGGCGCGTTGATCATGCCGGCATAGAGCGTGAAGCCGCGAAACCGCCCCATGCGCGCGAGCACGTAGCCTGCCCATGTCCCGATCACCACTGACGCGCACGCGGTGAATACCGCAATTCGAATCGATAACCACGCGGCGTTGATCAATTCGTCGTCGTGTAATAGCGCCGCGTACCACTTCAGCGAAAATTGCGTCCATACGGTCACGAGTTGCGACTCGTTAAACGAGTACACAACCAGACTCACGATCGGAATATAGAGAAACAGAAATCCGAGACCAAGAAACGTGAACCGGAGCGAGCGACTGGGTTCGATCATCGCTTGTCCTCCCGTTGCTTTGCCTGGTAATACTGGAACAACGCCATGGGAACGAGCAGCAACAACACCATGGCACAGGTGACGGCGGAAGCCATTGGCCAGTCGGCGTTATCGAAGAATTCATTCCACATCACGCGGCCGATCATCAGGGTATCCGCGCCGCCGAGCAATTCCGGAATCACGTATTCGCCCACCGCCGGAATGAACACCAGCAGGCAGCCCGCAATAACCCCATTCTTCGACAGCGGCAGCGTGATCTGCAAAAACGCCTTCCACGGTTTCGCGCCGAGATCGTAAGCGGCTTCGAGCAAGGTGAGATCCATCTTCACCAGATGGGCGTAAAGCGGCATCACGAGAAACGGCAAATACGAATACACCATGCCGATATAAACCGCGATATTCGTGTGATACAGCTCGATAGGCGAATGAATAATCCCCGTCCACATCAGGAAGTTGTTAAGCAAGCCGTTGTTCTTCAAAATCCCGATCCACGCATACACGCGAATCAGGAACGAGGTCCAGAACGGCAGCATCACGGCCATCATCAGCAAATTGCGGGTCGCCGGATTCGAACGCGCGATGTAATACGCCATCGGGTAACCGATCAGCAGGCACAGCAGCGTGGACACCCCCGCCACCAACAGCGAATTCATGTATGTGGCGAAGTACAGGCTGTCCGCCACCAGGAACGCGTAGTGCGAAAAATCGAGCGCGATACTCAGCACGCCGTCTTTCATCGCCGTCAATTCCGTATAAGGCGGAATCCCGAGACGCGAATCGGAGAAACTGATTTTGACGACCAGCAGGAACGGCACGAGAAACAGCAGCACGAGCCACAGATACGGCCCGAATATCACCGCCGTCCTGCCTGTCAGGCCGAAGCGTTGCTTGAGTAAGCTCAGTAAATGCAGCGTTCTCATGCTGTCAGCACCACGCCTGCCGACGCTGTCCAGCGCACGAAGACTTCGTCGTCCCAGGTGGGCGAATCGATCTGGCCGAGCGCGATGCTCGACAGGTTCGCCACGACCACTTTGCCGCTGTCCAGCTTCACGTGATACAGCGTGTAGCCGCCCATGTACGCAATGTTCGCCACGGCCCCGCGGCCCCAGTTATATGAACCGTCGGGCGGCGGCTTGCGCGTCAACGCAATGCGCTCGGGCCTGACCGAAATGGTGACCGGCATGCCGAGCGGACCCGTGATGCCGTGATTCACATACAGCCGCGACGGCAACTCCGTCGTCTCCACGAACACGTGGTCCGGTTCGTCTTCCACCACGATGCCATCGAACAGATTCGTCGAGCCGATGAATTCAGCGGTGAACCGGCTGTTCGGATATTCGTAGACTTCGTGCGGCGTGCCGATCTGCACGATTTCGCCTTCGCTCATGACGGCGATCCGGCCGGCCATGGTCATCGCTTCCTCCTGATCGTGCGTGACCATCATGCAGGTCACGCCGACCTTGTCGAGGATATTCACCAGTTCGATCTGCGTGCGCTGGCGAATCTGTTTGTCTAGCGCGGACATGGGCTCGTCGAGCAGCAACAGCTTTGGACGCTTGACCAGGCTGCGGGCCAGCGCCACGCGCTGCTGCTGGCCGCCCGACAACTGGTGCGGCTTGCGTTGTGCATACTTCGCCATCTGCACGAGATCGAGCGTCGTGTGGACGCGCTCCTTGAGCTCCGCGCCACGCACGCCCTCCTGCTTGAGCCCGAACGCCACGTTCGATTCCACCGTCATATGCGGGAACAGCGCATAGGACTGGAACATCATGTTCACCGGTCTGCGATACGGCGGCATGCTCGCGAGATCCTCGCCATCGATCACGATCTGGCCCGAGGTGACCGACTCCAGCCCCGCGAGCATGCGCAGCAAGGTGGACTTGCCGCAGCCGGAACTGCCGAGCAGCGCGAACAGCTCGCCCTTTTTCACCGACAGGTTCACGCCTTTCACTGCGACGGTCTCGTCGAATTTCTTGACGACATCGACAATCCGCACGAAGTTCTCCCCGGCCCAGTTCGGGTCCCGCAAACCCGGTTCCGGCCTGCGGCCATTGGGACCACCCGGACCGCCTTGATTGCCCGGTCCGGCGGGCACTGCGCTCGACTGCTGCTCACTCATGATCTGCTGCCCGGCTCCTGCGCTACGCGCATTCGTGCTACTTTTTCCAGCGGCACTTTTAACTTTATTCTTTCGATGACGCGGCCAACAAAATCGCCGGCCACGAACAAAGCCCCCGGAGAATCGGGGGCTTCGCGTTTATCGACTGCCTGATGCGAATTTCGCAACCTTACCGGAATCGGGAATCAGGATCAGCGTCCGGACTTCAATTCCGTCCAGAGCCGCGTTTGCAAACGCTGGATTTCCGGCGGCAACGGCTTGAGCAGGAACAGCGTCTTGATCACGTCTTGCGGCGGGTATACGGCCGGATCGTCGGCAACGTCCTTCGATACGTATTTCCGCGCTTCCTTGTTCGCACTCGGGTAATACACCTCGTTCGTGATCGCGGCATGAACTTGCGGCGTCTCGATGTAGTTGATCCACTCGAGCGCGGCTTCCTTGTTCTTCGCGTCCTTCGGGATCGCCATCACGTCAAACCACACCGGCGCGCCGCCCTTCGGGATGTAGTACTCGATCTTGTACGCCTTCTTCGCCTCTTGCGCACGGTGCTTGGCAATCACCACGTCGCCCGACCAGCCGTAGGCGAAGCAGACGTCGCCGCCGACCAGGTCGTTGATATAACCCGACGAGTTGAACTGGGTGATGTACGGGCGGATCTTCTTGAGCATCGCCAGCGCGGCGCGGTAGTCGGCCGGGTTCGTGCTCATTGGATCCTTGCCGATGTAGTGCAGCGCGGCGGCGAACATCTGGTCAGGGGCGTCGAGTACGGATACACCGCAAGCCTTGAGCTTCGAGATGTTTTCCGGCTTGAACAGGATGTCCCAGTTATCAAGCGGCACATTCTTGCCGAGGATCTGCTGGACCTTCGTGACGTTGTAGCCAAGGCCTGTGGTGCCGTATGCCCACGGCACCGTGTACTGGTTGCCCGGGTCGGCGCCCGCGATCAGCTTCATCAGCTCAGGGTCGAGGTATTTGAGGTTCGGGAGTTTGGATTTGTCGAGCGGGGCGAAGATCCCTGCCGTGATCTGCTTGCCGGCATAGTTGCTGGTCGGCACCACGATGTCATAGCCCGAATTGCCGGT
>Ga0302234_10002831_pt1 | contig 10789 bp, 10 predicted proteins | sample II_Palsa_N3_2_FD_193576 | JGI IMG/M metagenome (GOLD analysis project Ga0302234, IMG submission 193576) | Peat permafrost microbial communities from Stordalen Mire near Abisko, Sweden - II_Palsa_N3_2 | ecosystem: Environmental > Terrestrial > Soil > Palsa > Peat permafrost | place: Sweden... | reverse complement strand
TCATGGAGTGGTCCAACGGGAAGGTTGGCTTGGAAGCGATGCGTCCGGCGATGAGCGCGGGAGGCGCAGCGTACCTGTTGGCATGGATGAGATGGCAGGCATTCTGGCTTGAGTTCCGCGAGGCCGCGCCGGACGCGAGAGAGCAGGCCTTACAGCGACTTGATCGTGCCCTTCGGGAGAATCGTCGTGACCGATGCCTTTTGCACGGTGATTTCCGTGCCTTCAGCGATTTCGACGCCGACATACGCGTCGCTAACCTTGGTCACCTTGCCGACGATACCGCCGTTCGTGACCACTTCGTCGCCCTTCGCCATGGCGGAGAGCATGTTGCGGTGTTCTTTCTGGCGCTTCATTTGCGGGCGAATCATGATGAAGTACAGCACGCCGAACATCAGGATCAGCGGCAGGAAGCTCATCAGGCTCGATTCTGCACCGCCTGAGCCTTGAGCGAAGGCGTTTGAAATGAACGACACGTTGGTCTCTCCGTTATAACGATCAAAAAAATCAGCCGATTATTCTACCACCGGCATTTGGTACGACGGCACCGCAAATGGGCTTTCCGATCAAGCTGTTAAAGCTTATTTGGGCGATGTCGTAATGTAATTGTAATATCTGGGCTGCTGCGCTGACGGTTTCTTCGGGAGAATCCGTCAGCGGGCGCTATTGTGCGCCTTCGTCGGGGTTTGTTTGTGCCCTTATCGTGGTCGGGCGCGGACGCCTTCGGCGAAGCCCTTTCCGCGGGGGCTTGTGGTAGGAACCCTCTAGGCGGCCTGCTCGACACCTCTTGCCCGGTTCTCGTGGAAGCGCTTGCGGAAGACTTCGAACTCGTGCGCTTCGATGGACTCGCGGATTTCGCTCATCAGCTCGAGGTAGTAGTGCAGATTGTGAATCGTGTTGAGTTGCGCGCCAAGAATTTCGCCGACCCGATGCAGATGATGCAGGTAGCCGCGGGTGAAATTTCGGCAGGTGTAGCAGCCGCAGCTTTCGTCGAGCGGGCGCAGCGAGTTTTTGTGAATTGCATTGCGGATCTTGACGTCGCCAAAACGGGTGAAGAGCCAGCCGTTGCGGGCGTTACGGGTCGGCATCACGCAGTCGAACATGTCGACGCCGGCCGCGACGCCGGCCACCAGGTCTTCCGGCGTGCCCACGCCCATCAGGTAGTGCGGCTTGTCGGCCGGCAGCTTCGGACCGATGTGATCGAGCACACGCATCATGTCTTCCTTCGGCTCGCCAACCGACAGGCCGCCGATGGCGAGGCCATGAAAGTCCATCTCCGCCAGCCCCGCCAGCGATTCGTCGCGCAGGTCTTCGAACATGCCGCCCTGGACGATCCCGAATAGCGCGTTCGGGTTGCCGAGGCCGTTGAATTCGTCGATGGAGCGTTGGGCCCAGCGCATCGACATGCGCATCGAGTCGGCGGCGTCTTTGTGCGAAGTGGGCACGTTGTTGGTCGCGTACGGGGTGCATTCGTCAAACTGCATGACGATGTCCGAGTTCAGCACCTTCTGGATCTGCATCGACACTTCCGGCGACAGGAACAGCTTGTCGCCGTTGATCGGCGAGGCGAATGTGACGCCATCTTCGGTGATCTTGCGCAGATCGCCTAGCGAAAACACCTGGAAGCCACCGGAGTCGGTGAGAATGGGTTTGGTCCAGGCCATGAAGCGATGCAGGCCGCCGTGTGCGCCGATCGTCTCCAGTCCCGGGCGCAGCCACAGGTGGAAGGTGTTGCCGAGGATGATCTGCGCGTGCATTTCCTGGAGTTCGCGCGGCTGAACGGCCTTCACGGTGCCGTAGGTGCCCACGGGCATGAAGATCGGTGTTTCGACCACACCGTGATTCAGCGTCAGCCGGCCGCGGCGCGCTTGACCGTCGGTAGTGAGCAGTTCGAACTTGAGGCCGTTGGCAGGGCGTTCGACGGTGTTGTCACCGTGATTGCTGCAAGTTGGGCAATTCGCGCTTGAAACGCTGGTATCGTGGGTATGACCGTTGGTCATAGGGACTCCTGTGCTACCGGAGAACAGTCCGGCGCAAATGAAATACCGCCACGAAAGCCGCGGCGGCGGGATAAAGAAAATAAGGACGTCAGGCCTTAGCCGTCGTTGCGCGTAAGCAGCATCGCGTCGCCGTAGCTGAAAAAGCGGTAGCGCTCCTCGATTGCATGCCGGTACGCAGCGCGGATCGTCTCGATGCCTGCAAACGCCGACACCAGCATCAACAGCGTCGACTTCGGTAAATGGAAATTCGTTACCAGCCGGTCCACCACACGGAACTTGTAGCCCGGCGTGATGAAAATATCCGTCTCGGCGCGGGTCTCAGCGAGTGGCCGTCCGGCGGCTTCGGCGTCGCGCGCAGCGGCTTCGAGCGCGCGCATCGAGGTCGTGCCCACCGCGATCACGCGGTTGCCGCGCGCCTTCGTGGCCGCAATCCGGTCCACTAATGCTTGCGGCAACTGATACCACTCGCTATGCATCTTGTGCTCGGAGAGCTTTTCCACCCGCACCGGCTGAAACGTGCCCGCGCCCACATGCAGCGTCAGCGTCGCGCGCTGCACGCCCCGTTCGTCGAGACGGGCCAGCAGCGCGTCGTCGAAGTGCAGGCCCGCGGTCGGCGCGGCCACCGCGCCGGGATTCTGCGCGAACACCGTCTGGTAACGGGTTTCGTCGGTCGCGTCGGGATCGTGCTCGATGTAGGGCGGCAGCGGCAGGCGGCCGAACTGCTCGATCAGCGTCAGGCAGTCTTCCGGAAAGTGCAGCGTATAGAAGGGCTCGACGCGCTCGCCGACCGTCACGTCGAACGCGTCGGCGAGGCGCAGCGTCGTGCCGGGCGCGGGGCTCTTGCTGGCGCGAATCTGCGCGAGCGCCGTGCGCTCGCCGGTCAGCCGCTCGACCAGCACCTCGATCTTGCCGCCACTGGCCTTTTGGCCGAGGAAGCGCGCCTTCAGGACTTTGGTATCGTTGAACACCAGCAGATCGCCCGGCGCGATGCACTCGGGCAGCTCCGCGAAGCGGCGGTCGGTGAGGCGCGCGGGCGTAGCCAGGCTGTCCACTTCGAGCAGGCGGCTTGCGCTGCGTTCTGGCAACGCGGTTTGCGCGATCAACTCGGGCGGCAGGTCGAAATCGAAATCGGAAAGCGTGAACATGCGAACTGGCTGGATGCTGGACGTGAAACGAAACGGAATTGCGCCGGAGGCGGGCGGAATTGCACCGAAGCCTCGCGGCGGGCGGCTATGATTGCGGGACGCCGCAGCGGCGCCTCATGGCGGGTTATAGCCGGTGCGCTGCGAGGCCGCGAAACCTTTGAAAGCCGATATTGTACTTGCGAAGCAACCCATGCCTTTGTCCGACCGCCGTTTGCCCTCTGCTACTGACGAAGTGAGCGCCGAGCCGAAGCGCCCCGCCGCCCGCGGCAAAGGGGGCGAACTGCTCAATTCCGGGCCGGGGAACGCGGCCAAAGGGGCTAAAGCGGGCAAAACGGGCAAAGCTCCCAAAACAGCGGCCAAAGCGGCAGATAAAGCCGCGCCGGCGCTCACCAAAACCGCCGATAAGCTCGCCAAACTCGGCCTGACGAGCGACATCAATCTGGTCCTGCATCTGCCGATGCGCTATGAGGACGAGACTTCGCTCACGCCGATTGCGCATCTGTTGCCGGGCGGTATCGCGCAGGCCGAAGGCGTGGTGTTCGACAACGAAATTGCCTATCGTCCGCGCCGTCAGTTGCTGGTCAAACTGCGTGACGAAGACGGCGACGAACTGGTGCTGCGCTTTCTGAATTTCTACGGCTCGCAGGTCAAACAGATGGCGATCGGCGCGCGGCTGCGCGTGCGCGGCGACGTCCGCGGCGGCTTCTTCGGGATGGAGATGGTGCATCCGGCGGTGCGCGTCGTCGATGATGACACGCCCTTGCCGCAGGCGTTGACGCCCGTCTATCCAAGCACGGCAGGGGTGAGTCAGGCGTACCTGCGCAAAGCGATCGACAACGCCCTCTCACGCACGGTCTTACCGGAGTTGCTGCCGGAACCGGTCGCCAAGGCGTATTTGGACCCGCTCGGGGTGCCGCCGCTGATGCAGGCGGTGCGCATGCTGCATCATCCCGGCGTGGATTCCGACGAAACTGCCTTGATGGACGGCACGCACCCGGCCTGGGTGCGGATCAAGTTCGAGGAACTGCTCGCGCAGCAGATGTCGCTCAAGCGTGCGCACGACGAGCGCCGCACCCGCGCGGCGCCGAGCATGCCGCGGCGCACGGCGGACGATCCCGCGTCACTGGTGGCGCGTCTCCTGAAAGCGCTGCCGTTTTCGCTGACGCGCGCCCAGGAGCGCGTGGGCGGCGAGATCGCCCTGGATCTGACCCAGCCCCATCCGATGCAGCGCCTGTTGCAAGGCGACGTGGGTAGCGGCAAGACCATCGTCGCCGCGCTTGCCGCTGCGCAGGCCATCGACGCCGGCTATCAGGCCGCCCTGATGGCGCCCACCGAAATCCTCGCCGAGCAGCACGCGCGCAAGCTGCGCGGCTGGCTGGAGCCGCTAGGCGTGAGCGTCGCGTGGCTGGCCGGCAGTCTGAAGATCAAGGAAAAGCGCGCTGCGATCGAAGCCGCGGCGCTCGGTACCGCGCAACTGGTGATCGGAACGCACGCGATCATCCAGGACGCGGTGGAATTCGCGCGACTTGGGCTCGTGATCGTCGACGAACAGCACCGTTTCGGCGTCGCTCAGCGGCTCGCGCTGCGCGCGAAAGCGCGCAACGCGGCAGACGGCGCGAGCGATTTCCAGCCGCACCAGTTGATGATGTCGGCCACGCCGATTCCCCGTACGCTGGCGATGACCTACTACGCGGATCTCGACGTCTCGACCATCGACGAACTGCCGCCCGGGCGCACGCCCATTCTGACCAAGCTCGTGTCCGACGCGCGCCGCGAGGAGGTGATCGGCCGCGTGCGCGAGGCGGCGCTGACGGGGCGCCAGGTCTACTGGGTGTGTCCGCTGATCGAAGAAAGCGAGACGTTGCAACTCCAGACGGCCGTCGAAACCTACGAAACGCTGATCGCCGCGTTGCCCGAGTTGAACGTGGGGCTCGTGCACGGGAGGCTTGCGCCCGCGGAAAAAGCGGCAGTGATGGAGGCGTTCACCCGCAACGAGGTGCAGTTGCTGGTGGCGACCACGGTGATCGAAGTGGGCGTGGATGTGCCGAACGCGTCATTGATGGTGATCGAGCACGCGGAGCGCTTCGGCCTGGCGCAGTTGCACCAGTTGCGCGGCCGGGTCGGGCGGGGCAGTGCGGCGTCCGTCTGCGTGCTGCTCTATACCGGGCCGCTGTCGATCACGGCACGCGCCCGGCTGCAAACCATGCGCGAAACCACCGACGGCTTCGAGATCGCCCGCCGCGACCTCGAAATCCGCGGCCCGGGCGAGTTTCTTGGCGCGCGCCAGTCCGGCGCCGCCATGCTGCGGTTTGCCGACCTCGAGCAGGACGGCTGGCTGATCGAGCCGGCCCGCGAAGCGGCGGCGCACCTGCTGCAGGCGCATCCCGATGTCGTCACCCAGCATCTGGCCCGTTGGCTCGGTGCCCGCGAGCAGTATCTGAAAGCCTGAAGGTCTGAAGCAAGGACCTTGGCAAGGGCGTCAAACGGAGCCAAGTTACGGTCGTAACCGTTTGCGGGCATTCCCTGTGCTGGGGGTGGTTGGCGAATTGGCCCCATAGGTGTATAACTGAAACCTATCGAATTCATCGCACTGATTGGTCCCCAATGACGCTCACCGAATTGAAATATATCGTCGCGGTTGCCCGCGAGCGGCATTTTGGCCGCGCGGCCGAGGCGTGTTTCGTCAGCCAGCCGACGCTGTCGGTGGCGATCAAGAAGCTCGAAGACGAACTGAACGTGCAGATTTTTGAGCGCGGCACGAGCGAAGTCAGCGTCACGCCCATCGGCGAGCAGATCGTCACGCAGGCCCAGCGGGTGCTGGAGCAGACGCTGGCTATCAAGGAAATCGCCAAGCAGGGCAAGGATCCGCTGGTTGGGCCGCTGCGCCTCGGCGTGATCTATACGATCGGACCGTACCTGCTGCCTACGCTGGTCAAGCAGATGATCAAGCGCGTCCCGCAAATGCCGCTGATGCTGCAAGAGAATTACACCCTCAAGCTGATCGAATTGCTCAAGCAAGGCGAAATCGACGTCGCGATCATGGCGCTGCCGTTCCCGGAAACGGGGCTGATGCTGCGCCCGCTTTACGACGAGCCGTTTGTCGTTGCACTGCCGTCCGGCCATGCCTGGGAGCACCGCTCGAAGATCGATCCCGACGATCTCAAGCAGGAAACCATGCTGCTGCTCGGCAGCGGCCATTGCTTCCGTGACCACGTGCTGGGCGTGTGTCCTGAGCTGATGCGCTTCTCGCAGAACGCGGACGGCATCCAGAAGACTTTCGAAGGCTCGTCGCTCGAGACGATCCGCCATATGGTGGCGAGCGGCGTCGGCATTACGGTTCTGCCGCGCACGTCGGTCCAGGAAGTGAAGCCGCATGCGGGTGGCGTCGATTCGGGGCTGCTCAGCTATGTCGCGTTCGGCGAACCGGTGCCGGATCGCCGGGTGGTGTTGGCCTGGCGCAAGAGCTTCACGCGCATGCCCGCCATCGACGCAATCTGCGACGCCATCAACGCCTGCGAATTGCCCGGCGTGAACAAGCTCGATTTGCCCGTCGCGGTGAACTGAGCGAGCCTTTCGAGGCAAGGCCGGCGCCACCATGCGCGCCGGCCGGCAGTACCGCGGGCCATAGCGTCGGCCCCTATCGAATAGATAAAATTAATCAAATACTAATTTTCGATAGCATTGTTATAGTTTCCTCCATGGATCACCCGATCCCACAAGAAACGGAGGAAGTCATGAACCAGCCACAACCGCAGCAACTCCAGCGAGTTTTTACCCAACGCATCGTGCGGGCCAATATCACGGCCGCGTCGCTGGGCAGCCTGCGTACCGTTGCGTTTTCGTTGCTGGTGGACCGCGCGCTGAGCGCTTAAGCCGTCGTCCGGGCGGGTGCCTCGCGCTGGCCGCACTACAAGCGCTGCGCGCGATCTTCGCGGCACCGACTTCCTCACAAAAACCTATTGACCAGGATTACACGATGTCTGAAAGCAAACTCACTACGGCAGCCGGCTCGCCCGTCGCTGACAACCAGAATTCGATGAGCGCCGGCGCCCGCGGCCCGGTGGTGTTGCAGGACGTGTGGCTGCTCGAAAAGCTCGCGCACTTCGACCGCGAAGTGATTCCGGAGCGACGTGTGCACGCCAAAGGCTCTGGCGCGTTCGGTACGCTCAAGGTGACGCACGACATCTCGCGCTATACGAAGGCCAAAGTGTTTGCTGAAGTGGGCAAGGAAACGCCGCTCTTCATGCGCTTTTCAACGGTAGCGGGCGAGCGCGGTGCCGCCGACGCGGAACGTGACGTGCGTGGTTTTTCGATCAAGTTCTACACGGAAGAGGGCAACTGGGACATCGTCGGCAACAACACGCCGGTGTTTTTTATCCGCGATCCGCTCAAGTTCCCGGACTTCATCCACACGCAAAAGCGCGATCCGTACACGAACCTGCGCAGCAACGTGGCGGCGTGGGACTTCTGGTCGCGTCATCCGGAGTCGCTGCATCAGGTGACGATTTTGATGAGCGATCGCGGCATTCCGCAGAACTACCGGCAGATGCACGGCTTCGGTTCGCACACGTTCTCGTTCATCAACGCGAAGGACGAGCGCTTCTGGGTGAAGTTCCACTTTAAGTCGATGCAGGGCATCGAGAACTACACCGACGCCGAAGCGGCCCAGGTGGTGGCGCAAGACCGTGAAAGCGCGCAGCGCGATCTGGTCGACAACATCGACAACGGCAACTTCCCGAAATGGCGCCTCTGCATTCAGGTGATGCCGGAAGCGGATGCGGCCAAGTATCGCTACAACCCGTTCGATATCACCAAGGTCTGGCCGTACAAGGACTACCCGCTGATCGATGTCGGCACGCTCGAACTGAACCGTAACGCGCAGAACTATTTCGCGGATGTCGAGCAGGCAGCCTTTACGCCGGCGAACGTGGTGCCGGGCATCGGCTTCTCGCCGGACCGTCTGTTGCAAGGGCGTCTGTTCTCGTACGGCGACACGCAACGCTATCGCCTCGGGATCAACCACCATCAGATTCCGGTGAACGCTTCGCGCGTGCAACGTCGGCATTCGTTCCATCGTGATGGCGGCATGCGCACGGACGGCAATCTTGGCGCGACGGTGAACTACGAGCCGAACCGTTTCGGTGACTTCGCGCAGGATCGCAACGCAGCCGAGCCGCCGCTCGCAGCGGGCGCAGTGGACCGTTACGACCATCGTGAGGACGAGGACTATTACAGCCAGCCGGCCGCGCTGTTCCGGCTGTTCGATGCGGCGCAACGCGAGCGCTTCTTCGGCAACATCGCACGTCATATCAACGGCGTGCCGCAAGAGATCCTCACGCGTCAGCTCGAGCATTTTGGCCGCATTGATCCGGCGTACGCAGAAGGGGTGATCGCCGCGTTGGCGACGCTCAACGAGAAGGCGAAGTAAGTATCACCCTGCGAAGTACCACCGCGCCGGCTAACGATGCTGGCGCGTGCTGGGGGATCAGGCGGTCGGGGCAGACCGCTCGGGCCCAATCCGATAGTGATGGCAGGCGCATGGGCGTCTTGCCGGTTCGAAGACGAAGCGAAGGAGAACGATCATGGTTCATATGTTGAGTATCGGCAGCGCACGGGTCGCACGTGACGCTCGGATGGTGTTCGGTGGCAACTTCTCGCGCAAGTTGATTGGGCTCGCCATCCTGACGAGCGGCTATGCGTTAATCGCGTCGCAGGCGCTGCACCATTTGTCTGGCCACTAACACGGACCGACGAAGCATTGTTTCTGCACTTTTCACACGGAGATTGTCATGTCACTTCATCCCACCCGGAATACCCTGCCGGAAGAGATCCGGCGCAAGTCTGTGGGTCTGCTTGGCCAGTCGCTCGTTACTGCGATCGACGTGCAGCGACAGGCGAAACAGGCACACTGGAACGTGAAGGGTCCCAATTTCATCGCGCTGCACTTGCTGTTCGACGAGCTTCACACGGCGGCTATCGAGTGGGCCGATCTGAGTGCGGAGCGGCTGGTCGCACTCGGCGGCACGGCCGACGGCCGGGTCCAGCAGGTGGCGGATAAAACGCAGCTCGAAGCGTATCCGCTTGAATTGAAGGATGGCAGTGACCACGTTCGCCAGATCGCGGCTGCGCTTGCGAAATACGGACATCAAATGCTTGAAGCGATCAGTGAGTCGGGTGACGCTGGAGACGCGGCGACCTCCGATCTGTTCACGGAGATTTCCCGGGCAGTTGATGATTATCTGTGGAAGGTCGAAGCCCACATCTACGCGAAGTAGCGCGGGTGGACGCACATGGGGGGTGGTGCAGTGGTTGTGCGGCCAACTTCGGGTTGCTGACGGCGTGGTGTTAGGGTGAGTGCGGCTTGCGGCTTGCGGCTTGCGGCTCGCGGTCGCACAAAGTTTGCGTCTTTGTACGATAAACTGGCGGACGTTCGCAGGTTCATGGTTTGCGCATCAGCGCGTCATGTTCTGCCTGCCGCTTCGCATCACTCTTCAAAGGAGTCGTTATGGCCAAGAAAGAAACCGTACAACACGTCAACATCGGTATCAGCGACAAGGATCGCAAGAAGATAGCGGACGGCCTGTCGCATCTGCTCGCCGACACGTACACGCTGTACCTGAAGACCCATAATTTTCACTGGAACGTCACGGGGCCGATGTTCAATACACTGCACCTGATGTTCGAGACGCAGTACAACGAACTGGCACTCGCCGTCGATTCGATCGCGGAGCGCATCCGTGCGCTGGGTGTGCATGCGCCGGGCAGCTACAAGGAGTTTGCGAAGCTGTCGTCGATCCCGGAAGCGGACGGCGTGCCCGCCGCAGAAGAAATGATTCGCCAACTGGTGGAAGGCCAAGAAGCCGTGGTGCGTACCGCACGCGGCATTTTCCCCGCAACCGAAGCCGCCAACGACGAACCGACCGCCGACCTGCTGACGCAACGCATGCAGACGCACGAAAAGACCGCGTGGATGCTGCGCTCGATGCTGGCTTAAGCTTACGCAGCAGTAGGATGAAGTACCGGGCCTCCCTGAATGGGGGGCTTTGTTTTTGTGGACCGGACTTTTGGAGTCATGCGGCGCGCTGTTGCGCTGCGCGCTTCTGCGGCCCCCCGCGCGCGCATACCTTAAAATATCGTCACCGCCCGCACTTGACGACGCCTGCCCATGTTCGCCCGACTTCCTCTGTTTCTGCGCCTCGTCCGTATGGACAAGCCGATCGGCAGCCTGCTGCTGCTCTGGCCGACGCTCAACGCGCTGTGGATTGCGTCGGACGGGCATCCTTCGCTGTCGCTGCTCGTGATCTTTTGTCTCGGCACGATCCTGATGCGCTCGGCCGGCTGCGCCGTCAACGACTACGCCGATCGCGATTTCGACCGCTACGTGAAGCGCACCGAAAACCGACCGATCACGTCGGGCAAGATCAAGGCTTGGGAGGCCCTGGTGCTCGCCGCGGCGCTCGCGCTGGTGTCGTTTCTGCTGATTTTGCCGCTCAATACGCTGACGAAAGAGCTGTCGGTGGCGGCGCTGTTCGTGGCGGGGTCGTATCCGTTCACCAAGCGTTTCTTTGCGATTCCGCAGGCGTATCTGGGCATCGCCTTCGGTTTCGGCATTCCGATGGCCTTCGCCGCCGTGCGGGGGCATGTGCC
>Ga0302234_10002830_pt1 | contig 10791 bp, 7 predicted proteins | sample II_Palsa_N3_2_FD_193576 | JGI IMG/M metagenome (GOLD analysis project Ga0302234, IMG submission 193576) | Peat permafrost microbial communities from Stordalen Mire near Abisko, Sweden - II_Palsa_N3_2 | ecosystem: Environmental > Terrestrial > Soil > Palsa > Peat permafrost | place: Sweden... | reverse complement strand
TCATCAGAAATGCGCCCGGGAAACCCCTGGCTTCAGCCATGGGGAGGAACGGGCGCGCCTCCCTTCACAAAGTAGTGGTGTAGAATGTGAAGCATGGCGAGGATGGTGAAGCGGGCGTACAGGTACCGCTTCTACCCGGCCCCCGCGCAGGCTCAGGAGCTTGCGCGGACGTTCGGCTGCGCCCGCAAGGTGTGGAACCTGGCCCTGGACGCGCGCACCACGGCGTGGTACCAGCGGCAGCAGCGGGTCGGCTACGTGCAGACCTCCGCGCTGCTGACCGAATGGAAACGGTCGGAAGACCTCGCGTTCCTGAACGAGGTGTCCTCGGTCCCGTTGCAGCAGGCGCTGCGGCACTTGCAGGGCGCGTTCGCGGCGTTCTGGGACAAGCGGGCCCGCTACCCGAAGTTCAAGTCCCGCAAGAAGTCCCGCGCCTCGGCGGAGTACACCCGCAGCGCGTTCCGCTACCGGGACGGGCACCTCTGGCTGGCGAAGATGGACGCGCCGCTGGACATCCGCTGGTCCCGGCCGCTGCCCGAGGGCGCGGAACCGTCCACGGTCACGGTCAGCCGGGACGCGGCCGGGCGCTGGTTCGTGTCCCTGCTGTGCGAGTGCCCCATCAGCCCGCTCCCGCCATCCGGTAAGACGGCCGGCATTGACGCGGGCCTCACCTCCCTGGTCACCCTGTCGACCGGGGAGAAGATCACCAACCCCCGCCATGAGCGGCGGGACCGGGGGCGGCTGGCCCTGGCCCAGCGCCGGCTGTCCCGCAAGACCAAAGGCTCTGAGAATCGGGCCAAGGCCCGGGTCAAGGTGGCCCGGGTGCATGCCCGGATCACCGACCGGCGCGGCGACTACCTGCACAAGCTTTCGACCCGGCTCGTCCGTGACAACCAAACGGTCGTGATCGAGGATCTGAACGTCGCCGGGATGCTCCGCAACCACTCCCTGGCCCGCGCCATCTCCGGTGCGGCCTGGTCGGACCTGCGGGGCATGCTGGAGTACAAATGCGACTGGTACGGGCGTGACCTGATCGTGGCCGATCGCTGGTTCCCGTCGAGCAAGACGTGCTCCGATTGCGGGCACCAGATCGGCGCGCTGCCGCTCAGCATCCGCGAATGGGTGTGCCCTGCGTGCGGGGTGCGCCACGACCGGGACATCAACGCAGCGCGCAACATACGTGCCGCCGGGCTGGCGGTCCAAGCCTGTGGAGACGGTGTAAGACCTCAACGGAGTACTCCGGGCGGGCAGTCGTCGGCGAAACAGGAACCCCAGCGGGTGACCGCTGGAATCCCCCGGCTTTAGCCGTGGGGAGGATGTCAACCTCCTCGTCTACGCGGGGAGAGTCCTGACGATCGCCCTCGGCCTGATCGAGCGGGTTCCCACCCCCTCGAGCCCGGTCACCCCGGAGACCGAAGTCGAAGCCACGGCCATGGTCGTCCCCCTCGCCCCGCCGTGATGATCGAGAGCGCCGCTGGGGCAAGGCGGTAGGTTGCGCAGCGCGAACAGACGGCCCGCTTTTCACCCGGTCCCGCGAGGACGAACATGACCGATGACCGCTACGCGGACCTGCCGGCGACGAAGCGACGGCGGTTCATCTACCATGCGGTGCTGCGCAGCGTCCTGGCCGCGACGGTCCTGGTGGTTCTGTACTACGTGCTTCCGCTGAACCGGCGATGGGATACCGACACCGGCATCCGCCTGCTGGTTGGCCTGCTGATCTTCGCGGGTGTCATGGTGTGGCAGGTCAGGACCATCGCCGGCTCGCGCTACCCGGATCTGCGGGCGGCCGAGGCGTTGGGGCTGATCATTCCGCTGTATCTGGTGCTGTTCGCCTCCACGTATTTCCTGATGGAACGGGCCTCGCGGGCGAGCTTCACCGAGCCGCTGACCCGCACCGACGCCCTGTACTTCACGGTGACCGTGTTCTCGACGGTGGGTTTCGGGGACATCACCGCCAAATCCGAGCTCGCCCGGGTGCTGCTCATCATCCAAATGCTCGCCGACCTCGCGCTGCTGGGCACCGGGGTCCGGCTGATCCTGGGGGCCGTGCAGCGCGGCCAGATGATGACCATCCGCGCCCGACTCGCGAAACTGGCCAGATGAGCGATACCGAGCTGAGCGAGCGCGAGTTCCAGGCCCTCTACGAACGGTTGCGGCACACGGCTTCCTGGGGGCCTGCCGACCGCCGGGGGGCGCTGAACAACATCTCCCCGGCCGACGTGGTGGCGGCGGCCCGTGACGTCCGGGTCGGCCGGGCGGTGTCTCTGGCGGCACCGCTGGCGAGCCAGGTGGCGCCCGACAACCCCGACCCTGCCGTGCACGAAATGATAACCCGTGAGGCCAGCCCGGCCCGCGCTTCCGGGCTCTCGTTCGCGATGGACCGGATGGGCATGAACATTCACGGCAACGCCGACACTCACATCGACGCGCTGTGCCACGTGATCTTCGACGGAATGCTCTACAACGGCGTAGCTGCGGACGCTGTTACCGCGGCGGGCGCAACCGAGCTGTCCATCGACGTCGCCGGCCACGGGATCGTCGGCCGCGGCCTGCTGCTCGACATCCCACGATTGCGCGGGGTGCCCTGGCTGGAGCCGGGTGATCACGTAACCGCCGATGACCTGCTCGCCGCGGAGTCGGCGCAGGCCGCCCGCATCGGGCCAGGCGATCTGCTGTTCGTCAGGGTTGGCCACCGCGCTCGCCGCAGGTCGCTTGGGCCTTGGGACGCCGCCCAGGCCCGCGCCGGGCTGCACCCGACAGTCCTGGAGCTGCTCGCGCAACGGCGGGTCGCTGTGCTGGGCAGCGATGGCAACAACGACACGGCGCCGAGCGCGGCCGAAGGCGTCGACTTCCCCGTGCACGTGCTCGCCATCAACGCGATGGGCCTGCACCTGCTGGACTACCTGCAATTCGAAGACCTCGTACCCCTGTGCGAGGAACTGCGCCGCTGGTCATTCCTCTGCGTCGTCGCCCCGCTCCGGCTGGACACGGGTACGGGCTCCCCGGTCAACCCGATCGCGATCTTCTGAAGCCGGTGGTCGGCGTTGACGCGCATGTGGCCGGTGAGGCTCTCGGGGCCCCTGTGGTGGTCGTTTTGCTTGAGCACAGCCGCCCAAGACCGCCTAAAGAGCGATCGATCCAGCCCGCAGACGAGCAGTTTTTTTACGAGGCAATTAACGATCTGCCCCTACGCGATGACGCGCTGTCGCGGCACAACATAGACGACGCTCGCGCTAATGCATTCGATTTCATACCACTCAGCCGCGACCCCGGATTGTTTATGAGCGAAAAAAATGCCAAGGTGGGAGGCGTCCGGGAGGCTGCTCTAGATCCAGGCAGCGGTACGTCCACCAGCTGGGGGTAACGTGGGCCGCGCTGAGCGGGATGTCACGCCTACTACTCCAAAGGTTCGCCCAATTTTCGCCGCTGATCGTCAGCTTCATCCCGTAGATCCGCACAATAACGGCAACGGATCCGATGCTCCTGGCGGTGTCATTGCGGCGGAGCCAGCCTCGCCTGCTGCTGACCTCTCGGCGGCAGCGCGAACGGGCCCCGGTGTGGTTCTCGAGACGAAGCTGCACGCTCCTGCGGCCCGGCCGGAGTGGGTGCAGCGTGCGGAGTTGATCGCCCGGCTGGCGGGTGCTAACGCCAAGCTTGTGCTGGCCGCCGCCCCGGCGGGCTTCGGCAAGACGACGCTGGTTGCCCAGTGGCAGCTGAGCCCGGCCGAAAGCCGCCCGTTCGCCTGGATGTCTCTCGATCCCGGTGACAACGATCCTGGCCGGCTGTGGTGGCACGTCGCCCATGCTCTGCAGCGCGCCTGCCCGCAGTTCAGTGCCGATAATGTCCTGGCCCTCGTCCGGGGCCAGCCGGCGGATTTTGCCGAGACGCTGCTTCCGTTGCTGATCAATGAGCTGGCCAAGCTGACGGAGCCGGTCGTTCTGGTGCTGGACGACTACCACGTGATCAGCGAGCCTGACTGCCATGACCAGCTCGCTTTCCTGCTGCTGCACCTGCCGCCGACGGTCCAGTTGGTGCTGCTCACGCGGGCCGACCCGCCGCTGCCGCTGGGCCGCGTGCGGGCCGCCGGGGAGCTGGCCGAGGTCGGGGCGCACGAGCTGCGGTTCGCGCCCGCGCATGCGGCTGAGCTCGTCGCCGCGGTCGCTGGCCTCGAGCTCAGCCCAGCCGATCTGACTAAGCTTGTCGACCTGACCGAAGGCTGGCCCGCCGGGATCTACCTGGCGGCGCTATTGCTGCACGGGTGCCCGTCGCCCCGTGACGTCATCCGCCAGTTCAGCGGCGACAGCCGGTTTGTCGAAGAGTTTCTGGCCGAGGAGGTGCTCGGCCGCCAGCCGGGCCAAGTGCGGCAGTTTCTCATGCGCACCTCGATCCTGGGCCGATTTTGCGCGCCGCTGTGTGATGCCGTGACCGGATCGGCCAACGCGGCCGAGATTATCGACATCCTCGAACGGGAAAACCTCTTCGTCGTGCCACTCGACGACACCCGGCAGTGGTTCCGCTATCACCATCTCTTCGCCGAGATGCTCCGCGCTGAGCTTAGCCGCGCCGAACCGGAAATCGTGCCCGCCCTGCACGAGCGCGCCGGCGCCTGGCACCGCCGGTCGGGCTCCACGGACGAGGCGATAAGTCACGCGTACAGCGCCGGTGACGTGCCCGGCGTCATCGATCTCATGGCGCGGCACTGGTACGCCTACGTGAACTCCGGCCAGGTCGCGACCGTTCGCCGCTGGCTGAGCCTGCTCGGCGACGACGTGGTCAGCGCTGAGCCGCTGGCGGCGCACTGTGCGGCGTGGGCCGCGGCGCTGTCCGGTGACCAGGAATCTCTGCGGCGCTGGCTGCCGCTGGTGGAGGTCGGCGAGTACGAGGGAGCGCTTCCGGACGGCATCCGGTCGCTCCGGTCGTCGGCGGCGCTGCTGCAGGGCACCTTCGGGTTCGAGGGCATCGGCCCCATGCGTGCGGCCGCGGCCGCGGCGGTCGCCTTGGAGACCATTCCAGCGTCGCCGTGGCACGCACTGGCCCGGGTTTCGTACGCGTCGGCCCTTTTCTTGTCCGGCGACTTCGATGCGGCCGTCGTGCAGGCGCAGTTCGCGTCGCCCGCGGGCGCTCCCGGACTTATCCGCGTGCTGGGATTTGCGGTGCTGTCCTTGATCGCGGTCGACCGGGGAGAACTGGACGAGGCGGAGCAGTGGGCCCGTACGGCTCAGGAAATCCTGGCCAGCGCTGACCCGGGCCTCAGCGCAGCCCCGCAGAGTTCGCTCGCCTTCACGGCCGCTGGCGAGGTTGCGGCCCGGCGCGGGCGGCTCACCGAGGCCCGCTGGGAGTTTGAGCGTGCGCTCGCGAGCCGGCGGGGAAAGCAAGGCGTCAGTTCCTGGCCCACGCTTGAGCTTCTGCTCCGGTTCGCGCCGGTGCTGTCCGACCTCGGCGACCGGCCCCGGGCCGTCGCCCTGCTCACCGAAGCCAGGTCGATTCTCGTCGCATCCCCGGACGGCGCCGAGGCTCAGTTCGCCCGGCTGGACCGGATCGAGCGGCACCTGGCGGGCCGGCCGCAGTCCATCGCGCTGGGCGCGCCCCTGACCGAACGCGAGGCGGCCGTGCTGCGGCTGCTGCGCGGATCACTGTCCCTGCGCGAGATCGGCCAGGAGCTCTACCTGTCGCAGAACACGATCAAAACCCACACTCGGGCGATCTACCGGAAGCTCGGCGTCTCCACTCGCCATGACGCCATTGCCCGGGGACACGACATCGACATCTTCTAGCGTTATGTGCCCCGGCCGGCTGCCGGCGGCTCCGGCCGGGCCCCGGTCCTGGTCAGAGCAGCCGCAGGCCGGTGTGGGCAGCCAGGAAGGCCAGAATGTCCGCCGACAGCGCCACCGACCGGCTCACCGCCCGGCTGGAGTGGCCGACATCGGCCTCCCGGCGCAGCAGGATGGGCTGCTCAGGCAGCGGTGCGGACGTGGCGTGCTGCAGCGCCGCGCACATCTTGCGGGCGTGCACCGGGTCGACGCGGGTGTCGTTATCGAACACCGTGAACAGCACGCTGGGATACCGGATGCCGTCGATGACCTGGTGATACGGCGAATATGACAGCAGCCAGCCCAGCTGCTCCGGATCGGCGGCGGTGCCGTACTCGGTGTTCCACGTCGCGCCCAGGCCGAACTTCTCGTACCGCACCATGTCGAGCAGCGGTGCCGAGCACACCGCGGCCGCGTACAGCTCTGGCCGCTGCGTAATCGCGGCGCCGACCAGCAGGCCCCCGTTCGAGCCGCCGTAGATGGCCAGCTGATCCCGCGTGGTCCAGCCGTCGGTGATGAGCTTCTCCGCCGCGGCGTGGAAGTCGTCGAACACGCACTGCCGCCGGTCCAGCATCCCGGCCCGGTGCCAGTCCTCGCCTTCCTCGCTGCCGCCCCGCAGCCCGGCGATGGCGTAGACGCCGCCCGCTTCCGCCCACGCGAGGATGGCCGAGGAATATCCCGGCGTCATGCTGATCCCGAAGCCGCCGTAGCCGTAGAGGATCGTCGGGCGCGGCCTCGGCGGCCGCTCGCCGCCGGAGCCGCCGGAGCCGCCGGAGCCCTCGGAACCCTCGGAGCCACGCTGGCCCCCGGGCCCACCAGGGGCGCCGTCGCCGCTGACGACGAGCATGTGCACCTCGGTGCCGTCGCCGGAGCGGTAGGCGATCTGCCGGGCGGTCACCGCGGGGGTGTCCACTGCGCCGGGCGGGCGGGCCCAGACCTGGGTCTGGTCGGTGCCCGCGTCGTAGCGCAGAACGGTGACCGGGGTCGTGTTGTCGGTGTAGGCGAACCAGGCTTCCTCGCCGCCCTCCGGCCGCTCACTGATCCCGCCGACGCTACCCGGCCCCGGCAGCGGCACGGCCCCGATCCGCCCGCCGGTGGCCAGATCGTGCACGGTGATCTCGCTGATGGCATGCCGGGTCCACACCACGAGCAGCACCGGCCGCGGCCCCCCGTCCAGGATGACGTAGCCCTCCAGCACCGCCTCGGGATCGGAGGGCACGAGGTCCCGCCACTCTTCGGGCCCGGGGCGCGCCGGGTCGGCGACCGCGATCCGGCCCCGGGGCGCGCCGGCGTCGGTGAACACGTACAGCCGGCCGTCCCGGCCCACCCGGACCCCGGTCCGCGCGTCGGCGCCGACCTGGACCGGCTGCAGCGCGGGCGCGGCCAGGTCGGAGGCGGTCAGGTCGGCGATCCACAGGTCGTTGCGGGGCTCGGTGCCCCGGGCCGCGCTGATCGTCAGCCACCGGCCGTCCCGGCTCACCGCGGCCGAGTAGTACGTCGTCTTGTCCCGGCCCGCGCCGAAGATCAGCACGTCGTCGTCGGCGGGGGAGCCCACCCGGTGCAGGTAGACCCGGCGGTGATACTGCTCTTCGCCTACCGGCACCTCATCGGGGGGCAGCCGGCGCGTGTAGTAGAACGCCTTGCCCCCCGGCAGCCAGGCGATCCGGGAGTAGCGGCACCGGTCGATCGGGCCGTCCACCAGCTCGCTGGTTTCCACGTCCATCACCCGCAGCAGCGACTCCTCGCTGCCGCCTTCGGACAGCTGGTAGGCCAGCCACCGGCCCTCCTTGTCCGGCTGCCAGCCGTCGAGGGTGGTCCGCCCGCTCGGGTCGATGGTCATCGGGTCGATGAGCGTCCGCCCGGCGCCGGGATCGGCGGGGTCCCCGGCGCCGGGATCCACCGTGCACAGCACCGCGTGTTCTTCACCGGGCAGCCGCCGGGTGAAGAACCGCCGGGGGCCCCGCCACACCGGGACCCCGATGTGCCCGGTCCCCGTCAGCTCCCGGATCCGGTCGGCCAGGGCCGTCACCCCCGGCAGGGCCGCCGCATGCGACCGGAACAGTTCGTCCTCGGCGCCCAGCCAGGCTCGCGTCTGGTCACTGCCGGGGTCCTCGAGCCACCGGTAGGGGTCGCTGACCCGGTGGCCCAGCAGATCCTCGGTCAGGTCGAGCCGCCGCGCGGCCGGGTACTGGCCCGGGTACTCGTCTGCGGTCATGACTGGCACCATAGCGGCCCGCCGCTGTGATCCCCGGCGCCCTCCCTCAGCAGGCTGTGACGCCAGGTGGGGGAGCGGCCACCGATGAAAAGCCGGAAGGTACCGGCGACACGGGGGCTCTCCTGCGTGTTTACTCTTATGTAGTAGCGGCGGGACGATTCAGCGGACACACTGGGAACACGGTCTCCCCTGATGCGAAACCGCCCGGCGGAGGTGGTAGTGCGACGAGTCCTGCTGCTCAACGTCACGTTTGAGCCGCTCACCACAGTAGGGCTTCGCCGCGCCGTCTGCCTGGTGCTCAGCGGGAAAGCCGAGATAGTCCACGACGACACCGACGGGGCGGCTTTGCACTCCGCCTCGGTCACGCTCGCCACTCCTTCGGTCATCCGGCTCCGCCGCTACGTCCGGATCCCGTACCGGAACCGGGTCCCGCTGACCCGGGCGGCCCTGATGCGGCGGGACAACTACCGGTGCGCCTACTGCGACCATAAAGCCGAGACCATCGATCACGTGATCCCGCGCAGCCGCGGCGGCCCGCACTCCTGGGAGAACTGCGTCGCGTCCTGCACGACGTGCAACCACCGGAAAGCCGACCAGCTGCTTGAGGAGCTGGGCTGGACGCTGGCAGTCCCGCCGACCGTGCCACGTGGCGCGCACTGGCGGCTGATCGGCGTCGCCCGTGACGGTGATCCGCAGTGGGCCACCTACCTCCGGGAGCCCAGTGCCGCCTGACTGGCCCGCCTGAGGCTCCGGCAAAAAGCTCGCACCTAATACAAATAAGGCGCGGATCTGGAATGCGCCGCCGGCGCCATTGCTTGCAACCTTGGTGACCACTTTGACTCGCTGGTGGCGGTCACGTCCTGACTTCGCGCGTCCTGCGGAAGGCCCGTCCAGCACGACGGCCCGCACCGCGGTTCAGGCCGTGGTCCGCGCCACTCCAGAAACGCTGACGCTGGCCCGCCGCCGCGCCCAGCCGCGTGCCGCGTACATCGCGCGGCTGGCCCTGACCGCCGTCTTTGCCTACCTGCTTGCTCTCCAGTTCGCCGGGAACAAGGGGCCGGTGCTCGCGCCCCTCACCGCGCTGCTCGTCATCCAGGTAAGCCTGACCCATACCCTGCGCAGCGCGGCCCGCCGTGTGCTCAGCGTCGTGACCGGGGTGCTGGTGGCCATCGGCCTGTCGGTCGTCGTCGGGTTCACCTGGTGGAGCCTCGGCCTCGTGATCGTTGCGGCCCTTAGCGTGGGACTGATCCTGCGGCTCGGCGACGACCTACTCGAAGTACCGATCAGCGCCATGCTGATCCTGTCCGCCGTGGGCAGCAAGAGCGCCGCAAGCGGCCGTATCGTCGAGACGCTGATCGGCGCCGCCGCGGGGCTGGCCGGTGGCCTGCTGTTCGCGCCGGTCCGGCTGCAGCCCGCCGAGGAAGCGATCGATGATCTCAGCGCCCGGCTCGCGGGCCTGCTGCGGCAGACCGCCGCTGACATCGCGGACGGCGCGGATCCGGGCCGGTCGGCCGAGCGCCTGGCGCAGGCCCGGACCCTGGGCGGGGAGGTCCAGCGGGTGGAGAGCGCCCTGACCGACTCCGAGGAAAGCCTGCGGCTGAACCCGCGTGCCCGGATCCTGCCGCAGGCCGCGATCCCGCTGCGGACCGGCCTGGAGACGCTGGAGCATACGGCGATGACCATCCGGGCCATCAGCCGCTGGGTGGCCGAGGCGTCGCGGCCGCGGATAGACAGCCCGCTGCGGGACCCAGCCATCCGCGATGGGCTGGCTGAAGTCCTTGGTGAGCTCGCGGCCTCGGTCGAGGCCATCGGGGACCACGTCCGGGCCGGGATCGCGGCGGCCGTCGAGGGTGCCGCCCGCCCCCCGTTGCGCTGGCCCGCCAGCGCGGCCACCCCCGGGGACCACGCGGATCAGGACCAGGTGGAAAGCGGCCTGGACCAGAGCCTGGGCCGGGCGCAGCTCATCCAGGACGAGCTGGCCGGGCTGCTGCGCGCCGAGCCCGGTCCCGGCCAGCCGGATCCGTCCGGCGGCCCCGAGGGCCAGCCAGCCTGGCCGACGCCGGACTGGTCGATGCGCGGTGAGCTGCTGATGCTGCTCGACCGGCTGCGGTATGAACTTCAGGAGGAGCACCGGGCCCGCGTCCGGGAAAGCTGGCCGGCCCGGGGTGACGCACGGCGGCGGAGTCCCCGCTGGGTGCCGCGTCACCCGGGTACCCGCCCGCGGGGCCACGACCGGCCCGGCCGGCCGGTCAGGCCGCGGGTCCGCCCGCTCGGCCGGCGGCGTCCAGCGGGCGGTCCCCGCGCGACGCCCGCTGGGGCCGACGGTGTCCCGCGGGCGGTCTCCCGCGCGCGGTGCGCCAGCGCGGGGCTGGAAAGCTTGAGTCATAACCAAGGAGGTTCTGAATGAGTGGCAAGCCCAACGCGGCGGAAGCAGGAACGATCGACGTCGGCGGGGACCTGACGGTCAACCGGCTGGGGTTCGGCGCCATGCGGATCACAGGCGATGGTATCTGGGGCGAGCCGCCGGATGCCGAGCGGGCCAAGAACGCGCTGCGGCGCGCGGTTGAGCTGGGCGTCAACTTCATCGACACCGCGGACTCCTACGGCCCGGACGTCAGCGAGAGGCTGATCGCGGAGACGCTCCACCCCTACCCCGATGACCTGGTCATCGCGACCAAGGGCGGCCTGGTCCGGCCCGGCCCGGGCCGCTGGGACGCGGACGGCCGCCCCGAGCACCTGCGCGAGGCGCTGGAGGGCAGCCTGCGA
>Ga0302234_10002826_pt1 | contig 10802 bp, 9 predicted proteins | sample II_Palsa_N3_2_FD_193576 | JGI IMG/M metagenome (GOLD analysis project Ga0302234, IMG submission 193576) | Peat permafrost microbial communities from Stordalen Mire near Abisko, Sweden - II_Palsa_N3_2 | ecosystem: Environmental > Terrestrial > Soil > Palsa > Peat permafrost | place: Sweden... | reverse complement strand
TCCTGAACGTAGAGAAGGACCCCTGTAGTTGCCGTTGCTTTGCTTTTCTGGCTGTCATTCCGTAGGAATCTGCTTCTTCTTTCGCACCTGCCGTTGCTTCTAGGTACCCCAAGACTTCAGCCTTGGGTCTCATAGGCCAAACAAAACTCCGGGCTTTACCCCAAAGGCATGCACTTACTGCTTAATTGCTTGGCGAGAATTAGAAATGGAGAAAAGAATGTCGGAAGCGAATATCAGATGGCTATTGGCCTACGTATTCCATCTCGTCGCCGCGTGCGCCGGGCCGTTGCTCTGCATGCTCGCCCTGTCCGCGTTTCGACCTCAGGCAAAGTTCGACCCTGCCATCGGTCCATACTTCTGGGGCGCTGCAGTCTTCGGTACACTCCTCGGCCTTCTCGTAGGCCGCAAAGCAAAGCCCTCGATCCTCCTTCTCCTGTGGGTGATTCCCTGCCTCTTGGCACTTTGGGAGCTGCACGCTTGGTTCAAATACCAATACGCCGGTCAGAACCTCAAGCAGAGCCTCTTCGATAACTTCATCGGTAAAGATTGCAGCGCTTCAGAATGCCTCGAAGAAGGACTCCTCATCACTCCTCTCCTCAGCACCCTCTATTACGCGGCTGCCGCGTTCATCGCGAAGCTCTGCCAACGCAAGTCGCCCGCTCCCGCCCGCATGGCAATGATCGCCTGCACTGCAATCGCCCTCACCACCACCATCGGCTGCAACTCCACACCCGCGCCTAAACCCGCGACCACCCCAGCCGCCACCACCCACTACCCCGCGCGTCCCACCACCCCATCACCACCCTTCACCCTCTTCCACCAAACCCCCGAAGGCTCCTTCACCCTGGTCACCAATCCCACCGCCACCGACGCCGAAATCATCGCCATCATCTACCAACTCCGCGACGCCGCCCACACCCGCACCTTCGACAAGCTCGGCATCCCCCAATCCAAAGTCGACGCCCGTGACCCCATGGTCTGGTTCCACATCTACCGAGGCCCCAAGTGCGCCGCTGAAAAATACGCCGACGGCAAACTCCCCTGCGGCGACCACTACAACGCATCCGGCGACTACACCTTCGGCGGCGGCGCCAACCACCAGTGGGACGACGGCGCCCTACTCCACCCCACCGCAACCGGCAACGACAACCAAACCGAACTCTGGGACCCCAACACCCCCTACACCGCTCCCTCCACCAACTGACAACTGAGAACTGAGAACGGACAACCCACATGCTCCACACCTTCGTAGCCCTGGTCCAAGACAAGCCCGGCGTCCTCACCCGTGTCGCCTCGCTCTTCCGCCGCCTCAACATCAACATCGTCTCGCTCACCGTCGGCGAATCCGAGCGCGCCGACACCTCGCGCATGACCATCGTCGCCGACGCACCCGAGAACGCCGCGCACCGCATCCGCGCCTCCCTCTACAAGCTCGAAACCACCATCGACGTCGACGAGGTCAACCGCTCCGAAGCCGTAGTCCGCGAGCTCTGCCTCATCAAGGTAGCCGCCGGCCCCAACCAGCCCCACGGCCTCCACTCCCGCTCGCAAATCTTCGAGCTCGCGCAAGTCTTCCGCGCCCGCGTCGTCGACCTCGCCCCCGAATCCATCATGCTCGAGATGACCGGCAGCGCCTCCAAAATCGAAGGCCTCTTGCAAGTCCTCCGCGAGAGCAGCTACGAGATCCTCGAAGTCTCCCGCACCGGCCGCATGGCGATGCGCCGCGGCCACCACACCACCCGCGTCCTCAAAGCCCTCGGCACCAAACCAGATCCCGCCGACTTCCCCACCCACGACCCCGACCACCACCCCGATGTCACCGACGACGAAATCCTCCCCACCGAATTCGACGAAGAATAGGAACGCTGTTTCACTTCGCGCCTACGATTCCCAAAATTCCATAAACTAATAACTGACAACTGAGAACCGACAACCCGAAAGGCATTTCCAATGGCAAAGACCTACCACGACGCAGACGCAGACCTCTCCCTCATCCAATCCAAAAAAGTAGCCATCATCGGCTACGGCTCCCAGGGCCACGCCCACGCCCTCAACCTCAAGGACTCCGGCGTCGACGTCCGTGTAGGCCTCCGCCCCAACTCCCCCAACGCCAAGAAAGCCGCCCTCGCCGGCCTCCACGTCGGCTCCGTCGCCGAAGTCTCCAAATGGGCCGACGTCATCATGAACCTCACGCCCGACCAGACCGCCGCGCGCGTCTATCACGACGAGATCGCCCCCAACATGAAGCCCAACGTAACCCTCATGTTCGCGCACGGCTTCAACATCCGCTTCCGCACCATCACCCCTCCCCCTACCGTCGACGTCTCGCTGGTCGCCCCCAAGGCCCCTGGCCACCGTGTCCGCGAAGTCTTCACAGAAGGCGGCGGCGTCCCCGCGCTCGTAGCCGTCGAGCAGGACGCCAGCGGCACCGCCCTCGCCCTCGCTCTCTCCTACGCAAAAGGAATCGGCTGCACCCGCGCCGGCGTCCTCCAAACCACCTTCACCGAAGAGACCGAGACCGACCTCTTCGGCGAGCAGGCTGTCCTCTGCGGCGGAACCTCGGCCCTCGTCAAGGCTGGCTTTGAAACCCTCACCGAAGCCGGCTACCAGCCCGAGCTCGCCTACTTCGAAGTCCTCCACGAGCTCAAGCTCATCGTCGACCTCATGCAGCGCGGCGGCCTCGAGTACATGCGCCACTCCATCTCCGACACCGCCGAGTGGGGCGACTACGTCAGCGGCCCCCGCATCGTCACCCCCGCCGTCAAGCAAGCCATGAAAGAAGTCCTCGCCGACATCCAGTCCGGCGCCTTCGCCAAGCGCTTCATCGACGACCAGAACAACGGCCGCAAGGAATTCGAAGCCTTCCGCGCCCAGGACCGCAACCACCCCATCGAAAAAGTAGGCGCCGAACTCCGCGCCGGCATGCCCTTCCTCGACCCCGTCAAGGTAGTCGACGGCGCCGTAGTCAAAGCCTGATCCCCTCCCGCGGGCGGCAAGCTTAAACGCTCGCCGTCCGCGCAGGACCTCGCTGTCCGCGCAGCACCGTTGACCCTTCCCTCCCGCGCGCGTCCCACCTACATCTCATGCCACCGGAGCCCCGCATGCGCCTGCCCCTCGCAATCCTCCTCCTCGGTTTTGCCACAGCAACTGCCTCCGGGCAAAACCCGTGGAGGGAGCTCGTATTCGGTCAGTCCCGCGACGGCGTCCGCTCTCAGCTCGAAAATGCCAACCTCGCAGTCGAATCCACCCCGGACGGCAACCTTCAATCCAACGCCGACTACCCCCTCCCCCTCCCCGGCCTCGCCAATCCCATCCCGGTCATGGCCACCTTCCTGTTTGACACCAGCGCGCACCTCACCGAGGTCACGCTCTCCGTCGACCTCCCCGCACTGCGCCGCGACTATCCTTCCCTCGGCTCTGACGAAGCCCTCTACAACTTCGCCGCCGACAAACTTGGACTGGCCCTCGCCGGCCAATACGGCAATCCCGTCTTCAGCTCCATCGCCTGCAGCGCCGCCCCACAGACCGCTCCCTGCACCCTCCAATGGCGCTCCCAGGTGCTGGTCGTTCAGCTCGAGTCCACATCAGCAGGCCACCACGTCCGAGTGCACTACCTCCCCGTTCCCACCACGCTCTAATCTGCGCCCGTCTCAGCCAGCCTTCCGCCGAGTCTCCGCCACACTTCCCCGCGATCGCACGCTTTTGAACTTCCAGCTAAACTGCCGCTTCCTCAACATCGTTGCAAACTCTTCCGCCGGCACCGGAGCGCTGAAGTAAAACCCCTGCGCCTCATCACAATCGTGCGCGCGCAGAAACTTCACATCCTCAACCGACTCAACGCCCTCCGCCACCACTCGCAGCTTCAAGCTCCGCCCCATGCGGATAATCGCCACCGCAATCGACGTGTCATCCAACTGCTCCTTCAGCGGGTGAAGAAACGACCGGTCGATCTTCAAAATATCCACCGGCAGTTTCTTCAGATGGCTCAAGCTCGAGTAGCCCGCGCCGAAATTATCAATCGACACCTTCACTCCCATCCCTCTCAAATGCTGCAGCACCGTCATCGCACGTTCCGGCAGGCGCATCAGCGCCGTCTCCGTAAGGTCCAGTTCCAGCGCCGCGGGGCTTAGCCCGGTCTCTTCCAACACCCGCGTCACCTCGTTGCGAAAGTTTGCATCCTGCAGTTGCATCGCCGAAACATTCACGGCCATACTCACGGCCGGCATACCTTCCTCCAACCAGCTCTTCGCCTGCCGGCATGCCTCTCGCAAAGCCCACGAGCCAATCGGCAACATCAGCCCACTCTCTTCCGCGACCGCAAGAAACGTCTCCGGCGCCACCGCCCCGCGCCTCGCGGTCGTCCACCGCAGCAGAGCCTCCACCCCAGAAATCACTCCTGCCTTCAGATCAATCGTCGGCTGATAGTGCAGCTCAAATTCGTTTCTCTCCAGCGCCCGCCGCAGGTCCTCTTCAATCGACCGCCGATACACCGCCCGCGCATTCATCGCCGGCTTGAAAAACTTCACGCACCCGCGCCCACTCGCCTTCGCCTGGTACAGCGCCGTATCGGCATGCTTCACCAGCGTCTCTGCATCTACTCCATCCGCTGGATAGCGGCTCACCCCGATGCTCGCCGAAATTGAAATCTGGTGCTCGTCAATCGAGTGCACCCTCTCAACCGCCTCCAGAATCCTCTTCGTCACCACCTCGGCGTCTGTCTTGCTCTTCACCTCCTGTAGTAACACCACAAACTCATCGCCGCCCTGCCGGCTCACCGTGTCCGGCGTCCGCACCTGTTCCTGCAGCCGCTCCGCAACCGATTGCAGCAGCTTGTCCCCCACCACATGCCCCAACGAATCGTTCACCTGCTTGAACTGGTCCAGGTCCATATACAGCACCGCCACTTCACCAGAGTGCCTCTCCGCCAGCGCTATCGCCTGTCCCAGCCTGTCCTCCAGCAGCAGCCGATTGGGCAGCCCCGTAAGAAAATCATGCTGCGATGCATGCAGCATCTCTTCCGCCACCCGCCGCGCCTCACTCACATCCCGAAACACAATCACCGACCCCGTCACCTTCCCATCCCGCCCGTGTATCGGTGCCGTCGAGTCCTCTATGTAAATCTCCTCCCCATCCCGCCGAATCAAAATACAACACCCCGGCAGATGTCCCGGCCGATGCGACTCATTGGACGACGCCATCGAACGCGTCACGCTCTCCCGCGTCGTCGCATCCAGAATCCTGAACACCTCATCAATCGATCGCCCGCGCGCCTGCGCCACAGGCCACAGCGTCAATCGCTCCGCCACCACGTTGAGAAACATAATCTTCCCAACGCCGTCCGTACTAATCACTGCATCGCCAATCGACTCCAGTGTCACCTGGGCACGATCCTTCTGCTCAACATCTGCTCTCTTGCTTCCAGCTTTGGACACCAGACCCAACCTCTTGACGGGACTCACCCCGGTAACCCGCTCTGCGTCCGAAGGAAAACCACCTGTCTTCCATCAGACACCTCTCCGGCCCTCGGCGTTGCATTGCGCCCCTGTCTGTCACCCAAGCCGGCCGAATACCGCCGCACCACCCCATTCCCCAGCGCATCTCATCCCTGGAGCCCCACCCGACTCAAGGAGTACCGCATGTCCGCAACCGCCCTTCGCCTCAACGCCTTTGGTCTCGACAACCTCTCTCTCGAACCCCTCACCCTCCCCGACCCCGGCCCCACCGAAGTCCTCGTCGACCTCCACGCCGCCAGCCTCAACTACCGCGACCTCATGACGGTCCTCGGCACCTACAACCCAAAGATGCCCCTCCCCCGCATCCCCGGCTCCGACGCCGCCGGCATCGTCACCGCCATCGGCCCCGCAGTCACCCGTTTCAAAGTAGGCGACCACGTCACCAGCCTCTTCTTCCAGGATTGGCTCGACGGCCCCATCCAACCCACCACTGGCAAGTCCGCCCTCGGCGGCCCCATCGACGGCGTCTTCTCCACCCAGCATCTCTTCCCCGAAACCGGCCTGATCCACGCCCCCACCGGCTACACCCACGCAGAAGCCGCCACCCTCCCCTGCTCCGCCCTCACCGCCTGGAACGCCCTAGTCGAAAAAGGAAACCTCCATGCCGGCCAGACAGTCCTCCTCCTCGGCACCGGCGGCGTCTCCATCTTCGCCCTCCAGTTCGCCAAGGCCCACGGCGCCCGCGTCCTCATCACCAGCTCCTCCGACGAAAAGTTATCCCGCGCCCGCACCCTCGGCGCCGACGAAACCATCAACTACCGCACCACCCCCGACTGGGATCGCGAAGTCTTCCGCCTCACCAACAACCGCGGCGTCGACCACATCGTAGAAGTCGGCGGAGCCGGCACCCTCCCTCTCTCCTTCAAAGCCGTCACCCCCGGCGGCCACATCTACGTCATCGGCGTCCTCGCCGGCAAAGGCCAGCTAGTCGACCCCACCCCTATCCTCGCCAAGGCCATCCACGTCGAAGGCGTCTACGTAGGCAGCCGTGCCATGTACACCCGCATGAACGCCGCCATCGAAACCAACCATCTCCGCCCCGTCATCGACAGCACCTTCCCCCTAACCCAGGCCCGCGAGGCCCTCACCCACATGCAGTCTGGCAGCCACTACGGCAAAATCGTCCTCGATTTAAAATCCTAACCAGCGCACGCGTTCACTACTCTCGCCGTCCGCGAAGGACCTATGATTACTTCCGCAGAACTCGAAAAAATTCCGCTCTTTGCAGGCGTTGAAGAACGGGAACGGCAACGCCTCGCCCGACATGCCGCCGACATTCACCTCGAGCCTCGCGAGTGGCTCGTTCGCGAAGGCGAAGAGCCGCACTTCTTTGTCGTCCTCACCGGAGAACTTGAAGCTATCAAAGACATCGTCGGCCAGAATCGCGTGCTCGGCCGCAGTGTCGCCGGTGAGTTCTCTGGTGAAACGCCCATCTTCATGGGCACCGCCAACATCGTCTCCGTACGTGCCGTCACCAAATGCCGCGTCGCTCGCTTCGACCGCCAGCAGCTTCAGGAGCTCGTCCGCGATAGCCCCTCCGCTGGCGAAATCATCTTCTCCACCATGACCACACGCCTCGCCACGGCGCAGAATCTCGCTCGCGACACACCCTCCTCACGCGTCGACATCTCCGGATCGAAGTACGACCTCAATTGCCGCGCCGTCCGGGCATTTCTCTCCGCCAATCGTATTCAGTACGATTGGCGCCCGAACATGACGGATCCGCCGAACGGCGTCACCATTTCGGTCGAAGGCACCTTGATCGAAGATCCTTCCGTCCGCCACGTTGCCGAAGCCCTCGGCTTCCAGACTGTTCCCAAACACCAGCATTACGACATCATCATCGCCGGCGCCGGTCCTGCGGGCATGGCAGCCGCTGTCTATAGCGCGTCGGAAGGCCTCAAGGTTCTGCTCGTCGAACGCTTCGCCGCAGGCGGCCAGGCCGGCACCTCCGCGCGCATCGAAAACTACCTCGGCTTTCCCGCCGGCATCTCCGGCGACGAACTCACCGAACGCGCCCTCAAGCAGATCAAGCACTTCGGTGTCGAGATGCTCGTTAAGCGCAATATCGAGGAAGTCCAACCGCTCAACAACGGCCACTGCGTCACCCTCGACGGCGGCGACCAAATCACCGCATCCGTCCTCCTTCTCACCACCGGCGTCTCCTGGCATCGCCTCGAGTTCGAAGGCCATGACGATCTCTTCGGCCGCGGCATCCTTTATGGCGCATCTCGTTTCGACGGCGTTGCCGTCACCGGCAAGCGTATCTTCATCGTCGGCGGCGGCAACTCCGCTGGACAGGCCGCCGTCTTCTACTCCGGCTATGCCGCCGAAGTCATCATGCTCGTCCGCGGCCCCGGCCTCGCACAGACCATGTCGCAGTACCTCATCCAACAGATCCACGACAAGGCCAACATCCGCGTCGAGCCCTACACCCAGGTCTCTGCCGTCCACGGCGAACACCATCTCGAGCGAATCACCACCACCTCTCGCCCACCCAACGGCCCAGAATCCACCACCACCCGCGACGCCAAGGCCCTCTTCATCATGATCGGTGCCGTCGCCAAAACCCAATGGCTGCCTCCGTCCCTCGAGCGCGACGCCAGCGGCTACATCTGCACCGGTCGCGACCTCACCACCTGGGCCCTCGACCGCGAGCCCTTCGCCCTCGAAACCAGCATCCCCGGCATCTTCTGCGCCGGCGACGTTCGTCACGGCTCCGTCAAACGCGTCGCCAGCAGCGTCGGGGAAGGCAGCATTGCGATCGCCTTCATCCACGAATACCTGGCCCTCACGACCACGCCCCCGCCAGCGAGCACATAGCCACTTCAAAGCAATCACCCACACCCAACGCTCGCCGTCCGCGCCTACTGCTTCGGCAAGCTCTCTGCCAGTTCACCCACGCGCGAAAGAAACAGCTTCAGTATCGGAGAAGCATTGGCCCTGCGATACCCCACAGACAAATCAATCGTCGGCCCAACACCCCCCAGTGGCCGAGTGGTCACAGAGGCTGGAAGAAACGTCTTCGCATAACGAGGCAGCAGAGCAATGCCTCGCGTAGACGCAATCAGGGACATGACGCCCCCCAGGTTGTCGACCTCATGGCTCGGTTTAATTTCGATGCCATTGCCTTTGAGATATCGATCGATCGCCCGCCGCAGCGCCGGCTGTTTCCTTGAAATGCTGAGCGCCGTTCCAGAAACGCTGATGAATGTCTCACCGACAATCTCACGCACATCGATCGCAGTCTTGGCAGCGAGGGGATGATCGGAAGGCAGGAACACCTCGAACGTTTCTTCCACAAGAGGCCTGTAATCCAGGTCGCCGCTTCCGTCTTCCCTGCGAAGAAAAGCCACATCAATTCCACCATGCAGCAGAGCCTCGGCAAGCTGCGGAGAGTTCTGAGTCGAAATCACCACATGAATATTCGGCAATTCATTGCGAAGAAGCTTCAACGCTTCAGGAAGCCACGTAGTGTCATGCCCGATCATAAAACCCAAAGCAAACGAAGGCTTCGTTGGGAAGGCCGTCCGCCGCGCGGATTGCACTGCTACCTCTGCCTGAGAAAGCATCACGCGTGCATGGTCCAGAAACACTCGCCCCGACGGCGTCAGTTCCACGCCCCTTGCTCCTCTTATGAAAAGCGACGTGCCCACTTCATCTTCGAGATCCCGAATCTGGCGACTCAAAGATGGCTGCGTGATATGCAACGTCTCTTCCGCAGCCAGTTTGAGGCTCCGCGCTTCGGCAACAGCCACAAAGTAACGAAGATGCCTGAGCTCCAAAAATCACCTCTGCCTAAAAAGCATACCCCTCTGCATAGAAAGTAATTCTATTCGTAGCCTTTCAAGGTTATGGTCAGGAATACAGTTCGTCGCGCCTCAGAACCACCTAACAGGCGTTCCTGCCTTTTGCCTCATCTATCTCTTCGCTTCATCGACGCCATCGCTTGGCGGAAAAGGGGAATACTCATGCCTCAATCATTAAAAGGAAAAGTGGCACTCGTAACGGGAGGCTCCCGCGGCATCGGTGCCGCCATCGCAAAACGTCTCGCCGCCGACGGAGCCAGCGTAGCCATCACCTATGCAAAGGATGCCACCGCAGCTTCCGCCGTCGTCAAAGCCATTGAACAGGCAGGCGCGAAGGCCCTCGCCATCCAGGCCGACGCGATCGACGCCGACGCCATCAAAGCTGCGGTGGAGAAGACCGTCGCCACCTTCGGCGCGCTCGATATCCTCGTCAACAACGCCGGCACCGCAATCCCAAAGCTCTTCGAAAACACTACCCTCGATGAGTTTGATCACATGCTCAACCTCAACTTCCGCGGCATATTCATCACCACGCAAGCAGCGCTCAAGCACATCAAGAAGGGCGGTCGCATCATCTCCATCGGCTCCTGCGTCGGTGAGCGCGAGATGACCCCCGGCCTCGCCGTCTATGCCGCCACCAAGGCAGCCGTCAAGCTCTTAACTCAAGGCCTCTCACGCGAAGTTGGAGAACGCGGCATTACCGTCAACAACATTCAGCCAGGCCCCATCGATACCGACCTGAATCCCGCGGCCGGCGATTGGGCAACTCCTCAAATAGCAGCCACTGCGCTCAAACGCTACGGCACCGTCGATGAAGTAGCCGCGCTGGTAGCCTTCGTCGCCAGTCCCGACGCCTCCTATATCACCGGAGCCAGCCTCACCGTCGACGGTGGCACCAACGCCTGAGCCTCCTCACCCACCCAAGCCCACTATCGCCCTCCGCGCAGGACCGAGCTATCATCTTCAAGGTCGACTTGGAGGCTTAACATGCGCATTGGAATGCTCACCGGTGGTGGAGATTGTCCTGGACTCAACGCCGTCATCCGCGCCGTAGTGCGCAAAGGCATCCTCCACTACAACGACGAATTCATCGGCTTCCTCGAAGGCTGGCGCGGCGTCATCGACGACCGCACCATGCCCCTCGACCTCCTCACCACCACCGGCATCCTGCAGCGCGGCGGCACCATCCTTCGCTCCTCCCGCACCAACGTCAAAAAAATCGAAGGCGGCTTCGAGCGCTGCCTCGAAGTCATCGCCCTCCACAAACTCGACGCCCTCATCGCCATGGGCGGCGACGACACCCAGTCCATCTCGGTCGAGCTAGCCAAGCGCAACATCAACGTCGTCGGCGTTCCCAAAACCATCGACAACGACCTCTCCGGCACCGACGCCTGCTTCGGCTTCGACACCGCCGTCACCATCGCCACCGAAGCCATCGACCGCCTCCACTCCACCACCGAAGCCCACTCCCGCGTCCAGG